>Ga0207651_10000903_pt1 | contig 13058 bp, 10 predicted proteins | sample KBSM23metaG_FD_184328 | JGI IMG/M metagenome (GOLD analysis project Ga0207651, IMG submission 184328) | Miscanthus rhizosphere microbial communities from Kellogg Biological Station, Michigan, USA - KBS M2-3 metaG (SPAdes) (version 2) | ecosystem: Host-associated > Plants > Roots > Rhizosphere >... | reverse complement strand
CGGGGCAAGGTGCAGGACGCGCAGGGCAAGCCCGTCGAAGGCGCGACCATCGTGTTCGAGGCCGAAGGCACCAACCGCAAGATGCAGACGAACACCGACAAGAAGGGCGAGTTCCTTCAGGTCGGCCTGCAGTCGGGCGCCTATACGGTGACCGCGTCGAAGGACGGTATCGGCACCGCCAACTCCAAGGCGAACGTGCGGCAGGGCCCGAACAACCCGCTCAACTTCACGCTGGCGCCGGCGGGGGCGGCGGTGACCACGGCCGACAAGGCCGCGGCGCAGAAGCTCCAGGCCCTGGCGGGCGAGGCGTCGGCGGCATTGCGCGCCGGCAACAACGACGAAGCGATCGCCAAGTTCACCGAAGTGGCCGGCCAGATGCCGACGTGCGCCGACTGCTACTACAACATCGGCGTCGCCAACGCGAACAAGAAGGACTACGCGGCGGCCGAAGCGGCCTACAAGAAGTCGATCGAGCTGAAGCCCGAGAACGCCGACGCCTACACCGGACTGGCCACGCTGTACAACCAGCAGAAGAAGTTCGACCTGGCTGCCGAAGCGAGCGCCAACGCGTCGAAGTTCACGGCAGCCGGCGGCGGCGGCAACGCCGAGGCCGCGTACAACCAGGGCGTGATCCTGTTCAACGGCGGCAAGTTCGCCGAAGCCAAGACCCAGTTCGAAGCGGCCACCAAGGCCGACCCGAACCATGCGCTGGCGCAGTATCAGCTCGGGATGACGGCGCTCAACCTGGGACAAATCCAGGATGCCGTCAACGCGCTCGAGGCCTACTTGAAGGTCGACCCGAACGGCCCCAAGGCGGCCGAGGTGAAGGCCTCGCTGCCGGCGTTGCAGGGGATGCTGAAGAAGTAGGCCAGAGGCTAAAGGCTAGAGGCCAAAGGCTGTCCACGATCTCCGATCGGCTGTCCCAGATTCGCGCCCGCATGGCGGCGGCGGCTGGGGCAGCCGGCCGCGACCCCTCCGCCATCCGCCTGGTCGCGGTCTCGAAAACCTTTCCAATTGAAGCAGTTCGCGAGGCTTACGCGGCCGGTCAGCGTGAGTTCGGGGAGAACCGCGTCCAGGAAGGGCTACAGAAGATCGGGGAAACAACCGACCTAACCATCAGGTGGCATCTGCTTGGCCACCTGCAGACGAACAAAGCCCGAAAGGCGGGGCCGGCCTTCGCCATGGTTCAGTCGGTGGACAGCATCGAGCTCATCCAGAAGCTCGACGCCGCCGCCACGGAAGCGGGGCGCGCGCCGGAACTGCTGATTCAGGTGGACCTCGCCGGCGAAGCCACGAAGTTCGGGGCGCCGCCAGCGGAGGTACCGCGGCTCTTCGAGGCCGCGGGCGCGTGCCGCGCCGCCTCGGTCGTCGGGCTGATGACGCTGCCGCCCGTGCCGGACACACCCGAAGACGCGCGGCCGTTCTTTCGACGGCTCCGCGACCTGCGGGACGAGTGGCTGGCCGCCGGGGTCCCCGCGTCCATGCTCCGCGAGCTGTCGATGGGCATGAGCGGCGACTTCGAGGTGGCCATCGAGGAAGGCGCCACGATTGTGCGGGTCGGGACGGCGATATTCGGGAGCCGTTAGACGATGTTGAATGTGAACGAAGCCGCCAGGGAGACCACGACGCCGGAACCGGAACGCGCCACGGCGATCACGCCGCTCGAAATGCGGCAGACGACGTTCGCCTCCGGCTGGCGCGGCTACTCGCGTGAGGCGGTGCGCTCGTTCCTGGTGGAGGCTTCCGAAAGCTACGAGCTCGCGCTGCGCGAGAACGAGCGGCTCCGGCACGACATCGAACGGCTTCAGGGTTCGATTCGCCAGTATCAGGATCTCGAGAACGGGCTGAAGAGCACGCTCGTGCACGCGCAGAAGGTGGCCGAGGACGTGCGCGTCAATGCGGCGCAGGAAGCCGACCGCCTGGTAAAGGAAGCGCAGGGGCGCGCCGAGCTGATGATGATGGCGGCGCAGAACCGGGTCGAAGACGCGCAGCGGGAGATCGACGGTCTGAAGCTGCGACGACGCGAGGCCGAAGCCAACGTCGAGTCGATCATCGCGTCGCTCCACGCCACGCTCGACTTCATCCGCGACCAGCAGCGCGAACCGCGTGTGGTGTCGCTGCGGCCGCGCATCGAAGCGGCGAGCTAGCCCTGGCCGGCTGAAGCCGGCTCCACGGAAGCCCGGCTGTAGTGCTAGCATTCGGTCCGCTTCTCAACAGGAGGGCCGAATGACAGGGCTTGCGTCCTTGTGGCTGCCGATCCTGGTAGCCGCCGTTGGCGTCTTCATCGCCAGCTCGATCATCCACATGGCCACCCCGTGGCATCACAGCGACTTCGCCGCGGTTCCCGACCAGGCTCGCGCGATGGATGCACTGCGGTCGTTCAATCTCCGGCCGGGGGACTACGTAATGCCCCGTCCGGGCAACCGGCAGGAGATGTCGTCACCCGAGTTCACCGAGCTCTCCAAGAAGGGACCGGTGGTGATGATGTCGGTGCTTCCCGGCGACGTGGTGATCGCGAAGAACCTCATTCTCTGGTTCATCTACTGCATCGCCGTCGCGCTGTGTGCCGCCTACATTGCCGGCGCGGCACTGCCGCCTGGCGCCGCCGCGAAGAAGGTGTTCCAGTTCGCAGGGGCGACCGCGTTCATCGGCTTCGCGCTCGGGCTCTGGCAGCAGACCATCTGGTACAACCGCTCGTGGGTGACGACGCTGAAATCCAACGTCGACGGCCTCATCTACGGGCTCGTCACCGCCGGCGTGTTCGCATGGTTGTGGCCCCGGTAGGCCCCGCGGCCGGAATGGCCGCCGTTGATGCTCCACCCTGGCACGTCACCGGCTCGTATTTCGAGGCGTGCAACTGCCTGGCGATCTGCCCGTGCCGCCGCCGCGGCGGCCAGAAGACCGCCACGAACTCCACCTACGGCGTGTGCGACTTCGCACTGTCGTGGCAGGTCCTGCAGGGCGCCTTCGGCCGGCTCGCGCTCGACGGGCTCGGCGTGATCATGGCCGGCTCGTATCGCGACGACGAGGACGGCAGGCCGTGGCGGGTGTGCATCTACATCGACGAGCGCGCCACCACCGAGCAGCACACGGCCCTGGCCCAGATCTTCAGTGGCCGCGCCGGAGGCTCGACGCTGCGCAACTACGCTTCGGTCATCGGCGAGATTTATGCCGTCCGGCGCGCGCACATCGAGTTGGACCACCGCCGGCAGCACTGGAGCATGCGGGCCGGCAACTACGTCGCGGTCCGCGGCGCGACGTCGGTGGAGTCACCGCTGGCGATCTCGTGCGCCATTCCGGGGCATGATAGGCCCGGCGAGGAACAACTGCGCACCGAGCTGATGCAGGTCAACGACTCGCCGCTCATCTGGGGGGTGCAGGCACGTTGCGGGTTCGCAACGAGCTTTGCGTATCACTCGGAGAGCTGATCTCCTTCTCTGGAGGCTATTGCATGCGCCACCCATCAGGCGCCGTCCTCATGCTCACGCTGGTGGCGGCCCTCGGGGCGGCGCTGGTCGCACAATCACCGGTGCAGTCGTGCAACGCCTCGCCGAAGCCGGCGTGGTGCAGCGCCGTCCCCGGCGACCGGACGCAGGGCTGGCTGCTGCAGCGCCGATCGGAAGTGATGGCGCGCAACGGTATCGTGGCCACCAGCCAACCGCTCGCGGCGCAGGCGGGGCTCGACATCCTGAAAAAGGGTGGCAACGCCATCGACGCGGCCGTCGCCACTGCCGCGGTCCTGAGCGTCGTCGAGCCGATGAACGTCGGCCCCGGCGGCGATCTCTTCCTGATCGTCTACATCGCCCGCGACCGGAAACTCTACGCGCTCAACGCCAGCGGCAAGGCGCCGAGCGGGCAAACCCTCGCGCGCATGAACGGACTCGGCTACCACTGGGACCCGAAGGATTGGGGCCCGGGCTCGGGGATGCCGGGACACGGAATCCTGACGGTCACCGTGCCCGGCGCGGTGTGGGGCTGGGAAGAGGTGCTGCGCCGCTTCGGCACCATGACGTTCAAGGAAACGTTGCAGCCCGCGATCGACTACGCCGAGCAGGGCTTTCCGGTGTCGGAGCGCATCGCGTTCGACTGGACAGTGCCCAACGCCGTCGGCCCTGTCGCGAGCGACGCCCGCCGCTGCTGCACGGCCCGCGACGCCGACGCGGTGGCCACCTGGTACGTCAACGGGCAGAAGCCGTCGGCCGGCCAGATCCTGCGCAATCCCGGCCTCGCACGCACGTTTGCGCTGCTGCAGCAACAGGGGCGCGACGTCTTCTACCGCGGCGAGATCGCCCGCGCGCTCGTGACCAAGTCCAGCAGCCTCGGCGGCTCGATGACGATGGAGGACCTGGCGGCTTACACCGGCGAGTGGGTCACGCCAGCCACCACCAACTACCACGGCTACGACGTGGCCACGCTGCCGCCGCCGGCGCAGACGTGGGCCACCGACGAGATCCTGAACATCCTCGAGGTCTGCGTGCCGGTGTGGGCGCCGGACCAGACACTCGCGCGCCTCGGGCCCGCCAGCGCGAAGTACTGGCACTTCGTCGTGGAAGCCAAGAAGCTCGCCTTCCAGGACCTCTACACCTTCAACGCCGATCCCAACTTCGCGAAGGTGCCGCTCGACCGGCTGCTGTCGAAAGCGCACGCAAAGTCGCTGTGCCCGCGCGTCAATCCCGACCGCGCGTCCACGCCGGCGGCGGGCAATCCGGCCGACACCGGCGGCGACACCATCGTGCTCACCGCCGCGGATCGCGACGGCAACATGGTGGCGTGGGTGAACAGCTTGTACTCGTCGTTCGGGTCGGGCGTGACGGTGCCCGGCTACGGCATCTCGCTGCACAATCGCGGCGGACTCTTCACGCTCGACCCGAAGAGCCCCAACGCGATCGCCCCGCACAAGCGTCCCTACAACACCCTGTCTGCCGGCTTCGTCACGCGCAACGACCGGCCGCTGATGGCGGTGACGCTGATGGGCGGCGACATGCAGGCGCAGGGGATCGCGCAGGTGCTGCTCAATGTCCTTGACCTCGGCGCAAACGTGCAGGCGGCGACCGACATGGCGCGCTTCCGCCATGTGCAGGTGTCGAACCTCCTCACGATGGAGTCGCCGCTCGCAGCCCTCGTCGGCGCGGCGCTGCGAAGCATGGGGCACAACGTACGGTCGGTGAACGGCGTCGACATGGGCGGCTATCAGGCCGTGATGTTCACGCCGGACGAAGGACAGGCGCCGGTCGCGCCCGGATCACCGGTGCGCGGCTTCTACCGCGCCGGCTCGGACCACCGTAAAGACGGCGGCGCCGTCGGCTATTAGAAGCGGCGGCTCGCGAACACCATAGCCCTTTGTGGCTAGTATCGGCGCGGCATCAGCCTTGTCATAATCGCTGGCGAGGCTTCGCTCTAATTTAGACCCACGAGCATGGGCGCTCCGCCTCGCCAGGGCAGTGTCTAATTGCCCGCGCTACGCGCGGGCGTCTGGGCTCGCGGTGCGCAATGTTCCGGGGAGGTGCAGGTGGGTTCCAGGCAGATTGATGTGGGCACGACGAACAAGCCGCTGATGGCGGCCGCGGCCGTGCTGCTGTTGATTCCCAACGTCGGACTCTTGTGGGTGGGCAGCTACGCGAGAGTCGAACCGGTCGTCGCGGGCTTCCCCTTCTTCATCTGGTACCAGTTCGCGTGGGTCTTCCTGTGCTCGGCCTGCACGGCCACGGCTCTCCGCTTGATTCGGCTCGCGCGCCCGCGCCGCGCGGGGGGAGCCCGATGAACGCGGGGATCAACTACACCGCCCTTGGGGTGCTGGTCGCGCTGTTCGTGCTCGTCACCGTCATGGGATTCTGGGCGTCCAATTGGCGACGCGGGGAGCACCTGGAGAGCCTCGACGAATGGGGGCTCGGCGGGCGCACGTTCGGCGTGTGGATTACCTGGTTCCTGATTGGCGGAGACATCTACACGGCGTACACGTTCGTGGCCGTACCCGCCGCGATGTTTGCGACCGGAGCCGTCGCCGGGTTCTTCGCGGTTCCCTACACGATCATCCTGTATCCGATCATCTTCATCTACATGGCGCGACTGTGGTCGGTCAGCTACCGGCACGGCTATGTGACCTCCGCCGACTTCGTCCGCGGCCGCTACGGTTCGCGGGAATTGTCGCTGGCGGTGTCGGTGACGGGGATCCTCGCAACCATGCCCTACATTGCCCTCCAGCTCGTGGGCATCCAGGCGGTGCTCGAGGTGGTGGGCGTGGGCGGTGCGGGCAGCTTCATTGCGAAAGCGTTGCCTCTGATCATCGCGTTTGCGTTGCTGGCCGCCTACACCCACTCGGCCGGGCTGCGCGCGCCCGCGATGATTGCCTTCGTGAAGGACACGCTCATCTACATCGTGATCCTCGCGGCCATCGTCTATCTGCCGGCACAGGTCGGCGGATGGGCCCACGTGTTCGAGGCGGCGCGCGCCAAGATGACGGCGATCAATCCGGCGACCGGCGCCCCGGTGGGTGTGTTCATACCATCGGCGCAGCAGTACTGGGCCTACGCCACGCTTGCGCTGGGCTCGGCGATGGCGCTGTTCATGTATCCGCACTCGATCACGGCGACGCTGTCCTCACGAAGCCGCAACACGATTCGTCACAACGCCACGATCCTGCCGGCGTACAGCTTCGTGCTCGGGCTGCTGGCGCTCCTTGGCTGGGTGGCGATCGCCGCTGGAACCAAGCCGATCGGACTCGACGGCAAGGTCAACGTGCAGCTGGTGATTCCCCAGCTCTTCGAGGACTACTTTCCGCCGTGGTTTGCCGGCGTGGCCTTCGCCGCCGTGGCCATCGGCGCGCTCGTGCCGGCCGCCATCATGTCGATTGCCGCCTCGAACACCTTCACGCGAAACATCTATCGTGAGTGGATCAATCCGCACGCGACGCACGCGCAGGAAGCCAGCGTGTCGAAGGTCATCGCGCTGGTCGTGAAGGCCTCCGCGCTGATCTTCGTGCTGACGCTGGACAAGCAGAATGCCATCAACTTTCAGCTGCTCGGCGGCATCTGGATTCTTCAGACGTTTCCGGCGATCGTCTTCGGTCTCTATACCCGGTGGTTTCACAGCTGGGGTCTGCTCGTTGGCTGGGCCGCCGGCATGGTCTACGGAACGGTGACCGCGTACAACCTGGTCAACCCGGCGACCGGCAACCATTTCGCCGGATCCTTGGCCATGATCCCCGTCATCGGACAGCTGGGTTACATCGCGCTGACGGCGTTTTCGATCAACGCACTGCTCGCCGCCGTCGTCACCGTCGTCATGAATGTCGTGAAGGTTCCACACGGCCGCGATGAAACAACGGCCACGGACTATCTCGCCGACGAGGGCGACCCGCGCGCGGAAAAGCGCGTCGAGCACACTCTGCCGGCGATTTGAGTAGGGCGAGGCTTCAGCCCCGCCCTACTTGAACTGCAGATAGGCCAGCTTGTTGGCGCCGGATGCGGCGAACCAGAGTTTGTCGCCAAGCCGGGACGGCGGTTGGCGATCACTTCCGGCTGTGAGTCCGGTGGCGCCGGTTGCGGTTGCGGGCAACGGGAACTCGGTGATGGTCCCGTCCGGCGCCACGCGACCGAGCAGGCCGCCGCGCGTGAACCAGACGTTCCGATCCGGGCCGACCGCGATGTTGATCGGCGACCCGGTCTGCGTCGCCATCGGGAACTCGGTGATCTCGCCCTTCATCGTGATGCGGCCGACGCGGTTGCCGTCGGGCTTGCGGCCGTCCATGGTGCCCGAGAGCTCGACGAACCACATGTGCCCGTCGGCGCCGGCGGTGATGTCGCCCGGCCCCGAGTTGGGGCGCGGCAGCGGAAACTCCGTGATGACGCCAGCCGGCGTGATGCGCCCGATCTTGCTGGTGTTGAACTCGGAGAACCAGATGTTGCCGTCGGGGCCAGCCGCCAGGGCGCGCGGGCCGCTGTCGGGCGTCGGGATCGGGTACTCCGTGATGACACCCTGCGGCGTGATCTTGCCGATCTTCCCGCCGCCGAACTCCCCGAACCAGATGTTGCCGTCGCCGCCGAGCGCGATGGCGCGCGGAAACGAGCTTGCCGTCGGGATCGCGAACTCGCTGATGTCGCCGGCCGGGGTGATCCGCCCCATCCGGTTGCCGGTGTGCTCGGAAAACCAGAGGTTGCCGTCGGCACCCACGGCAATGATCCGGGGCGAGCTGTTGGGGTTCGGGAGCGGGAACTCGGCGAGGCCGCTGCCGTCGGAGCGCATCCGGCCGATGCGATTTCCCGCGCTTTCGGTAAACCAGACCGCCCCATCCTGAGTAAGGGCGATCGTGGTCGGGCCGCTCCCAGGATTGGGGAGCGGAAACTCGGTTGCGGCGCCGTCTGTAGCGCGCAGGGCCTCGCCCGGTCGCAGCCATCGTTGCTGAGTGTTCACGTTACTGGCCACGAGGGTCACCAAAACGGGTATCCCTAGCGTCCACAGCCATTTGCGCGTCATAATAAGGGGTCGGGCCAGCTTCGGGCCCTGGTAGTTTACCTTCGGGGAGGGTGGATGCGCCGAGACGCGCTCCTGATAGCAGTACTTGCCGTGCTCGCCGCCGGTATTGGCCACGCGACGGGCGACGGAGGTCAGGCGGCTGGTGCCGCCCCGCCTCAGGTCGCGACACCCGCGGCCACGCCCAGGCAGGGTGCCGCGGCGATCCGCGCGGCGCACACCGCCGCGCCGCCGGATGGCGCGCTGGTCCAGAAGTACTGCGTCACCTGCCACAACGATCGCATCAAGACCGGCGGGCTGTCGCTGCAGGGCGTGGACCCTGCCGCACCGGCCATCGACGGCGAGGTGTGGGAGAAGGTCGTCCAGAAGCTGCACGGCGGCATGATGCCGCCGCAGGGGATGCCGCGTCCCGACGCGGCGGCGCTCGACACCTTCGTGACGTCGCTCGAGGCGGTGCTCGATCGCCAGGCGCAGGGCGTCGCCAACCCCGGCCACAAGCCGCCGCACCGGCTCAATCGCACCGAATACGGCAACGCCGTCCGCGACCTCCTGAATCTCGACATCGACGTGTCGAGCCTGCTGCCCGCCGACGACGAGAGCTTCGGCTTCGACAACATCGCCGGCGTGCTGCGCGTGTCGCCCTCGCTCCTCGAGCAGTATCTCGGGGCCGCGCGCAAGGTGAGCAGCCTTGCGGTCGGCACCGACAAGGACGTCATCCGGCTTGCCTTCCGCGTGCCGCCGGACGACTCGCAGGAAGAGCAGGTCGACGGGCTGCCGCTCGGCACGCGCGGAGGGTTGTCGTTCGCTCACACCTTCCCCCAGGACGCGGAGTACGAGTTCAGCGTCTTCCTGCTTCGCAACATCGTCGGCTACATGACCGGCTTGGAGTTCGCGCACCAGCTCGAGATCTCAATCGACGGTGAGCGCGCATTCTTGGCGCAGGTCGGCGGCGAAGAGGACAACCTCGCGTCCGACAAGAACATGTCCGAAGCGGCCAACGCCATCGACGCGCGACTGAAGACGCGAGTGAAGGTGAAGGCCGGCCCACACACGGTCGCCGTCACGTTCGTGCGGCGCAATCACGCCGCGTCGGACGAGCCGCTGCAGCCGCACGAGCGCAACCACGATCTGCAGGACATGAACGGGCTGCCGCAGGTCGATCACGTCAACCTTACCGGGCCGTTCAATCCGACAGGCCCCGGCGATACGCCGAGCCGGCGCCGCGTCTTCGCCTGCCGTCCGACCGGTGCCGCGGACGAAGCGACGTGCGCACGCAAGGTGCTGTCGACGCTGGCGCGCCGCGCCTATCGCCGTCCGGTGACCGCGGACGACATGGCACCGGTGATGGAGCAGTACGACGCGGGCCGAAAAGGCGGTTCCTTCGACACCGGCATCGAGCACGGGCTGCGCCTGATCCTCGCCAACCCGAAGTTCCTGTTCCGCGTCGAACGCGCGGTCGACAAGCCCGGACCGGCGAGCGATCTCGAACTCGCGTCGCGCCTGTCGTTCTTCCTCTGGAGCTCGATACCGGACGATGCGCTCGTCGATGCCGCCACCAGCGGTCGCCTCAGCACGCCGGCGGGGCTCGAGCGTCAGGTGGCTCGCATGCTCGCGGATCCGCGGTCGCGCGCGCTCACCGACAACTTCGCGAGCCAGTGGCTGCTGTTGCGGAATTTGAAGAGCCACATTCCGACGCCAGGCGACTACCCCAACTTCGACAACGAGCTGCGGCAGGCGTTCCGCGAGGAGACGGAACTCTTCTTTGCGAGCATCGTCCGGGACGACCGCAACGTCCTCGACCTGATCAACGCCGACTACACCTACGTCAACGAACGGCTGGCGCGGCACTACGGCATCCCCAACATCTACGGCAGCAACTTCCGGCGCGTGACGGTGACCAACGAAGCCCGCCGCGGCCTTCTCGGCCAGGGCAGCGTGCTGACGGTCACGTCCTATCCGAACCGCACCTCTCCGGTGCTGCGCGGCAAGTACATCCTCGAGAACATCCTGGGCACGCCGCCCCCGGCGCCTCCCGCGAACGTGCCGGCACTGTCGGACAACGAAGCCGGCCAGGAGCCGAAGTCGCTGCGCGAGCGGATGGAGCTGCACCGCAGGACCCCGTCGTGCGCCACCTGCCACCGCGTGATGGATCCGCTCGGTTTCGCGCTCGAGAATTTCGACGGCATCGGGGCCTGGCGGGCGAAGGAACCGGGCGGCGCCATCGACCCTGCGGGCAAGCTGGCCGACGGCAGCGACGTGGATGGTCCGGTGGCGCTGCGAGCGGCTATCATGCGGCACCCGGATCAGTTCGTGCGGACGCTGACAGAAAAGCTGATGACCTACGGGCTGGGGCGCGGGCTCGAGTACTACGACATGCCGGTCGTGCGCGCGATCGCGCGGGACGCGGCGAAGAAGAACTACCGGTTCTCGGCGATCGTGGCGGGCATCGTGAGCAGCTCGCCGTTCCGGCAGAAGGCGCCGCAGGCCGCCGCGACTCAACTTGCAGCCTCGCACTGAGGGAGACGATGTTCATTACTCGAAGGCACCTGCCGCGTCGGACGTTCCTGAAGGGCATCGGCGTCACCATGGCGCTGCCGCTGCTCGACTCGATGGTGCCGGCACGCACGCTGCTGGCGCAGACGGCCGCGAAGCCGCTGCCCCGTCTCGGCTTCGTCTACGTGCCGCACGGCGCCATCATGGACAAGTGGACGCCGGCCACCGAGGGCGCCGGATTCGAGTTCACGCCGATCCTCAAGCCGCTCGAACCGCTCCGGAATTACGTCAACGTGGTAAGCGGGCTCGGTCACCGTGCCGCGGACTCCACCGCCGTTCACTCGCTGAGCCCGACCACGTGGCTGAGCGGTGTCCGCCCCAAGGCCACCCAGGGGGTAGACGCCTACGCCGGCATCACCGCGGATCAGGTCGCCGCGCAGGCCATCGGGCAGGATTCGCCGCTGCCGTCGCTCGAGATCGCCACCGAGGATCATTCGGGGCTGATCGGGTCGTGCGACGTCGACTACGGCTGCATCTACATGAACACGCTGTCGTGGCGCACGCCCACCACGCCGCAGCCGATGGAGATCAACCCGCGCAAGGTGTTCGAGCGCATGTTCGGCGAGGGCGGCACGGCGGCGCAGCGCGTCGCGCGCATCAAGGAGGATCGCAGCATCCTCGACGCGATCGCCAAGGAAGCGGCCGGCCTGGAGCTGCAGCTCGGCCCCTCGGATCGCCAGACGATGGCGCAGTATCTCGAGAACGTGCGCGAGATCGAGCGCCGCATTCAGCGCGCCGAGAAGAGCCAGGGTGAGGCGGACCTGCAGCTGCCGACCCGCCCGGCCGGCGTGCCGTTCGATTTCGAGGAGCACGTGCGGCTGATGTACGACCTGATGACGCTGGCCTATCAGGCGAACGTCACGCGGGTGATCACCTTCATGGTGTCGCGCGAGGTCAGCAACCGCACCTACACGCAAGTGGGCGTCACCGACGGGCACCACGCCGTTTCGCATCACCAGAACCGCGCCGAGAAGATGGCGAAGAACGTTCTCATTCAGACGTTCAACGTCAACATGTTCGGCGAGTTCCTCACGAAGCTGAAGGCGACGCCCGACGGCGACGGCTCACTGCTGGATCATTCAGTGCTGCTGTACGGCAGCAACATGAGCAACAGCAACGCCCACGACCACTTCCCGCTGCCCAACCTGGTGGTGGGCGGCGGCGCTGGCTCGCTGAAGGGCGGGCGGCACCTGCGCTATCCCGATCACACGCCGATGACGAACCTGCTGGTGTCGATGCTCGACAAGGCCGGCGTCAAGCAGGAATCCCTCGGCGACAGCACGGGCCTGCTGGCGAATCTTTAAAGGACGACGGGCCGCCTGAAGGCGGCCCCTACGAAGAACCGATGCGCACAAAACTCGCTTCGTTCGTCGCCGTTCTGTCACTGACAGCGACCGCCGCTTCTGCGCAGACCGCGGCGCCTGCCGCGCCGCCGAGCGCGGCGCGGCTCGTGGCGGCCGTCAAGGCCGGCGAATCGGCCATGGCGTTGTCGATGCTGCAGCGCAAAGCGGATCCCAATGCGGCTGAAGTGGACGGCACCACGGCGCTCCACTGGGCAGTGCGCAACGGTGATGCGACGCTCGTGGATCGGCTGCTGCGCGCCGGCGCCAAGCCGGCGGCGGCCAACCGCTACGGCGTGACGCCGCTGCCGCTCGCCTGCGAACAGGGCGATCCCGCCATCGTCGAACGCCTGCTCAAGGCCGGCGTCAGCGCCAACCTCACCGGACCGCTGGGCGAAACGGCGCTGCACACCTGCGCGCGGACGGGTCATGTGGCGGCGGCCAAGGTACTGGTGACGCACGGGGCGTCGTTGAACGCGATCGAGAGCTGGCGCGGTCAGACACCCATCATGTGGGCGGCGGAGCAGGGACACGCCGAGATGGTCTCGATGCTGGCCGAGGCCGGCGCCGACGTGAACGCGCGCTCGGGCATCATCGCGTGGGAGCGGCAACGCAGCTCGGAGCCGCGCGACAAGTGGCTGCCGCCCGGCGGCCTCACGCCGATCCTGTTCGCCGCGCGCGAAGGGCGCGTCGACG
>Ga0207651_10000896_pt1 | contig 13077 bp, 9 predicted proteins | sample KBSM23metaG_FD_184328 | JGI IMG/M metagenome (GOLD analysis project Ga0207651, IMG submission 184328) | Miscanthus rhizosphere microbial communities from Kellogg Biological Station, Michigan, USA - KBS M2-3 metaG (SPAdes) (version 2) | ecosystem: Host-associated > Plants > Roots > Rhizosphere >... | reverse complement strand
TCAGCGCGACGCTCGCCCGCCTGGGCGGCCCGGCCATGACCGCGACCGTCACGAACGGTTCGTTCCGCCTGGCGCGCGTGGACGAGATGCCGCCGCCGCTGTAGCCCGACCGCGGGCAGCGTACCGGGGGTGTAGTAGTCTTCCGTCCGTCCATGGCCTCGACCGACTCCAGCACCGTCCGCCGCGCGTTCCTCGACTACTTCGCCAAGCAGGGCCACAAGCCTGTCGCGAGCGCGTCGCTGGTGCCGCACAACGACCCGACGCTTCTGTTCACCAACGCCGGGATGAACCAGTTCAAGGACTTCTTCACGCGCAAGATGCAGCCGCCCTTCCCGCGCGCGACGACGGCGCAGAAGTGCGTGCGCGCCGGCGGCAAGCACAACGACCTGGAGAACGTCGGCCGCACCGCGCGCCACCACACGTTCTTCGAGATGCTGGGCAACTTCTCGTTCGGCGACTACTTCAAGCCCGACGCGATCGCCTTCGGGCACGAGCTGCTGACCAAGGACTACGCGATCGATCCGAAACGTCTCGTCTACACCGTGCACGAATCCGACGACGAGGCGCGGGCGCTGTGGAAGAAGGTCGCCGGCGTCGCTGACGACCGCATCATCTCGCTGGGCGACAAGGACAACTTCTGGGCGATGGGCGAGACTGGCCCGTGCGGCCCCTGCAGCGAGATCCACTTCCTGCAGAGCAACGACATCCCGTGCGGCGAGGAAGCGGCGGGACGCAAGTGCCTGCAGGCCGCGTGCGACTGCGATCGCTGGGTCGAGATCTGGAACCTGGTGTTCATGCAGTTCGAGCAGGTCGCGCCGGGCGATCGCCGTCCGCTGCCCAAGCCGTCGGTCGACACGGGCATGGGCCTCGAACGTCTGTGCGCCGTGCTGAACGGCGTGCGCTCCACCTACGAGACCGATCTGGTGCGGCCGCTGATCGCGCACGCGGAGAAGCTGTCTGGCAAGACGTTCGATGCGAAGGACTACGCCGGGACGGCCGTCTCGCTGCGCGCGATCGCCGACCACGCGCGCGCCGCCGCGTTCCTGATCGCCGACGGCGTGTTCCCCGACAAGACCGGACGCGAATACGTCCTGCGCCGGATCATGCGGCGGGGCATCTATCACGGCTGGCTGCTGGGCATCAAACAGCCGTTCCTGCACGAGATCGCGGGCGACGTGATCAAGATGATGGGCGGCGCCTATCCGGAGCTGGTCGAGCGTTCCAGCCTGATCAGCAAGACCTGCCTCGACGAGGAGACGCGCTTCCGCGAAACGCTGGAGCGTGGCGTGCGCATCCTGACCGACGCGATGGCCGGCGCGCGTGAGAAGAAGGTCCCCGGCGACCTCGCCTTCAAGCTGTACGACACCTACGGCTTCCCGATCGATCTGACGCGCGTGATCGCGGGCGAGCACCAGTGGACGGTCGACGAGGCCGGCTTCGACGTGGCGATGGACGAGCAGCGCAAGCGCAGCGAGTTCCAGGGCTCGGGCGAGGTCGCGGTCGAGGGCGTGTTCCAGGCGATCGCCGATCGCGTCGGCGCGACGAAGTTCCTCGGCTACGAGGCAACGGTTGGCAAGTCGAAGATCGTGGCGCTGGTCGCCGACGGCAAGGAAGCAACGGTCGTCGGCCCGCTGTCGAAGAACGTCGCGGTCGTCACCGCCGAGACGCCGTTCTACGGCGAGCAAGGCGGCCAGATCGGCGACACCGGAACGCTGGCGGCCGCGTCGGCGAAGATGATCGTGCGCGACTGCAAGCGCCCCGTGTCGACGTTGTGGGTGCACCTGGGCGAGGTGCAGTCGGGTGAGCTGCGCGTGGGCGACACCGTCGATCTCGCGGTCGACGCCGAACGGCGCAACGACATCCGGCGCAATCACTCGGCGACGCACCTGCTGCACTGGGCGCTGCGCCACGTGCTGGGCACGCACGTCACGCAGAAGGGCTCGCTGGTCGCGCCCGATCGGCTGCGCTTCGACTTCTCGCACTCGGCGCCGCTGACGGACGAAGAAAAACAACGCGTCGAGGACCTGGTCAACGAGCGCGTGCGCAAGAACGCCGCCACCGACACGGCGGTGCTGCCGATCGCCGACGCCAAGCAGGCGGGCGCCATCGCGTTCTTCGGCGAGAAGTACGGCGACACGGTGCGCGTCGTGTCCATGGGCGAATCGAAGGAGTTCTGCGGCGGCACGCACGTCGCCCGCACCGGCGATATCGCCTTCTTCCTGATCACCGAAGAGGCGGGCGTCGCCCAGGGCGTGCGCCGCATCGAGGCCGTCACGGGCGCGGGCGCCCTCGGTTTCGTGCGCCGCCTGGAAGGCGAGCTCGGTGAGACGGGCCGCCTGCTCCGTTCGGGCAGCTTCGAGGTCGCCGCGCGCGTCGCCAAGCTGCAGGCCGAGCAGCGCGACCAGCAGAAAGAGATCGAGAACCTGCGCCGCAAGCTGGCCTCGGGTGGCGGCCGCGATCTCGCGTCCGAAGTGCGCGACGTGGACGGCGTGCGCGTGCTCGCCACCCGCGTCGACGGCGCCGACGCGAAGGCGCTGCGCGAGGTCGCCGACCAGCAGCGCGACAAGGTGAAGTCGGGCGTGATCGTGCTGGCGGGCGTCGAGGGCGACAAGATCGCGCTGGTGTCGATGGTGACGCCCGATCTCGTCGGCAGGTTCAACGCCGGCAAGATCGTCGGCGAGGTGTCGAAGATGGTCGGCGGCAAGGGCGGCGGCCGCCCCGACATGGCGCAAGGGGGCGGGTCCGAGCCGCAGAACCTGGACGCGGCGCTCGCGCGCGTGTTCGACCTCGTTCGTGGCTGACAATGACGTCAAAGTCGGGACCCTGAAAGGGTCCCGCGCCCCCCGCGACGGGCTCGCGCGGGCAAAGCCCGCGCTCCCCCACGCGAAGTTCGTGGTGGGCGCGGGGGACGAGGGTGCGACCGTGGCGGCGGCGCTCCGCCGCCAGCTGCGTCAGGATCCCGACGGTGGCAGCTGGGCCCAGGTCCGGCGCCTTTGCACCACAGGCAAGGTGTTCGTCGACGACGAACGGGCGCTCGATCCGGCCGCGCGCGTCCGCGTCGGGCAGACGGTCTCGATCAAACATGCGGCGCCGCGGCCTGACCTGTCGCCCGCTGGCTTCCGCATCGTGTTCGACGACGCCCACCTGGTCGTGATCGACAAGCCGTCCGGCATCTCCAGCGTTCCGTTCGACCGCAAGGAGACGGGGACCGCCATGGACCTGGTGCGCGGCGTCTGGCGCCGCCGGGGAAAGCGCGCGACCGCGACACCGCTGTACGTCGTCCACCGCATCGACAAAGACACGTCCGGCCTGCTCTGCTTCGCGAAGACCCGCCTCGCCGAGCGGGCGCTGCACGTCGTGTTCCAGCGCCACACCGCCGACCGCTTCTACCTGGCCGTCGCCGAGGGCGACGTCGCCGCCGGCCGGATCGAATCGAACCTGGTCGCCGATCGCGGCGACGGCATCCGCGGATCCATCCGCCACCCCGGCCAGAAAGAGCACGCCCAGCACGCCGTCACGTTTGTGGAACCGATCCGCAAGCTGCCCCGCGCCACCCTGTGCCGCGTGCGTCTGGAGACCGGGCGCACCCACCAGATCCGGATCCACCTCTCCGAACGGGGCCACCCGATCGTCGGCGAAACGGTCTACATTCGCGACTTGCTTCGCGACGGTAAAACGCCCATGTCCGCGCCGCGGTTGATGTTGCACGCGGCCCGGCTCGGGTTCCCCCACCCCGTCACGGGCGCGGCGCTGGAATGGACGGCGCCGCCGCCCGCGGACTTCGTCGCGGTGTTCGAATCGCTGGGAGGCGCGCGTGGCGACCTCTGAGGGCGGCATCCGCTCGGCGCTCGCCGCGATCATCGAGGCGATCCGCTCCGGCTACGGCGACCGGGCGATCCGCGCCCAGGACAACCCTGACGCGGGTTACGACCCGGCGTTCGTCGAACGCACTGCCCCGTTGCTGGAATTTCTGTGGGCGCGTTATTTCCGCGTTCGGTTGCTGGGTATCGAAAACATTCCGGCCGACGGCGCCGCGCTGCTGGTTGGCAATCATTCGGGCGGCATTCCTTACGACGGCGCCATGCTGCTACACGGGATCCGCCGCGACCACCCGCAGCACCGCCGCGTTCGCCCGCTGGTCGCAAACTTTGCATTTCGTTCGGGTTGGATGGCCAACGTCGTGGCGCGCGTTGGTTGCGTCCGCGCGTCAATGGAGAACGCGCTGCCGATGCTGACGCGCGGCGAGCTGGTCGCCGTGTTTCCCGAAGGTCTCAAGGGCGTCGGCAAGCTGTATCGCGAGCGCTATCGGCTGGCGCGCTTCGGCCGCGGCGGCTTCGTGCGGCTCGCCCGCGAAGCTCAGGTGCCGCTGCTGCCGGTCGCGATCGTCGGCGCGGAGGAGATTCACCCGGTGATCGGAAAGATTACGCGTTTCGCCGAACCGCTCGGTATCCCGTATATCCCGATAACTCCTACATTTCCGTGGTTGGGCCCGCTGGGCTTGTTGCCGGTACCCACGAAATGGACGATCCAGATCGGCGCGCCGATCGCGCCGCCGAAGCCCGGCGACGAGGGCGGGACGCCGCGCGTCGCCGAGGACGTGCGCAGCGCCATCGACACGATGATCGCCGATCTTCTTTCGCAGCGAAGATCGATTCTCTTCGGCTGAAATACTCGGTTTGGCTTACGTTATATTCGTGCGTCGCTCGGTAATTCAGCTATAAAGGGGGTCCGACGGCGGCCAACCTTCAATGATCGATATCGGCCACACGATCGGCAACTACAGGATCACCGCCAAGTTGGGAGAGGGGGGGATGGGTGTGGTGTACCTGGCCGAGCACCCGGTCATCGGCAAGAAGGTGGCGATGAAGGCGATCCACCCGGAGCTTTCCAAAAACTCCGACGTGGTGTCCCGCTTCGTGACCGAAGCGAAGGCCGTCAACCAGATCGGCCACGAGCACATCGTGGATATTGCCGACTTCGGCAACACGCCGGAGGGCGAGTTCTACTTCGTGATGGAGTATCTGCAGGGCGAGTCGCTGTCCGACCGCCTGCGCCGCGAGAACCGCCTGCCCGCCGGTGCCGCCCTGTCCATCACCGCGCAGATCGCGGACGCGCTGAACGCGTCGCACGAGCAGGGAATCATTCACCGCGATCTCAAACCCGAGAACATCTTCCTGTGCGTGAACCGCGGCCCGGGCCGCGACTTCGTCAAGGTGCTGGACTTCGGTCTCGCCAAGCTGACGCTGTCGGATCAGAAGGTCAGTCACAAGACGCGCACCGGGTCGGTGATGGGGACGCCCTACTACATGTCCCCGGAGCAGTGCGAGGGGAAGATCGAGATCGATCACCGCGCCGACATCTATTCGCTGGGCGTGCTGCTGTTCGAGATGCTGACCGGGAAGGTTCCGTTCGGCGGCGACGGCTACGGCGAGATCATCGTCAAGCACGTCACCATGCCGCCGCCGTCGGTGCGCAGCATCAACGGGGAGCTGCCCGAGGAGCTGGACCTGATTCTTTACCGCGCGCTTGCGAAGGATCGCGACCAGCGCTTCCAGACCATGGCCGAATTGGAGGCGGCGCTGCTCGATCCGCAGCGTTACGCCAGCTCGGCGCCGGTGATCGGCATCCCGGAGGATCTGTCGGGCGTCGCGCGGGCGGCGTCGCCCATGGCGCGCTCGGAGATGGATGCGCGGTCGAAGATCGGGTTTGGCTCGGGCCTCGACCTGGAACGCCCGCCCGGCGGGATCCCGTCGACGTTCCGCGAGGGGCGCGGCGAGCTCATCGATCGTTTCATCCCCAAGCGGAAGAACGGCATGCTCGCCTTCTACACGGGCATCCTGTGCGTGGCCGGCGCGGTGGTGGTCGTGGTGGTGTCGCGGGGGGGCGGGAACAAGCAGCAGCCGTTGCCGACCGCGCCGGTGGCGCTGCATCCCAGCGCCGTGCGCATCAACTTCAACTCCGATCCGGACGGAGCGGTCGTTTCGCGCGCGGACGGCAAGACGCTGGGGCTGACGCCGCTCTCGATCGAGGTGCCGTACAGCGATTCGGCGGTCGAATTCCACTTCCGCAAGGCGGGCTACGAGAAGAAGGCGGTGTACGTCGTCCCCAACCTGCCGTCGCCGCTGTTCGCGACGCTGCGAAAGGTCGACGAGACGCCGGCGCCGCAGAAGACGGGGCCCGAGGTGGGGACGCGTCGGCCGTGGTCCGGCACGCCCGGCGGGCCGGTGAAGAAGAAGCAGCCGCAGCAGCCGACCGAGAGGCAGCCGATGCACAACGACGACGAGGACGGCACGCTCGAACCGTCGTTCGGCCGCCCGTAACCGGCCGGTTGCGGCCGCCCGTAGCGCGCTACGCGCAGACGCGGTTGCGGCCGGAGGCCTTCGCTTCGTACAGCCGTTCGTCGGCGCGCTTGATGATCGCGGCCGCCTCGATCACCTCGGCGTCGATCGCCGCGACGCCCATCGAGATGGTGACCGGGATGCGCGTGTTCTCGAACTTGAACTCGGTCTTCTCGACGATCTGGCGGATCTTTTCGGCGAACGGGACCGCGTTGGCGCCGTCGATCTCGGGCAGCACGATCGCGAACTCCTCGCCGCCGTAGCGCGCGAAGCAGTCCTCGCGGCGGATCTTCGAACGCACCGTCTGCGCCAGGTGCTTCAGCACGTAGTCGCCGGCGAGATGTCCGAACCCGTCGTTCACCTTCTTGAAGTGATCGATGTCGAACATCACCAGCGACAGAGGACGGCGATAGCGGTGCGCGCGGGCAATCTCGCGCTCGATCGTGTCCATGAAGTAGCGCTTGTTGAAGATCTGCGTCAGCCCGTCGACCGTCGTCAGACGATAAATTTCCTCGTGGTACGCGTTCTCGATGTTGCCGCCCGTGAGGAACTTGAAGATCGTGCGGCCGATCTTGATCAGATCGCCGTCGCGCAGAACGTATTCGTCGACGGGCTCGTCGTTGACGTACGTTCCGTTGGTAGATCCTAGATCGCGAATCAGGATCGACTTGCCCGTGTTCACGATCTTCGAGTGATTGCGCGAGATCGATTCCTGATCGATCTGGATGTCGCACTTCGAAGATCGCCCGACGACCAGCGACGCGGAATTCAGGTTGTACTTTTTGCCCAGCTCGAGACCGTAGATCACGACGAGGCAGGCTTCCTTGCCTGACGGCTTGTCGGTCAGTCGGCTGATGCTCGTGACGACCGTCTTCGCGCGGACATGGTCCGATTCGGACGTGTCATTCGGATCACGAGGAGTGCGCGCCACTTGGGGGTCCGGCCGAGCAGGCTAGGTCAAAGCCAGCGATGCATCAAGGGGAGGATAATTTGACACCTACACCTACATGTATGAGCGTGTCATTATGCCACATACCTTCCGGCTCGTCGTGGGCCTCCTCGCAGCGACCGTTTTCATGCCTTCCGCGACGGCTGAAACGACGGCCGCCGCAGTTGCTTCCGGCCATGACGCCGCCGCTCCTGGCTTGCGCGCCGAAACGATCCGTCTCGCCGGCCGCCGCTACGTCGCCGAGCTGGCCGACGGCGGGCGCGCCGAGCTGACGCTGGACCCGCGCCTGCAACAGAGCACGGAGAACGTCCTGCGCGCGTTCCAGATCCCGTTCGGCGGCGCCGTCGTCGTCTCCATCCCCGACGGCCGCGTGCTGGCCCTGGTCGGCCAGTCGGCGGCGGACCCGCGGCTGGGCCCGGCGGAATTGGCGCTGCGTCCGTGGGCTCCGGCCGCGTCGGTGTTCAAGGTGATCTCGGCGGCCGCGCTGGTCGAGAACGGCGTCATGGGCAGCACCCGCACCTGCTACCACGGCGGCGTTTCGTCGATCCTCGCCGACAACCTCGTCGACCTGCCCGCGATCGACCGCCGCTGCGACACGCTGGCTTTCGGCCTCGGCAAGTCCCAGAACGCGATCATCGCCAAGCTGGCGACCCGCCACCTGACCGCCGGCCAGCTGGCCCGCGTCGGCCGCAGCTTCGGCTTCGAAGAGGCGATCCCGTTCGAGCTGCCGATCGAGCCGTCGCACCTGGACGTCCCCAGCGACGGCCTCGAGTTCGCGCGCACCGCCGCCGGATTCTGGCATTCGACGCTGTCGCCGATGCACGGCGCGTTGCTGGCGGCGGCGATCGCCAACCGCGGCGAGATGCCGGCGCCGATGCTGGTCGACCGGGCCGTGGATCGCGACGGCCGGCGGATCGCGCCGCCGGTGGCGGCCCCGCGCCACGTCGTCGACGCGGCGGCGGCCCGCGAGGTCGGCCGGATGATGGAGCTGACCACGCGCATCGGCACCGCGAAGGGAACGTTTCGCGACAAGCGGGGGCGGCGCCTCCTGCCCGTCGAGGTCGCCGGCAAGACCGGCACGCTGTCGGCCGAAACCGATCACGGCTACGTGGGCTACAGCTGGTTCGTCGGCTACGCGCCGGCGGAGCACCCGACCATCGCGTTCGCCGTCGTCCTGGGCAACAACCCGAACTGGCGCATCAAGGCGACCTACGTCGGCCGCCACATCGTCTCCGAGTACCTGGCGACGAAGCCGGCGGCGCCGCGTCTGCTGGCGTCAAAGTAAACGACTGACCGACGGTCTTGTGGCGGGTCCCCGTCGGCGTATAGACTGTCGGGCGCCTCGGAAAGTTTGAGAAGTCCGCAGCATGCAGCTTTACCAATGGCTCTCCAGCGTCGCGGATGACCGCGGCAGCGCCAAAGCGCTCGTTTACCGCGACACGTACCTTTCGTGGCGCGGCTTGCTCCATCGCGTCGATCGGCGCGCGCAGGAGCTGCACGCGATGGGCATCGGTCCCGGCTCGTGGGTCGGGCTCATGCTCGGCAACGTCCCGGACTTCGTCATCCTGACCCTGGCGGTCTCCAAGGTCGAAGGCGTCGTCGTCCCGCTGGATCCGACCACCGGCAACCGCGAGCTGGAGATGATCCTGGAGGCCGCGCCGCTGCGCGCGCTGGTCACCCGCCCGCGCGGCGGCGAAGGTGTGCAAGCGGCGGCCGGCCTGCCCTACTACGCCGCGCCGCCCGTGGCGCGCCCGCCCGCCGGCCCGCCGTCCAAGTTCGCGCCCGAGATCCGGCGGCGGCTGCAGGGCACGCTGCTGTCGTGCAACCTGTACAAGCGCGCGCCGCTGGCGAACCTCGTCGACGAGGGCCGCGACGCGCCGGCGGTCGTGCAGTTCACCGCCTCGGTGGGCGGCGATCCGAAGGGCGTGGTCAAGACGGCGGCCAACCTGGGCGCGGCGGCGCAAGCGATCGGCAAGTCGCTGGGCGTGAGCCACGACGATCGCGTGCTGTGCACGATGCCGCTGCACACCAGCTACGGTTTCGACTTCGGCCTGCTGGTCGCGCTGGCCAACGGCACCACGCTGTTCCTCGAGGACGAGGTGTCGCCCAAGCGCATCGCCAAGCTGCTGCGCGAGCACAGCGTCGACTTCTTCGCCGGCAACCCGGCGCTGTTCGGCTCGCTGGTTCGCGTGCCGACGATCAAGCCGCTCAAGACCAGCGGCGCGCGCTTCCTCAGCTCCGGGTCGTCGCTGCCGCCGAACATCGCCGAGAGCTTCCACGAACGGTTCGGCGTGCGGCTGCTCTCCTGCTACCACGCCACGCAGGCCGGGCCGCTGGCGATCGACCGCGCGGGCAAGGATCCCGAGACGGTGGGCAAGGCATTCGAGGGCGTCGAGGTGCGCGTCGCCAGCGCCAAGGGCGAACGCCTCCCCGCCGGCGAGGTCGGGCCGATCTGGGCGAAGTCGAAGGGGCTGTCGATGCTGGCGGTGCCCAAGATTCACCTGCCCAAGCGCGACGACGGCGTCCCGATCGGCAGCGTCGGCAGCGACGGCTGGTACCGCACAGGCGATCTCGGTCAGGTCGACAAGAACGGCCGCCTCACCATCACCGGCCGCGAGGACGATCTGGTGAAGGTCGACGGCAAGCGCGTCGCGCTGGGCGAGGTCGAGGGCTGCCTGGAGGCCTTCCCCAAGATCAAGGCGGCGCAGGCGCGCGTGATCACCGACGACCTCGGCGGCCCCATGGTCGTCGCCCGCGTGGTGCGCGCCAGCATGTGCCGCGCCGAGGACATCATCGACCACTGCGCGCGCAACCTGGCCCCCTACAAGGTCCCGCGCCAGATCGAGTTCTGCGAGAGTTTCTAGGCGCCTGCCGATTTCCGAGCCTCCGGGCGGAGGCCCGCGGCACCTAGACGATCGGCGTGCGATTCGCACCGAGATCCATGGGCGCAGCTTGCGTCGTGGCCGGCGTGCTGGCCTGGCCGGTGGCGGCGCCAGGCGCGACGATGATCGACGGGGGGCAATACGTGGACGGCCAGGTCTGGACGCCCGCCGGCAGCCCCTATGTCGTCGCCGGGACCATCGGCGTGCGCCTCGACGCCGAGCTGCGCATCGAGGCGGGCACCGAGGTCCAGTTCAACACGGGCGCCTTCCAGATCGAAGGGTTGTTGACGATCGCGGGGACCGCGGCGGCGCCCGTCATCATTCGCGCGTCGACCAGCGGGACAGCCGTCGGCTGGACCGGCATCCAGCCGCAGGGGCGCTCCGCCGTCCGGATCTCTCACGCCATCATCCGCAACGCGGGGGTCGGGCTCCGCATCATGAGCGAGCCCACCGACGCTCAGATCGACCGTACGACGTTCGAGGATTGCAACGTCGGGCTCAGCATTTATCGGGGTCGCTACGCCTTCGACTCGATCGTCGCGCGAAACAACGGGATGGGCATCGAAGTTCTGGCGATCAATCTGGCGGCGCCCCCGGACGTGACGCTCACCAACACGGTCGTGCAGGGCACGACGGGAATCGGCGTGGTCGCGAAGAACGGCGCCTTGCTGACGATCATCAACAGCACGATCGACGCGAACAAGATCGGAATGGTCGGGTACATCTCGCCAGCACCGACGATCGTGCTCCGTAACACGATCCTGTCGAACAACCCGCAGGCCATCTACGTCGACGAGACCAGCACGAGCGGCCCGCCGATGATGACCGCTACGCAGACGACGTTCTGGCAGAACCGTCAGAACCTCGTCCACATGGGCGGCACGAACCCGCCCAGCCTCGACGGCACCACCCCGCTGCCGGGCGCGGGCAACGCCGTCGCCGATCCGATGTACGTGAGCGCGACCGACTTGCACCTGACCGCGGGCAGCCCCTGCATCGATTCGGGCTCCGCGACGGGCGCACCCGATCACGACCTGGATCAGAACGCTCGCCCGCACGGAGCGGGGTTCGACCGCGGCGCGTACGAGTTCGCGCCCGGCGAAGGAACCGGCGGTACGGGCGCTGGACGCGGCGGAACGTCGGGCACGGGCGGGGCCACGGGCGCTGGCGGAAGCGCGGGCGCGACCGGAGACGCAGCGGGGACGGGCGGAGTCGGAGGCGGCACGAGCGGCGCAAGCGGCACGACCGGCGCCGCTGGTACGGGCGCGAGCGGCGCAAGCGGCACGACCGGCGCCGCCGGTGCGGGCGCGACCGCCGGCACGAGTGGCGCGAGCGGCACGACCGGCGCTGCCGGCACGGGCACCGTCGCCGGGACGGGCGGATCGGCCGGAGGCCGCGGCGGCGGCGCGGGCGCGGGGGGTGGCGCAGGAAACGGAGCCGGCGGCGCCAGCGGCTCGTCGAAAACCTCGAAGCGCAGCGGGTGCGACTGCGCCGTGGCCAGCGGCGACGACGCGCGCGACGGCTGCGTCTTGTTGGCGCTGGCGCTGTGGCCGCTGCTCCGGCGAGCGCGGCGGACGACTCGATCAGCTCGCTTCTGACCGCGCGCGGGCGTCAGCCGGGCTTGCCGATCAGCGTACCGGCCAGCTTCGCGAGCAGCTCGGGCAACGGCACGCCGAGCAGCGCGACTGGCACCATCGGCGCGGCCGCCGCGGCGGCTACGGTGATCACCGCGCGCGGGCCGAACGGAACCAGGCGCATCTTGGAGACGATCTCGGAGGCGTTGCCCAGATCGGCGAGCGACTGGATGTCCGCGCTGCCGAGCACGTCATCGCGATCGCGCCGCGCGAACCAGCGCGCCTGAAACATCCGCGTGTAGTCGGTCGCGAGGCTGCCGTACTCATGCTGCCCTTCGATCTTGCAATGCCAGAGGCGCGCAGAAAGAAAAAGCAGCGGGCCCAGCGCCACGACGACGCCCGCGATGATGAACACCACGCCCTGCGCCTTCAGGTCGGTGACTTTCACGCCGGCGTAGAGGACCTGGTTGGCCCAGACGCCCGCCTGCGCGGCGGCCAGCGCGCCCACGACGTGCCCGAAGCCGATGGACGGCCAGGACAAAAACTCGAGCCCGCCGGCCAGGTCGGGATGCGTGGCGGTGGGCTGCAGGCGCAGGCGCGACAGGCGCCACAGCATCTGCACCCAGATCGCCCAGCGCCAGAGCGCCCGGTAGACGAGGAACTGGAACATCGGCAGCGCCACCAGCGCGTACCACCAGCGCGCCGCCAGCAGGTGCCGGTCCATCGTCAGGCGCCGCGTCAGGAAGGGCGTGCCGCCGAGGTTCCACACCACGAACTCGCTTGCAAGCAGCGCGAGACAGAGCAGCACGACCTCGGGAAAAATCGAGTCTCTGTGCCTGATCGCGCTGGCGACGATGCGGTCGAATCGTTCTTGCTGCGCCGCGACCCACCCATCGGCGACGAGCTGGCTGGCCACGAACCGGGTCCGCGCGTGCAGGGACACGTCGGCGCGCAGCAGGAGCGGGATCGCGACCAGCAGGCGCGCGTGGACGCCCCAGTCGATCGGGAACGATTGCCCGCCGACCAGGCGCGCGGAGACCATCGCCACCAGCAGCGGCCCCCACGCAATCGCGACGAGGACGGTGCACACCCGCAGGTAGTCGACGCGTCCGTCAGGCCGTCTCCACCCAATGCGTCGCAGCAGCGCGACCAGCGGGCCGCCGTCCACCAGCGAAAAATCGGTCCCGCCGGGCATGCAGGGAACATGAGGCCGTCCCCGCGGACCATCGCGCGCCGGCGCGCCGCTTCAGCAATCGCCTGACAGGCGCGCTACTCGATCAACTCGCGCAGCTTCGCGTTGACGACGACGTGGCTGCCGCCCGGCAGCTCGACCT
>Ga0207651_10000893_pt1 | contig 13093 bp, 7 predicted proteins | sample KBSM23metaG_FD_184328 | JGI IMG/M metagenome (GOLD analysis project Ga0207651, IMG submission 184328) | Miscanthus rhizosphere microbial communities from Kellogg Biological Station, Michigan, USA - KBS M2-3 metaG (SPAdes) (version 2) | ecosystem: Host-associated > Plants > Roots > Rhizosphere >... | reverse complement strand
TCGCGCCGCCATGCAGGCGAAACGTCATCTCGCGCGCCGCGAGGTCGACCCGCAGCTCCTGTGCGCCGATCGCGTGCAGCTCCCGCGTCACGTCGCGCACGAGCTTTTCCAGCGTCGGTGCACCGAGCAGCCTGTCCAGGAACTCCATCGACCCCTCCTTCGATGCGTGCTGAACGATTGTCCACGGGTCCGACCCGCTCGTGCATCCGAAAAGGCCCGCGGCTGCGCTGCGTTCTAGGGCTGGTCCGCGCGCTGCAGCGGGTCGTTCGCCGCGTCGGCCAGGCGCGCGAGCAGGCCGGAATGGCGCGTCGTGGGCGTGGCGATCGCCTGTTGCAGCACGGCGGCGTCGGCCACCAGCGTCACCCGCCGGCGCGCCCGCGTGATGGCCGTGTACAGCAGTTCGCGCGTCAGCACCCGGCTGCGCTGCTCGGGCAGCATCACCAGCACGTCGTCGAATTCGGAGCCCTGCGACTTGTGCACGGTCATGGCGAAGGCCGTCTCGTGGCGCGGCAGGCGCACCGGGGCGATGGCGCGAAAGCCGCCGGGCGCCGCGGCGTCGGGGAAGTGCACCAGCAGCTCGCCATCGGCGTCCGGCAGCGCGATGCCGATGTCCCCGTTGAACAGCCGCAGCACGTAGTCGTTGTTCGTCACGAGCACCGGCCGCCCGCTGAACCAGGGCGATGCGCCCGGGCCCGGCGCCAGTCCGGGCAGGTCCAGCGCGGCGTGGAAGCGGCGCGTGATCGCCGCGTTGAGGGCGGCCACGCCGCGCGGGCCCTCGCGCAGCGCGCACAGCACGCGAAAACGGCCGAAGGCCTCGGTGATCGCGGCCACCTGCGTCGCGTCCGCGGCGACGGCCTCGCGGTAGGCCGCGTAGCCGGCGTCCATCTGCTGCAGTGCGGCGTCGAGGCTGGCGTGCGGCGCAGTCTCCAGCCAGGCGGCGTCGGGATTGCCGCCGCCTCGAAGCCACTCGACGGCCTCGCGCGAACGCCCGGCGTTGACGTCGCTGGCCAGCCGGCCGATGCCGGAGTCGGCGGCGAAGCGGTAGGTCTGCGTGAACCAGACGGCGCAGTCCTGCAGCGCGCTGGGTTGCGCCGGCACGGGCGGCACGATCGACTCGGGCGGGGTGCCCGTCATCGCCGCCAGGTCGCGCACGCAGCCCGGCGTGAGCGTCGGGTCGATGCTCAGCTCGGCGAACACGGCGCCCGATTCGACCGCGGCCAGTTGGTCCTTGTCGCCCAGCAGGATGATGCGCGCCGTGGGCGGCACGGCCTCCAGCAGCTGCGTGGCCAGCGCCAGGTCGAGCATCGACGCCTCGTCGATCACCAGGGCGTCGATGGCCAGCGGATGGGACGCGTCGTGCGCGAAGCCCGCGGCCGTGACGCCCAGCAGCCGGTGCACGGTGGACGACGCCGCCGGCATGCGCTCGCGCAGCTCCGGCGGCAGGTGCTGGGCGCGCTGGCGGATCGCGTCGGTCATGCGTGCCGCGGCCTTGCCCGTGGGAGCGGCCAGCGCGATGCGGCAGCCCGGATCGAGCGCGAGCAGGCAGGCGAGCAGGTTGACGACGGTGCTCGTCTTGCCGGTGCCGGGCCCGCCGCTGATCACGGTGAGCCGCCCGCGCAGCGCGAGGGCCGCGGCGAGCTGCTGCCAGTCGGCGGCACCGCCCAGGCGTGCGGCGTTGGCGGCGAACAACTCCTTCAGCCGGGCGCGCACCTCGGGCGCGGCGACGGCCTCGCGCGCGTCCGCGTGACGCGCCTGCGTGAGCCGGCGCGCCAGCCGGCGCTCGTAGTCGAAGTAGCGGTGCAGGTAGAGCCGATCCTGGGCATCGAGGATCAGCGGCAGCGCAGCGGGCGCCTCGGGCGTGCCGACGATGCCCGAGGCGTGCAGCGCCGTGCGCCAGCCGGCGACGCCGGACGGCAGGGGGGAGGTCTCCTCGCGTGGCGCCGCCAGCGACGCGAGCATCAGGCAGACATGGCCTTCGCTGACGGCCAGGCTCAGCGCCTCGGCCGCGTGCGCGAGCGCGGACACGGCGTGCGCACCCGCGCCCTGCGCGGCGGCCCAGCGGGCGGCGTGGCGGGCGAATCCTTCGGCCAGGAGCTGGTCGGCTGGGAGGTTCATGCGGTGTCATCCTGCGCGCAGTCGCAGGATCCACGCGCCGGGTTGCGCCTGCCCTGGAGTGGATTCTGCGACTCCGCTTCGCTCCGCGCAGAATGACCGGGAAATCGGTCGCTCATGCCGCGGCCTCGCTCGGCTCGAGCAGCGCCCACAGGCGCGCCAGCAGCGCCGCGTCCGGACGCTGGAAGAAGACGCCGGTGGGCGCGCCATCGGCGTCGCGCCAGTCGGGGCGCACCCCGCGCACGAACAAGTAGACCGCGCCGCCCAGGTGACGGCTCGGGTCGTAGCCGGCCAGGCGATGGCGCAGGTAGCGATCGAGCGCCAGCAGGTACAGCACCGCCTGCAGGTGGTAGCCCTGGTCGTGCATCGCCGTGGCCATCGCCGCCTGGCCGTAGTGGGCCGGCGTGTCGCCGAGATGGTTGGACTTCCAGTCGAGGATGAACCAGCGCCCCTCGTGCTCGAAGACCAGGTCGATGAAGCCCTTGAGGAAGCCGCGCAGCGTCGCGAACGACAGCCGCGGCACCGGGACGCCGTGCGCGGCCAGCGCGTCGTTGAGCGCGCCGGCCTCCAGGCGCTGCGACGGCAGGTGGAACTCGAGTTCGACCAGCCGGCGCGTGTCGGGCAGCGCCGCCAGCCGCAGCGGCCGCTCGGTGCCCAGCGGCAGGGCGGTGTCCAGCGTGCCTTCGAGCATGCGCTGGAGCATGCGTGCGCGCAGCGCGGCGCCGGTGGCGTCGGGCGCGTCGGGCACGCCCATCGTGCGCAGCAGCCGCAGCGCCCTGGCGATGGCCGGCGGCCAACTGGCGCGGTCGGTGAAGCTGGCGGTCTCGAACGCCTGGTGGATGGCCTCGCCGGCCGCGGGGCCGCGCGGGAAGTGCAGCGGATCGTCGTCGGCGGCGCGCAAGGGCGGCGGCTCGTCGCCGGCCGGCGTCGCGGGCGTGGCCGGCACGCGCAGGTCGTGGTCGACGCCCGAGCGGTCGTGCGCGGCGCCGTGCGCGATCGCGCTGAAGCTGCCGATGCGCCAGCCCCCGGGCAGCGCGTGCGGCGCGGGCAGGGCGGCGAGGGTGTCGGGCGCGGGGCGCGGGGTCTCCAGCGTCACCGGCTCGCTGCGCGGCAGCGGCGCGACCGCGATGGCACCGCCGGAGCGCTCGGCCAGCGCCGTCCAGGCCGCCGCGATCGAGGCCGCGCCGTGCTTGTGCTCGAACCATTCCTGCGGCGTCATGCCGGCGCCGGCGACCAGCCAGTTGAGCAGGCTGCGCGTGCTGCCGGTGACGCTCGGGTGGCGGCCCGCCGAGCGGTAGCAGCCGGCGACGATCACGCAGCGGTGCACCGCGCGCGTCAGCGCCACGTAGACCAGCCGCAGCGTCTCGGCCGACTCCTCCAGCTTCAGCCGCAGCTTGATCTGCTTCTGGCGCGCCTCGTCGCGGAACTCGTGGCCGTAGTCGATGACGGTCCGGCCGTCGTCGTCGTGGTAGGCGAGGCCGGTGAGGCCGTCGGCGCGGCCGCCGCGCGAGGCGGTCCACAGGAACGGGCAGAACACGATCGGGTACTCCAGGCCCTTGGACTTGTGGATGGTGACGATCTGCACCAGGTTCTGGTCGGACTCCAGGCGCAGCTGCGTGGCGTCGTCGGCATCCGGCGAGACGCGTTGCGACTGCAGCCAGCGCAGCAGGGTGTCGGGCGCCGCATGGCGTTCGCCGGCCTCGTGCAGGCACTCGATCAGGTGCAGCAGGTTGGTCAGGCGGCGCTCGCCGTCCGGACGCGCCAGCAGCCGGCCGGCCACCCGCTCGGCGGCCAGCCACTGGCGCAGCATGAAGCCGACGCCGCGCTGCAGCCAGACTTCGCGCCAGCCGGCGAAGCGCTGCACCGCGGACAGCAGCGCGGATTCGTCGTCGGCGAGCGCCGCGATGGCGGCCGCGTCGAACCCCATCAGCTCGGTGGACAGCGCCGCCTTCAGCGTGCGCTCGCGCGCCGGCTCGAGGATGGCGGTCAGCACGCGATCGAGCTCCTCGGCGTCGCTGCTGCGGAACACGCTGGCCTGCGACAGCTCCACGCTGCCCACGCCGCGCGCCGTGAGCGCCTGGCGGATCTGCGTGCCTTGCGCGTTGCTGCGCACCAGCACGGCGATGTCGCCGGCCGCCAGCGCGCGCTCCTTGGGCGCCTGCCCGAGCGTGACCTCGCCGCGCTGGGCGGCCGCCAGCAGGCGCGCGATCTCGTCGGCCGTGGCGGCGACGACGGCGGCGGTGGCGTCGCGCTGGAAGATCGGCTCGCCGTCGTCGGCCGCCGGCAGCGTCCACACCTGCAGGGGCGCGCGCGGCGCGCTGGTGTCCGCCAGCGGCTCGCGCGGCTTGGCGCCGAAGCGCACCTCCTGGTAGTCCAGCGCCTCCATCATGAAGGCGCGCGGGTTGGCCGCGAACAGGTGGTTGAGCGCGCGGATCAGCGGCTCCGACGAGCGCTGGTTGTCGGCCAGCGAATAGCGCGCCACCGCATGGCCGCCGGCCTCGATGTAGGTGTGCAGGTCGGCGTTGCGGAAGCTGTAGATGGCCTGCTTGGGATCGCCGACGAAGAACAGCGGCGCGGGCGACAGCGTGTCGTCGGTGATCGTCGTGTAGATGGTCCGGAAGATGGCGAACTGCAGCGGATCGGTGTCCTGGAACTCGTCGATCAGCGCCGCCGGGAAGCGCTTCTTCAGCTCGCCGGCCAGCCACGGCGAATCGCCGCGCGTCAGGCGGTCGTGCAGGTTGAACAGCATGTCGTCGAAGGCGATCACGCGCTGGCGGCGCTTGGCCTCGCGCTGCGCCTGCGTGCCTTCTTCCAGCAGGGCCTTCAGCAGCGCGAGGCGGCCGTAGGCCAGCGCCTGCGTGGCCTTCGCGCGAAGGTCCAGCAGGTGCTGCGCGACGTCGAAGAACTCGTGCTGCGGCGTCACGTGCTTCTTCTTGGTGGCCGCGGCGAGCCTGGCCGCACCCAGTAGTTCGAGCTTGGGCGCGTCGATGTCCAGCGCGGCCAGGCCATCCTCGTCGCGCAGCACGTGATCCCAGCCGGCGAGCGCGGTGCGCACGCTGTCTTCCTTGTAGCTGACCCCGCTCAGTTCCGACATCGACCGGTGCAGCAGGTCCTCGATCGCATCGCGTTGCGCGTGCCAGAGGCGGAACGCGACGGCGTGCGTGGCGGCCAGGTCGTCGGCGGGCAGGGTGCGGGCGGTCTCGAGATCGTCCGGCCACGCGGCGCGCGCGAGCGGCTTGGCGAGGTGGCGCTTGAGCAGGGCCGCGAAGCCCTTGGGCGTGTCCTTGCTCGTGACGAGATGGCCCGCCAGGCCGGCATCGAGGTCGTCGGCGGCGATGCGGCGGCGCCAGAAATCGTTGGCGGCCTCGGCCACCCAGTCGGCGTCGTCGCGCACCAGCTCCATCGCCAGCGGCATCTGCGCGGTGAACGGCGTGTCGGCCAATGCCCGCTGGCAGAACCCGTGGATGGTGAAGATGGAGGCCTCGTCGAAGGTGGCGAGCGCCAGTTCCAGGCGCGCGACCATGTCGTCGGTCGGCAGCCCATGGCGATTGCGCGCCGTGTGGACCAGGCGCTCGACGAAGTCGTCGCCGGCAGGGGCCGGCTCGCCGGCCTGTTCGGCGCGCAGCCAGGCCAGCGTGTCGACGACGCGCTGGCGGATGCGCTCGCGCAGCTCCGCCGTCGCCGCGTTGGTGAAGGTGACGACGAGGATGCGCTGCACCTCCAGCCGGCCTTCCAGCAGAAGGCGCAGGTACAGGCCGCAGATGTTCCAGGTCTTGCCCGTGCCCGCCGAGGCCTCGATCTGGCGGATGCCCTCGAGCGGGCAGTCGAAGACATCGAGCGGTTCGAATCGGCGCACGCCGCTCATTCGACCTCCAGGCACGCGACCAGCGGCTCGAACACGGCTCGGGCGTTGGCATAGAAGGCCTCGACCACTTCGGGCCCGAACGGATCGGGCCGGCCGCGCAAGGCCAGCCGGTAGCCGGCGTCGCGGCCCTCGGCGTACTCGTTGAAGCCGCCGGGCCGGAAGGCCGCGACGGCCTTGGCCGGCCCCTGGCGATCGCCGCGGATCCACTCCCAGGCGGCACGCGGGAAGAACGCCAGCGGCTCGCGCAGCCCCTGCGCGTAGAGCCGAACCAGCGTCTCCAGGCGCGCGCGCGGGTCGTCGCATTCGGTGAGGAAGAAGCGGCCGTCGCGTGCGATGCCCGTGGTGACCGGCAGCACGCCGGCCGGCGCGCCGGCGCACAGCAGCAGGTGCGGCAGCCAGGCGTCGAGGTAGTCGAGCGGCGACTGCTTCGCATAGCGGTGGCGCAGCAGGCCGCGCGGCCGCAGGTCGGCGAACGTGCCGTGCAGGCGCCAGGTGTGGCCGTCGATGGCCAAGGTCAATTCGACGCCATGCGGCGGCAAGGCGGGCTGCCGGGTGTGTTCGCGCACCTGGTCGGCGAAGTCGCGCAGGCCGTTGAGCTCGCGCTCGAGGAAGCGCTGGCCGAAGCCGCCGGCGGGCACCGCGGTGCCGGCGAGCGCCAGGGTGCGCGCGGCCTCCGGCGGCAGGCCCTCGAGCAGCGCGGGCAGCAGCAGCTGGATCAGCGGCGCGCGGCCGGAGTTGTCCGGCACGAAGGGCTCGTCGTCCTGCAGGGGCTCTTCCTCGCGCGCCAGCGCGATGCCCAGGCGCTGTTCGAGCAGGAAGCGGCAGGGGTTGCGCAGGAAGGCCGCGAGGCGCGCCAGCGGCACGTCGCGCCAACCCTCGTCGAGCGGCGGCAGCGGCGCGGCGATGAAGGGCGCGGCGGACGCGGGCGCGGCATCGTTCTCGGACTCCCAGTCGTCCTCGTGCGCCGGCGCCGCGACCCCCACCGGCGCCGCCAGGCTTTGGCGCAGCGCCTGCGCGTAGTCGGCCTGGAAGCTGCGCACGCGCTGGTCGGGCGCCGCGACGTCGAAGGCCTGGGCCGCGAACGGTTGCAGCGGGTGCTCGACGACCAGCGCGCGCCGCGCCTGCGCGCGGGACGCGGCGCTCGCGGGCGCATGCGCCAGCGCGGGGATCAGCGTCTCCAGCAGTTCGGCCACCAGCACCGACGCGGGCCGCGGCGAGTTGTCGCGCACGCTGCGGCCCGCGTAGCTCAGGTGCACGCGCTCGCGCGCGGCCAGCAGCAGGTCGAGGAACACGTTGCGCTCGTCGAAGCGGCGCTGGCGATCGCCGCGCCGAGGCGCGAGGTTCATCAGGTCGAATTCGGCGGGACGGGCCGTGGTGGGGAACGCGCCGTCATCGAGGCCGATGGCGCAGATCACGCGGAACGGCACGTTGCGCAGGCTGCTCATCGCCGCGAACGTGATCATGCCGGTGGGCACGCCGCCGCGGGCCGGGTCGTCGAAGCGCTGTTCGAGCGCCGCGCGCACGACGTCGAACGCCAGCGGCACGGCGAGCTGGCTGCGGCGCCATTGCTCGGCGATTTTCGCGATCTCCTCGTCGACCTCGCGCACGTCTTCCAGGTCGGCATCGGCCGGGGCGATGAACTCGCGCAGGGCGTCGCCCAGGATCGCGGGCCACTCGTCCGCCGGGCGCGGCGCGGCGGCCCGGCCGCGCAGCGTCTTGAGCGCGTCGACGAAGCGCCAGAACGCGCCCAGCGTGAGCGCGCCCGAGCCCTCGGCATCGCCCGCCGGCAGCCGGCCCTGGAACGGCGTGGCCAGGTGCGTGGGCAAGGCGTAGCCGAGGAACAGGCGGTCGAGGCCGTCGGCGAAGCTGTGGCGCGCCTGCGCCGGCACGTCGAAGCCGCCGCGATGCTCGGCGTCGAGCGCCCAGTGGATGCCTGAGGCGACCAGCCAGTCGCGGATCTGGTCGAGGTCGTCCTCCGCCAGCCCGAAGCGGCGCGCGACCACCGGCTGCTGCAGCAGCCCGAACACATCGTTGACGGCGAAGCGCGACGCGACGAGGGCCAGGGCGTCGAGCAGGGCGCGCGCCGGCGCGTTGACCTGCGCGCGGGCCCGGCCGCTGATCGTGTAGGGCAGGTGGCGTTCGCGCGGCGCGGTGCCGAAGACGGCGTCGATCAGCGGCGCCGCGGCATCGAGGTCGGGCGTGACCACGAGGATGTCGCCCGGCTGCGGCGGATTCGGGCCGGCCATCAGCGCGAGCAGGCGGTCGTGCAGCACCTCGAGCTCGCGCGTGAGCGAGTGGCAGACGTGCACCTCGACGCTGCGGTCGCCGGCCAGTGGCGCGAGCGAGCCGGGCGCGAGTTCGGCCATCTCGAGCACGGCGTCCTGCAGCGCGCCCAGCACGCTGGCGGCGCCGGCGGGCTCGAAGACGGCGTCCTCGACGACGCCTTCGCCGGCGGCGTCGACCAGCAGGCCCAGCGCCGACTTCGCCTGCTGGCCCCAGGCGGCCAGCAGGCGGTTGCCCAGCTCGTGGTGGCCGGCCTCGCCGCGCGCGGCCAGCCAGGCGAGGCGACGCGGCTCGACGACGTCGAACCAGAACTCCTGGCAGGGGTTGAGCACGTACACGTGCAGGTCGATGTGCCGGCCCAGGCGCTGCAGCAGCTCGAGATGCACCGGCGGCATCGTGGGCAGGCAGAACACGTGGGCGCTGGACGGAACCTGCGCCATGCCGACGAGGTCGATGCCCTGCGCATCGAGCAGGTCGAGCAGCGCGAGGATAGGGTGGCGGCCGTTGCTGCCGGTCTGCTCGGCGAGCCGGCGCCACAGCGCAGCCTGCCATTGCTGGTCGAGCGCGGCGCCCTCGTCGGCGCCGGGCAGGCGCACCGTCTCGTGGCGGATCCACGCCTCCAGCCACTCGGGGCGATAGACCAGGTACTGCTCGAACAGGCCGGCCACGCGCTGGGCCAGCTCGTGGCGCATCACCGGGTCGGCGCTGGCCAGCCACGTGGACAGGCGCGGCTGCGTCGCGCTCCAGGACGCGTCCTCGAACAGGGCCAGGATGCGCCAGGCGAAGACCTCGGCATCGAACCGGGCCGACTCGGGCCAGTCGGGCAGCAGGCGTTCCGTCTGCCGCCACAGCCATTGAGCGAGGTAGGAGAACTCGACGTTCGCACACACCCCCTGGCGGCGCGCGAGCTCGATGATCAGGCGTCGCGTGATGGCGGCGCTGGGCACGACGACCTCGTCGGCCTCGAACGGCGAGCGGCCGGCCGCCTGCTCGCCCAGCCGCCGGACGAACTGGTCGGCGAGGGTCTCGAAGCGGTTGGCGAAATGGAGTTGCAGCATGCGGGCAGGAGGACCAGGACGCTATTGTCACGGCACGGCGAAAGACCGCCCGCGGCATTCCTGTCCGGTATCCTGCCCGTTGGCCGGCTCAGGGCATGAGCCAGCCCCGGGTCGACCAGGGATCAGTTCGCGGCTTCGATGGAGCCCGACCCCGAGACGCGGCGCGCGACGTCGCGCGGATGGCCCGAGTAGGTGACGTCGCCCGAGCCGGCGACCTTGGCCTCCAGCGCCTCGGTGGCGTTGACGTGGGCGTCGCCCGAGCCGCTGATGCTCACGCTGACCTTCTTGGCGGCGAAGTTGCGGGCGTTGATGTCGCCCGAGCCCGCGATGCCGAAGCGCGCCTCGTCGGCCGAGCCGGACAGCAGGACGTCGCCCGAGCCGGCGATGCTCAGCGCGAACTGGCCCAGCTGGGCGTTGTCGATGCGCAGGTCGCCCGAGCCGGCGATGCTCGACTCGAACTTCGGGGCCGTCAGCTTGTCGATGTGCAGGTCGCCGCTGCCGTGCTGCTGGGCGGCGGTCAGCGACGTGAAGACGACGTCGACGAACACGTCGCGGTGCGTGCTGAAGCTGGTGCCTTTCTTCAGGCGCACGATCAGCTTGTCGCCCTCGACCACCGTCTCGATCAGCGGCTCGATGTTGTCGTCGGCATGCACGGTGATGCCGGGCGTCGCGCCCTGGTGGGCGTGGACGTCGATCGAGCCGTCCAGCCGCAGCACCGAGAACGTGCTGACCGGGCGCGCCACGCTCACCTCCTTGCCGGAGCCCGAGATGGTGTTGCCGTCGCCGATGGACAGGTTGATCGTCAGCGCGTGCGCCGGCAGCGGCAGGGCGAAGGCGGTCAGGACGCCGGCAGCCGTGACGGCCAGCGTGGCGACGAGGTGGGCGGCGTGCGAGGTCAAGCGGCGCATGGGAAGGCTCCTGGGGTTCGTTGTTGAAGCGATGGAGCCGACTGTAGGGATGCCGCCGCCGCCCGTCGCGTCCCAGGCGACGCGATGTGCCGCCAGCACGACCAAACGCCGGCAGGCGCGACGAAATGCGCCGTTCAGGCGCCCTCGGGCGTGTCCTGGCTGGGCTGCCAGTGGCCGTCGACGAGCGTCTCGTACGGCTTGAACTGCACCTTGTAGGCCATCTTGGGGCTCTCGGCGATCCAGTAGCCGAGGTACAGGTAGGGCAGCCGCAGCGAACGCGCCTGCTCGATCTGCCACATCACGGCGTAGGTGCCGAAGCTGCCTTTGACGTCCGGGTCGTAGAACGTGTAGACCGCTGACAGCCCGTCGCTCAGGATGTCGGCGATGGCCACCATGCGCAGCGCGCCGGGCGTGGCGCCGTCGTCGCCTTCGCGGAACTCGATCAGCCGCGTGTTGACGCGGCTCTGCAGCAGGAACTGGGTGTACTGGTCGACGCTGTCGTGATCCATGCCGCCGCCGGCGTGGCGCCCGGCCTGGTAGCGCAGGTAGAGCTCGTAGTGCTCCTCGACGAAGGCCAGCCGCATCACGCGCACCTTCAGCCCGGTGTGCGCCAGCCACGCGCGCCGCTGGCTGCGGCTGGGCTGGAAGCCGTTGACCGGCACGCGCATCGGGACGCAGGCGCGGCAGCGGTCGCAATAGGGGCGGTACGTGAACACGCCGCTGCGCCGGAAGCCGCTGGACACCAGCGCCGAATACGCCTCGGCATGGATCAGGTGGCCCGGCGTGGCTACCTGCGAGCGCGCCATGCGCCCGGGCAGGTAGCTGCACGGGTAGGGCGCCGTCGCGTAGAACTGCAACGACGCGAAAGGCGCTTCCTTCGGGTGGGTCACGGCGAGAGGTCGTGGGGTTGGACGGAGGACGGCTGGGCGGGCACGCCCAGCTCCAGCGTATCCCACATGCGGAAATCATAGGCCCAGACGGGCGCCGGCGCGCGGCCGACCTGCGCCTGTACCTCGCGCTCGAAGGCGGTGCGCGGGATCGGCGCGGCGCCCAGGCTGGCCAGGTGGCCGGTGGCCTGCTGGCAGTCGATCGCCGGCATGTCGTGCCAGCGGCAGAACGCGACGAGGCCGGCCAGCGCGATCTTGGAGGCGTCGGTGCGGTGCGAGAACATCGACTCGCCGAACATCATCCGGCCCAGGTTGACGCCGTACAGGCCGCCGACGAGCTCGCCGTCCATCCAGGTCTCGACGCTGTGGACGTCGCCCGCGCGCGCCCACTCGCCATAGGCCGCCTGCATCTCGGGCACGATCCAGGTGCCGTCCTGGCCCTCGCGCGGCGTCTGGGCGCAGGAGGCCATCACGCGGGCCGTGTCGTGGTCGATGCGCAGCTCGCAGCCGGGGGTGCGCAGGAAGCGGCGCAGGGTCTTGCGCAGCGAGTGCGAGAGCCTGAAGTCGCGCGTGCGCAGCAGCATGCGCGGGTCGGGCGACCACCACAGCACCGGTTGGCCCGGGCTGTACCAGGGAAACACGCCCTTGGAGTAGGCGTTGCGCAGGCGGGCGATCGCCAGGCCGCCGCCGGCCGCGAGCAGTCCGGGCGCCTCGGAGTGTTCGTCGAGCGCCCAGGAGGTTGGTGGCAGCGGTGAATCAGCTTGCAGCCAGGGGATCGCCATGAGCCCAAGGATACTTCGGGGCCGGCAGGCCGGCGTGGGGCGCCGCGGGTGCGGGCGCGGCGCGCGGCCAGGCGTCCGCGTCCGGGCGCCGGGGACGCGCCGGACGCCGGGATCAGAACTGGATGCCGCTCTTGCTGGCCGGCGGCAGCAGCGGGGTGGGCGTCGAAGCGGCAGCGGCAGCGGCCGCGGACCGGTTGGCGGCCGCGGCATCCACGGCCGGTGCCGGGTTGACGGGGGCGAGCGCCACGGCCAGCGGCCAGCGGTAGCCGTTCAGCCGGGCCTGGGCCGGATAGCCGGCGGCGTCGAGGTAGCCCTGCAGGTCGGTGGCCGAATAGCCCTTCATCGTCTGGCTGCCGATCACGACCACGGGCAGCGTGGTGCTGCCCAGGCGCGAGCGCAGGGCCGCGACGTCGGGGTCGGTGTTGACCGAGAACTCGTTGAACGGCACGCCGCGCTTTTTCAGGGCCTCGCGCGCCTGGTCGCAGGGGGCGCAGTCGTGGGCGGCGTACAGGGTGACCGGGTACTTGCCCATGGCCTGGCGCGTCTCGTAGGGCATGCCCCCGGTGGCGCCGCCGTTGGCGGCGGCCGGCGCCCCGTTGCCCATGCGGATGTCCGCGGCGGCAGGCGGCTTGTCGGTGTAGGTGACCTTGCCGTCCGGGCCGACGATCTTGTACTGCGCGAACGCGCCGCACGCCGCGCCGCCCAGCAACAGCGCGACCGTCGCGACGCGCAGCAGGCGGGCGGGACGGGCCGCGGCAGGGGACGGGGCGAGGGCGGGATTCAGGGTGTTCATCGTGGGCATGGTACGAAAGGAAGGGACAGTGTCGCAAGCGACGGCTTCGGCGCGTCTCTCAGGGCGCCGACCGGGCGGCGATGCCGAGATGGCGCAGCATCGCATCGATGCTGGGGGCGCGTCCGCGGAACGCCTTGAAGCTGTCGAGCGCGTCGCGGCTGCCGCCCACCTCGAGGATCTCGCGGCGATAGCGGCGGCCGGTGTCGAGGTCCAGCACGCCCGATTCCTCGAACGCGCTGAACGCGTCTGCCGACAATACCTCGGCCCAGGTGTAGCTGTAGTACCCGGCCGCGTAACCACCGCCGAAAATGTGTGAAAAGCTGTGCTGGAAACGGTTGAACGACGGCGGCACGAGCACGGCGATCTCGGCCCGCACGGCGTCCAGCGTGGCCTGGACGCGATCGG
>Ga0207651_10000891_pt1 | contig 13111 bp, 26 predicted proteins | sample KBSM23metaG_FD_184328 | JGI IMG/M metagenome (GOLD analysis project Ga0207651, IMG submission 184328) | Miscanthus rhizosphere microbial communities from Kellogg Biological Station, Michigan, USA - KBS M2-3 metaG (SPAdes) (version 2) | ecosystem: Host-associated > Plants > Roots > Rhizosphere >... | reverse complement strand
TCCTCCTCCTTCGGCTCTTCCTTGTCAGCCCTTGGCTTGCGCTTCGGCTTCAGCTTGGAGGCCACCCCCTTCACCGTGTCACCCACTCCCTTGGTGGTGTCCTTCACGGTGTCGGTCGTGGTCTCGGTGACATCCTCGGCAGTGCTGGAGATGGTGCCGGTCAGCTTCTCGGTCCGGTCGGTCAGGCTCTTGGTCAGTCCGGACATCCGCGAGGTGGCCTGAGCCATCGCCAGATCGGTCAGTGCCTGGCGCAACGGGCCGGAGACCTGACCCACCAGGCCCTGCACGGCGTCACCCTTGACCACACCCTTGGCCATCTCGATGGCCTGTGGTCCACCGGTGTTGCCGGTTGCCCACATGTACATCCGCAGTGCCGCCCCACCCTTCTTCGTCCTGCCCAGGACGTAACCAAGAGCCACTGCACTAGCAAGCTTGCGTTGGTCGTTCATCATTGCCCCTCTTTGGTTGTCTGTGTCTTCGCTATAGCCAGTCGAACCTGGCTCAGTCACAACTGCACCGTGCGGGTGAACATCGTCAGCTCGTCGAGCTTCTCCTCGATGTCGTTGAGCTTGCTCAGCACTGGGTCGTTCCAGGTCAGCGGGATGTCCTCGACACTCTCGCCACTCATCAACACCGGGACGGTCATCCCGATCTGCTCCATGAAGGAGCGGATGTCATCGGCGTGGGCACCCAGCTCTGCTCCGTACTCGATCAGCCTTGCGCTGAGTCTTCGCTCTCGTTCCATCAGTTGCTTGACCACCGGCTCTGCCTGAGCGGCGTAGCCACCCATCCCACTGTTGTCAAGGAAGTCATTGACGATGTCCTTGATGCTGTCAGCCACTAGCTTTCTCCCTTTGTCTTGTCATACCTACCCTTGCTGTACCTACCCGAACATTGTTTAGGCCGGATCTAAAGGATCAGCGCCCCTCTCCTTGGCATCTCTGGGTTGAGGTCGAACTTCTCAGCGAACATGGCCACCGCCAACGGCAGCGCGACTCCCTCCGAAGGCGGGACCCACGCCTTGCGGGTACCAACCCTCACCGCGAAGCCGACCTTGCTGCTCAGCCAGATCGCTAGTGGGCAGCACGCCGCGTCGGCGACACTGCCTTGGATCCCCTCGCTGATCAGGTAGTTGGTGATCCCACTCACCGTGGAGGGCAATGACCTGAGTGCCTTCTGCAGCCGCTCATCCGTTGAGCTCTGGGTGTTCACCGCTTCCGCCCCCGCTTGATCGGGATGACGGTGCCGGCGGTGTCCCGCTCGAACTTCATCCCGAGGATCAGCTCACGGCCCAGTCGTCCCGAGCCCTTGACGTAGTAGCCATCGGGTGCGAAGTAGCTGGTCGCCACCTTGCGTAGTGCCGTGTGCCCATGCGATGAGCTGATCTGATAGGCATCGCTGCGTCGCATACCACACCGGGTGCACTCCAGCCTCCGCTCGGCGAACACCGTCTGTCCGCCCCTCGCTCGGCGCTCGGTCTCCCGCTTCGAGTCGACGACGATGAAGCCCGGTCCTTCCTCCTGCCAGGCGTGAAGAAGTGAGCGGCACTGCAGGTAGGTGTCCGGCACGTCGGCGATTGCTGCCAGGAAGTCGTCCTCTTCACTCATCAGCACACCGACACAGACACGTTGCCGGCGTAGCCGCTGGTCTGCAGATCGAACGGCACCCCGGGGCTCCAGTAGCTCTCGATGTCGGCGTCGTTGACCACGCTCTCGGCGTCGTCCATGCTCCGTGCTTCGACGGTGACCGTCGTGGTGTAGGTGACCTCAACGTCCACCTCGAACTCACGCAGCCGGCCGGGCAGACCCAGCTCCTCCATGATGTCGTCGTAGACAGAGCACCAGTCATGCTTCTCAGCAGCTGCCTCACCGACATCGCTGACCCGCTGCTTGAATTCCTCCAGCTCTCGGTACCAGTTGTCAGCCCGCTTGTCTGCTTCGCTGACCCGCTCCGCCATGTAGTCCGCACGCTGAAGCGCAGCAGTCAGCTCCTCCCTCAGCTTGTTCATCTCCTCCACCGCATCCCTCGCTACGGCGATCGGATCCTCCTCGGCAATGGCTGCCCCGTTGATGACGCCAGTCGTCATGCTCTTCCCCTTCAGTAGGTCCCACCGGAATGTGGGCGCGCGCCAAGCCAGACTCGAACTGGCTTTGTTCCCCGTGGCGCTGAGGCGAGTGCCTCGTTTAGGTCAGACCTAACCAGACATTGGACATGGTTGTCTTCCTACGTCTATTCTACCATACATAGCCTACCTTTGTCAACCCTTGTCAGGTCAGGTAGAGGATGCAGATGCCGAGCACTAGGCCGAGAGCGATGCCACTGAGCACGACCCAGTAGGCATCGGCCAGGTCACGCTGACGATCCGGTTTCATTGACCCCCCTCAAGCAGAACAACCCCGAGGCTCGACTCTCTCAAGGAGAGGAGCACTCGGGGTTGCAGGGACAGTCTTCAATCGCGACAGGCGTGGGCAGGTCGCCGACCGTCCCTTCCGTGCCAAGGAAAGAGCCGCCCCTTGGAGGGCGAGAAACCTGGCACGCTGGTCTGGTTACTTTCCGAAGGCTCTATCGAAGCATGCCTCGTGGGTTCCGTTCATCAGCTGCTCTCGATCGCCCGGCGACATGTCCGGCAGCAACTCTTGGATGGAGCCAGGCAGAAAGCCGCTGCGCCAGGCATAGATTCGCTGAGCCTGATCCGGCTCAACCACCAGCTCCGATCGTCGTTGACACAGTGGACAGATGCCGGTCTCGAAGACGATCACCGGACTGCCGACACGGTGACATCCTCGGCCGGCACCACGGTGAACTGGCCGTTGAACAGGGCAGCAACGTAGCTCTGCCCTCGGTCGTTGACCCACATCGAGCAGCCGCCCAGTGGGTCGGCGTAGCCGTAGGTCTGGTGGTGCAGGACCGAGCCGAGCACGTCGTCGTCCGACACTGGCACACACCAGACAGCCTCTCGTTCCAGTGCTCGGCCGGTCTCGACGTACATGTCGATCGCTCGGTCAGCAGTATCGGTGTCGGGGTAGATGCCGAGCACGTCAGGTCTGACGCCGTCACCACTGAAGGTGTCAGGTCTCAGCACGATTACCACATAGTTGGTGGACATGGTTTCCTTTCCGGTGGGGATGGGCCCACCCCGGCGGGACCGGGGTGGGCAGTCTTTCAATACCCGTTGACTGTGGACCAAGCGGCGAAGCCGATGGCAATGATGGTCAGGATGGAGAGGATGGCGATGACCGCCATCGCCACGCGGGTCTGGAGCAGAGTTGCCTCTAGCATCCTGACTCGATCGCGCAGCTCGGCGACCTCACCCTCAGCTACCGGATCACTCACTCCATACCTGCCGCAAGGTCTCGATGCCGACCGCGTCGTAGAACGTGGTCCGGACGAACCTCGGGTTAGTACGCATGAAGTAGTCGGCCAGTGACAGCGTGATGCTGCGCACCCTGAGTCGCTCGGCCTCGGTCGTTGAGATGGCCAGCTCGCCGGCCAAGAGTGCAGCGATGGTCTCGTAGTCCTTCTTGCTCGTCATCGGAGCACCTTGACCACGTTGTTCTCGCTGTTCACCAGGACCACGGCGTACCAACGATGCGGCTCCGGGTAGTGCGGGCCCTCGACGCTGACCTGACCATTGGCTGGCACTGTCAGCGGGAACATCCCACCAGGCTGAAAGACAGACACCGCCTGTCCATCCTTCACCGCTTCACGCAGTGCTTTCTTCGTCTTGTAGTTGGGCGAAACGTATGCCATCTCTTTCTCCTCGGTTGCGGTCCGTTTAGGCCGGACCTTGATGGGTGGACTGACCAGTCCAAGCCCTGGTGAGAGGGGTGTCGGTCTCTCACCAGGACGTGCATGGGTCAGGCCTTCAGTGCGCGAGCCAGCAGCTTGACGAGGAGAGCAGTGCGCTCGGCAGCTGTCATCCCCTTGAACAACATCCATTCCACCCAAGCCTGAGCTTCGGCAGTGGTCATGACCGTGTCGTAGACCACGAAGTCGTCGCTCATATCCTCACCGTGATCCACAGCGAGAGGTCGACGATGTGGATGTGGCCGCACGCTACGCAGCGGGTCCGGTTCCGTTGATGGATGACCCTGTCGTGAGCGCAGTTCCGGGATCCGGTCATCATGGCTGCGGTCTTAGATGCTTGAGACCTTGACAGTCCGGTCATCAAGACCAGGCGTCTCTTGCCTTGACTGGCAACGACAGCCCAGTCATCATCACCCTGGGCTGCTGAGTATCTGGTCTTCACTATCCGAGCAGTCTTCGGACGCTCCATCGTGTCGGGCATGGTTGTGCTCTCTCTCTTGGGTTCCCACGAACCCGGGTTACGTAAGGGGTGAAGCGACCCCGCCCACGGGGAGATGTGGGCGGGGTCAGACTGTGGTTACTTCACGTGAGCGTGCATCGGTCAGGCTCAGATGAAACTGGTGTTCGAGGTGTACTGCCAACGGTTGTGGGTCAGCTCGCTCTCAACGACGTACGCGCAGTTGTCCACCAGGGACACCGACAGACTCTTGACCGAGGTTCCACGCTTGCCCTTGAAGGTGACCGTGACGTAGGTCGTGCCATCCTCGGTCTCTTTGAAGGTCTTGCCCTTGGCTCCCACGATGTGACGGGTCTCGCTGAGGGTCAGGCATCGCTGCTTGTCAATGGCCCGATGGACTCGGTTGCTCTCAGCCCTGGTGACCGTGCCGTGACTGCGCACTGTCTGCGCACTGGCCGGCGCTGCGGTGACTGCGAGCCCAGCTGCTGACAGTCCCACGACTGCCGTGCCGATGATCGCTCGACGGATGTTGTTCATGCTCTTTCTCCTACGGTTGTGGCCGTTTAGGTTCGGCCTAATTTGGTGTGGACTGACCAGTCCAGGCCAGGCTGCTTCCTCCCACGAAGCAGCCTGACGTGCATGGGTCAGGCTTCATTGGGTCATCGTGCCGCACCCGTCGCCTCGTAAGCTTTGAGGAACGCGATACCTGAGGTGTGGGACCGGTCCGCCCAGATAACCCACCGGTCACCTGCCTGCTCGGCCGTCATGGTGCCCGCCAGCACTGCGAGTCCAGTGTCATGGCCAGCTTGTGCAGCTCCACGAATCTTGCTCATGCTCTCTCCTACGGTTGTTGTCTTGCATGGTTGCCCGACACTGTCTATCATAGCATACCTTGGCAGACTATGTCAAATGAGGTATTGCCTAGAGCCTGAGTGCTCTCCCCGGATCCCACGGCTCACACCCGTGGGATCCAGAGTCAACGCTCAGCGCTTGCGAGGGGCAGGCTTCGGTGCCGCGAGCCTTGCCTGAGCCGCTTCTGCTTCCGCGATGTCGGCAGCTGCGATCTTCTCGCCGGCCTCCCTCACCGCCGGGTCAGCGGTAGCAACGTGCACCGTGATGGCGTGAGCGATCATCAGTAGACGGGCGATGTCCTCAGGGGTGGCGAGTGGCATCTTGCTGACCAGGATCAGGATGTCGTCTTTGCCGTTGCCATTGGGTGGCGTACCCTCGCGGTTCGTCACTACGTCCGGAGTGTCAGCGGTCGGCTCGTCCTTGGTCTCGGTGCCCGTGTCCAGTTTCTTAGCGGACCGTGCCCGCTTCATCGCACGCTGCTTCTCAAGCGCAGCACCCGCTTCGGTGAGGAACGTAGCCCGTGCTTCCTCAAGCTTGCCCTCGTTCGCCAGGGCCATGGCCGCTTTCAGCGGTGCACTGATCCCATTGATGGAGAGCAGCGGCCCGACTTCCATGTTCGAGAGAGGGAAGTCCAGGTCGATGAGGACCTTGGCTGCGTTCCGGTACTGACTGATCCGAGCGTCGGTCACGTCGTCAGCATCGGGGTCAGTCTCCCTCAGAGCCGCCTTGATGTCGGTGAAGGATGCGCCCTTACCCGGGTAGGGATCAGTCGCCAGTAGGTCTGTGAGCCTCACCGTATAGGCGGATGCCACCGTCTTAGCATGGGTCAGCTTGAGGATCAGGTCACTCGATCCGACCGCTACATCATGCAGCGCTGTCTTCAGCTGGGTTACCCCAGTCTCGCCCTCAGCGATAGCTTCCGCAAGTCCGTGAGGACTGATCAGAGAGTATGCGCTGACGACTCTGTCTGACAGCAGTAGGTCCCGTTGTTCCTGTGGAGCACCACTGTCAAGGACCTTGCCCTCAACAGTGATGTCGTTACGTGCAATCTCGGACATGGTGTCCCTTCCTGTCGGGGTGGGTGAGCCTGCCCAACTGCCTGCTCTGTCTGTGTCCCTCACTTGCCGACACGAGAATCGTCCCATGGCTGACAGGGTTGGGTCAAGTCAGACTAGGAAAGTCTAGACCAGAGGTTGAGAGTTGAGTCTGTCTCCCCTAGTCAGAGGGCAGTTAGGTCAGGCCTAAAGGGCAGGGCAAGGGCTCGCGGGTGCGTGACAGAGAGAGGAACCGGGCCCAGGGATGACGTAGGGACCGGCGCGGGGGCCCCCACCCAGGGGAGTTGGGCGCGCACGGGGGCCTGACTCCGCAATGTGGCCTTGTGGGTATCCAGCATTTTTGAAAAGGTTCTGCCCTGGTAACAAGTGGTAACAGATGACCCCAGATGTCTTACATCTTGTGTTACCAACCGTTACCATGTGTTACATGAAGCAGATCAACCTACGACTACCGGAGGAGCTCCTGGTGCAGGTGGACGAGAGGCGTGGGGACATCCCAAGGGAGCGGTGGCTCAGGACCCTCGTGGAAGCCGAGCTGACAGGGCCACCACCCATCGACGATCCGATCAGGCTGACGGTGCCCGAGAAGCCGCCGGCGCAGCCCAAGCCCCAGCCTGCCCCCAATCCTCCCCAGACTCCACCACCCCCTCCGAAGCCGATCGTGGAGGCCCAGTGCCCCCACCCATCGGCACGACGAGAGAAGCACGGTGGCCGGACACTCTGCCGGGCCTGCATGGGGTGGCTGTCGTGAAGACCGAGATCGTGCTGAGGATCCCAGCCCTCGGCAGTGAGTTCGTCGTGGCCACGGTCTACGCCGACACGATGGACAGGCTGGAGAAGGGACTGAAAGAGGTGTTCGCTGAGCTGAGCTGGAAGATCCCCGAGCAGTTCCTGCTCGACCGACTGGAGGAGGAGCTGTGATCTGCCCCAGGTGTCAGGGCACTGGAGAGCTGAAGGTCCCTGCCCGGACGATGAAGCCCTGGGAGGAGGTGGCGATCAGCGTGATCGACTCCCTCTCCAGCCACGAACTGTCTCCCTACCTAGCCAGGGCCTGGCTGAAGACCATCGTCGACTACGCGGAGCGGACATGAGACTGGTCAAAATCACCGACACCCTCTACGTCAACCCCGAGCGGGTGGTCAGCGTGGAGGAGCGGGTCGTCACCCGGAGCGATGGGGAGCACACCTACGTCGAACTGGCCCTGGAGACGATGATTCGCTGGACACTTGACCTCCCATTGGCAACTGTGGTTGAACGAGTGGACGGTCATCACCGCTATCACGCCCAGGAGGACCTCAGATGACGGTCTACCGGAGGGTTCTGATCCGTTGCGACCACGCCGGCTGCCCCAGGATGGTCGAAGTGGCTCAGCCACAGTATGCCAAGGCCCGGAATGAGGCCCGGAGGACGGGTTGGCGCACCGTTCCGGACAAATCTCGCAATGGCGGCCGGGACTACTGTCCAGATCACGTCGACGACACCGTCTAGGAGCCCCGATCATGCCCGTCAAGGCCAAAAAGCTCGCCTGCTGCAGCGCTCGGAGCACGAAACTCAAGGCTGCCAACTATGCCAAGGCGAAGAAGGCTGCCCAGGACGCCCAGGGGCAGCACACCCACATGAAAGCGAAGAAAGCACCGGCCAAAAAGCACCCGGCAGCGAAGAAAGCGAAGCCGTGCAGGGCCTGCGGCAAGAAATGATCCGCTCCGGGGGAGTCAACTACCACCCGGCGCTGCAGAATCTGCTGGAATCGATAAACAATGTCCGCCCACACCCTGACAACCCCAGCTCGGGCGACGAGGAGGCGGTCCGGCAAAGCATCGAGATCTCCGGGATGTACCGCCCGGTCTACGCACAACGGAGCACCGGCTTCATCCTCGCCGGCAACACCACCTACGCCGCCTGCCTGGATCTCGGGGCACACTTGATCCCCATTGTCTGGCTGGATGTCGACGAAGAGACCGCGATCCGCATCCTGCTCGGCGACAACGAGCTGGCCAGGCGGGCCATTGTCGACCTTGGCTTACTGGGTCCTCAGATCGACAAGCTGCTGGCCACCGAACTGCGGCTGCTCGGCACCGGCTACGAGGAAGCACCGCCACCACCCCCGCTGAGAGAGATCGAGCCCGCTCATACCGTCACGGTGTACTTGACAGGGGAGACAATGGTCCAGTGGTTCGACATCCCCGGTGAGGGCGACCGAGAGAAGCTGCTCTGGCTGATGGATCGCCGATAGGGTGCGGACATGACCGACCTTGAGGACCTTGCCACCGGGCTGACCGCGCTGCTGAACATGCTGCAGACTCAGCAACAGACCAACGCCGGACTGCTTGGCTCCATCGCGGACCTCTACACCAAGGTAGGTGGGCAAGCATTGTCTTCAGAATGGATCTGGACCGACGAGATCGAAGCTCACGGCGGTGAGTTCAACATCCAGGTGCTCTACGGTAACGACCGAGAGATCGGGATCAGCACCACTGACGCCGATGGCACCGAGCAGAACCTTGGCAGCATTGTTCCCGGCAGCTCGCTGGTGATGATGGACTCCCCCGGTGGCCCGGTGACCGCGTTTCGGCAGTACACCGTCGTCGCCTCACCCGCGCTGCTCGGTGAGGACCTGTGGTCCTTCGCGGCCGTCCGGGTGGCCACCTTTGGGGCACAGGACATCCCCAGTGACGGGACCCGGATCCGGCTGCTGTTCGGCTAGCTCAGGATTCCGATCAGCACGAAGACCAGGATGATCAGAACGATCACCAGGATCGCGATGGAGATTGCTCGTTCAGGTGCCATGTCAGCAGTCTCCTCTCTTCCTTAGGCCGTCGTGCTGTCGGTGATCAGACCAAAGCTGGCGAGCGCAGTCAGCAACGATGCCAGCGCGGCGTTGCCACCACGCGAGCCGCTGACAGCCGGCTTGACTGCTGGAGGCGCAGTGCCGAACGCTCCGATGCCACGGGACAGCCGCAGGTCGCGCCACTGCAGGCCAGACACGCCAAGATCCTGAGTTCCGGTTGCCAGCGGGCACAGCGGCACCGATCCTCCAATAAACATGGCCGAGGGCGACCCGCCGATATACCCAACCGGGGCAGCAGTCGCGTCACCGACGTAGACGCGACCATTCAGGTAGTCCATCTGAAGCCGGTCGTTGGTGTCCGTGGGCCGTTTTCCGGACCACTTCTGCGCGGTTGCCCTCACTGCGTATGCCGTGTCAGGAGAGTCGCCAGCCAGGGAGGCGCCGCCACCCATGATCGTCAGCGCTGGAGCCGTGGAGGAGAATGCGTTCTCCACGATCAGCGTGGGGACAGTCGCGCCGCCGCCAGACATGGTGGTGCTGACTTCGTCGGATCGCCGGAATGGCAGCGCCGTCGCGTCTTTCACTTGGGTGATCTGTCCTGCGTTGAACCCACCCCGGATCCAGTTGCTCTTAGCTGTCCCTCGCGACCAGACCCGGCGGTGGGTATCGCCGCCGGTGTTCTCGAACCGACAGCCATCGAGGATGATGTACTGCCCAAAGCACTCGACGTGGTACTCGACAACGTCAGGAGTCTCCAGGCTGGTGTTATAGAACACCCAGCCGTTGATGATGTTGAAGCAGTCCGAGATCAGCAGGTTTCTGGTGCCGGATACCTGGACACCCTCGTTGGAGTTGTGACTGAAGCGTCCCCCGACGACAGTGCACTGGTTCGACCACCCCGAGTCCAGCTGAGCGGTCCCCTGGAGCGGGGTGATGGCGAAGTTGACCTTGTTGTTGTCCAGGTGTAGCGGGTAGAACGAGCAGTGCTGAGTGCCCTGATAAGCAGCACCGACTGGGCGAGCTGTCACAAGCACGCCTGTCTCGAAGTTGGTGATATGCGGGAAGGTGATCGAACAGGTGTAGCAGTTGGTGATCTGCACGCCGATAGTTCCGGCGACCTGATTCCAACCGTTCGCGGTCTTGGCGGTGGCCGTCAGGTCTGGCAGCAGGATCGTCTTGCGAGTAAGAGTCGCTGCCGGATCGCCAACTTGGATGGCGACGCCAGTTGTCCCGGTGTAGTTCCACTTGAGCAGGTGAAGATCGGCGTTGTCCTTGATGGTGACCGTGCCGGAGCACTTGATCGTCCCGGCCGCATAGGGCGCGCCGGCGTCTAGCCACACCTGGACCTGGGCGGCTGTATGGGTCGTGTTGCCAGTCAGGTCGATTCCATAGTCCCTGGCGAACTTCCAGCCGAGGACACTCAAGGAGGCTGTCGTGTCGGCGTTCGCCGAGACTCGCAGCGGTGAGGCGGGGGTGCCGAAGCCGGAGGTGGAGAAGTCGACATTGCCGGAGTTGTCGAAGATCAGCGAGTCACTCATCACTCCCGACTCGGCGCTGATCTCGTACGGCCGGTCGATCGTGCCCAGGCCGTCGACATCAATCCCGTCGCCGGCGACGATCAGGCAGGAACAGGCATCTTGGCATCCACACCTTGGCGTCTTACTCACCTCCCCCTTCAGCACCCATGATCGCCTGGACGGCGGCCAGGATCTGCTCGTCGCTGATCACCGAGGGGTCGTTGCCCGGTCGCTCGACGTTGCCAGCCAGCGCCGAAGCGTAGGCGTCACCGAAGCCCGGCTGGGCAGCCGTCTCCCAGGCGTGGTCCTGCGCCCATCGTGGCGCGATCTCGTGCGACGAGTCGTCGAGGGTCTCGGTCGCATAAGCAGCGGCGACCCGCTGTTTGAAGTCGAAGTCCTCCGCCAGAAGGGCGATGTCTGAGTAGGCCACTGTTCCGTCCTTCCTAGATGAGGTACGAGCCGCCGATGGAGATCACTTCGCCGATCGCCAGGTTGGTAGAGCCGCCGATCGCGCCAATGGCGATCTGTCCGCTGGCCTGGATGTAGGCAGAGACCAGGCGCCCGGAGTTGAGCGTGGTGAGGCCCTGGTTGGGTGCTCCGGTCGGGCGGTAGGCCGAGGCCATCTGGGCGATGTTGAAGTTGCTGATGTCTCCGGCGGTATTCGGCGTGATGGCGACCTTCATCGTCCCAGCGATCGAGACGAACACCTGATTACCGACCTGGCGCACCTGCGAGTTCGTCACGGTGAAGTTGGTTGCATCCCCGACACAGACACTCGTCCCCGAGCCGCCGTCAATCCAGCCGGTGTCGAAGGCGACGAGCAACCACGGACCCCAGGACGTGTTTCCGAGTCGATACCAGACTTTCGGGGCAATGAGGCTGTTGAAGTAGCACCACTGGGCGACAGCGGTGGTGTCCTCGCGGCTATAGGTGACCACGATGCATGACGAACCGGGAGGCCAGGTCGCCGCGTCAGCAGATCCGACCCCCATCACGGTCATCCCGTACGGGTAGGTCGCCGGAAGATCGGTGGCGGGCTTCGGCCCGCGCATCACCTGAGGTCGAGTGCGGAGCAGGCCGGTGCTGTCGATATAGACCGGCTGGCCGGTGTCCTGCTGAGTGCCGGGTGTGAACAGCGGTAGTGGCCAGGTTCCCGAGGTCAGCGCCTTCAGTGGGTCGGCGATCGATCCGTCGCCGCCGATGCCATTGCTGACCGAGATCGCGCCAGGGTTCACCGTGCCCTGCGGCTTGAACTCCCAGTGCCCGTTGGTCCAGACCGGAACGTCGCCCTCTTGCGGACCTTCCAGGTCGGCCACGTCGGCCAGGTCGGTCATCCTCTGGGTGGCGTAGCCATAGATGGTGGACTTGCCGTTGCTGTCCGGAGCGCCCATCTCCAGGTTCAGCGTGGGGGTGTCGCTGACCCCGATCTGACTGCGGATGTCGCCGTCGGACGCCAGGCCGATCAAGTAGGGCCGGGTCGGGGAACCACTGCCGGTGATCGTCACCCCACCGCTGGCGGGGTCAGGCTTGATCACGCACGAACAAGTCGCATTACCGCAGGAGCACCTAGCAATGAGTCGGCCCTGCTCTCCCCCGGCTCTTCCTCCGGGCTGCGGCTCCACCTTCGCGAGGCGGTCGTCGATCCGGGCTCAGGGTAACAGTCCTAGTCAGGTCGAGAGATGTAGTCGTATCCTTCGCCCATGGTGAGTCGGCAGGACCCAAGTGACCCGACCGGGGTGAACGACGGGCGCAAGCGCAACACCGAGCCTGGCGGGAAGACCAGCGCCATCCGCGCTCGCAAGGCCGACGCTGCCATCTCAATGCGGCTATCCGGTGCCACCTGGACCGAGATTGCGCAGGTCTGCGGCTACCCCACCCCCCGGGCTGCGCTGACCGCCACCGAGCGCGCCCTGGTGAAGCGGCTCGACGAGGAGGACAAGGCCAAGATGCGCCAGCTCGCCGGCGCTCGGCTGGAGCGGTTGCTGCGCGGCATCTGGAACAAGGCCATCGACCCCACCGACCCAGAGCACTTGGCTGCGGTCCAGCGAGCCCGCGAGGTGATCGACCGGCACGCCAAGCTGTTCGGCCTGGACGCCCCGACCGAGATCGTGGTGCACAACCCGACCAAGACCGAGCTGGAGAGCTGGGTGCTGCGGGTGATGGCAGCCGGCACTCCGCGGGTGGAGGAGGAAGACATCTTCGACGCCGAAGTGGTGGACGAAGAGCCACTCCGAGCTTTAGGTCAGGTCTAAATGCCCTTCCGTCTCAGCGAGCCTGGTAGCGCCGCGCTGCTTCTCGTCGGCAAGCTCGGCAGTTCCGGCGACCGTCTGGCGTCATGTACAGGTTGTCACCCGACAGTGGATGCCCATGCTTGCAGTGCGTCAGGTTCAGGTAGTGCGGTACTAGGCGACCCTTGGCGATCATGTCGGCTGTGTTCTCCGGGACTGTGCCAACCCACAGGTGCTCGGGATTCCAGCACGGTGGGTTGTCGCAGGTGTGGAGCACGCAAGGCTTGTCTGACGGCGGCGGACCGAAGTGAATCAGCCAGGACAGCCGATGGACCAGCTTCCCACTCTTGGCTACATTCAGCCGCCCGTACCCCTTCGGGTCGACGTTCCCACCCCAGACCAGACAG
>Ga0207651_10000889_pt1 | contig 13114 bp, 7 predicted proteins | sample KBSM23metaG_FD_184328 | JGI IMG/M metagenome (GOLD analysis project Ga0207651, IMG submission 184328) | Miscanthus rhizosphere microbial communities from Kellogg Biological Station, Michigan, USA - KBS M2-3 metaG (SPAdes) (version 2) | ecosystem: Host-associated > Plants > Roots > Rhizosphere >... | reverse complement strand
GTCACAAAGCCGGAATTCGGCGCCGCGATCGCCAATTTCCTGAAGGCATGAAAAAGGGGCGTCCGAAGACGCCCCTTGTAGGAATTGAGTTGCCTATTCCTGCGTAGCCGGGTCGGATTTCGCCCGGCCGCGACCGCTCGCCGATCCCATCGATCCTCCGCCACCGCTACTGCGGCCAGAGGTGGCATTTCCGCCTCCCGTTTCACTCATTCCCCGCTGGCCAGTGGATGCGGTAATTCCGCCAGTGTCGTTGCCGCCCGTCCAGCCACCATCGGTTGAGCCCATGCTTTGTGACCATTCGCCAATCTGGTCGCTGAGGCTCGACAGCTGGTTGCTGATCTGCGTGCGCTTCGACCACAGGAAGAGGCCTGCGGCAGCTGCGCCAGCCGCTGCCGCCGCCGCGGCGAACGGACGCTCACGGGCCATCTCCATCACACCCCAGTCGCTATACTGGTTTCGGCCACTCGGATTATTATTCCGGCCACCGCGACTGTTATTCCTCGCCATCAATTCCTCCTCTTGAACTGTTTCGCTCTCAATCAGGTCAAACGATTGAACGCGTGCACCGTTGCCGACGAGAGGCGGGCAGCGGCAAGAGGAGGCGCGACAGCGGTGAAAGGTCAGGCGGTCGCGAGCTGGTCGAGCATGTTCTCGGCGCTCGACGCCCGATATTCGCCGGGCTCCTCGACATTGAGCTGCTCGACGACGCCGTCATTGACGATCATCGAGTAGCGCTGTGAGCGCTTGCCCATGCCGAACTTGCTGCCGTCGAAGGACAGGCCGATCGCATCGGAGAAAGCGCCGTTGCCGTCTGCGAGCATGGTGATGTCCTGGCTTCCGTCGCGCTGCCCCCAGGCTGCCATGACGAAGGGATCGTTCACCGAAATGCACGCAATCTCATCGACGCCCTGGCCTTTGAGCTCGTCCGCCTTCTCGACATAAGACGGCAGGTGGCGCGCGGAACAGGTTGGAGTGAAGGCGCCGGGGACGGCGAACAGGGCGACGCGCTTGCCCGCGAAATATTCTCCACTGGTGGTCGGCTTGGGTCCGTCGCTGGTTGCCAGGGCAAGAGGCACGTCTGGCAGTCGGTCACCCACTTGGATGGTCATGGCTTAAAGCTCCTTCGCTCAGGATGAGATGCGCCTTAGGCCCGGCGTATGACGGTCTCAAGTATTGCTCGCCAAGCCGAGGCGGCTCATGGTCTGGCCGATGGTTGATCAACCGACATTCCTGTCCGGCAAGTTGCTGCTGGCAATGCCGGGGATGGCGGACCCGCGTTTCGAAAGGGCCGTCATCGCCATGTGCGTTCACGACGAAAACGGCGCGGTCGGCGTCGGAGTCGGTCACAAGCGCGCCGGAATCACATTTCGCGGGCTGCTTCGTCAGCTCGATATCGAGCCGGGCGAGGCGCCGGACTGTGCAGTCCATCACGGCGGGCCGGTCGAGCCGGGCAGGGGCTTCGTCCTCCACTCGTCCGACTGGGGCGGGCAGGACACGCTCCATGTCAACGGCGCAAACGGTGAGCTGTTCGCAATGACTGGCACGATCGACGTGCTTCGAGCGATCGCCGAGGGTCGTGGCCCCGAGCGCTGGATCGTCGCGCTGGGCTATGCAGGGTGGGGCGAGGGCCAGCTCGACGAGGAGATGACGCGTCACGGATGGTTTGCGGCCCCTGCCGATACGTCCATCCTGTTTGAAACTCCGACGGACGAGCGCTGGGCGGCTTCGTTCAAGGCCGAGGGAATCGATCCTCGATTGCTCGCGAACGAGACCGGCGCGGCCTGACGAGGCTTTCGCTGCCGCTCATTCCTGCTGGCCTGCTGATCAGGCAGGAATTGAGGCCTGCGGAAAGCAGGCGGCATGAATCATTGGTAGCCCAGCAATTCCCGCAGCCGTGGTGCAACCATGTCGACCATTTTGCGCTGAAGTTCGGGTATTTGGGACGGGAACTCGACGCTCACCGGAACAGGGATTGGCGAAGCGGCTCCTGTCCGAAGCGGAGATTTTCCTCATCCAGCGTGTCCGGCTTCAGTCTTACTCCAACTCCCCTCATCGAGGCGGCTCCATATTCGCAAAAACGCAGCAGGGCGGCTCTTAGAAGGCGCGGCCTGTGCCTCAGGGGGACATCTCCGACCGACATATAAAGAATTCTTTATATTTGCTTTTCGGCCGGTGCGCGGCTAACGGCTGCCGCGATCCGCGCCGATGGAGGCGCATACATCAAAGAACCGGAGACACTCGACGTGGCGACACAGGCTGAAACGCGTTTCAACGACTATGTCGTGAAGGACCTCGGCCTGGCCGATTTCGGACGCAAGGAAATCGAGATCGCCGAAACCGAAATGCCGGGCCTGATGGCGCTTCGCGAGGAGTTCGGCAGCAGCAAGCCCCTCAAAGGCGCGCGCGTCACCGGATCGCTTCACATGACGATTCAGACTGCGGTCCTCATCGAGACGTTGGTCGAGCTTGGCGCCGAAGTGCGCTGGGCAAGCTGCAACATCTTCTCGACGCAGGACCATGCCGCTGCCGCGATCGCTGCCCGCAACATCCCGGTCTTCGCGATCAAGGGCGAAACGCTCCAGGAGTACTGGGACTATGTCGTCCGCATCTTCGATTGGGGGCGCGATACGACCTGCAACATGATCTTGGACGACGGCGGCGACGCGACCATGTTCGCGCTGTGGGGCTATCGCGTCGAAAAGGGCGAAACCCTGTTCACCCCGTCAAACGAGGAAGAAGAGATCTTCGTCGCGACGTTGAAGCGCTTCCTTGCCGAGCGTCCCGGCTACCTCACCAAGACAGTCGAGGCGATCAAGGGCGTATCGGAAGAGACGACTACCGGCGTCCACCGCCTCTACGAGCTCGCCAAGCAGGGCAAGCTCCCGTTCCCCGCGATCAACGTCAACGATAGCGTGACGAAGTCGAAGTTCGACAATCTCTACGGCTGCAAGGAAAGCCTGGTCGATGCGATCCGCCGCGGAACCGACGTGATGCTCGCCGGCAAGGTCGCCTGCGTCGCCGGCTATGGCGATGTCGGAAAGGGTTCGGCTGCTTCGCTCCGCAACGGCGGCGCTCGAGTGCTGGTGACGGAGATCGACCCGATCTGCGCGCTTCAGGCTGCGATGGAAGGTTATGAGGTCGTGACGATGGAGGACGCGACGAAGCGCGCCGACATCTTCGTGACCGCGACCGGAAATGCCGACGTGATCACGCTCGACCACATGCGGGCGATGAAGAACATGGCGATCGTCTGCAACATTGGTCACTTCGACAGCGAGATCCAGATCGGCGCACTCGCCAACATGAAGTGGACCGAGATCAAGCCGCAGGTCGACGAAGTCGAGTTCCCGGACGGCAAGAAGATCATCGTCCTTTCGAAGGGCCGCCTCGTGAACCTGGGCAATGCCACCGGTCACCCGAGCTTCGTGATGAGCTCAAGCTTCACCAACCAGGTGCTTGCCCAGATCGAGCTCTACACCAAGGGCGACGACTACAAGAACGACGTCTACGTGCTGCCGAAGCACCTGGACGAGAAGGTCGCGCGCTTGCACCTCGACAAGCTCGGCGTGAAGCTGACGACGCTCACGGAAAAGCAGGCCTCTTACATCGGCGTCTCGACCGAAGGCCCGTTCAAGCCGGACCACTACCGCTACTAAGGCAAGCCTATTCCAGGACGAGCGGAGCCGCGCGAATCCAGCGCGAGGCGAGATATTTCGCCCCGCTCGTCACCGGAAGGCCGGCATGAACAGACCGGGGATCGGGCGTTCCGTCGGCCGAAGCGCTTCGGAACAGCAGGCCGTCGCCGATGTGGCCGCGGATCTTCAGTCCCAGCTGTGAGAATTCGGTCTCGCCGCCTTCGTAATCCTCATTGAGATAGACGAGGAACGTGAGGACGCGCTGCTGGCTGGGGGCTACTCCGGGAAGCGCGTCGCTGTGCTGGCGATATTGCTCTCCAGGCGCATAGCGAAGCACCTGCAACGGCTCACCCTGGCGTACGTCTGTCCCGCTGGCCGTGGCGAGCCGGCGGTTTAGGGCGTGAACCGCGGGATTTTCATCCACGAACGGAAAGGCCATCGCCGTCGAAGTACGGATCGGGTTGGGTATTTGCCTGCCGGTCGCAGGATCGACGATTACGCTTGGGCGCAGGGCCGGTGTCCCGACGTCCACAAGATAGGCGCATTCCGCTTCGGTGAAGAGGCCGCGGAACAAGATCACCGACGGGTCCTCGCACACAATTTCCCGCGCGAATGCACCTCGCGGTTGTCCCGAGGGGTCCAATTGCATTTGTTGGATGAGCGTCAGCTGGGCTGCAGCCCTTGGGTCGTTGGTCGCTGCTCCGCGCAAGAGAAGCATCGCCCGGCCCCAGTCAGCCGGGCCGCCGACGCCACCGGCGACAAATGCCCGAGTGACCTCTTTGGAATAATGATCGCCAAGCTCTGCGGCGCGCTCGAAGAAGGAGCGGGAAGCGCAAAGGTCCCTGCGCACGTACTGGCCTGAAAGGCACCAGCTGGCGAGCTCGCGCGCGGCAAGCGCGTCGCCGCCTTCTTCCGCTTGCTTCAAGAAATTCGCGGCCCCTTGCACGTCGCCGCGTTTCAGGAACGTTTCCGCTTTGCCGATGACGTCGCTCACGGCGTGACCTTACCAAAAAAGAGCCGGGAGTTTCCCCCCGGCTCCAGATGTTTTTGCGTATCTCGACCGCTTAGAAGTTGGTCTTGAGACCCGCGTAATAATTGCGTCCACGGTAATCGTAGATCGCGCTGCCGGAGCCCGTCGCGGTGTTGCCCAGCGGCGGGTGCTTGTCGAACAGATTGTCGATGCCGACGTACAGCTGGATGTTCTTGGCCTTCCAATGCTGGCCCATGTCCCACTGGAAGCGGACGTCATGGTACCAGACCGACGGATTCCACTTCTGGTCGGCGAAGTCGGCATTGTTCGGCGGGCAACCGTTGGCGGTGCAGGCCGTATCGAGGGCGAAGAAGTCCTCATACGCGGCACCGTTGATGACCATCTTACCCAGATAGTGAGCGCGATAGCCGAAGGTCACTGCTCCAACCCTCAGGTCTGCGTCGAACCGTGCTTCATCCTTCGGATCGCCCAGCTCGCTGAGGATCCGGTTCTCGAAGTCCGGGAACGACGGGTCCTGGTAGTTGCTGGTCTTCAGGTTGTGGACGTAAATCAGGTTGGTATCGAGCACCATGTTGCTCATGAGACGCGCGCGATAGCTTGCGTTGACGTCGATACCGCGACGAACGCGCTTCGCGAAGTTCTGGCCTGCCGAAATCAGCGAGTTGCCCAGGACTTCACCCGGCCGATCGCCGAACGTCGAGTCCCCGGGACCGCGCCAACGAGTGAACAAGCCGCACAGCGAGTTGCTGAGAGAAGCCTGGTCATAGCAGCCGTTGACGATCGCCTGCGCCGAGAGCGAGACGATCACGTTCTTGACCTTGATGTTGTAATAGTCCGCGGTCAGCGAGAAGTTCGGGAGGAACCTCGGCTGAAGGACCGCACCAAGGGTCAGCGAGTAGGAGACTTCCGGCTTCAGGTTTGGATTGCTGCCGCTGTGGATCGCGAGCGACCGGGTCGTGTTTGGAAGACCCGCCAGCAAGGCTCCGAGATCGGCCGAGCAGTTTGCCTGCCGGTTCGGATTGTTGCCGATCTGCGTCGATGAGCACGGATCGGTGAAGCCTGGAGCGAAGTTCGCAACGACTGGGAAACCAGTTTCCGACACGTTCGGTGCGCGGACCGCCTTGCCGTAGTTGCCGCGGAAGCGGATGTCGCGGATCGGAGCCCACTCGCCGCCGGCGTTGAACGTCCAGACGCTGCCGATTGCACCGCCGTACCACGACACGCGGCCTGCGCCGCTTGCAGTCAGCTCATGAACGAACGGCAGATCCTTGAGGATCGGGATCTGGATTTCGCCATAGGCTTCCTTGACCTTGAACGTCGGCGGATCGAACTCGCCGATGGTGACCGCGTTGGTCAGCCCGGACTCGACGAAGGGATCGTCGACGTAGCTGGCGTTCTCCTTGCGATACTCGCCACCCAGGACGAAGCTGACCGGACCGCCCGGAAGCTCGAACAGCTGGCTCGAATCACCGTTCATGTAGCCGAGCAGGTCGAACTGGCTCAGGCTCGCCTTGGTGTGAGCATTGTAGGAGAAATACTTCACCGCAGCGGAATTATCCTGCGTTCCGAACGGGTTGTACGGCTTACAGGCAGCGATGTCGGCGGCAAGTTTGGCCTGCTCGGCTGCGACCTGATCCGAGCTGAGTCCGCGGGTGAACAGGTGATTGGCCGCGACCTCTCCCGGAAGCTGCGAACGGCAGACGATCTGTCCGGCCGCATTCTTGGCAGCGTCCATCGCCAGCACGAAGCGCTGCTTGTCGATGTAACCGAAGGTGGTCACATCCTGCTTGAACTTGCCGTAGTTCGCTGAGATTTCGTAGCCCCAGTCATCGTTGAACGTACCGCGGGCACCGCCGACAACGCGGTAGGTGTCGCGCTGGAACTTCTCGTCTCGAATGCCCGCATCGAGCAGGTTCCGGGCGAGAACGAAGCGATAGGTTCCGGCGTTGACCATTGCAATGTCGGACGGGTTGAGCGCACCGCCGGTGCCCTGACCGCTGAGGGTCGTGCGAGTGGCCGAGCACGCCGTTGCAAGGCTGGTGTTGCAGCCCGACGTAAGGATCGCATTCTTGAGTGCCAGGCTGTCCGCCGGGTTCAGGAATGGATTGTCGAGGCGGACGCGCTCGCGAATGTCGAACTGCGTGAACTGGCCCTGGATGAACGACGGGCCGGCGTTGTTGCCCAGCGCGTTGACCCGGTTCCACTTGGCTTCGACGAAGGGTTCGAATGCGTCATTCACGGTGAAATGTGCAAGCAGGTTCAGGTTCACGCGCTCAAGCTTCGGAAGGACCGACAGGGTCTGCCCTTCGCGGCCGGTCTGCCCGTTACCGCCGTAAATGCCGCCGATGACGCCCGTGCTGAACCGGGTGCCGGTCTGCGGGGTCAGGCGTCCGTCGGGAGTGAAGATGTAGGTGCAGTTGTAGGGCGTGCCGCCGACCGAGCTCGGTCCGCCGTTCGTGGCCGCAAGGCCGACGCCGCAAAGCGGGTTGGCGTTCGGCTGCGTAACCACGGCCAGGCCGCGATAGTCGATGCTCGCGCTGCGAACGTCGCGAAGGAATGTACGATCGGGAACGCCGTCGCTGCCGTGCGCCAGGCCCGACGGGTCGACGTCGACGACGCCAAACGCATCTTGCTGGCGATACCAGGGGATATCCGAGGCGAAGATGCGAGCCTGGTTCGCATATTCCGCGTGGAGCGTGACATTGCCTCGTCCGTCCGCGAAATTCTTCCCGAACATCGCCGACGCATAATAGTTCGCGCCGAAATCCGCGGCCGCATCGGCGCCCTGGACGCGGAGCTGAATGCCGTCGAAGTCACGTTTCAGGATGAAGTTGACGACGCCCGCGATCGCGTCCGAACCGTAGACGGCCGAGTTGCCGCCCGTAACGATGTCGACACGGTCGACTAGATCGTTCGGGATTGTGTTGACGTCGGGCGATACCGCATTGTTGAGAATGTCTGCCGCAACGTGCCGGCGGCCATTGACCAGCACGAGCGTGCGGGCGGTTCCAAGGCCGCGAAGGTCGAGCAGGTTGAGACCAGCGATGCCGATGCCGAGACCCGGGTTCGACTGAGCGAAGGTGCTGCGAAGCTGCGGCAAATCGTTCAGCGCGTCGCCGATGTTGGTCTGGCCGCGCTGGAAGAACTGTTCGCCCTGGATCGACGTAACGGGGACGACGGATTCCAGATTCGGTCGGCGAAGGCGCGAGCCCGTGACCACAATTGTCTTTTCCGAAGCGGTCGCGTTCGCCTCGTTGGTGGCAATCACTGCCGCGGGTTGCGTTGAATTCGTGGTCGCGGCTTGCTCGGCAGCGGTCGCTTCAACTGAACTCGCGGCTGGCGCTGCAAGAACTGGCGTGGCGGCGGCAAGGACAATAAGCGCCGTCGACTGGAGCGCGGTAGCGCCCAGCAACTTGAATTTGGTCATCTAAGTATTTCCCCTGATTAAGTGCGGGTTGATTTCCCGAATTTCAGCCAAGCTTCAACCAGCGAAAGCAGGCCAAAATCACATTTCCAGGGTGTTGTACCGCAAATGTCGCATATTCGTCTTTTGGCGACTTGAAATGGCGTGTTCGCAGTGTTTTGCAGGGACGGATGCGCGCCAATGCGATAGTAACATTAGTTAATCGGACGTGTTTTAAAATCGCTAGTTACTGTTGTTTTGTGTCGTCATCCCGACATTGCGGCGATTATGTTGCAATAAGGTGACACAGGCCGCGAAACTCGTTGGATTCGCGCAATATCGTTTCCATTCTTGAGTATCTTCCAACTACGGGGACTGCGGGGGAAAAAGACCTAATCCAGGGGACGAGGGACCTATGCGCCGAGTAAATCCGTTCATCTTATCGACCGTTTCATTGGCTGCGATGATCGCTAGCCCAGCTGCTGCTCAGCAGACCAAGGCGGACCAGGCGCCGCCACAGACCCAGACGAGCGAGCAGGAGATCGAATCCAACACCGACGCGCAGTCGAGCACCAATACTGCCGTCAATCCGAACCCGACGACGAACGAGGCGATCACCGTCACCGGTTCGCGCATTCGTCGGCCGAACCTGGAGTCGGCCCTTCCGGTGACCTCGGTCGGCGGTCAGGAATTCTTCCAGACGGGTAACGTTTCCGTCGGTGACAAGTTGGCCGAACTTCCGTCGATCCGCAGCACCTTCACGCAGGCGAACTCGACACGGTTCCTCGGCACCGCTGGTCTGAACCTGCTGGACCTTCGCGGTCTCGGCACCGTTCGTACTCTGGTTCTCGTCAACGGCCGCCGTCACGTCGGCGGCGACGTCCTCAGCAGCGGCGTCACCCCCGACACGAACACGATGCCGACCGACCTTATCGACCGCGTCGACGTTGTGACGGGCGGTAACTCGGCCGTGTATGGCTCGGACGCCATCGCGGGTGTCGTCAACTTCGTCCTCAAGCAGGACTATGATGGCATTCAACTCCGTGGCCAGGGGGGCGAGAGCAAATACGGCGACGCCGGCGCCTTCTTCGTCAGCGGTTTGGCCGGCAAGAATTTCGCCGGCGGTCGCGGCAACGTTGCGGTCAATGTCGAATATGCGAAGCAGAACCAGTATTTTGCTTCTTCGCGTCCGTGGCTCGCTCGACAGGATGCGTTCGTTGTAACCGACTCCGACAATGCGGACGATCCGAATACGCCCCAGCTTGAGAATGCCGACGGCGTGCCGGACTCAATATTTTTCCGCGACGTTCGGTCGGGCAGCCTGACGAACACGGGTGCCGTCCGCTTCGCCGGAAATGCGAAGAACAACTGCGGCACCGATCCTCAGGGTGCGTTCTATCCTTGCTTCTTCATTTTCAATCCGGATGGCACACTCAGCCCAGCGACAGGCGTTCGTGCCGGTCTCGTCAACGGAAGCTTCCTGGGTGGAAACAGCGAAAATTTCCGCACTGGCCACCAGTTCCAGCTTTCGCCGGACCTGGATCGCATCAACGTCAACCTGATCGGTCACTACGAGATCACGCCGGCCCTCGTACCGTTTGTTGAGGCGAAATATTCCCGCACGAAGACCTCGGGTACCGGCAACTCCGGCCCGGCCTTCATTCAGGGTACGACATTGGTCGGTGCTTTCGGCGAGCCACTTCAACGCGAAGCCGTTCGCCTGGACAATCCGTTCTGGAACCCGCAGGCCCTGGCCATCGTCTGCGCACAGAGGGCGGCTCAGACCACGCCCCAGAGCTGCACCAACCCGGCGACCAGAATCTCCATTCGCGAGAATTTGCTCGGCTTGGGGTCGCGTACTGAAGATGCGACCCGTCAAACCTACCGGATCGTCGGCGGCATTCGCGGCGACTTCAATGAAGACTGGAACTACGAAGTCTCGTTGAACTATGGCCGTATGGACGAGAAGACGAAGATCCTGGGCAACCTGGACGTCCAGCGTTTCGCGCTCGGCATGGATGCAGTCCGAAATCCGGCCAACGGCCAGATTGTCTGTGCCTCGCAACTCGGCATCAGGGCTGTTGGCCTTCCCGTCGATGATCCCAATGCCGCAGCTCGCCTGGCGCAGGACATCGCGGCTTGCGTTCCCATCAATCCCTTCGGCGGCCAGTTCTCTCAGGCGGTCGTGGATTATGCCACTCTCGCTACGACTTCGAAGGGAAGAACCTCACAGTTCGACGCGCAGGCGTTCGTGTCGGGCGATACGAGCCAGTTCCTGAACCTGTGGGGTGGCCCGATCGGCTTCGTTCTCGGTGCAGAACATCGCGAGGATAACCTCTTTTTCAAGGAGGATCCGCAGGTCGAGCTCGGCTACACGTTCTATAACGCGATCCCGACCTTCACCGCGCCGAAGAGCAAGGTGAACGAACTGTTCGGCGAGGTTCGGCTGCCGATCCTAAAGGACAAGCCGTTCTTCAACGAGCTGGAGGTCAGTGCAGCGGGCCGCATGTCGCACTACAGCATCGGCAACACCGGTACTGTATGGGCGTACAACGGCAGCGCCGTCTGGTCGCCGGTCAATGGGCTTCGCTTCCGCGGTAACTACGGCCGCTCGGTACGCGCTCCGAACCAGGTCGAGCTGTTCTCGCCACTTGGTCAGAACTTCGCTCCGGGGTTCACCGATCCGTGCTCGTCGGTCAATATCGGTGCTGGCTCAACGAACCGCGCGGCGAATTGCGCCGCGGCGGGCCGCCCGGGCGGCACAGATGCGACGCCAAATGCGAGCACAGACACGCAGCCGGCTGCCAATCCGACAGGTCCGTACGACTTCCGTTATAGCTCGTCGTTGCTGATCCAGAGCGGTGGTAACTCGCAACTGCAGGCGGAGAAGTCGGATAGCTGGACAGGCGGCTTTGTCGCGACACCCGGCTTCCTTCCCGGCTTCTCGCTGTCGGTCGACTATTACAACATCAAGGTGAAGAACGTCATCACCGGTGTGTCGGCTCAGACGATCGTCGACAATTGCTACGACCTGCCCGCCGGGAACGCTTTCTGTAATCTGTTCCAGCGCGTTCCGGCTAGCGGCACTGGTCCGGCCGGTGAGCAAGGCTTCCGCATTATCGAGGGAAGCCTTGTCCAGGGTCCGGTCAACTTCGCCAAGCTGGTTGCGAAGGGCATCGATACGGAAATCGCATACCGGCGGAATATTGCGAATATCGGCAGGCTCGATACCCGCCTGACATGGACCCATGTCCTGGACCGCTCTGACTTCACGGATCCGACCAACCCCGACTTCCAGGACGTGATTGTCGGCAAACACGGTGGCGAACTCGGCGATCCGAAGGATGCGTTCAACTGGAACACGTCACTTCAGCATGGCCGGTTCACGTTCGGCTACCAGATGCGTTACCTCAGCAAGATGTTCGTCAATTCTTATGAGGCCACCAATTCGGTCCAGGATCGTCCGCCTGAGAACGCCGATGCAACGGACATCCTCGAATATCCGTCCCGCTTCTACCATGACGTGCGGCTGGGGATCGATGTTGGTCCGAAATACAATTTCTACCTGGGCATCGATAACGCGACCAATGTCAAACCGCCGCTGGGCCTCACGGGCATCGGTGGGGGCAGCTCGATCTACGATGCGCGCGGTCGCTTCTACTACGCGGGTGCGGTGGCAAAGTTTTAAGCCACGACGACCACGACTTCGGGGGGCCGGATTTATTCCGGCCCCTTTTTTTTGCCGCGCGCAAGGACCTAGGTGGACAGTCGCCTTGCGGCAAAGCATGCAACGCCGATGGTTCAAACCAGACCCACATTGAGCTTCCATGAGCTTGAGCAGCGTGCCTTGGCGCTCGAAGCTGAAGGACGGCTCGAGGAGGCTCGAGAAGCATTCGATGCCGCCTTGAACGCGAACCCCGACTCCCAATTATCGGCCGAAGGGCGCGCACGGATCGCTCTTGCGCTGAATGAGGACGACGTTGCGGCGCATTGCTCGCGCGCGCTCGCATATCACGATGCGCACCCCGATCGTCAGTTACGCATGATCCTGACGGCTGCTCCCCAACTTGGAGGCGATATCCTTTCGTTCATGGAGGAATTCCTTTGGCGTAACCCGCAGCACGCCCTGGGCCATGAGTCGTTTTCTGAATTGCGAGCGGAGTGGGGTGCCGGAGAGGGATTCGCTGACAATTTCATCGCGGCGTTGGAGGCTTCCCCAGGGAACCGGGAGCTGCTTTTTTCATACTGGAATACTCTGTCGCGGGCGCAGCGCTTCGAGGTCGCACTGGATTCAATGGACGCGCATCGATCCTTGTTCGAGGGCGACCGTGACTTCTTGCTGCTTGAAGTGAACATCGCGAGTCATGCCGGCCTGATGGAACGGACCGCGGGGTTGATCGATCAACTCGATGAGCGGCCCGATTCCTTGCTCGCCCGCGGACAACATCGAATGCAGACCGCAGCCCTTGATGGAGCGGCGAGCGACTTCGAAGCCGTGGCCGCGGCAGAGCCTGACAATCTCACCGCGTGGGCGCTTCTGGAAGTAGCCTGGCGAATGGTCGGCGATCCCCGCCACGATTGGCTGATCAACCAGCCGGGCTTGTATGGCACGCGGGAGCTAGGACTTGATGGCGATCAGCTCAATGATGTGGCGTGCGCCCTGCGAAGAATGCATCGAACACGCGCGCAGCCCATCGGCCAGTCCCTAAGAGGGGGTACGCAAACCGCTGGGCAACTGTTTTTGCGCAACGAGCCGCAGCTAACCATGCTCACCAATGCGTTGGCCGCGGCTATCCGCGACTTTGTCGGCAGCTTGCCTGCGGAGGACGCCAGTCACCCGCTCCTAAAGCATCGCAATATGGGCATGGCTTTCGGTCCGAGTTGGTCAGTCCGCTTTACGGGAAGTGGGCATCACGCGGCACATTTCCATCCGAACGGAATCTTGAGTTCCGCCTGCTACATCGCGGTTCCTGAGCAGTTGGCAGATCCGGAAGGCAAGCCCGGCTGGCTTGAAATCGGACGGCCCCCGCCGGAACTTGGACTGGACTTGCCGCCGCTTGCTACCATCGAACCCCGGACAGGCCG
>Ga0207651_10000888_pt1 | contig 13114 bp, 8 predicted proteins | sample KBSM23metaG_FD_184328 | JGI IMG/M metagenome (GOLD analysis project Ga0207651, IMG submission 184328) | Miscanthus rhizosphere microbial communities from Kellogg Biological Station, Michigan, USA - KBS M2-3 metaG (SPAdes) (version 2) | ecosystem: Host-associated > Plants > Roots > Rhizosphere >... | reverse complement strand
GAAGGACAGCCAGGTGCTGCAGGAGGGCATCAACGAAGGCGGCGCGATGTCGAGCTGGATCGTCGCCGCGACCTCGTACAGCACGAACAACGTGCCGATGATCCCGTTCTACATCTACTACTCGATGTTCGGCCTGCAGCGCGTCGGCGACCTGGCGTGGCTGGCGGGCGACATCCGCGCCCGCGGCTTCCTGCTCGGCGGCACGGCGGGGCGCACGACGCTCAACGGCGAAGGCCTGCAGCACGAGGACGGGCACAGCCACATCCTCGCCGGAACGATCCCGAACTGCGTCTCGTACGACCCGACCTTCGCCTACGAGGTGGTGACGATCATCCGCGACGGCATGCGGCGGATGTACGCGGAGCAGGAGGACGTGTACTACTACGTCACCCTGATGAACGAGAACTACCCGCACCCCGGCATGCCCGAGGGCAGCGAAACGGGAATCCTCAAGGGCCTGTACCAGCTCAGCGACGGCGGCAAGTCGACCAAGAAGGGCCAGCGCGTGCAGCTCATTGGCAGCGGCACGATCCTGCGCGAGGTGATGTTCGCCGCGGACCTGCTGAAGACCGATTTCGGCATCGCCGCCGACGTCTGGAGCGCGACCAGCTTCAACGAACTGCGCCGCGACGGCATGGCCGTCGAGCGCTGGAACCGGCTGCACCCGACCGATCCGGCGCGCAAGAGCCATGTCGAATCGTGCCTTGCCGGCCACGAAGGTCCCGTCGTCGCCGCGACGGACTACATGCGCAACTACGCCGACCAGGTGCGCGAGCAGGTACAGGCGGCAGGCAGGCGCTACACCGTGCTCGGGACCGACGGCTTCGGCCGCAGCGACTACCGCAAGAAGCTCCGCCGCTTCTTCGAGGTCGACCGCTGGCACGTCGTCGTCGCCGCGCTGAAGGCGCTCGCCGACGATGGCGTGATCAAGCCCGAAATCGTCGCCGGTGCGATCGACAAGTACGGTCTCGACGCGGCGCGCGCCGCGCCGTGGACGGTCTGAGGCAAGCCATGAGCAACCCAATCGACATCAAGGTTCCCGACATCGGCGACTTCAGCGACGTGCCGGTGATCGAGATCTTCGTCAAGGTCGGCGACACCGTGAAGGCCGAGGACCCGCTGGTCTCGCTCGAGTCCGACAAGGCGACGATGGACGTGCCGGCGCCGCGCGGCGGCAAGGTGAAGTCGATCGCCGTGAAGGTGGGCGACAAGGTCAGCGAAGGCAGCGTGCTCATGTCGTTCGACGGCGATGGCGCCGCCGCTGCTTCGCCGGCGCCCGCCGAGGCGGGGAAGCCGAGCGTCAGCGCGCCGCCCTCGGCGGTGAGCGCGCCGGCCGGCGTGGCCGAGGTGCGCGTGCCCGACATCGGCGACTTCAGCGACGTTCCGGTGATCGAGATCTTCGTCAAGGTCGGCGACACCATCAAGGCCGAAGATCCGCTGGTCTCGCTCGAGTCCGACAAGGCGACGATGGACGTGCCGGCGCCTCTCTCGGGCGTGGTCCAGGCGATCAACGTCAAGCTCGGCGACAAGGTCAGCGAGGGCTCGGTGATCCTGTCGCTCGCAACGGGCCAGGCCACGGCAGCGCCGGCCGCCGCGGCTGCGGTTGCTGCCGCCGGCGGCGTCCAAGCCACGCCAACGCTGCCCGCCGGCGCGTCGGCAACATCCGGCCCGGCCGGAGCGGTGGACGAGGCCGCGTTCGCGATCGCCTACGCCGGGCCGGCGGTACGGAAGCTCGCCCGCGAGCGCGGCGTCGACCTCGGCAAGGTCAAGGGCACCGGCGACCACGGCCGCATCGTGCGCGACGACGTCGAGGCCTTCGCCAAGGGCGGTGCGCCCTCGCCCTCTGCCTCGGCCGGCAAGGCGGCGCCGGCCCCCGCCCTGGGCGGCGGCATCGACCTCCTCCCGTGGCCCAAGGTCGACTTCGCCAAGTTCGGCCCGATCGAGCGCAAGGAGCTGTCGCGGATCAAGAAGATCTCGGCCGCCAACCTGCATCGCAACTGGGTCGTGATCCCGCACGTGACGACCCACGACGAGGCCGACATCACCGATCTCGAGCAGTTCCGCGTGCAGATGAACAAGGAGCTCGAGAAGTCGGGCGTCAAGCTGAGCATGCTGCCCTTCATGATGAAGGCGGCGGTGGCGACGCTGAAGAAGTTCCCCGAGTTCAACGCCAGCCTCGAAGGCGACTCGCTGGTGCTGAAGAACTACTGGCACCTCGGCTTCGCCGCCGACACGCCCAACGGGCTGATGGTCCCGGTGATCCGCGACGTCGACAAAAAGACCGTCCCCGACATTGCCAAGGAGATGGGCGAGCTCGCCAAGCTGGCGCGCGACGGCAAGCTCAAGCCCGACCAGATGCAGGGCGGCACCTTCACGATCTCGTCGCTGGGCGGCATCGGCGGCATCTATTTCACGCCGATCATCAATGCGCCCGAGGTCTCGATCATGGGGGTGTGCAAGAGCTACTGGAAACAGCACTCCAGCGACGGCAAGAGCGCGACCTGGCGTCTGACACTGCCGCTCTCGCTCTCGTGGGACCACCGCGTCATCGACGGCGCCGCCGCCGCGCGCTTCAACGTGCATTTCGCCAACGTACTCGCCGATCTGCGGCGCGTGCTGTTCTGAGGAGCTCGCGCCATGGCTGCCCTGGTTGAAGTGAAGGTTCCCGACATCGGCGACTTCAAGGACGTCGCGGTGATCGAGCTGCTGGTCAAGCCCGGCGAGGTGATCGCCGTCGACACTGCGCTGATCATGGTCGAGTCCGACAAGGCCTCGATGGAGATCCCGTCGAGCCACGCCGGCACGGTCAAGGACCTCAAGGTCAAGCTCGGCGACAAGGTCAGCGAGGGGTCGGTGATCCTCGTCGCCGAGGGCGTTGCGGCCGCGGCGCCGGCCAAGTCGTCGCCCGCGCCTGCCGCTGCTGCTGGCGCCGGTTCGCCGGCCAGCCCGCCGGCGCCCGCGCCTGCGCCGACCGCGGGCAGCTTCACGGGCAAGTCCGACATCGAATGCGAGATGCTCGTGCTCGGCGCCGGACCGGGCGGCTACTCGGCCGCCTTCCGAAGCGCAGACATCGGCATGAAGACCGTGCTCGTCGAGCGCTACGCGACGCTCGGTGGCGTGTGCCTGAACGTCGGCTGCATCCCGTCGAAGGCGCTGCTGCACACCGCCAGCGTGATCGACGAGGTCAAGTCGCTCGGACGCCACGGCATCAAGTACCCGGCGCCGGAGGTCGACATCGACGCCCTGCGCGGCTTCAAGGACGGCGTCGTCAAGAAGCTCACCGGTGGCCTGGCCGGAATGGCCAAGGCGCGCAAGGTCGAGGTCGTCACGGGAGTCGGCAGCTTCCTCGATCCGCACCATGTCGAGGTCACCGGCTCCGGCGGCACGAAGAAGGTCGTCAAGTTCGCCAAGGCGATCATCGCCGCGGGATCGCAGGCCATCGAGCTGCCGTTCATGCCGGACGACGAGCGCGTCGTCGACTCCACCGGCGCGCTCCTGCTCAAGAACATCCCCAAGCGCATGCTGGTGGTGGGCGGCGGGATCATCGGCCTCGAGATGGCCACCGTCTATTCGACGCTCGGGACGCGCATCGACGTGGTCGAGATGCTCGACGGCCTGATGCAGGGCGCCGACCGCGATCTGGTCAAGGTCTGGGAGAAGGTCAACGCGGCGCGCTTCGACAACGTGATGCTGAAGACCAAGACGGTCGGCGCGAAGGCGACGAAGGCGGGGATCGAGGTTCGCTTCGAGGGCGAGAAGGCACCCGGCACGCCGCAGCTCTACGACCTGGTGCTGGTCGCCGTGGGCCGCAGCCCGAACGGCAAGAAGGTCGGCGCCGACAAGGCCGGCGTCGCCATCACCGAGCGCGGCTTCATCGACGTCGACCGGCAGATGCGAACCAACGTGCCGCACATCTTCGCCATTGGCGACATCGTCGGCCAGCCGATGCTCGCCCACAAGGCTGTCCACGAAGCGCACGTCGCCGCGGAGGCGGCCCATGGCGAGGCGGCGTTCTTCGACGCGCGCCAGATCCCGTCGGTCGCCTACACCGACCCGGAGGTGGCCTGGGCCGGCAAGACCGAGGAGCAGTGCAAGGCCGAAGGCCTCAAGGTCGGCAAGGCGGTGTTTCCGTGGGCGGCGTCGGGCCGGGCCATCGCCAACGGCCGCGACGAGGGCTTCACCAAGCTGCTGTTCGACGAGACGACGCACCGGATCGTCGGCGGCGGCATCGTCGGCACGCACGCAGGCGATCTGATCAGCGAGATCTGCCTGGCGGTCGAGATGGGTTGCGAGCCGTCCGACATCGGCAAGACGATCCATCCGCATCCGACGCTCGGCGAGTCGATCGGCATGGCGGCGGAGGTCTTCGAAGACCACTGCACCGACCTGCCGCCGCAGAAGAAGAAGTAGGCAGCGGCAGCGTGGCACTCAACCTCATCTGCGAGACCGTCGGCAGCGGACCGCCACTGGTGGTGCTGCACGGCCTGTTCGGCTCGAGCGGCAACTGGCGCGGCGTGGCACGCGCGCTCGCGGGCAGTCACACCGTCGTCAGCGTCGATCTGCGCAACCATGGTGCGTCGCCCTGGGCCGACTCGATGGACTACGTCGAGATGGCCGACGACGTGCTGCAACTGATCGATCGGCTGGAGCTGAAGCGCCCGGCTGTGATGGGCCACAGCATGGGCGGCAAGGTGGCGATGGCATTGGCGCTGCGCCACCCCGCGCGGATCGCCCGACTGATCGTCGTCGACATCGCCCCGGTGTCGTACGCCGACACCCTGACGCCGTTTGCCGAGGCGATGCGGAGCGCGAATGTGGTGGCCGCGGCGAGCCGATCCGAAGTGCAGCGGCGCCTGCAGCAGGCCGTGCCCGATGACCGGGTCGTGCCCTTCCTCATGCAGAACCTGGTTGCGCACAACGATCACTTCGACTGGCGCCTGAACCTGCTCGGCATCAGCCTGGCCATGCCGCAGCTCTGTGCCTTTCCGACGTCCCTGCTCGGCCTGCGCTTCGACGGACCCGTGGCCGTGATCGCGGGGAAGAATTCAGACTACGTCGCGCAGAGCGGCCGCGAGGCGTTCCGGCCCATGTTCAGCCAGGCTGAGGTCGAGTTCATCGACAACGCGGGGCACTGGGTGCACGCCGACCAGCCGGCAGCGTTCGTCGCCAGTGTCCGGCGCGTCCTGCAAGGCGACACGCAGTCGTCGATCGCGGCACAGGTGCTTTGAGATGCGCGAGACAACCGGAGAACGAGACATGACCGAGATCCTTCGCGAGGCTGCGCTCGACTACCACCGCTATCCGACGCCTGGAAAGATCTCGGTCACGCCGACCAAGGCGATGGCGACGGCACGCGACCTGTCGCTCGCCTATTCGCCCGGCGTCGCCGACGCCTGCATGGCGATCGCGGACGACCCGCGCGAAGCCGGCAACCTGACCGCGCGCAGCAACCTCGTCGCGGTCGTCACCAACGGCACCGCGGTGCTCGGCCTGGGCAACATCGGGCCGCTCGCGGCCAAGCCCGTGATGGAGGGGAAGGGCTGCCTGTTCAAGAAGTTCGCCGGCATCGATGTGTTCGACATCGAGCTGGCCGAGAACGACCCCGATGCGCTGATCGAGACGATCGCCCGCCTCGAGCCGACCTTCGGCGGCATCAACCTCGAGGACATCAAGGCGCCGGAGTGCTTCTACATCGAGACCAAGCTGCGCGAGCGGATGAAGATCCCGGTCTTCCACGACGATCAGCACGGCACGGCGATCGTCGCGGCGGCGGCGATCCTCAATGCCCTCAAGCACGTGGGCAAGAACATCGAGGAGGTCAAGCTGGTCGCCTCGGGAGCCGGGGCGGCCGCCCTCGCCTGCCTCGACCTGGCGGTGAGCCTGGGCCTGAAGCGCGAGAACATCTTCGTCAGCGACGCCAAGGGCGTGGTCTACCTCGGCCGAACCGAAGGCATGGATCCGAACAAGTCGCGCTACGCGCGCGACACCAGCGCCCGGACCCTGGCCGAGATCATCCCGAGTGCCGATGTCTTCCTCGGCCTGTCGGCGGGCAACGTGCTGACGCCCGCGATGGTCAAGACGATGGCACGCGACCCGGTCATCCTGGCGATGGCGAACCCGACCCCGGAAATCATGCCGGAGGAGGCACTAGCGGTGCGGCCCGACGCGGTCATCGGTACCGGCCGCTCCGATTATCCGAACCAGGTCAACAACGTCCTGTGCTTCCCGTTCATCTTCCGGGGTGCGCTCGACACCGGCGCGACCACGATCAACGAAGAGATGAAGCTCGCCGCCGTTCGCGCGATCGCCGAGCTGACGCACCAGGAAATTCCCGAAGTCGTCGCCCAGGCGTACGGCGCGGTCGGTCTGCGCTTCGGCCGCGACTACCTGATCCCGAAGCCCTTCGATCCGCGCCTGATCGAAGTGGTGGCGCCGGCCGTGGCGCAAGCCGCCATGGACAGCGGCGTCGCGACCCGACCGATCACCGACATGCCTGCCTATCGCCAGCGCCTGTCGCAGTTCGTCTATCAGTCGGGCAGCAGCATGCAGCCGCTGTTCGCGGCCGCCAAGCACGCGCCCAAGCGTGTCGTCTACGCCGAAGGCGAGGACGAGCGCGTGCTGCGCGCTGCCCAGGTCGTCGTCGACGAGGGCCTCGCCCGCCCGCTGCTGCTCGGCCGTCCCGAGGTCATCGCCCAACGTCTGGCCGAGTTCGGCCTGCGCCTCGAGGTCGGCAAGGACTGCGACACCGTCGATCCGCTCGACCCGGCGGTCTACGGCGACGCGGCCGATGCGTACTTCGACCTCAAGCGCCGCAACGGCGTTTCGCGCCCGGCCGCCCGGGTCGAGGTGCGCAGCCGCGCGACCCTGCTCGCGGCGCTGCTCGTCCGCCAGGGCAAGGCCGACGCGATGCTCTGCGGCACGTTCGGCAGCTACGGCGAGCACCTGCGCCACGTGCGCGACGTGATCGGCATGCGTCCTGGAACGAAGACGCTGGCGGCGATGCAGATGTTGATGCTGCCCGGGCGTCAGCTGTTCATCGTCGACACCCACGTCAACCGCGACCCCAGCGCCGAGCAGGTCGCGGAGATCACGCTCCTGGCCGCGGAGGAAGTGCGACGCTTCGGCGTGACGCCGAGCGTCGCGCTGCTGTCGCACTCGAGCTTCGGCGGATCGGACGCGGCGTCCGCGGTCAAGATGCGCGAGGCGCTCGTCCTGATCAAGGCACGCGACCCGCAGCTCGCGGTCGAAGGCGAGATGCGCGGCGACGCGGCGCTGTCGAAGACGATCCTCGACCGCGAGTTCCCAGACTCGAACCTCACGACCGAAGCCAACGTGCTCGTGATGCCCAACGTCGATGCCGCCAACATCTCGTACAACCTGCTGCGCATCGCCGCCGGCAACGGGATCACGGTCGGCGGCATCCTGCTCGGCGCCGCCCGGCCGGTGCACATCCTGGCGCCGTCGGCGACGGTGCGGCGCATCGTCAACATGACCGCGCTGGCGGTCGTCGACGCCAACTCGCACCGCGCCGCGGCGCCCGCCAAAGGCTGACGCAGATGAGCGACATCGCCCTCGGCGCAGCGCAGCGCGGCGCCGCCAAGACCGCGCGCATCCCGATCCGGGTCGAGTCGGTCCCTGCGTTGCCCAAGCCGGAGTGGATCCGGGTGCGCGTCTCGCAGAGCGAGCGCTTCCGCGCGGTCAAGCACGCTTTGCGCGAGGCGCAGTTGCACACGGTCTGCGAGGAGGCCTCGTGTCCGAACATCGGCGAGTGCTTCGGCAAGGGCACCGCCACCTTCATGGTGCTGGGCGACCTCTGCACCCGACGCTGTCCGTTCTGCGACGTCGCCCACGGCCGGCCGTTGCCGCCCGACCCGCTGGAAGCCGAGCACCTGGCCGATACCGTCGCCCGGCTCGGCCTGAACTACGTCGTCATCACGAGCGTCGACCGCGACGACCTGCGCGACGGCGGCGCGGCGCATTTCGCCGCCTGCATCCGCGCGGTGCGCGAGCGATCGCCGGGCACCCGCATCGAGGTGCTGACGCCCGATTTTCGCGGCCGCGCCGACGTCGCGGTCGAGATCCTCTGCGCCGACGCCCCGGACGTCATGAACCACAACCTCGAGACGGTGCCGCGCCTCTATCGGCAGGCCCGTCCCGGCGCGGACTACGAGCATTCGCTCCAGCTGCTGCAGTCGTTCCGGCAGCGCCGGCCGGACGTCCCGACCAAATCCGGCCTGATGCTGGGGCTCGGCGAGACCGACGACGAAGTTCTAGCGGTCATGCGCGACCTGCGGCGCCACGGCGTCGCGATGCTCACCGTCGGCCAGTACCTGCAGCCTCGGCCCGGCAATCTCTCGGTGCAGCGCTACGTGGCGCCGCAGCAGTTCGAGGCGATCGCAGCACAGGCACGAGCGATGGGCTTTGCTCATGCCGCCTGCGGTCCGCTGGTGCGCTCGAGCTATCACGCCGACCGTCAAGCCCTCGCGGCCGGCGTCTGAAACGGCATCTCAATTTCCAGGAGACACCATGGACAAGGACCCGACCCCGCGGCCGATCTACAAGTCGCTCTACGCGCAGGTCATCACCGCGATCATCATCGGCGTCGTCCTGGGGCATTTCTGGCCCCATGTCGGCGAATCGATGAAGCCGCTCGGCGACGGCTTCATCAAGCTGATCAAGATGATCATCGCGCCGATCATCTTCTGCACCGTCGTGATCGGCATCGCCGGCATGGAGGACATGAAGAAGGTCGGCAAGACCGGCGGCCTGGCGCTGCTCTACTTCGAGATCGTCAGCTCGATCGCCCTGATCGTCGGCCTGGTGATCATCAACATCGTCCAGCCCGGCGCCGGCATGAACGTCGACCCGGCGTCGCTCGACACCAAGCAGGTCGCGGCCTACACCGGGCCCGGAAAGATGCAGGGAACGGTCGACTTCCTGCTCGCGATCATCCCGAACACGGTGATCGACGCCTTCGCCAAGGGCGAGATCCTGCAGGTGCTGCTGTTCTCGGTCATGTTCGGCTTTGCCCTGCACAAGTTCGGCGGCCGCGGCACGCTCGTCTTCGACATCATCGAGAAGACCTCGCACGTTCTGTTCTCGATCGTCGGCATCATCATGCGGGTCGCGCCGCTCGGCGCCTTCGGCGCGATGGCGTTCACGATCGGCAAGTACGGCATCGACTCGCTGGTGCAGCTGGGCAAGCTGATGGGCACGTTCTACGGGACGTGCCTCCTCTTCATCTTCGTCGTCCTCGGCCTGATCGCCCGCTTCCACGGCTTTTCGATCTGGAAGTTCATCAAGTACATCAAGGAGGAGCTGCTGATCGTCCTCGGCACCTCGAGCTCGGAGTCGGTGCTGCCGCGGATGATGGCCAAGATGGAGAACCTCGGCGCCAAGAAGTCGGTGGTCGGCCTGGTGATCCCGACCGGCTATTCGTTCAACCTCGACGGCACCTCGATCTACCTGACGATGGCCGCGGTCTTCATCGCCCAGGCGACCAACACGCCGATGACCTTCGGCCAGGAGCTCACCCTGCTCGCGGTGCTGCTGCTGACGTCGAAGGGCGCCGCCGGCGTCACCGGCAGCGGCTTCATCGTCCTGGCGGCGACGCTCTCGGCGGTCGGCCACGTGCCGGTAGCCGGGCTGGCGCTGATCCTCGGCATCGACCGCTTCATGTCGGAGGCGCGCGCCCTCACCAACCTGATCGGCAACGGCGTCGCGACGGTCGTCGTCGCCAAGTGGACCGGCGACCTCGACACCGAGCGCATGCGCCGCACCCTCGACGGCGAGACCGCCGAGGAGGCCGAGGAGCCGGAGGCGGTGCTCGACCGCGAGCCCGCGCACCTGGCCGTGTCGGGCTCGCCGCCGATCTCGGCGGCACGCTGATTCGCGCCCATCCGGACCTTGGCGACCAGCACCATGCGTAGCAACCAGGGCGCGCATCGGATCGTCATCGTCGGCGGCGGCGCCGGCGGCCTCGAGCTGGCGACCCGCCTGGGCGACAAGCTGGGCAAGCGCGCGCGCGCCGAGGTCACGCTCATCGACAAGAACCGGACCCACGTCTGGAAGCCGAAGCTGCACGAGATCGCCTCAGGCAGCATGGACCTGAGCGCGCACGAGGTCGACTACCTGGCGCAGGCGCACTGGCACCACTTCCGATACCGGGTCGGCGAGATGACTGCGCTCGATCGCGATCGCCGCGAGGTGCGCGTCGCGCCGCACGTCGATGACGAAGGCAAGGAAGTCACCCCCGACCGCGTCTTCCCCTACGACACGCTGGTGCTCGCGATCGGCAGCCTGAGCAACGACTTCGGCACGCCGGGAGTCGCTCGCCACGCGCTCAAGCTCGAGTCGAAGGCGGACGCGCAGCGCTTCCATGCGCGCATGGTCAACGCCTGCATCCGCGCCCACGCGCAGACCACGCCGGTGCGGCCCGAGCAACTGCACGTGGCGATCATCGGCGCCGGCGCGACCGGGGTCGAGCTGGCGGCGGAGCTGCACCGCACCACCCGCGAGGTGGTCGCCTATGGCCTCGACCGCGTCGACGCCGACAAGGACATCCAGGTCAACCTGATCGAGGCCGCCGACCGGATCCTGCCCGCGCTGCCGCCTCGCCTCTCGCAGGCCACCGTGGAGCTGCTGACGAAGCTCGGCGTCGCCGTGCACACCAACGCCAAGGTGGCGGAGGTGCTCGACAACGGCGTCCGTCTCGCCGACGGCCGCATCCTGCCCGCCGAGCTGGTGGTCTGGGCGGCCGGCGTGAAGGCAGCCGACTTCCTCGACAACATCGCCGGGCTCGAGACCAACCGCAGCCACCAGATCGTCGTCCGACCGACGCTGCAGGCGACCCGCGACGAAAACATCTTCGCCATCGGCGACTGCGCCGCCTGCGACTGGCCGCAGGCCAACGGCGGCGAAGGTGGCCAGGTGCCGCCGCGGGCGCAAGCGGCGCACCAGCAGGCATCGCACGTGGCGGCGCAGATCAAGCGCCGCCTGGCAGGCCGGCCGCTGAAGGACTATCGCTATCGCGATTTCGGCTCGCTCGTTTCGCTCGGCGAGTTCAGCACCGTCGGCAACATGATGGGCGGGCTGATCGGCGGCAGCCTGATGATCGAAGGCGCCTTCGCTCGCGTGATGTACGTGTCGCTCTACAAGATGCATGAATACGCGCTGCACGGGTTCTTCAAGGTCGCGCTCGACACGCTCGCCCGGCTGATCACGCGCCGCACCGAACCTCACGTGAAGCTGCATTGAGCTCGCCGCCCATGAATGAATCGCACGCTCCTGCCGATCCGTTCGGATGGTTCGCGCAACTCGGACTCGGCCACCAGCAGTGGGCGACGCTGATGCGCAGCACGGTCCAGGCGTCGCCGCTCGATGAGCGCAGCAAATCCCAGTGGGACTTCGCCCTGCGCCAGGTGATCGACGCGACGAGCCCGCGGAATTGGCTGGCGACCAACCCGGAGGCGCTGCTGCTCGCCCTTGAGAGCGGCGGCGCGAGCCTGGTCGAAGGCACGCGCCTGTTCCTCGCCGACCTCGCCAAGGGCCGGATCACGATGTCCGATGACCAGGCGTTCGAGGTCGGCCGCGACCTCGCCACGACGCCCGGCAGTGTCGTGTTCGAGAACGAGCTGATGCAGCTCATCCAGTACGCGCCGAGCACGCCGAAGGTCAGGAAGCGCCCGCTCGTGATCGTGCCGCCCTGCATCAACAAGTTCTACATCCTCGACCTGCAGCCCGAGAACTCGTTCGTGGCGCACGCCGTGGCCGCGGGCCACACCGTGTTCCTGGTCTCTTGGCGCAACGTCGGCGCGGCCGAGAGGCATCTCACCTGGGACGACTACGTCGAGCGAGGCGTGCTGCAGGCGCTCGCCATCGCGCGCCGCATCCGCCGTGCCGACCAGGTCGACACGCTCGGCTTTTGCGTCGGCGGCACCCTGCTGGGGAGCGCCCTCGCGGTGGCCGCGGCGCGTGCCGAGGATCCGGCGTCGAGCGTCACGCTGCTGACGACCCTGCTCGACTTCTCCGATACGGGCGAACTCGGCCTGATGGTCGACGAAGCGGGAGTCGGGGCGCGCGAAACGCGCATCGGTGGCGGCGGCCTGCTGCACGGGCGCGAGCTGGCGCAGGTGTTCGCCGCCCTGCGCGCGAACGACCTGATCTGGCCGTATGTGGTGAACGGCTATCTGAAAGGCAAGGCGCCGCCGGCGTTCGATCTCCTGTTCTGGAACGGCGACGACACGAATCTGCCGGGACCGATGTACTGCTGGTACCTGCGCCAGACCTACCTGCTCAACCGGCTCCGCGATCCCGGCGGAACCGTGCAATGCGGCGTTCCCGTCGATCTGTCGCGGGTCGACATGCCGGCGTTCGTCTACGCCTCGCGCGACGACCACATCGTGCCGTGGCGGAGTGCCTTCGCGAGCACGCGCCTCCTCGGTGGCGAGGTTCGGTTCGTGCTCGGCGCGAGCGGGCACATCGCCGGCGTGATCAACCCGCCCGCGAAGCGCAAACGCAACTTCTGGACCGCCGCGCTGGCGCCCGATGCCGACTCGTGGCTCGACTCGGCAACGAGCGTCGACGGCAGCTGGTGGCCGGCCTGGAGCGAATGGCTCGCGCCGCATTCGGGCGCGCTGGTCGCCGCGCCTCGTCACGCCGGCAACACCGAATACCCAGTCATCGAGCCGGCCCCCGGCCGCTATGTCAAGGCCCGGGCCGAATGAGCCCGAGCGATCCGATTCACTTTCACACCAGGAGATTTCCATGACCACCGACATCGTCATCGTCGCCGCAGCCCGCACCGCAGTCGGCAAATTCGGCGGCTCGCTCGCCAAGATCCCCGCGCCCGAGCTCGGTGCCGCGGTCATCGCCAACCTGCTCGAGCGCGCGAAGCTGACCGGCGACCAGGTCGGCGAGGTCATCCTCGGCCAGGTGCTCACCGCCGGCTCGGGCCAGAACCCGGCGCGCCAGTCGGTGATCAAGAGCGGCCTGCCGCAAAGCGTTCCGGCGCTGACCATCAACGCCGTCTGCGGCTCGGGGCTGAAGGCGGTGATGCTCGCGGCCCAGGCGATCCGCGACGGCGACTACGAGATCGGCATCGCCGGCGGCCAGG
>Ga0207651_10000885_pt1 | contig 13124 bp, 9 predicted proteins | sample KBSM23metaG_FD_184328 | JGI IMG/M metagenome (GOLD analysis project Ga0207651, IMG submission 184328) | Miscanthus rhizosphere microbial communities from Kellogg Biological Station, Michigan, USA - KBS M2-3 metaG (SPAdes) (version 2) | ecosystem: Host-associated > Plants > Roots > Rhizosphere >... | reverse complement strand
TGCCGCGAGCGCGGCGCTCGAACCGAATCGTTGGAGGTGCCGCAGCGGGTGGAGGGTGCGAGCGCCGATCGTCCAGGAAATGGCGACGATGCCTGATTGGATGTTCTCATTGAGGCGTCTCCCAGCAGAAAGTTGAAGGATTGCCGCGGGAGGCCGGACGAACGCGTCGACAGCACGACGCGCGCCGGCGTCCCGATCGGAGCTTGGATCCGGCCCCGGCAAGAGCAATCCTGCGATCTAGGGGCGAAGCCACTCGACCATCGGTTAGGCGCCCCGCGCCGCCGGCGATGCCCTCAGGCGTATCGCGCCGCCGTCAGCCCGTCGAAATCGATCTCGGGCTTCCTGCCGGCCAGCAGGTCGGCGATCGCGCGGCCGGTGCCGGTGGCCATCGTCCACCCGAGCGTGCCGTGGCCCGTCGCCAGCGTCAGGTTCTCGAGCTTCGTGCCGCCCATGACCGGCGTGCCGTCGGGCGTCATCGGGCGCAGGCCGGTCCAGAACGTCGTCTTCGAGAGGTCACCGCCGTCGGGGAACAGGTCGGTCAGCACGAACTCGAGCGTCTTGCGGCGCGCGTCGTTCAGCCGCAGGTCGTAGCCCGAGAGCTGCGCCATGCCGCCGACGCGGATGCGGTCGCCCAGGCGCGTGACGGCCACCTTGTGCGTCTCGTCCATGATGGTCGACTCGGGCGCCGCGGCGGCGTTGCTGATCGGCACCGTGATCGAGAAGCCCTTGACCGGATAGACCGGGATGTCGATGCCCAGCGGCTTCAGCCACTTCGGCGAATGGCTTCCGAGCGCCAGCACGACGTGGTCGGCGGTGAGGCGGCCGGCGCTGGTGTCGACGCCGGTCACGCGCTTGCCGTCGCTGGCAATGCCCGTGATCTCGACCCCGAAGCGGAACTTCGCGCCGAGCGCCTCGGCCATCTTCGCCAGGCGCTGCGTGAACAGGAAGCAGTCGCCCGTCTCGTCGCCGGGCAGGCGCAGCGCGCCGACGAACTTGTGCTTGACGGCGGCCAGCGCCGGCTCGTACTGCAGGTAGCCGGCCGTGTCGAGCACCTGGTAGGGCACCCCGTATTGGTCGAGGATCTCGGTGTCCTTGTGCACGCCATCGAGCTGCTTGTGCGTGCGAAACAGCTGCAGCGTGCCCTGCGAGCGTTCGTCGTAGGCGATGCCCGTGTCGGCGCGCAGCTGCTTGAGGCAGTCGCGGCTGTATTCGGCCACGCGCACCATGCGCGCCTTGTTGACCCGGTAGCGCGCCTCGGTGCAGTTGCGCAGCATCGCGAAGCCCCAGCGCCACATCGCCGTCTCCAGCATCGGCTTGATGATCAGCGGGCTGTGGTTCATCAGGAGCCACTTGATCGCCTTGACCGGCACGCCCGGCCCGGCCCAGGGCGACGCGTAGCCCGGCGAGACCTCGCCGGCGTTGGCGAAGCTCGTCTCCAGCGCCGGTGCGCCCTGGCGGTCGACGACGGTGACGTCGTGCCCGTCGCGGGCGAGGTAGTAGGCGATCGTGGTGCCGATGACGCCGCTGCCGAGGACGAGGATGGTCATGGTGTGAAACTCTCGTTCCTGAAGGATCGGCCAACTATCGCATGCGTGGAACCATCCGGCCGGCCCGAAGGTCTGACGCCATTCCGCCGCGAGCCATGCCAAGATGCGCCCCATGAAAAAAATCCACTCCTTCCGCTTGCTGGCGCCCTGCGCCGCCATCGCCGCCGCGGCGGCTGCCGTCGGTGCGCAGGCCGCGGGCCTGCCCGCGCAGGTGCGCGAGGTCGAGGGCGTGCACGAGTACCGGCTGCCCAACGGGCTGCAGGTGCTGCTGATCCCGGACGCGTCCAAGCCGACGGTCACGGTCAACGTCACCTACCGCGTCGGCAGCCGCATGGAGGGCTACGGCGAGACCGGCATGGCCCACCTGCTCGAGCACCTGATGTTCAAGAGCACGAAGAACATCGCGCAGGTCTCGACCGAGCTGTCGCGGCGCGGCATGCAGTTCAACGGCACGACGTCGGAGGACCGCACCAACTACTACGAGACCTTCCCGTCCGACCCGGCGCAGCTCGCCTGGGCGCTGAAGACGGAGGCCGAGCGCATGACGCACGCCAACGTCATCAAGAAGGATCTCGACTCCGAGATGACCGTCGTGCGCAACGAGATGGAGTCGGGCGAGAACAAGCCGTTCCGCATCCTGATCGAGAAGACGAACGCGGCCGCGTTCCAGTGGCACGCCTACGGCAAGGACACCATCGGCGCGCGCTCGGACGTCGAGAACGTCAACATCCCGCACCTGCAGGCGTTCTATCGCAAGTACTACCAGCCGGACAACGCGACGCTGATCGTCGCCGGCAAGTTCGACGCGCCGAAGGTGCTGGCAGAGATCGCGCAGGACTTCTCGGCGATCCCCAAGCCGACGCGCGTGATCGAGCCCACCTACACCGTCGAGCCGGTGCAGGACGGCGAGCGCGAGGTGACGCTGCGCCGCGTCGGCGGCGAAAAGGACCTGTTCGCGACGTACCACATCCCGTCGATGGCCAGCCCCGACACGCCCGCCTTCAGCGTCATCGCGAGCGCGCTCGGCAGCCCGTCCACCGGACGCCTGCACAAGCGGCTGGTCGAAACCGGCAAGGCGACGGAGGCCTTCGCCTGGACCTCGCGCCGCGCCGATCCGGGCCAGTTCAACGTCGGCGCGCAGCTGAAGAAGGACGACGACCTGGACGCCGCGCAGAAGATCTTCCTGGACACGGTCGAAGGCATCAAGGCCGAGCCGATCACGGCCGATGAACTCAAGCGCGCGCAGCTGCAGATCGACAAGGAGTTCGACCAGCTGCTGGCCAGCCCGCAGGACCTGTGCGTGCAGTTGTCCGAGAGCATCGGCGCCGGCGACTGGCGCCTGCTGTTCCTGCAGCGCGACCGCATCGACACGCTCACGCTCGATCGCGTCAACGCCGTCGCCGCGGCCTGGCTGAAGCCGGCCAACCGCACGCTGGGCCGCTTCCTGCCGACCGATGCGCCCGACCGCGCGCCCTTCGCGACGCGCACCGATCCCGAGGCCCAGCTGGCCAGCTTCAAGCCGCGCGCTGCCGTGGCTGCCGGCGAGGCCTTCGACTCCACCCCGGCCGGCCTGGACAAGCGCAGCCAGCTGTTCACGCTGCCCAATGGACTGAAGCTGGCGCTGCTGCCCAAGAAGAGCAAGGGCGAGACGGTGCAGATGCGCTTCGACCTGCACTTCGGCACGCTGGACAACCTGCGCGGCAAGCGTGGTGCCGGCGCGGGCGCGGGCATCATCATCGGCACGGGCACCGAGACGAAGACGCGCGCGCAGCTGGCCGACGCGTTCTCCGCGCTGAAGACCGACTGGGAGCTCAATGGCGGCAGCAGCTGGGGCCACGCGTCGCTGACGACGCGGCGCGACACGCTGGTGCCGGCCCTGGAGCTGCTCGCCGAGGCGATGCGCAAGCCGTCGTTCTCGCCGTCCGAGTACGAGCAGGGCGTGCGCCAGACCGTGCAGGGCATCGAGCAGCAGAGCGACGATCCCGGCGCCGTCGCGAGCCTCGCGTTGACGCGCGCGCAGCAGCACTACGCCGCCGACGACCCGCGCTACGCGCCGACCTTCGCCGAGGCGATCGCCGAGACCCAGGCGACGACGCTGGCGGATTCGACCGCGTTCTACCGCACGTACTGGGGCGCCGACCACGCCGACATGGCCATCGTCGGCGACTTCGACCCCGGGCAGGTCAAGGCCGCAGTCACGCGCCTGTTCGGCGACTGGAAGTCGGGCGTGCCGTACGCGCGCGTCCTCGGCGATGCGCCCGAGGCCGCGGGCCTGCACCTGGTCGAGCCGCTCAAGGAGAAGGCCAACGCGACGCTGGTGGCCGCGCAGTCGCTGAAGCTGCAGGACACCGACGCCGACTACCCGGCGCTGACGCTCGCGGCCCACGTGCTGGGTGGCGGCGAATTCGGCTCGCGCCTGAACGCCCGCGTGCGCCAGAAGGACGGCCTGTCCTATGGCGTGGGCGCCGGCCTGCAGGCCTCCGCGTTCCAGCCGCTGGGCTCGCTGCAGTTCTATGCGATCTACGCGCCCGAGAATCGCCTGAAGGTGCAGGCCGGCTTCGACGAGGAGCTCGCCCGCTTCGTCAAGGACGGCATCACGCCGGCGGAGCTGGCCGAGGCCAAGCAGGCGATCCTCGCCGAGCGCGCCACCACGCGCACCAGCGACGCGGCGGTGGCCGGCGGCTGGGCGGCCAAGCTCGACCAGAACCGCACGTTCGCCTGGAGCGCAGAGCAGGACGCGAAGCTGGCGGCGCTGACCGTCGACCAGGTCAACGCGGCGATCCGCAAGTGGATCGTGCCGGCCAAGGTCAACTGGTCCGTCGCCGGCACGTTCAAGGACGCGAAGTGACCGGCGACCTTCCCCCGCTGCCCGCCGCCGAGCCCGGCCACTACCGCCACTACAAGGGCGGCGAGTACGAGCTCGTGGGCGTGGCCCGCCACAGCGAGACCCTGGAGCCGCTGGTGGTCTATCGCCCGCTCGACAACGCGACGGGGTTGTGGGCGCGACCCTACGAGATGTTCTTCGGCGAGCTGGAGGTCGACGGCCGCCTGCAGCGCCGCTTCGTCAAGCTGTAGGCCGTCCACGACGCCGCCACGTCGATTCGCGGCCGAAAAACGACCGACCATCGGGCGGCCGGCCCGGCGGCCCTCCGGTGCCGATATGCTTGCGCCTTTCGAGTCTCCCGTCGGGGGCTCGCCGGCCTGCATAAGAGAAACCAGAGGAGCCTGCCAGATGTCGCTGTCCCGCCGCTTCACCGCGCCCCGTTCGACCCTGATCGCCACCGCCGCGGCGCTGGTGCTGGCCGCCGGGTCGCTGGCCGGCTGCCAGAAGCCCGCCGCCGGTGCGCCGGCGGACGCCGCGTCGGCGCCCGCCTCGGCATTGCTGATCGCCCCCGAGGACGTGCGCACGGTGACCCTGCAGACGCACGCGTCCGGCCCCGTGATCACCGGCTCCGTCCAGCCCGAACGCCGCGCCGACCTGCGCGCCGAGGTCTCGGCCGTCGTGCTGCAGGTGCTCAAGGAGAACGGCGAGCCGGTCCGCAAGGGCGACCTGCTCGTGCGCCTGGACGACACGTCGATCCGCGACAGCCTGCGGTCCGCCGAGGAAGCCAGCCGCGCCGCCGCGCAGGCGCTCGACCAGGCGCAACGCCAGTTCGCGCGCGTGAAGACGCTGCAGGCCGAGGGCATGAGCTCGCAGCAGGCGCTCGACGACGCGGAGGTGCGCCGCAACACGGCGCAGAGCGACCGCGTGGCCGCCGATTCGCGCGTCGTCGCCGCGCGCCAGCAGATGACGCGCACCGAGGTGCGGGCGCCGTTCGACGGCGTCGTCAGCGACCGCAAGGTCTCGGCGGGCGACACCGCGGCCATCGGCAAGGAGCTGCTCAAGGTGATCGACCCCGGCAGCATGCGCTTCGAAGGCCTCGTGTCGGCCGACCGCATGGGCGACATCCACCCCGGCCAGGCCGTGCAGTTCCGCATCAACGGCTTCGACAAGGCCGACTTCGCGGGCAAGGTGCGCCACGTCGACGCGTCCGCCGACCCGGTGACGCGCCAGGTCGCCGTCATCGTCGACTTCGCCCCGGGCACCGCGCCCAAGGTCGCCGGCCTGTACGCCGAGGGCCGCATCTCGTCCGACGCGTCGCAGGCCCTGCTGCTGCCCGAGGCCTCGATCGTCAAGGAAGGCGACAAGGCCTATGTGTGGAAGCTGGCGGGCAACGCGCTCGTCAAGACGCCGGTGACGCTGGGCGAGCGCGACGCGCGCCTGGGCAACGTCGTGATCGCCTCCGGCCTGGCCGCCGGCGACCGCCTGCTGCGCGCGCCCGGCTCGGGGCTCACCAGCGGCCAGAAGTTCGAGCTGGCCAAGCCCGCGGCGTCGACCGCCTCGGTCGCGCAGGGCGCTTGACGGGAGCACGCGATGTTTCTCTCCGACTTCAGCATCAAGCGGCCGGTGGCCGCGATCGTCATCATCATCACGCTGATGGGCCTGGGCCTGCTCGCGCTGAACAAGCTGCGTGTCAACCAGATCCCGGACGTCGAGCAGCCGGTGATGGTGGTCAACATCACGTACCCGGGCGCCTCGCCGGACACGGTGGAGCGCGAGATCGTCAACCGCATCGAACGCGCGCTGCAGGGCATCGAGGGCGTCGACCAGTCGCGCTCGTCGTCGACGGCCAGCGAGGGCCTGGCCCGGTTCGTCCTGGTGTTCAATTTCCACAAGGACATGACGCAGGCCTCCGACGAGGTGCGCAACGCGATCGGCACCGTGCGCTACAAGCTGCCGGTGGAGATGCGCGAGCCGGTGCTCACCCGCGTCGACCCGTCGGCGCAGCCCATCATGCAGATCGCGCTGTCGTCGCCGACGCTGTCGCACGCCGAGATCTCGCGCCTGGCCGAAGACCAGCTCGCCGACCGCTTCCGCGCGCTGCCCGGCGTGGCCACCGTCGACGTCAACGGCTCGCTGACGCGCGAGCTGAGCGTGCTGCTGCACGCGCAGAAGCTGCGCGAGTTCGGCGTGTCCGTCACCGAGGTCGTCAACGCACTGCGCGCGCAGAACGCCACTGCGCCGGTGGGCAAGGTGCGCGGCGCGCTCGAGGACCAGAGCATCCGGCTCGTCGGCCGCTTCGAGTCGCCGGCCGAGTTCAACCAGATGCTGATCAAGCGCAGCGGCGACAACCTGATCCGCCTGGGCCAGGTCGCGACGGTGCAGGACGGCTTCGCCGAGATGGCCGGCTACAACGAGCGCAACGGGCGCGCCAACGTCGGCCTGTCGGTCACGCGCACGCGCGACGGCAGCACCGTCACCATCGCCAAGGAAGTGCGCGAGCTGGTCGAGACGATCAACAAGGAGCAGGCCGGCAAGGCCAAGCTGGAGGTGACGCAGGACGGCGGCGAGGACGCGCAGGACAGCCTCGACAACGTCATCCACTCGCTGTTCTTCGGCGCGGGGCTGACCATCCTGGTCGTCTACGTGTTCCTCAACTCGTGGCGCTCCACGCTGATCACCGGCCTGAGCCTGCCGACCTCGGTCATCACCGCGTTCATCGCGGTGTGGCTGTGCGGCTTCACGCTCAACTTCATGAGCCTGCTGGGGCTGTCGCTGGCCATCGGCGTGCTGATCGACGACGCGATCGTGGTGCGCGAGAACATCGTGCGCCACATGCAGCGCGGCGAGGACCGGCGCACCGCGGCGCTCAACGGCACGGCCGAGATCGGCATGGCGGTGGCGTCGACCACCTTCTCCATCGTCGCGGTGTTCGCGCCGGTGGCGTTCATCCCGGGCATCACCGGCGAATGGTTCCGGCCGTTCGGCCTGACCGTCGTCGCGTCGGTGATCGTGAGCCTGTTCATCTCGTTCACGCTCGACCCGATGCTGTCGGCCTACTGGGGCGACCCGGTCGACCTGCACGACGCGCCGCGCCAGGGCATCGGCCGCCACCTCAAGCGCTTCAACGACTGGTTCGACCACCAGGCCGACCGCTACAGCCGCATCATCGAGTGGGCGCTGCACCACCGCTGGTACATGGGCTGGGCCGCGTTCATGAGCTTCGTGCTGGCGATCGCGCTGCAGGCGGGCTTCGGGGGCTCCGACTTCCTGCCCAAGTCCGACAGCGGCACGCTGGCCGTCGACATCCGCATGCCGCCCAGCGCCAGCCTCGACTATGCCCGCATGAAGGTGGACGAGGCCACGGCGCTCGCGCGCACGCTGCCCGAGACGGTGGCCACCAACTCGTGGGTCAACCCGAGCCAGGGCCGCATCTACGTCGACATCGGCAAGAGCACGAAGCGCAAGCGCGACGCCACCGAGATCGGCAACGACCTGCGCAAGCTGATGGCCCGCCTGGTGGGCGCCGAGTACGTGGTGCTCGACGACCTCAACAACGGCGCGCAGAAGCCGGTGCAGATCCGCTTCCACGGCACCGACTCGCGCCAGCTGCTGGCGATCACCAACGACTTCATGGACAAGCTGCGCAAGGTCAAGGGCGCGGTGGACGTCGGGTTGTCGGAGCAGGATCCGCAGCAGGAGCTGCGCATCGACCTGGATCGCGGCCTGGCCAACTCGATGGGCGTGTCGATCAACGACGCGGCGCAGTCGCTGCGCGTCGCCTTCGCCGGCGTCGAGGCGGGCGACTGGGTCGACCCGACCGGCGAGGCGCGCGACGTGGCCGTGCGCCTGGCGCCCGAGGACCGCGTCGACGCGAGCAACATCGAACGCCTGCCGATCGCCATCGCCGGCTCCGACCGCATGGTGCCGCTCGAGCAGATCGCCACCGTCACGATGGGCAAGGCGCCGTCCAAGATCCAGCATGCCAACTCCAAGCGCATGATGGTGGTCACCGCCAACGCGCAGGGCCGGTCGTCGGGCGAGGTCACGACCGACGCGATGAAGATCGCCAACGCCATCCAGTTCCCGCCGGGCTTCGGCATCGAGCTGACGGGCGCGTCGCAGAGCCAGCAGGAGGTGTTCAGCAACCTGGGCATCGCGCTCATCTCGGGCGTGGCGCTGATGTACCTGGTGCTGGTGATGCAGTTCGGCTCGTTCACGGCGCCGATCCCCGTGATGATCTCGCTGCCGCTGAGCCTGATCGGCGTGGTGATCGCGCTGGTCTCCACGCACGGCACGCTCAACCTGATGAGCATCATCGGGGTGATCATGCTGATGGGCCTGGTCGCCAAGAACGCCATCCTGCTGCTGGACGCCGCGCGCGCCGAGGAGCGCGAGGGCATGGACCGCGAGGAAGCGCTGATGCACGCCGGCCGCAAGCGCCTGCGCCCGATCATGATGACCACGTTCGCGCTGATCGCCGGCATGCTGCCGGTGGCCATCGGCCTGGGCGAGGGCGGCGAGTTCTATCGCCCGATGGCCGTCACCATCATCGGCGGCACGATCACGTCGACGATGCTGACGCTGCTGGTGATCCCGTGTTTCTACGACTCGATCGAGATGATGCGCGAGCGCTGCGTCCAGAAGTTCCATCGCCGCTCGGATCGCTTCACGCCGGTCGGCGGCTTCGTGCTGACGCTGCTGGAGTTCCTCGCGTTCCTCACCACGCTGCGCTTCCTCTGGCGCGCCGGCCGGCGCGCGTTCGGCCTGCCCACCGGCGGCCTGTGGCGCCAGTCGCAAGCCGCGGCGGGGCCCGGCTTGCCCGCGGCAGCCTCGGCGGAGCCGGCCTTCAACCCTTGATCCCCATGCGCATTCCCCAGCTGATCGCGGCCGACACGCTGTCCGAGGCCGACCTCCACGCGGCGACCGTCGCCGCCTTCGCCGACTATCTCGCCGGCCCGTTCCAGATGACGCTGGCGCAGTTCCCGTCGTTCATCGGCCGCCAGGGCATCGCCCTCGCGCGCAGCCGGGTCGCGCTGCACGAGGGCGCCGTCGGGGCCTTCGCGTTCGTCTGCCCGCGGCCCGAGGTGGGCCGCTGGCGCCTGGGCGTGATGGGCGCGCTGCCGGCCGCGCGCGGCACCGGCGCGGCGCCGGCGCTGCTCGACGACTTCATCGCCCGCGCGGAGGCCGAGCGCCTGCCCTGGGTCGAGCTCGAATGCTTTGCCGAGAACGAGCGCGCGCTGCGGCTCTATCGCAGCCGCGGCTTCGAGGTGATCTCGGCGCTCAACGGCTGGAAGCTGCCCGAGGGCGCGAGCGCGACCGCGGGCGCGGCCGCGCGTGACGTGCGCGCGGTCGACCGCGAGCGCGCGCTCGCGTGGCTGGCCGAGGCCGACCGCCGGCTCGAGTGGCTGCCGTTCCCGAACGGCGACCGCTGCATGGCGGCGCAGGTGCGGCCGCTGAGCTTCTGGCAATGCGGCAGCGCGCAGCTCGTGTTCAGCATCGTCGAGGGCACGCCCACGCAGATCCACAGCCTGATCGACCTCGACCCCGCGCTGCGGGACGCCGAGGTGCTGGCGCGGGCGGTGGCGGCGGCCCATCCCGATGCGTTCGCGCCCCCGATCCTGCGCGACGATTTCGGCGGCGAGGCCCTGCGCCGCGCGGGCTTCGCGCCGCACGGCATGAGCCAGGTGCTGATGCGGCGCAAGCTGTAGGCTGCACCGCGGGACGCGTGGATCCTGCGACTGCGCGCAGGATGACAGCTTTTCGTGGTCGGCCCGCAAAAAGAACCGTCATCCTGCGCGCAGTCGCAGGATCCACGCACGCCGCGATCTAGCCTTCGGACTCCACCGACGCCTGCAGCTTCTGCACGGTCGCCCAGTTGCGCGCCGTGCCGCGTTCCTTCAGCACCTTGCCCACCGCCTTCGAGACCCGGCTCTCGATGATGCCGTCGGCACACCACAGCCAGGCCGCGTGCTCGCCGACGGCAAAGGCCTCGGGCGACCAGTCCTCCTTTTCGATCGCCTTCAGATCCGCGAGCGCGGAGGCATCCTGCGCGAACATCACCAGCATGCGCGCATCGTCGTCGGCGTGGCGGCGCAGCGGATGCTCGGCGATCGCGGCGGCCAGCTCGTCGGCCGTCTTGACGATGACCTCGCAGTCGACGCCGAGCTTCTCGTGGATCGCCGCCCGCAGCTTCTTCGCGTGGCTCGAGGCGCTGCCAGTGCGCGCATCGAACACCGCGTTGCCGCTGTTGAGCAGCGTGCGCACGCCGGCGAAGCCGAGGGCCTCCATCAACGCGCGCAGGTCGGCCATGGGCACCCGCTTGGCTTTGCCGACATTGATGCCGCGGAGCAGGGCGATGTAGCGCTTCATGGGCGCATTCTCTCCGAGCGCGCCGACGCTGCGCGGCTCGTCGGTACACTTCGTCGCCCATGCCAAGCACGCCGCCCACCGCCCTCCCGCACGTCCACCCTTTGCGCCGCCTGTTCGGCTATGCGCGCGCCTACCGCCGCGACATGGCGCTGGCGACCGTGTACTCGGTGCTGAACAAGTTCTTCGACGTGCTGCCCGAGCTGCTGATCGGCATCGCGGTGGACGTCGTCGTCAATCGCAGGACCTCCTTCGTCGCGCGCATGGGCGTGGTCGACCCGAAGCAGCAGCTGATCCTGCTGACGGTGCTGACGATCGCGATCTGGCTGGGCGAATCGTTCTTCGAGTACCTCTACTCGCTGAAGTGGCGCGGGCTCGCGCAGAGCCTGCAGCACGAGTTGCGCATGGAGGCCTACGAACACGTGCAGCGCCTGGAGATGGCCTACTTCGAGCGCAACCGCAGCGGCAACCTGCTGGCGGTGCTGGGCGAGGACGTCAACCAGATGGAGCGCTTCCTCAACGGCGGCGCCAACGACCTGATCCAGGTGTTCGTCGGCTCGCTGATGGTCGGCGGCGTGTTCTTCGCGCTGACCGCCAAGCTGGCGGCGCTGGCGCTGATCCCGGTTCCGCTGATCCTGTACGGCGCCTTCTGGTTCCAGCGCAAGCTGGCGAAGCGCTACACCGCGATGCGCGAGGCCGCCGGCGCGATGGCCACGCGGCTGAACAACAACCTGCAAGGCATTGCGACGATCAAGGCATACACGGCCGAGGACTTCGAGGCGCGCCACATCGCGCAGGCCTCGGTGGCCTATCGCGAGCGCAATCGCGAGGCGATCCGGCTGTCGGCCGCGATCACGCCGGTGATCCGCATCGCGATCCTGGCCGGCTTCAGCGTGACGATGCTTTACGGCGGCCTGATGACGCTGGGCGGCGAGCTGGGCGTGGGCAGCTACTCGGCGCTCGTCTACCTGACGCAGCGCCTGCTGTGGCCGCTGACCCGCCTGGCCGACATGACCGACCTGTACCAGCGCTCGATGGCCTCGATCGAGCGCGTGATGAACCTGCTGCAGACGCCGGTGGCGATCCCCTACGCGGGACGCGCGCTCCCGCGCGCGCAGGTGCGCGGCGAACTCGTGTTCGACGACCTGCGCTTCACGTATGCTGGCGCCGCGGCCGGCGAAGGCGGCAGCTTCGCCGGAGCCCTGGCGACGGGCGCCGCGAAGCCGGCGCTGGACGGCATCTCGCTGCGCATCGCGCCGGGCCAGACGGTGGCCTTCGTCGGCTCCACGGGCAGCGGCAAGAGCACGCTCATCAAGCTGCTGCTGCGCTACTACGACACCGCCCCGGGCCGCATCCGGCTGGACGGCGCCGATATCACCACGCTGGACCTGCAGGACCTGCGCCGCGCCATCGGCTACGTCTCGCAGGACAGCTTCCTCACCGACGGCACGGTCGCCGAGAACATCGCGTACGGCCTGCACGACGCCTCCGAGGCCGACATCGTGCGCGCCGCGCAGGCCGCCGAGGCGCACGAGTTCATCCGCGCGCTGCCGCAGGGCTACCGCACCCCGGTGGGCGAACGCGGCATGAAGCTGTCGGGCGGACAGCGCCAGCGGCTCGCGCTGGCCCGTGCCATCCTCAAGAATCCGCCCATACTGGTGCTGGACGAGGCGACCTCGGCCGTCGACAACGAGACCGAGGCCGCGATTCAGCGCTCGCTCGACAAGCTGGTGCGCGGCCGCACCAGCATCCTGATCGCGCACCGCCTGTCGACCGTGCGGCAGGCGCATTGCATCCACGTGATGGAGGCCGGCCGCATCGCGGAGTCCGGCAGCCACGACGAGCTGGTCGCCCGCGGCGGCCTCTACGCGGCGCTATGGCGCCTGCAGACCGGCGAACGCGCCATGGAGACGACATGATCGTACGCATCGACATCGACAAGTCCGCCGACTCTTTCGGCTACCGCGTCAGCCACGAGGCCGAGGAAATGTACGCCGACGACGGCCTGGCCTCCATCGTCGAGTGCCTGGTCGCGGCCGTCGAGGGCATGCCGCCGGAGGCGGTGGCCGCCGAGCTCTGGTACGACGGCGTCGTCTCCGGCACCTACCCGCTGTCGGTGATCGGCATGAGCATCGAGCAGGTGGCGCAGCACGCGCTCAACACCACGGCGATGATCGACGACGTGATGCCGGATCGTTGAGAAACGCAGGCCCGCCGTTTGCTGTCGAGCTGCACGACAACGGCCTGGCCTTCGAGGCCTTCGAGAACGGCCGGAAGGTGGCGGACGACACGCTGCGTCCCTGACCGTCCGTGGGAGACTGAGTGAACGGTTAGGAGGCAAATCCCATTTCGATTTGCGAGATATCCGCCGCACGGGACTGCCCTCA
>Ga0207651_10000883_pt1 | contig 13152 bp, 6 predicted proteins | sample KBSM23metaG_FD_184328 | JGI IMG/M metagenome (GOLD analysis project Ga0207651, IMG submission 184328) | Miscanthus rhizosphere microbial communities from Kellogg Biological Station, Michigan, USA - KBS M2-3 metaG (SPAdes) (version 2) | ecosystem: Host-associated > Plants > Roots > Rhizosphere >... | reverse complement strand
GGTACGAAACGACTTCTCCCAGGAGTCGGCGTTGTCGCCGACCGCAAGCGCGCTCACGTTGCAGACCAGGGCGTCGATGCCGCCGAGCTTGCCCGCACTTGCCGTCACCCAGGCGGCCAGGGCAGCCCCGTCGGCCACGTCGAGCGCCTGACCGAAGGCGCGCACCCCGCCGCCCTCGAGCGCGCGCACGGTCGCCGCCACCTCCTCGGCCTTGCGCGCGCAGACCGAGACGTTCGCGCCTTCCACCGCGAAGGCCTCGGCCACCGCCCGACCGATGCCGCGACTGCCGCCGGTAACGACGGCGCTCTTGCCCTTGAGACCCAGGTCCATGCGACGCTCCTCGTTGGATCGGGCAATTCTGAGCGTCGGCGGCCTGCCTGTAAACGGCGCGGACGCGCTGCGTTCGAAGAGATCAACGATCTGGTGCGCACACCGATCGCCATTCATCACTCAACCCGTACTCGAAGTCCGTGGGACGTCCCATCTTGAAGAATTCAACGCGCGCCGAATTGCCTCTTCGACTTCACAGCGCTCACCCTCCGCCCACGCAGCCTCGAACGCGGCGTCACCCAGCGATTGCCGCATCGCCGCGAACTCGGCCCGCAGGCGCTGCTCGTCGCGCGGTGGCAACGCCAATCCAAGTCGATCGCGGGCACTCGTGGCGGTCGCGTAGTGACGCACGGCTTCCTCGACCGAGCCGACTGAACGCTCGAGCATTGCAATGTCCTCGAGGCACCCCAGCAACTCTGCGCGCATCTCGAATGCGCGGAAGACAAGCAATGCCCCCCTTAGTCTCATTCGAGCGGAATCAAGGTGGCCCTGGACGACATCTGTCTTCCCCAGAAGCCAGAGTGCGGTCGCCTCCCCGCGCTTGTCGCCCACGCCGCTGGAGACGTCCAACGCACGTGTGAACTTCGCCCGGGCAGTGGGAAGGTCGCCTTCTTCCATGGCAACCTCGCCCGACATTCGCTCACACTCGCTCTCGAGCTCCCGGTGCATGATCGTTCGAGCAATCGCCAGAGACTCCTCGATGTGGCGACGAGCGCCATCGTGATCGGCCAGCTCCAGGTCAATCTCGCCAAGATGCTGCAGGCCGATCGCCTCTCCGTCTCGATCGCCAAGCTCACGAAAGAGTGCGAGCGCCTCCTCCTCGCACGCTCGCGCTTCCATCGCGTCGCCCTCGTGCAGGCGCACCCACGAGAGCGTGGACAGGGTCGCCGCGATGTCGATCGGGTTGCCCAGTCCCCGTCGCAGCACAAGGCTCTTCTCCAGCATTCGCCGCGCCTCCGCGTAGTCGCTTTGCGCCGCTGCAAGTGCGGCCCCGACGTACAGCGCGTGCCCCTGCGCCACGCCCGACGCCTCGACCGCCGGGAGCGCGAGCGCTGCGCGCACATTCTTGCGGCCCTCGGTCGAATATCCCCGAAGCGTCCTGAAGCCCTGCATTGCAACCTCGAACTTGACCGCGATGATCGGATCGACACCGCCTTCAAGCGTCAACGCAATCGCCGCGCGCAGGTTGTCAAGTTCGCTCTCGAAGCGCCGTATCCATTCCGCCTGATCGTTTCCGTGCAAGCCCTCATTGCCGGCTTTCGCCATCACGAAATAGTGATTGCAGTGCAGCACGGCGGTCGCCGCGAATTCATTGCGCTGAGTCAGCTTCTCGACGGCGTAGTCCCGGATCGTCTCGAGCAATCGATAGCGCATTCCATCCTGGCGCTCCTCCGTCAAGACCAACGACTTCTCCACAAGGGAGGTGAGCAAGTCCACAACGTCCTCCCGGGTCAGAGGGTCGGTGCCGCAGACTTCCTCGGCCGACGCGTGCTCGAATCCGTTCGCGAAGACCGCAAGCCTCGCAAGCAGCACCTGCTCATGCTCCCGGAGCAGGTCGTACGACCAATCGACCAATGCCCGCAGTGTCTGTTGTCGCTCGAGCAGCACGCGGCCGCCGCCAGTCAGCAACTTGTAGCGATCCTTGAGGCGCAGGTTGATGTCGGCAACCGTGAGCACCCTCACGCGCGCGGCAGCCAGCTCGATCGCGAGCGGAATACCCTCCAGCCTGGCCACCAGTTCGGCCACCGCGGGGGCACCCTGTTCGTCGAGCACAAAGGTGGGTCGATGAAGTTGCGCACGCTCGACGAACAATCTGACTGCCGGTGACCTTGCCAGCGCCTCGATTCCGTCGGACCGATTCGGAACGGGAAGAGGCGTCACCGTGTACGACTGCTCCCCGGGAACGCGTAGCGCCTCGCGGCTCGTGGCGATGACGCGGACCTCAGGCGCAGCCCGGAGAATCGCATGGACGAGTTCCGCCGATGGTTTGATCAGGTGCTCGCAGTTGTCCAGGATCAGCAGCAGATTTCGCGGCTTCAGATGCGCGCAAAGCGTTTTGATGAGCGGCCTGCCGGGCTCCTCCCGCACGCCAAGGACCTTGGCCGCCTCGCTGGCCACGATGGAAGGGTCGCGTATGGGCGCCAGGTCCACGAGCCACGCACCATCGCGATAGGACTCCAGGACATCGCCCGCGATCTGCAGCGCGAGGCGGGTCTTGCCAAGGCCGCCGATGCCGAGGAGTGTCAATAATCGCGCGCGGTGCAGCAGCTGTTCGGCTTCCTCGATTTCGCGCTCGCGCCCGATGAATGACGTCGGATGCTTTGGAAGATTGTTAGGCGTCACCTCCAGCGAGCGCAGCGCCGGAAACATCTGGCGCAGGCTTGGGTGAACGACCTGGAAAGCGTGCTCGCTGCTCGCGATGCCCCTGAGGCGTACGCTTCCGAGGTCGCGAAGGGAACTTTCCGCGGGCAATCGGCCCGCGACGAGGTCCGCGACAGCCTGCGAAGCGAGCACCTGGCCCCCGTACGCGAGTCCCATGATTCGTGCGGCGCGGTTGATGGTGCCACCGAAGAAGTCGTTGTCGCGCTCGTGGGCCGGGCCGGCATGCAACCCGCAGCGAATGGGGAGCGACATTCCCGCCGTCGCCGCTGGATCGGCAACGGACTGTTGGATCGCGATGGCGGCGTTCAGGCCCTCGGCTGCATCATCAAAGGCGGCGTAGATCCCGTCGCCGGTCGTCTTGATCACGCGCCCGTGATGCATTTCAACGGCAGTACGCAGCAGCACATCATGGCGAGCCAGGGCGTCCGCCATTCCTTCGGGCTCCTGTTCCCACTTCTCGGTACTGCCCTCGATGTCGGTGAACAGTAAGGTAACGATGCCAGTGTTCACGACCAGACTGCTGCCGACGCGCGCTGTCTCCTGCGACCAGATGGCGCTATGGTCCCCCAGCATACGCGGCGGGTCAACGGGTGCTTCTCAAGCAAGGCGGCGACCTGCTGCTGCAAGGCCGCTTTGCGGTGGGCGGCTCCTTCGCAGAGCCGGACGCTATGAGGCTCGAAGCTGCCGCCTGCGCTACCGGGACTGCGTTACCGTGAACGTCTTGCCAGCAATGTCCAGCGTGCCACTGCGGAAGAGGAGCGGCCCTGAAAAAGGCGCCACCGAAAAGGTCAGTGAGCCATTGCCGCTGCCGCCACCGGATCCGTTGACGGTGATCCACGGGACGTTGCTGACGCCCGTCCAGGCGCAGCCCACGGGTGCGGTGACGGCCACGCTGCCGCCACCGCCGCCGCTGCCGTAGCTCGCCCGCCTCGGCGTGATCGTGAACGCGCAGGCCGACGTGCGGTTCTGGGTGACCGTGAAGGTCTTGCCGGCGATCGTCATCGTGCCCGAGCGTGACGTCGAAGAGCTGTTGGTGTCCACCCTGTAGCCCACGCTGCCGTTGCCACTGCCGCTGGCGCCCGAGGTCACATGGATCCAGGAAGCATCGGCCACCGCCGTCCAGCCGCAGGCGCTGCCGGCCGTGACAGCCACGGCGCCGGCGCCGCCGACGGCGGTGAAGTTGCTGCCGCTCGGCGAAATGGCGAAGGTGCACGGCGTGTTCGGCACGATCTTGCTGACCGAGCCGCCGAGACCGACGACATACAGCTCGCCGGATTCGTCTTCGCCGAAGGACGAGATGTTCTGCGCGGTGTCGAGCAGCAGGGTCTGCGTGCTGCCGTTCCAGGAAAGGATCTCTCCAGTGCAGTAGTCGGCAAAGACATAGGTGCCCAGCGGCAGCGCGCCCTGTGCGCCGCGATAGACGTACCCGCCGGTGATCGAACATCGGCCGTTCGAATGGCTGTAGTCGAAGATCGGGAAGATGTAGTTGCCGGGGACGCACAGCGACGGATCGAGTCCGGTGCAGGCGCTCCCCTCGTAGACTCGCCAGCCGTAGTTGCCGCCTTTTACGACGGGGGTGTCGACCTCTTCGCGCGCACCTTGGCCGACGTCGGCGACCCATTGCCGCCCGGTCTGCCGGTCGAAGCTGAAGCGCCAGGGATTACGCCAGCCGATCGCGAAGATCTCGTCACGCCCGCCCCTGCCGACATAGGGGTTGTCGGATGGCGACGAATAGACCGTGCCCGCGACGGGATCCGGGTGGTCGACGTCGATGCGCAGGATCTTGCCGAGCAGCACGTTGATGTTCTGTGCGTTGTTCGGCGGGTCATTGCTGCCGCCGCCGTCGCCGACGCCGACGTACAGGTAGCCGTCAGGCCCGAAGGCGAGCATGCCGCCGTTGTGGTTGGCATTGGTGGGATGCGGAATGGTCAGGAGCACGGTTTCGGCGCCATCGGCCACGTTCGGATCGGCAGACACCCGATAGGCCGCGATAACCAACGCGCCATCGCCCGACCGCGTGTAGTAGACGAAGAAGCGGCCATTGCTCGAATAGTGCGGATGGAAGGCCAGGCCGAGCAGGCCCCGCTCGCCGCCGGCGAGCAACCGGGTATGGATGTCGAGAAAGGTCGTCGGCACCGTCACGCCGGGTTGCAGCACCTTGACGATGCCGCCCTGCTCGACGATGAACAGCCGTCGCGTACCGTCGGCAGCGTTGCCGACGAATACCGGGCTCGAAAGAGCCGTCGAGGTCATCGGCACCAGTTGGATGGCACTCAGCCAGGGGGCCGCCAGACCCAGCAACAACGCGACCAGCAGGCGACGCCAGGGATGGAAGCGGTTCATCGTGAGTCCTCTCGGTTGTCGGGACGCCCGTGCAGGCCGCCCCAGCGGCAGCCCGGCAGCATCATCGATGCAAAGCGGCTGTCTGTGCCTTTATGGCCCGCACAGCGACAGGCCCATCGGCACCGCGTGGGTGGGACTCGACAGTCGGGCCTCCTGCGGCACAGCCTGCAGCGCGCCGATCGACCGTCACGTGCCGCGGATCGCCAACTGTGCGGTCGCGCTGACCGGAGCGATCGCGGCGACGATGTCGCTCGTGAGGACGAGCTCTGCGGGAACGTGGGCGACACCGACCCCGCCGCTAGGGGGGTTGCCGGCGAAGTTGCGGGCCTCGTGCCAGACGCAACCTCGATAGGATCGAGGTGCTCGCGCAATCGCTGACTCTGTGAGGTGCTGCTTGGAGGAGCGTTCACCCCCGGCTGACTCATCGGCACAGCAGTGTTCCCGAGCTGCGCGTCGCGGTCTGCGGCGGAGTCCTCGCATGTGTCCTGACTCCCGGCGCCTGGCCACTGCGTTACTGCTTTCCCTGCTGGTTCATGCGCTGCTGTTGAGCCTGAATTTCGGCACGCAGGAGCTTGGGTTTCCGGGCTTCGGCTTCCCGTGGCAGGAACGACGGATCGCGGTGCCTGAACTGCGCGTGGTGCTTGTTCCTCCGCGGGCCGTGGCCGCCGGGCCGGCGGCCCGGCCTGTCGCGGAGCTCTTGCAGCGGGCACCGGCCGGACCGCCTGTTGCCGCCGTGAGGCCGGTGCACGGGCCGTCCGAGTCCACGACACAGCCTTCGCCGAAGGCAACAGACACGATCGCGCGCCAGGCTGATCTGAAGGCAGAGGCAGCGACGCAGGATGCCTTCGCGAGCAGTCCGGCCGATGCGACCGCGCCTTTGGACGGCGATGGAACCAGTGAGGCGACGCCGGCACCGATTCCCGAGCCCGTCGTGGTCGCCCTCGAACGGCCCGACGAGGCTGCGTGGGTCGTGCCTCCCGCTGCGTCGGCGCCATCGCCGGTCGCCGCGGCAGCGCCCGGCGCCTCGAGCCCGGCGGCATTGGAGGCGGCACGGTTGGAGGCCGAACGACTGGAGACCGACAGGCAGGCGGCGGTCAGGCGAGAGGTGGCGGAGCATGAGGCCGCCCGTCAGGAAGCGGCGCGGGCCGAGGACGAGCAGTTGGAGGCCCAACGACTGGAGGCCCAACGACTAGAGGCAGAGACGCAGGCGGCAACCCGGCGAGAGGCGGCGGAACAAGAAGCCGCTCGCCAGAAATCGGCTCGGGTCCAGGCCGAGCGGTTGGAGGCCGAACGCCTGGAGGCCGCGCGCCAGACGGCAGCCCGGCGGGCGCTGGAGCAGGAGACGGCTCGTCAGGAAGCGGCGCGAGCCCAGGTCGAGCGATTGGAGGCCGCACAGCGGGCGGCGGTCCGGGATGCGGCGGCGCAACAAGAGGTCGCTCGTCAGGAAGCGGCCCGGGGCCAGGCCGAGCGGTTGGAGGCCGAACGACTCCAGGCAGAGAGAAAGGAGACGGAAAGGCGGGAAGCGGCCCGTCGGGCGATGGGACGACAGCTCGATGAGGAAGCTGCGCAGCGTGGAGCGGCCGCGACCGCGGCACGCCAGCCTGACACGCGTCCCTACTCGTTGGGCACCGCACGACGAGGCAGGCTGTGGGGACGGACCGACGCCAATGTCGAACTCGTCCTGTATGCGGAAGCCCTAGCCCGCAAGATCGAGTTCAACACGACAGTTGCCGTGGTCAGCGAAGTGGCGAAGCGCCCTCACCGCGATCCCCTCGTGACGGTAGCCCTTCGACGCGACGGATCCGTGGAGTCCGTGACATTCGATATCTCCAGCGGAGTGACGGAAATCGACGAAACCATCCGCCGCATCGTGCAAAGCCAAGTACCGTATCAGGCGTTCCCGCCGGGATTGGCCCGCGACTTCGACGTGATCGAAATTCGACGGACCTGGTATTTCGACGTGGCTGTCCGGCTGTACTGACGGACAGCCAGGGAGGTCTTGGTTGCGCCGCGGCGCTCCCGCTGGACCCGTCGTGCGGGGCCGCTCGACCGAGGGACCTGCACGAAGTTGCCCGTCATGACACCGGCCTCATGCGGGAAACGCGACAAGAAGATCGGCCGGGGCCGGGAGTCGAATCGGCCTCGGGTAAAGAGCAGGCGCGCTACTGCGGAAAGGCCCCCAGGAGGCCGTCACCGCCTCGCACCTCTGGTGGCCGAACCGCTTGCGTCCGGCCACGCACACCTGACGATCAGGCCTCGTACTTGAACGAAAGCGAAACCTTTGCTCTGAAGGCAACGACCTTGCCGCCTTCGATCTTCAAGTCAAGCTTGCTGACCTCGGCGACACGCAGGTCGCGGAGGGACGCCGCGGCAGTTTCCACGGCGACTCTCGCTGCGTCTTCCCAGGAAGTCGGGCTGGTGCCGATGATCTCCGTCACGCGATAGACCCCGGATTGATTTCCCTTCTTGGCCATGTCTCGCTCCTTATGTCGACGTTCGCAAGGCTTCAACGTCTTGCGGAAGCATCATAGGCCCGGCCCTACCTGATCGACGACTATGTCGCCCATCTGCTCGGCTTTATGGACAAGCTGAAGCTCGACCGGGCTTCGCTTTCCGGCGACTCGCTCGGCGGCTGGGTGGCGGCGCACTTCGCCGTGGTCCAAGGGCCGGCTCGAATGGCTGATGCAAGCAGCGCGACCGCGGCCGGCGCCTTGCCTGCCAGAGCGTGCCGCGCGGCGACTGCACGATCAAGTCGCGCACCGCCGACAGCCACCTGACGCCGAATTCGCCGCGACGACGCACGGCGCGGCTCGAAGGCACTCGCGACATCACCCATGACATCCGCGAGTTCGCGTTCCGCGCCGACGGATCCGCCACCTTCCTCGCCGGCCAGTACGCGATGCTCGTCCTGCCTGGATCGACGGCCGGGTGTGCATCGAGGCCGCCCGGGCCGCGGCGTGAGCCGCGGACGGCGGGGTCGGATCGGGTCGCCGCGGTGCACGGCTTCCAGCAGCGCCTTGTAGCTCCGCGGATCGACGCCAGCCCGGAGTTGGTCGACTTGAACTATCGATTACTCGTATTAATAGTGTGTTCTGGTGGAGCTGGGGTCAATCCGTGTAGTGCCTGGATGCGCCTGGATGCCTCGCCTTCGGTCGCCCAAAATCGGCTAATACCCCACGGATACCCCCTACGCCGGCTGCGACGCAGCACGTTCGGAAGGGGGCGGATGTCGCCGATCGACCGATCAGCAACGTTCGGCGGACACGAAACTTTGGTCGTAGCAGACGGCCACGAGCTCAAGCCTCTTATCACCCGAGCCACGTCGCCCTTCTGACCTGATCGCGACGGCACACAGCTGTCCGCCGCCGACGGCGATTCGGCTGGAACGACCGGTTAGGTATGGCTGAACCAAGTCGCCGTGCGGCCTTTTGCACGGGTCCGCTCTCAAGTCCGGCGCGCGCGGACCGATGTCACCCGATGGAGCCCCGAATGCGACTTGTGCCGATCCGTCAATTTTCTTCCGCCGCCGAACTGGCTCAGATCGAGGTGTCCCTGGAGACGGCGCAGGCCGATCGGAAGCTGGCGCTCTTCGTCGACCTCGCCTGGCAGCTGCGCCAAGTCGACTGCGGACGTGCGCGGGACCTCTGCGCGCAGGCCCGCCAGCTGATCCTGACGAGCACGAACGACTCGCTGGCACAGCAGCACCTCGCCCGCTTGTGCCTGGTCGAAGGCGAGGTTGCGTTGCTACACGGCGACGCCGACCGGGCCCGCGCCTGGTGCGACGAGGGCCGTGCCGGCTTCGAACGCTGCGGCGACGCGCTCGGCAGCGGCGATGCGGAATGGTTGAACGCTTCGATATTCTCCGAGCAAGGCCGCCAGGCCGAGCTGGATCAGGCCATGGCCCGAGCAGTCGAGAGCTATCGCCGCACCGACGACGCGATGCGGCTGAAGGCCGCGCAGGCACGGAGCTGGACGCTGGCCGCCTTCGTCGACGCCCAGGCCGCTGCCCGCGGGATGGCCGAGGAGTTGGGGCCCTGCGAAGACTGCAGCGACGGCGTGCGGGCCTGGGTCGAATCGGCGCAGGCGACCATCGCCGCGCTGATGAACCGCCTCGGCGACTCGATCAAGCACGACCTCCAGGCCCACATGCTCTGCGAGCGCAGCGGCCAGGTCCGCCAGGCCATGATCAGCGCCTCGAACGCATCCGAGGGCTTCGTCACTCTGGGCGACCTCGACGCCGCCCTCGAGTGGAGCGAACGGGCGCTGTCCACTGCGCGCGCCAGCGGCTGGCCGGCGCTGATCGCGGTGTGCCAGCGCCAGACCGGCGACGTGCTGCGCCTTCTCGACCGGCCGGAGCAGGCCGCGGAGTTGCTGTCGCTGGCGGTCGCCACGATGCAGACCCTGGGCGCATCGCGCAACAAGGGCGAGGTGCTGCACAGCCAGGGCCGGCTCGAGCTCGAAAACGAATGCTTCGACGCCGCGCTCGCCATCTTCGAGCAGATGGAGTGCGACGCGCAGCAGTGCAACCACCCCGACTTGCTCATCAAGGCCAGGCGCGGCCAAGCAGGTGCCCTGTCGGGCCTCGGCCACGCCGAACGGGCCGCCCTGCGCGCGCTGGAGGCCCTGGAGCTGGCACGAACGCGGGGCAATGCCGACGATCAGATCCGCACGCTGCTGGTCCTGGCCGAGATCCACCAGCACCACGCCTTGCCCGACCCGGCCGGCATGCAGGAGGCAACCGCGACACTGCACTATCTGCTCGCGGCACACGAGCTCGCGGAATCGGTCAGCGACTACCGCGCGCCGATCGACCTGCTGCGTCGAATCGCCTCTGCCTACGCGGATGGCGACGACCACGTCGCGGCGTACCGTTACGTCGTCGCCGCCGAGGAAGCGCGCAACGCGTCCACGCTCAAAGACGGTCAGAATCGCGCCCTGGCCCTCGAGATCCGGCGTGCCGTCGAGCAGGCACGCTCCGAGTCCGAGCGGCACCGGAAGCTGGCCGCGAGGCTGCAGGCCACTGCCGACACGTTGGAGATCCTCGGCCGGATCGGGCGCGAGATCACCGCGAGCCTGGACATCCCGACGATCTGCAGGATCCTGCACCGGCACCTCGCCGAGCTGATGGACGTGACCTTCTTCCTGATCCACGTCCTGGACGCGGACGGCAAGACACTCAGCAGCCCGCTCGTGACGGAACGCGCCGAGCCGATGCCGCCACAGAACATTCCCCTGAGCAATCGCATCTCCTTGGCGGCTGCCTGCGCACGCGAGCGCCGTGAGATCATCATTGAGCGCGAGCTCGCCGAAGCCAGCACGTCGCATTTGCCGGGCACCCTGCCCTGCTTGAGCCTGATGTTTTTCCCGCTCGAGGTCGGCGGCCGGCTGCTCGGCGTGATGAGCGTCCAGTCGACCCGGGCCAACGTGTACGGTGAACGCGAGCGGGCCATCTTCCGGACGCTGTGCGCATGGGGGGCGATCGGCTTGGACAACGCGACCACCTACAACGCGGTGGCCGAACAAAAGCAGGAACTTCGCGTTGCCGCGGTGGCCTTCGAGTCGCAGGAAGCGATGCTGGTCGCCGATGCGCAGCACAACATCCTCCGCGTCAACAGCGCCTGCTGCCGCATCACCGGCTATCGCGCCGACGAGCTCATCGGCCGACGCCCCGACGTGTTCCAGTTCCGACGCCCCGACGGCAGCGTGGACGCGAGCCGCATCGCGACCCTCGAAGTGGGCGAAGAATGGAGCGGGGAACTGGAGGTGCTGTGCAAGGACGGCACTCCGGTCGCGCTCTGGCTCAGCATCACGGCGGTGCGCTCGCAGCAGGACGAGGTGACGCACTACGTCTACGCCGCCTCCGACAACACCGAGCGCAAACGTGCCGAGGAAGAGATCCGCAGCCTGGCGTTCTACGACCCGCTGACGCAGTTGCCGAACCGGCGGCTACTGATGGACCGCCTGACTCATGCGCTGGCGACCAGCGAGCGCACCGGGGACGAAGGTGCCTTGCTGTTCATCGACCTGGACAAGTTCAAGACCTTGAACGACACGCGCGGGCATGACGTCGGCGACCTGCACCTGATGCAGGTGGCGCGGCGCTTGGAGGAGTGTCTGCGCGAATGCGATACGGTGGCGCGCTGGGGCGGCGACGAGTTCACTGTGCTGCTCGAGGGGCTGGGGGGCGACGCCGACGAGGCTGCCCAGCGGGCGGGCATGGTCGCGCGGAAGATCCTCGCCCGCCTCAACGAGCCCTACCAGCTCCAGAGGCAGGAACACCACAGCTCACCGAGCATCGGTGTCGTGATGTTCCGCGGCCAGGCGCAGCCTGCAGACGAACTGCTGAAGCAGGCCGACCTCGCGATGTACCAGGCCAAGGGCTCCGGCCGCAACACGGTGAGCGTCTACGACCCTTCGATGCAGGCGACCGTGACCCGTCACGCGCGGCTGGAAGCGGACCTGCGCCAGGGGCTCCAGAACGGACAGTTCCTGCTGTACTACCAGCCGCAGGTGGGCATCGACGGGCAGCTGCTCGGCGCCGAGGCGCTGGTCCGCTGGAACCATCCGGAGCGCGGCATCGTCCCGCCCGGCGAATTCATTTCGGTGGCGGAGGATTCCGGCCTGATCCTTCCGCTCGGCCGGTGGATCTTGAGGACGGCCTGCGCGCAGCTGCGCACGTGGTCGGCGCGGCCGGCGACGGCCAGCCTGAGCCTGGCCGTCAATATCAGCGCACGCCAGTTCTACGACGCTCAGTTCGTCGAACAGACGCTGGAGCTGCTCGAGGAAACCGGCATCGATCCGCGCAGGCTCAAGCTCGAATTGACCGAAAGCCTGCTGATCAAGAATTTGGATGGCATCGTCGACAAGATGCATATCCTGATGCAACGCGGCATCCGCTTCGCGCTCGACGACTTCGGCACGGGCTACTCCTCGCTCTCGTACCTCAAGCGCCTTCCGCTCGAGCAGCTGAAGATCGACCGTTCCTTCGTGCGCGATCTCTTCAACGACGAGAACGACATCGCGATCGCGCGCGCGATCGTGACGCTTGGCCAGAGCCTTGGCATGCAGGTCATCGCCGAAGGCGTCGAGGAGGAGCGGCAGTGGCGCTTCCTCGAGAGCATCGGCTGCCAGGCTTTCCAGGGCTACTTCTTCGGTCGGCCCGCGCCGATCGCCGAATTCGAGTCGGCGTGGACCGCGCGGACGCGGAAGGAGATCCCAATCTGCGCATGAGCGTCGAGAGGCTGTTTCTCGGTGCGTTGAGTCCTAACCTCGGGACGCCATGCTGCCAGTCGGCCGTCGAAGTGCAGCGCGGGCTCGATCCCTGGATCGAGGTCGACGGCGGTCAGGATGGCGCGAACTTGCGGCGCGCCGTCGAGGCCGGGGTCGACGCGATCGTTGCCGGCACGGCCATCTTCGGCGCTGCCGACTAGGCCGAAGCGATCGGGCGGCTACGGTCGGCGCGGCCGCCAGCCCCTGACTTTGCGCGACGCGACGTTCTCCTACGACGTGATCGTGGATTGGCCTCTGGGCGCGGCGAAGGCAGCTGCGTAGGGTGTGCGTTGCTCCTTGCCACCCGGGCAGCGCTCGGGTGACGCAAGATGGCGCCCGAGCCGTCATGGCCGGACGCGAAGGATCGCAATGCAACTCGGGATGATCGGCCTCGGCCGAATGGGCGCGAACATGGTGCGGCGGCTGCAGCAGCGCGGCCACGACTGCGTCGCTTTCGACATGAACCCGGCGGCGGTTGCTGCCGCGACCAAGGACGGCGCCGCCGGCGCAGCGTCGCTCGAGGAGCTCGTCGCGAAGACCCAGGCGCCGCGCGCGATCTGGATGATGGTGCCGGCCGCGGTCGTCGACCAGGAGCTCGACAACCTGCTTCGGCTGCTCGAGCCCGGCGACGTCGTGATCGATGGCGGCAACTCGTACTACCGCGACGACATTCGCCGCGGCAGCAAGCTCGCGCAGTTGAACATCCATTACGTCGATGTGGGCACCAGCGGCGGGGTGGCCGGCCAGGAGCGCGGCTATTGCCTGATGATCGGCGGCGAGGCGGACGTGGTCGATCGCCTGACACCGATCTTCGCGGCGCTCGCCCCT
>Ga0207651_10000882_pt1 | contig 13152 bp, 8 predicted proteins | sample KBSM23metaG_FD_184328 | JGI IMG/M metagenome (GOLD analysis project Ga0207651, IMG submission 184328) | Miscanthus rhizosphere microbial communities from Kellogg Biological Station, Michigan, USA - KBS M2-3 metaG (SPAdes) (version 2) | ecosystem: Host-associated > Plants > Roots > Rhizosphere >... | reverse complement strand
GAGATCGAGGTCGCGGCCCGCCTTCCAATTCGAGGCGAACAGGGTCGAGAGGAACGTGTGCTCGCGGCCGCGCGGCTCCGCCTCGACGCCGGCCAGCGTCATCAGGCTCATCGCCGTCGTCGACGCGCGTTCCGAGACCGACTCGGGGTCGTCCTGCGCCGCGGGCGACCGGAACGACGCCAGGATCGACAGCGGCAGGCCGGCACGGCTGCCGGGCGTATAGACGGCGAACTCGGCGGCGGCCCGCAGGCGCTCGATGCGCGCGCCGTCCTGCCCCCACTCGGCCAGCCCCTTCTTCCACGTCTCGGCCTGCTGTGCGGCGTAGTCGTCGGCGCTCACGCCGGCGCGCCGCGCCTCGTCCTCGTCGACCCACGGCCGGAAATCGGCCGGCGCCAGTGCCGGGAAGGTGAGGAGCAGGTTCGACAGATCCCCCTTGGGATCGATCGCGATCGTCGGCACGCCGTCGATCGCCGCCTCCTCGATGAGCGAGACGCACAGCCCGGTCTTGCCGCTGCCGGTCATCCCGACACAGACGGCATGCGTGACGAGGTGGCGCGAGTCGTACAACACCGGATCGCCGAGCCTGGTTCCGGACGGATCGCTTTCGCGACCGAGATAGAAGACGCCGAGCTTCTCGAAATCCTTCATAGAGGCCGAACCCACTTCACGACGGGGATGGACAGGAGCCAGTATTGCCTGCGCAGCTCGATCACGTGATCGAGGTAATCGGCCTTGGGGAATTCGCCGGCCAGGAGCCGCCGTTTCAGCCGCCGGATCTCGTAACGATACAGGTCGCTGAGCGCGTCGCGGACGACCTCGGGACGCGTGTGCGGCACCGGCGCCAGCCCATGGCCGGCCAGCACCTCGAGCGCCTCCGGCGCGTACTCATACATCACCTCGTCACCCGATCCCGCACTCACGACATCACGAAATCACCAAATCAGCAAATCACCAAATCGCAAAATGCTGCTAGGATTCCACCTCGTCTAATCAGTCCGGGAGGGCGTTATGTCAGATGAACGGCAAGCCGACGACATCCTGTCGCGATCGGCGGAGGTGGTGGGGAGCGCGGTCGGCACGGCAGTGAACACGGCGACGCAGGCGGCACAGGCCGCGGCGCGCATGGGCTCGCAGGCGGCCGAGACCGTGGCCTCGACAGCCGAGCGCGCGGTGCCGCCGGCAACCCGTCGGGCGGTGAAGCGGACCGCCAGGCGCGTGGTCAAGAAGGCCAAGCGCCAGGTCAAGGTCGCCGCGCGCCGCGTCTCCAAGGCGACGGCAAAACGGAGCAGCGGCGGCAAGAAGAAGGCGGCCGCGGCGAAGAAGGGCGCCGCGCGCGGTGCGAAGAAGGGCGCCGCCCGCGGGGCGAAGAAGGGCGCCGCCCGCGGGGCAAAGAAGGGACGCGGCAAACGGTAAGAGATCGAGCCAGAAGGTAGAGCAAGCCTCTACCTTCTGACTCCCGTCGAAACTTAGCGGCCTACCGGGCCGCCTGGGTCCCGACGCGGCCGCCCGGCGTCTGGGCCGGCAGCGAAATCCCGTTGAACAGGAACTTGAACGTGCCGTGCGGCTGGGCGCGGAAGGTGATCTCCGGCCCGAAGGCGTAGACCTTCCCCTGCCCGACCGTCGCCTCGAACGCCGTCGTCCCTCCCTCCAGATAGTTCTGCCCCCACGCCCAGCCGCTGCGCAGCGGCGTTGCGGAGTCGAACCACATGACGGGACGGATGCCGTGCGCGCCCGCGTTGGGCGCCAGCCGGAAGACCGGGTCGTTGTTGAAGAAGACGTCGATGTGCTCCTCGGCCCCCGCCGCTGACGGCGCGGTGTTGTCTACCGCGATCCGCAGGATGGACCCTGGCACGTAGAACTTGTCGGAGCTGAGCGCCCGATCTTCCTGCCCGGGCTGTCGCTCGATCAAGTAGTCGCTGACCGGCAGATCGAGCACGTCGGCAATGGTCCGCGCCGAGCTGCCCGCCGCGACGACGACGCCGCCCGCTTCGACGAACTTCTTGACGTTGGCCTCGGCGGTCGCGCCCGTGCCGGTGCCGCTCGAGACCTGGCACAGGTTGCGGAGATCGGGATCGCTCGCGCCGCGGCCCGCAGGGGCCTGCCCCGCCGTAGCCGCTCCAGCGGGGGGGCCGGGTTCGGCGTCACCGCCGCCTCCGCCGCCGCCACGCCCGCCGCCACCACCGGGCCGGAACGCCGCGCCCGAGGGCATGACGATCACGTCGTACTTCGAGCGAAGCGCCGTGTCGTCGAAGCCGGCGCCGCACACCACCGTGAACGGGAACTCGAAGCGCTCGAGCAGGAAACGCGTCCAGCCCGAGGGCATCGACCCGGTCGCCGTGTCCCACAGGGCGATGCGCCGGGTCGCGACCCGAACCGCCGCCCCGTCAGGACGGCCGCCGGTCGCGTCGACCGGGACGCCCAGTTCCTGCGCTCCCTTCTGCACGATCGGCGTCGAGGCGGCACTTGCCGTGATGTAGAAGGCCCCGGCGGGATAGGTGCGGCCGTTGCTGGCCATCGGCGCCCCGAGGCGGTAGACCTCGCCGCTGGCCTTGAGCACGCGGTTGGCGAGCGTGAACGCGTCGTTGATCGCCGGCGAGATGAGATACCCGGCAGCCGCGGTGCCGCTGATCGCGGCCGGCACCGGCGTCGCCAGGCCGTCGATCTCCTTCATCGATCCGCTGACGTCGTCGAACAGGCGATCGAACTTCACGCCCATCTGGTAGGCGAGCGTCCAGCCGGCGTTGTCGTACGGGCGCCGCGGAATGCCGCGCTCGTCCATGTCGTTGGGGTGGTCCTGCGGCTCGAACATGTCGAGCACGTGCGCGCGCCCGGCCTGCGCCGTCTTCACGACGTAGGAGTTGGCCGGATAGGTCTTGCCGTTGGCCGAGAGCGGCGCGGTCGTCTGGGCGACCTCGACCCCGATGTAGCGCAGCGCGTTGATGAACTTGGTCGCGGTGGCAAAGTCCGCCTGGTCGGACGGCACGACGAACACGCGCGGATCGCGCCGGGTCGGATCCTGCAGCACGGACTTGTAGGTCGCGAGGCTCAGGTTGCCGCGGCCGCGGCCACCGCCGCCCTGGCCGAGATCAGGCGCGGGCGCGTCGCTGCCGCCCGCCGCGGCCTGCGCGGCGCCGCGGCCGCCGCCACGTCCGCCGCCGCGACCACCTCCGGGCGCCGCGCCAGGCGCCGCCGCCGGCGTCATCGCCGCCTGCAGGCGCGTCATGTCCTCGTTCGAGATCGTCCAGTGATCGTGCGAGCCGCGCGCGATCTGGTTCGAGCCCATCTTGTAGATGTTGTAGAGGAACTGATCCTTGTAGCGCGACGCCAGATCCAGCACCGCGTAGTTGGCCGTCACCGAGTAGTCGATCGACTGGCGGAAGTGCCACTCCTGCGGCTCGATCGGCGCCGGCAGGTCCGCGCGCGGCAGGATCATGCCGGCGGTCGGCGGGATCTGCGACGGCGTCGGGTTGCCGATGATCTCGGTGAGCAGCCCGATGATGTTCTGGAAGTACGCCGTGGTCCGCAGGCCGCCGTTCCACCACGTCGAGTAGGACGACCCGGAGCGCATGGTGAAGCCGGGCTTGCCTTCCTGCAGGAAGCGGTGGTGCATGTGCGCGCCGATCATGTCGAGCCCGGTCACGATCATCGGGTCGAAGTTGTAGTTGAAGGGATCGCGGAAGGGGGGCGAGAAGATCACCGTGCCGGCGGGCCCGGCCTGATGATGGTTGTACATGATCTGCGGCAGCCATTCCCAGTACATCAACTTGTTCATGTTCTGGGATTCCTTCAGGTTCGACATGTAGAGGTCGCGGTTGTCGTCGTGCCCCGCGTACTTGTTGTAGAGGCGCGGGCTGCAAGTGCGGCGATCCTGCGGATTGGCCGACTGCATGTAGCACTTCGACACCATCTGCATGCCGTCGGGATTGGCGTGCACCGCCACGATGATCACGTCGCGCAGGATGCGGGTGGTCTCGTCGTCGTTGCGGCTCACCAGCTGGTAGACCGTCTCGATCAGCTGATGCGCGCCGACGACTTCGGTGGCGTGCAGGCCGCCGTCGATCCAGACGACCGCCTTGCCTTCCTTGGCCAGCGCCCGCGCCTGCTCTTCGCTGATGCCGCGGGCGCGGTGCATCTGCTGCGCGATCTGCTTGTAGCGATCCAGCTTGGCGAAGTTCTCCGGCGCGGTGATGATCGCGGCGAGATGCGGCCGGCCCTCCTCGGTCTTGCCGATCTCGATCACCTGCATCCGGTTCGACTCTTTGTCGATCTTCTGCCAGTACTCGACGAACTGGTCGTAGGTGGCGAGCTGGTAGTCGTCGCCGATGTTGAAGCCGAAGAACTGCTTCGGCGTAGTGATGGCGGGCGCCTTGGTCTGGGCCGACGGCACCGACACCGCGATGGTGGCGAGCGCGGCCGCGACGGCCAGCGTGCGGAAATGACGACGTACAAGCATTGGGCCTCCTCCCGGAGGCCCATACGTTATCAGATCGGATGCTGTTTACCGTCGAGGCGCGCGGGGCGCGCGCGTCACTTGTTGACCGGCGTTCCGAACGGCGGCGGTCCCGACTCCGGCATCGCCGCGGCCATCGACGAACTGTGCACGTAGATCGTGCCGTCGGCGTTGGTCGCGTAGTAGTGCGGATTGCCGACGCCGTCGAGCGGATCGGCCGACAGCGTATAGCCCGGCGCCGAGCTTCCCGGCGCCAGACCGTTGCACGTAGCCGGCGCGCCGGGCAGCGCCGTGCCGGTCATGGCGAACGAGTACCCCTGCTTCATGAACGACGCGCCGCTCGACAACTCAGGCGGCAGGAACGCGGTCACGCTGTTGGGCGGCATCATCCCGAGGGTCGGGAAGTTGGGCGAGTAGAACCCCGAGCCGCAGGTCACCGCGAAACTCAGTTGCGCGCTGTTGACGACGCGCAGCGTGCCGACGGCCGATGACGACTGCGCGGCGCCGCGCGCGCGCAACAGGCCAGGGACCGCCATCGTCGCGATGAGACAGATGAGCGACGCAGTGAACAGAAGGTCGATGAGCGTGAAGCCCGATTCGCCGTTTACCGCCGCAGTCTTATGTGTTGGCATGGGCCACCTGGGACGACATTTTTTGGCAGTTTGCCATTTTCCGACAGCTACAAAGTGACTTCGGTGCGGGGTCCCAACAAAGCCGGTGCACTCGTGGTCTCCGTAAGCGGCTGCGTCGGAAAGGTTTTCCAGTCCCGAGCCCCGCACCTGCACGGTTGAGTTGCAAGGGCTGAGCCAGCTGGATCCCACTAAAAGTGTAATGCGCTAGCGGGTAAGTTTTCTAAATTTGATGCGGTGTGGCTGGTCGGCTTCGGCGCCGAGGCGGCGGTGGCGATCCGCTTCGTAGTCCTGGTAGTTCCCCTCGAACCACACCACCTTGCTGTCCCCCTCGAAGGCGAGCATGTGCGTGGCGATCCGATCGAGGAACCAGCGGTCGTGGCTGATGACGACGGCGCAGCCGGCGAAATTGAGCAGCGCCTCTTCGAGCGCGCGCAGCGTGTCGACGTCAAGGTCGTTGGTGGGCTCGTCGAGCAGCAGCAGGTTGGCGCCCCCCTTGAGCAGCTTGGCCAGATGCACGCGGTTGCGCTCGCCGCCCGACAACTGGTCGACCTTGCGCTGCTGATCGCGTCCCTTGAAGTTGAACCACGACACGTAGGCGCGCGAGGCGACTTCGCGCTTGCCCAGCTCCACCGTGTCGCCGCCGCCGGTGATCTCCTCGAACACCGACTTCTCCGGATTCAGCTCGCGCGACTGATCGACGTAGCCGACCTTCACCGTGTCGCCGACGCGCAGCGTGCCGGCGTCAGGCTTCTCCTGCCCGGTAATCATCCGGAACAGCGTCGTCTTGCCGGCGCCGTTGGGGCCGATCACGCCGACGATGCCGCCGCGCGGCAGCGTGAAGTTCATGTCGTCCATCAGCAGCGTGTCGCCGTAGCCCTTCTTCACGTTGCGCGCTTCGACGACGATGTCGCCGAGGCGCGGGCCGGGCGGGATGTAGATCTCGACCTGCTCGATCTTCTTCGCCGTCTCCTCTTTGAGCAGGTCCTCGTAGGCGTTGAGGCGCGCCTTGCCCTTGGCCTGGCGGGCACGCGGCGACATGCGGATCCACTCCAGCTCGCGCTCGAGCGTGCGCTGGCGCTTGCTCTCGGTCTTCTCTTCCTGCGCCAGGCGGTTCTGCTTCTGCTCGAGCCACGAGGAGTAGTTCCCTTCCCAGGGAATGCCGTGGCCGCGATCGAGCTCGAGGATCCAGCCGGCGGCGTTGTCGAGGAAGTAGCGGTCGTGGGTGACGGCGACGACGGTGCCGGGATAGTCCTTGAGGAAGCGCTCGAGCCACGCCACCGACTCGGCGTCGAGGTGGTTGGTCGGCTCGTCGAGCAGCAGCAGGTCCGGGGATTTCAGCAGCAGCCGGCACAGCGCGACGCGGCGGCGTTCACCGCCCGAGAGCCTCGTGACGTCGGCGTCGGGCGGCGGCAGCCGCAGCGCGTCCATCGCCAGCTCGAGGCGGGAGTCCAGATCCCACGCGTTGGCCGCCTCGATCCTGTCCTGGACCTTCGCCTGTTCCTCGAGGACCTTGTCCATCTCCTCGGGAGACATCTCTTCGCCGAACTTCGCGTTGATCTCGTCGTAGCGCGTGAGCAGCGCCTTGATCTCCGCCACCCCTTCTTCGACGTTGCCGCGCACGTCCTTGGCGGGATCCAGGCGCGGCTCCTGGTGCAGGAACCCGACGCTGATCCCGTCCGCCGGCCACGCTTCCCCGACGAACTGGTGATCCTCGCCCGCCATGATCTTCAGCAGCGAGCTCTTCCCGGAGCCGTTCAGCCCGAGGACGCCAATCTTCGCGCCGGGCAGGAACGACAGCCAGATGTCCTTGAGAACAACGTGATCGGGAGGATGAACCTTCCCGAGCCCCTTCATGGTGTAGATGAACTGCGGCATGGTGGGTACCTGAAACGACGATCTTATACCGGCGTGAGGGTGAAACTTGCGGCAAAACGGGTGACTGCGCCGTACCGGCCAACAGGAGGTAAGGAGGCGAGGAGATCAGGAAAAAAGAGAACAGCAGCTCCTGGTCTCCTGAGCTCTTGATCTCCTGTCGCTCCACACTTCTCGAGTACCGGCACGTCTCGATTTTCATCGCACGCAGCGAGCAGCTAGAGTGCGTTATTGGGCCGGAGCGTGGAAGGGATCCGCGCGGCCTCGGGCTCGGGGGTGAAATCCTCCCCGTCGTTGACGAAGCGATCGGCTTCGAACTTGTACTGCTTGTCGTAGAGCGTGCGGTAGCGGCCGCCGAGCGCGATCAGCTGCTGGTGCGAGCCGCGCTCGACGATCTCTCCGTGCTCGAGGACCAGGATCTGATCGGCGCTCCGGATCGTCGACAGGCGGTGCGCGATGACGAAGGTGGTGCGGCCGCGGCGCAGCGACTTGAGGCCGTCCTGGATCATCGCTTCGCTCTCGCTGTCGAGACTCGAGGTCGCCTCGTCGAGCACCAGGATCCGGGGATCGGCGAGGATGGCGCGGGCGATCGAGACGCGCTGGCGCTGGCCGCCCGACAGCTTGACGCCGCGCTCGCCGACGACCGTGTCGTAGCCCTGCTCGAACTTCTCGATGAACTCGTCGGCGTGCGCGATGCGGCTGACCTGTTTGATCTCTTCCAGCGTCGCGTCCGGGCGGCCGTAGCGGAGGTTCTCGGCGATCGTGCCGTCGAACAGGAAGTTGTCCTGCAGCACCACGCCGAGCTGTTCGCGATAGTCGCGCAGCCGCACGCTGGCGAGATCCCTGCCGTCGATGAGGATGGTGCCGCTCAGCGGACGGTTGAACGCCATGACCAGGCTGATCAGCGTGCTCTTCCCCGAGCCGCTCGACCCGACCAGCGCCGTGGTCGTGCCGGCGTTCGCCTGGAAGCTGACGTGCTTCAGCACCGGCGTCCCCGGGTTGTACTCGAACGTCACGTCCTCGAAGGTGACCGAGCCGTCGATCGGCCCGAGCGCCGCCTTGCCGGCGTCCTCCTGGTCCTCGGTCGGCATCTTCATCAACTCGCGGATGCGATCGAGTCCGGCAAAGGCCTCGCTGATCTGCGTGCCGATCGACGCAATCTGCACGACCGGCGCGGCGAGCAGGCCCGTGAACAGGATGTAGGTGAAGAGATCGCCGACGGTCATGCGTCCCGAGAGGATCGATCGCCCGCCGACAATGATGATGATGACCCCGATGATGCCGACGATCGCCGTCGAGAAGGCCGTGATCCCGGACACGCCGGTGATCGACTGGGCGACGTTCCGGAACAGCCGGTGAACGCCCTTGGTGAAGACCAGCTCCTCGCGCTTCTCCGCGGTGTAGGTCTTGACGATGCGGATGCCGCCCAGCGTCTCGTTGAGCCGCCCGGTGACCTCCGCGTTGATCTTGCCGCGCTCGCGGAACAGCGGCCGCAGCTTGTTGAAGGCGATGGCCATCGCCGCGCCGAAGGAGCCGAGCGCGACAATATTGACCAGCGTCAGCACCCAGTTCAGGTAGAAGAGGTAGGCCAGCGCGAAGAGCGCCGTCACGACGCTCCCGATCAGCTGCACCAGCCCGTTGCCGACCAGATTCCGGATCCCTTCGGCGTCGGTCATGATCCGCGAGATGAGGACGCCGGCCTTGGTCGAATCGAAGTAGCCGACCGGCAGCCGCGCGACGTGCGCCTCGACGCGGCGCCGCATGTCGGTGATGGCGCGCTGCGCGGCGACGCCGAGCACCTGCGACAGCGCGAACGACGTCGCCGCCTGGACGATCGTCGCGCCGCCGGCCGCGAGCGCCAGCGGCACCAGCAGCTCGGCGTGGCGCTTGCCGATCACGTCGTCGATCAGGTACTTGGAGCTGGCCGGCAGGACCAGGCCGGCGACGCGGTTGATCATCATCAGGACGAGACCGAGCGTCAGCCGGCCGCTGCGCGCGGCGATGAGGACGCGCGCTTCCTCCCACGCGTTCGAATAGTCGACTTTCTTTTTCCTGGCGGGATCGTCAATGCGGGCCGCCGCCGGCGCGCGGCCGGCTCCCTCGCGCCCGCCGCCCCGGATGCTGCCGCGGATGCCCCCGCCCCCCAAGCCTCTCATGGCCATGAGGCCAGTTTACTTGCTGCGCCTGGCGAAAAGGGGGGAACGGTCGGCGGGTGGCGGTTGCGGCCCGGCGGCTGGCGAAAGCAGTCTGCGGTCTACGGTCCACGGCGAACCGTGAACCGTAAACCGTCAACCGTGAACTAGAAGTTGACCCGCAGCTCGCCCACCAGCGACCGCTTGATGATGTCGCCGAAGACGTGCTGCTGGATCTCCTGGTTGCCCAGGTTCGTCCCTTTGATCGACGTCGTGATCTTGCCGCCCGCCCACTTCACCCCGAAGCCGCCGTTGACCATCGTGTAGCTGTCGGTCGTGCCGTGGTAGCGCGCGTCGAGCACGTCCTGCCAGAAGGCGCTGTCCGAGTAGGTGACGTTCAGGTCGCCCAGGTAGCGGCTGCGGTTGAAGTTGAACCCGATGTTGAAGCGGTTCTTCGCCGGCAGGTTCACTTCCGCCAGGTCGAAGTTCACCTCGGGCGTCGCCTGGTACGAGTAGTTCGCGAACAGGCCGACGTAGCGGTTCAGCGTCGAGTTGACGCCCAGCTCGAAGCCCTTCTGCGTCGTCTCGCCGAAGTTCAGGTAGGTGAACTTCGCCGGCAGCGTTCCGCCCGGGATCAGGTTGATCAGCGCCGGCGGCAGCTTGGTGAACGACACCCAGTTGGGCGGAGGATTCGCCGCGGTGTAGCGCTGGTCGGTCAGCTCGGTGAACAGGATGTCGTCGTGCGTCTTGTTGACGTAGAACGCGGCCGAGACGATGGCCTTCCCGTTCGCCACGACGCCGCTGTAGCCGATCTCGTAGGCGTCGACCGAGGTTTCGTTCAAATCGGGATTGCCGTTGGACGCCACCGGCAGCGGATACGGCGTCGTCGCCAGCGCCGGGTTCAGCGGCGCGAACGCCGACAGGTTCAGCGGCTCGGCGATCGTCACGGCGAGGAAGTTGTTGATCACCGACGGCGACCGGTAGGCACGGTTGTACGAGACCCGGATGGTCTGGTTGTCTTCTGGCTTCACCATGAAGGTGACGCGCGGCGAGAAGACGAAGTTGTCGAGGTAGTCGAAGCGATCGACACGCGCGCCGGCGACGAGGCGGAACATCTTCGACAGGAACATCTCGTCCTGGACGTAGCCGCCGCCTTCGATCCGGTTGTCGGCCGCGGGCGCCAGCGACAGGTCGAAGGTGTTGTAGCGCAGGTTGCCGCCGTAGGTGAGGACGTGCTTGCCCTGGAAGGTCTGCAGGTTGGACGCCTCGAAGTCGAACGTCTTCGTGCCGAAGTTGAAGGCGACCGGCTGCCCCGTCGCCGCATCCACGGTCAGCAGGTTGGTGGCGTCGCCGTTGAGGATGTTGGTGAAGAACCCGCCCTTGAACCCCTTCTTCGTGTAGTTCACCTTGGCGTAACCCATCACCGAGCCGCTGTCGATGTCGAACGGCCCGATGCCGGTGTGCATGATGCCGTCGGTGCCGGCGACGCCGCCCGAGAAGACCAGCTTGGCGCCGCTCGGATAGTCATAGTCCACCCGCCCGTCGAACTTCGGCTGCGTCGATCCCTGGTTGGTGAAATTCGGATACGGGTTGCGCGTGGACGGCGCGCCGCAGACCTCGGCGCGATCGCACGGGATCGCGCCTGTCGGCCGCGAATACGGATCCTGCGTATAGCCGCCCGCGGAAATCTTGAACGCGACGCGATCGTTCACCGCCTGCGCGTGCGTGCCGCTGATGTAGAACATCGTCCCGGCGCCCGAGGGCTGGCCGGCCACGCCCGACACCCGATCGAACCCGCCGACGCCGAGCACCGCGCTCGTGCCCTGCATCTCGCGCGGCGACTTCGTGATCACGTTGACGACGCCGTTCAGCGCGTTGGCGCCCCACACCGCGGACGCGGGGCCGCGGATCACCTCGACCTGCTTGATCTCGTTGAGATTCACGGGCAGGAAGTCCCACATCACGAACCCGAAGAAGTCCTGGTACAGGCTGCGCCCGTCCAGCAGCGCGAGCTGGCCGGTGGCCAGCGTCCCGGTGGCGCCGCGCGTCGTCACGTTGATGTCGCGCGCCGAGACCTGCGTGATGTTGACGCCGGGCACCGCGCGCAGCAGTTCGGCGAAGTTCTGCGTCGGGGCGCTCTCGATCGTCTGCGCCCCGATGACCGACATGGTCGCGGGCGCGTTGATCAGCTTTTCCTCATTCCTCGAGGCGGAGACGACGACGGTTTCCTCGTATTTCTGAGGCTCGTCGGGTTTCTGCTCGGGCTTCTGTTCGGCGGGCTTCTGTTCGGCCGGCTTCTGATCGGCTGGCTTCGACGCCGGGGTCTGCGGATCCTTGGCCTGGCCCGCGGCCGGCTGTTGCGCCTCGAGGGCGGTCGCGCTGGTCAGGGCCAGCACCGCCGCACATGCCCATCGACACACGGCTTTCATAGTGAATGCTCCTCGTGCGCCTCCCGGGCGCAACTCCTGACAGGTCTGGGGATTAAGCCTAAAGGTTGTAGCACAGTTCGGGTCGGATCGGCGAGAAAGGCGCAGAAAAGGCAAAAGGTCGGCGGCGCCGGCCCGCATCGTAGACTGGAGGGATGCCGAAAGCGCCGGTGCTGCCGCCGGAACAGTGGGCCGACTGGCCGGACGAGAAGCTCCTCGAGCTCCGCATGTGCCAGCTCGGGGTCAGCATCGAGGCCAGCGTGCTCGAGGACCGCATTGCCGAGCTGCAGGCGGAGCTGGACGACCGGGGGCTGCCGGCGTTCAAGCCGCATTTCTGGCTGTCGGACGAGTGGTTCTCACCCGACGGCGTCCCCGGCGTCGCGATCCCGTTCTACCTGGCGCATCCGCGCCTCGAGCGGCTCGAGCGCGCCTACATGCTGGAAGTGGAAGGGGGCACGCCGGAATGGTGCATGCGCATCCTGCGCCACGAGGCGGGACACGCGATCGACAACGCCTACAAGCTGCGGCTGCGCCGCCGCCGGCAGCAGATTTTCGGGCCGTCCTACAAGGCCTACCCGCAGTTCTACGATCCGAAGCCGTACAGCAAGAGCTTCGTGCTGCATCTCGACAGCTGGTACGCGCAGAGCCATCCCGACGAAGACTTCGCCGAGACGTTCGCGGTGTGGCTCAATCCGGAATCGGACTGGCGCGCGCGCTACGTGGGATGGCCCGCGCTCAAGAAGCTCGAATACGTCGACACGCTGATGAAGGAGCTCGCCGGCAAGCCGATGCTGGTCAAGACGCACCGTCGCGTCGATCCGCTGCCGTCGATCAAGAAGACGCTGCGCGCGCACTACGAGCGCAAGCGCCGCCACTACGGCCTGCTCCACCCCGATTTCTACGACCGCGATCTCCGCCGCCTCTTCTCCAACGACCCGGAGCACGCCAGCAACATGAAAGCGGCGCGCTTCATCGCCCGCGTGCGGAAGGACGTCCGCCGCATGGTGGCGAGCTGGACGGGCGAGTACCAGTACACGATCGACCAGGTGCTCGAGGCGATGCTGAAGCGCGCGAACGAGCTGAACCTCCGCCTGACCTTCCCGGAAGATCGCACCAAGCAGGACTTCCTCGTCCTGCTCACCGTGCAGACGATGAACTACCTGCACAGCGGGCGGCACCGCGTCGCGCTGTGACTTCCGCCTGAAGGCGGCCCTTCCGCCTAAAGGCGGAAGCCACGGGAATTCACTCTTCGAGCTATGTGGCTATGTGGCTTCCGCCTTTAGGCGGAAGATCAGATCTTCGAGCCCCTTGCCGTGCAGGCGGGCGTAGGAGCGGCGCTCGGCCTTGTCGCGATCGATTCCCCACGCCTGCAGCAGCGTGCGGATCGACTCGGGCGGCTGCTGCGCGACAAAGAGCAGTTCCCCGGCGGCGCCGGGGCGGCTGACGACGGCGTGAAGCGGGCCGTCGGCGGCGGCGGCGAACCCGCGCATCCAGCCGGCGACGCGGCGATCGGTCATCTCTTCCGGCGAGTCGTGCCCTTCCTCGTCGATCCCGATGACGAGGATGTCGGGCCTGGCGCCCCCCTGCTCGATGGCCAGATCGGCGAGGAGCGCGGCGAGCGACATCCTCGTCATCGGGAT
>Ga0207651_10000881_pt1 | contig 13158 bp, 9 predicted proteins | sample KBSM23metaG_FD_184328 | JGI IMG/M metagenome (GOLD analysis project Ga0207651, IMG submission 184328) | Miscanthus rhizosphere microbial communities from Kellogg Biological Station, Michigan, USA - KBS M2-3 metaG (SPAdes) (version 2) | ecosystem: Host-associated > Plants > Roots > Rhizosphere >... | reverse complement strand
CACCTACCGGATCGGCATGCCCGGTCCGGACGGCGGCGTCGTCGACGCTGCGGCCGCGCCGGCGGTGGGACCCGACGGGGGGGCGGTCCCGGTCCCCCGGCCGCAGTTCATGGCGCGCGTCGACGTCACGCCGGACGCCGCGATCTCGGTCAAGCTCGAGGTCCTGGACCTGATGGGCCGCACGGTGATCTCGGCGGGCGGCGCCGAGCCGGGACAGATGGTGTCGATCCCGAACCTTCCCATCTCCGTCGCGGCCCCGTTCGTGCGCGTCCGGCGGGTCGCCGCCGGCGAGGCGCCCGGCAGCTACAAGATCGTCGTCCACGTGATGCCGCTGGAGGCGGGCGGCGAGGTCGAGCCGGACGACGCGACGACGCAGGCCAACGACCTGGCCCTGCCCGGCGAGGCCATCGGCTTCCTCGGATGGCGCCGCGATCAGGACACGTACCGGCTGTCGACGGCGGCGCTGGCGGAGGGGAGCGTGCTCGCCGCCGATCTCGATCCGATCCCGGGCGTCAGCTCACGGCTTGCGATCGTGGACGCGACGGGCAAGAAGCTGTCGGAGGCGCGCGGCCGGCGCGGCGAGCGGGTCGCGCTGCGGAACGTGCTGGTTCCGCCGGGCACCGCCCAGCTGTTCGTGATCGCGACGGCTGACTTCGGGTGGAGCGCCGACCAGCGCTACGATCTGCGGGTCAGCGCCGAGCTGCCCAAGGCGGGCGCCGAAGCCGAGCCCAACGACGACCCGGCGCACGCGCAGGTGGTGACCGACGGGACCGTGCAGGGGTACCTCGGGCGTGGCGACGTCGACGTCTTTAAGTACACGGCCGCCGCGCCCGTCATGCTCACCGTCGAGATCGCGCCGCCCGAACGCGCGACCGCCAAGCTGGAGATCGCCAACGAGGAAGGCGTGGTCCTGTCGCGCGGCAAACCGGCGGCGAAGGGCCGCAAGCCGCTGCGCGCCGGCATGCGTGTCGAGAGCGGCAACATCCTCATCCGCGTCATCGCGGGCGGCGGCGAGGGAAATCCCGACGATCCCTACCGCTTGACGATCTCCAGCGCTCCGGCGGCCAGCGACGCGCCCCCGCCGCCGGCCGAAGAATGACCCTCACCCCGCGGATCGGGACGGTCGGTGTAGCGGCTGTCCTCGCCGCGCTGGGCTGCGCGCACAAGCCCGAGGGGCCGGCCGCCACGCTGCAGGAATTCGGGTCGGCGCTGGCGCACGGCGACACGCGCGGCGCCTACGCGCTGACGTCGGCCGACTTCCAGAAGCGGACGTCATACGATGCGTTCGCCGCCGGCCTGGGCGCGAACCCGGCGGACACGTCGGCTCTGGGCAAGCGGATCGGCGAGCAGGCCGCGCGCGTCGCGCCGCGCGTCGATATCCAGCTGCCGCAGGGGGACACGGTGGCGCTGGTGCTCGAGGGCGGCCGCTGGCGGGTCGATGGTCCCGCGCCCGAGCCGTGGGGCCAGCGGACGCCGCGCGCCGCCCTGCGCACCTTCGTACGCGCCCTGGCCGAGCGGCGTTACGACGTCGTGCTGCGGCTGGTACCGCGGCGGCACCGGACCGACCTGACCGCCGACAAGCTGCGCCAGTACTGGGAGGCGCACCAGGACGAGACGAAGGCGATGCTGTCCCGGTTGCAGGCCGCGCTGGCGGCGCCCATCGTCGAGTCTAGCGACGAGGCGCACATGCCGTACGGGCCCGAGCATGAAGTGGTCTTCGTGCGCGAAGACGGCATCTGGCGCATCGAAGACCCGGATTGAAAGGCCTTCATTTCCGCCGTTGTCGCGCTGCTGACGCGTCATGGCTACTTTCAAATCAGGCTGGGCTCGGGCCCCCCTCACGTTTCCGACGGCAGATGCCGAACTTGACTAAGAGAGTTGGATATTGCAGGCATTTAGCTAGAGGTCCGCGTCGTGCTCGAACCCTGGATCATTGAACAGATTCGACGCCGCGAAGAAGAGGAGCGCCGACGGCACGAACAGCCTCGGCTGGAGATCCCTGTCCGCGACGAGCACTGGAAGCGCGACCGTCCCGAGGATGAGGAAGACGACGAGAACAAGGACCGCGACGGCGGGAACCGCGGCGTCGTCATCATCGATATCTAAGGAACCCCTCACCTACCTCTCCCCGCTGCGCGGGGCGAGGGTTTATCGATCTTGGGCGCTTGCTAGCGCTGGTGCGGGTTCGGCCTGGCGGCGAGCGGGTTCGGCGGGCCGCCCGGGCCGGGGCCGCCAGGGCCGGCGCTGCTGGTGGCGCCCTTCTTGAGGTCGTCCACCTTCACGAGCACGCGGTCGACGTTCCATTTCGGCGCCAGGAAGACGTCGGCGCTCTTTCCGGTCATCACGTAGTAGTTGAGCTTGTCCTTCGTCTCTTCGCCGACCTTGATGGTGCAGGTCGCGGGCGGCTTGCCCTTGCCCTTGGCGACGATCGTCGCTTGCGGCTTGGCGAGCCCGTTGGTCTTCGGCGTGGCGTCCTCGGCGAAGCTCTGGGCCTTCCACTCCTTGAACGCGCTCGCGAACGTCACCTTCGACGAGTCGACCTCCAGCTTCGCGGGCTTGCTCGCCTTCCAGTCGCTTCCGGTTTTGGCGATGGTGTACGAGTTGTCGCCGTGGGTGACGGCGACCTCGGCCAGGTCGCTGTCGGCGATGTCGCACAGGGTCTTGTCGCGGAACTCGACGGGCCGTTTCACGACGCGCTCGGCGTTGTACTTCTTGACGATGAAAACCTGCGGCGCCTCGGGCGTCTTGACGTAGTACTCGTCGTCGCCCTTCTTGTTGCCGATCAGCGCCGTCGCCTTCTTGCCGCCCTTGAGGCTGACGGTGATGGCCAGCGCGGGCGGCTCCAGCCCGGCATCCGCCGGCTTCACGCCGTCGGCGAAGTCCTGCGCCTTCCACATCGCCAGCGCCGAGACGATGCCGTTCGGGATGGCGTTGTCCAGCTTGTCGACCTTCACCGACGATTCGACGACGTTCCAGCCGTCCTCGGAACCGACCTTGGCGCCGCTCTTCTTGGCGATGGTCTTGCCGCCGTCCTGGGTGACGACCTCGACCTGCTCCGCGTCGGGCGCCGTGAAGGTCGTGATGCTCTTGTCGCGCCAGTCCGCGGGCGACTTGTCGAACAGGTACTTCGAGATGCCGGTGGCCTGCCAGACCTCGTCCTTGCCAGCCGGGCGGACCATCGTCCCCGGGCCGTTGGACTTGCCGACGATGACGTCGGCCAGCACCTTGCCACCCTTCGCCTTCGCGACCAGGTGGATGCCGCTCTTGTCGTCGACCTCGAACTCGGCGTGCTTGGCCTTCTGCTCCGTGACCAGGTCGGAGACGTCCATCTTGCCCAGCCCCTCGAACGCCGCCTTGGCCGCGGGCTCGTCGGCGGCGTAGGCGACCGGCGCCGTCATCGTGTACTTGCCGCCGTCGCTCTTGATCACGGAGGTCGCGCCGGCCTTCGTGACCTCGATGGTCTCGACGTCGGCGGTGTTGAGCTTGGCGACCGGCCGCGCCCGGTCGGAGACGCGTTCGCCCTTCTGTGGACGGGTGAGCGCGATGATCGCGATGACAGTGAGGCCGGCGAAGGCGGCGAGTGCGTAGAACGTTTTTCGGTTCATGAGTTCGATTCCAGCTTGCGACTGACGATTACAGTTTCAGACCCTGGCGGCGCGCCCCACGGACGCGCCAGCGCACGATGCCGAACCCCACGAATGCGAGCGGCACGCCCACGATGTTCAGCAACTGAAGCGCGATGACCTTGCCCGAGGTGGTGGCCTCGATGGGCCGCGCCGTCAGCGTCTTGGTGCGCACCGGCGTCAGGGTTTCGTCCTCGGTCACCCAGCCCATGGTGTTCAGCAGCAGCTGCGCGCCTTCCGAATAGATCGGGATGTAGCGGCCGATCTGCAGGTACTCCTCGGACGCGAAGTCCGAGTCGCCGACCACCAGCAGCCGCACCGGCTTGCGCGATTCCGAGGGCGGCACGTTCGCCTGGTCGGGGTTCGACATTCCGGGTTGCGCCGCCGGCGACGGGTACGCGCTCTTGAGCGGTCCCTGGTAGGCGTACGCCATCCCGTACGAGCCCTTCTCCTTGCCTTCCTCGATCTTCACGGTGGGCGAGAAGAAGAACATCCCGCTCGCCTTCCAGGCGGTGGGCATGGTCTTGGCGATCGTCCACAGCTTGCCGGCCTGCGGCTTGCCGCCCGCCAGCGGGCCGACCAGATCGACCGAGCTGCCGAACGGGAACACCATCGCCGTCACGTGGTCGAGCACGGACAGGTCCTTGACCTCGTCGGTCTTGACCGCGACGTAGACGGGGACGCTCGCGAGCATCTTGCGTCCGTCGGGCAGATCGATCGGTCCGGGCACGCGCGGCGTGTCGAGCACGAAGTCCTGGTTCACCTTGAAGCCGTACTTCTCCAGCAGCTCGCCCAGCCCCGTGTCGTTGGGCTGCCCGATCTTGGGCTGCCCGCCCATCATCTCGGGCGGCATCCCGTTGCCGCGCGGCGACTGCATCGCCATGCCGTCGACCATGAACACCGCGCCGCGGCCCTTCATCAGGAACGCGTCGAGCTCGCGCCGCCCCTTGTCGTCGAACGGCTGCTTGGGACCGGGCACGATGAGCGCGTCGACGTCGTCGGGGATCGGCGCGGTCGACGGGTTGACGTTGCTGACCTCGAACTCCTCGATGTGCTTCAGGTAGCCGAGCTCCGCCTCGCCGTGCCCGTTGGTCACCGCGATCTTCTGCTTCTTCTGCGTCATCCGCTTGATCAGGGACGAGATCCGGTACTCGAGGCCCTCGAGCTGGCCGACCTGCGGAATCGCCTCGTCCTTGCCCTGGTACTGGAAGCAGATGCCCAGGTAGTGCGCGCCGATCTCGAACTTCTGCTCGCGCATCACCTGCACTTGCACCTTCTGCACCTTGCACTGCGCGGCCTCGTCCTCGATCTTCTTGTCGCCGCTGGGATCGAACGCCTCGAAGCGCATCTTGCCCTTCGAGTACGCGCGGTACTCGTCCAGCAGGTCGCGCAGATAGGCGGCCACCGGCTGCAGCTCCGGCGGAAGGTCCTTCTTGGAGATGTACGCCTTGACGGTCAGGTAGTCGGGCAGGGCGCCCACGATCGCCTTCGACCCGGGCGACAGCGTGTAGACGTGGTTCTCGGTCAGGTCGAGGCGGCCGAACACGCGCGTGCCGATCAGGTTGATCAGCACGATGGCGCCGATCGTCAGCAGCACGTACAGGCCCGAGTTGGAGGCAGCGGCGATCTTTTGCCGCCCCATCTTCTTTTCGGCGCTGTCCGGCGCGGCCTTGTTTCCGTCTTCGGTTGCCATGGCTAGTTCCACCGCCGCGATTCGAGGGACAGCGTCGCCAGCAGCAGGCAGATGCCCATCACGGAGAAGTAATAGATGACGTCACGGGTATCGATGATGCCGCGGCTGATGTTGTCGAAGTGCGTACCGATGCCGATGAACGACGCGAATCCCTGCAGCGGCCCGGCGGGCAGGTACTGCGTCGCCTGACCCACGATGAACAGGCCCAGCGAGATGACGAACGCGACGATGCACGCGACGATCGAGCTGCGCGTGAACGCCGAGCTCATCACGCCGATGGCCATGTACGCGCCGCCCATCAACAGCAGACCCAGGTAGCCGCCGATGGTGGGGCCGCGGTCGACCGGACCCAGCGCGCGCACGGTGATGGCGAACACCAGCGTGAGGGCCAGCGTCGTGGCGAGCAAGGCCATCGCGGCCAGGAACTTGCCCAGCACGACCTGCCAGTCGCGGACGGGCATCGTGATCAGCAGCTCCAGCGTGCCGGACGCCTTCTCGTCGGCGATCAGGCGCATCGTGATGGCCGGCGCCAGGAACATGAACAGCATCGGCATCGTCTCGAAGAAGCCGCGCAGGCTCGCTTCCTGGGTGAGGAAGAACTTGAAGATGAAAAAGATCCCGCCCGCGATGATCGTGAACGCGGCGACGACGATGTAGGCGACGGGCGAATTGAAATAGGCGCGGACTTCACGCCGAGCAATGACCATTGCCGGGTTCATGACTTGCCTTCTTCTCCGGTGGTGAGGTTGCGGAAAACGTCTTCCAGGCTGGCCGATTCGCGCGCCAGCTCGAGCAGCGTCCAGCGGTTGTCGACCGCGGCGCGGAAGATCGGCTTGCGAAGATCGCCGGCGCCGCCGGCGTCGATCGCGAACGCGTGGGCGCCGTCCTCGCCGGCCACCGCCTCGCAGCGGGTGACGCCGGACAGCATGGCGAGGCGATCGCGGATGGCGTCCTTGGCGACGCCGTTCGACTCGACGACGACGCGGTAGCGGCCGCCGCGCTCGCGCGCGCGCAGCTCGTCGGGCGTGCCGTCGGCGACCAGCTTGCCGCCGCTGATGATCAGCACGCGGCTGCAGGTCGCCTGCACCTCCGGGAGGATGTGCGTCGACAGGATGACCGTCTTCTCGCGTCCGATCTCCTTGATCAGGGAGCGAATCTCGACGATCTGGTTCGGGTCGAGGCCGCTGGTCGGCTCGTCGAGGATGACGATGTCCGGGTCGTGCAACATGGCCTGCGCCAGCCCGACGCGCTGCCGGAAGCCCTTGGACAGCTCGCCGACGAGCTTGCCGGCGACGTCGCCCAGCCCGCAGCGCTGCCCGATCTCCTTGATGCGGCCGGGGACCTTGTCGCGGTCCATCCCGCGCATGGCGGCGGCGAACTCCAGAAACTCGAGCACCGTCATGTCGCGGTAGATCGGCGTGTCTTCGGGCAAGTAGCCCACGCGCTTGCGCACCTCCAGCGAGTCGGTGAACACGTCGTGGCCGCCGACCAGCGCCCGGCCCGCGGTGGGCGCCAGGAAGCAGGTCAGGATCTTCATCGTGGTCGACTTGCCGGCGCCGTTCGGACCGAGGAAGCCGAGCACCTCGCCCCGCCGTACGCCGAACGAGACCTTGTTGACGGCTCGGGTGATTCCGTAGTTTTTGGTGAGGCCTTCGACCTCAATCATCAGGTCCGACATGGGTGCCCCTTCTTCAGGAACTCGCGCCCGGAAACCCGGGGTCGCGCAGAGTTATTCCCGTGCGATTGAGGGTACCTACGACGGTCCTTGGCGCCGTGTCAAGCTCGGGCACCCCTGGCCGGGCGCGAAGATGACCGTTTAGCAGTCGGAATCGCTGACCGACGTGCAGCCGCTGGGGCAGCAGGAGTCGCCCTTCGCGCCCGAACAGACCGTGATCGGCACGTGGCGGCAGGCCACGTTGCATGAGCTCGGGTCGCCCGTCAGCTGCTCGGCCGTGCACGGATCGCCGTCGTCCGGGCACGAGGTCGGGCAGGTGCTGGGGGGATCGCAGGTCTCGCCGGCGCCGATGTGTCCGTCGCGGCAGGTGGGGCTGCAGTCGCGGTCGTTGACCTCGGAGCAGCCCGGCGGGCAGCAACCGTCGTCGGGTATGCATCCCGTGACGGGACTGTGGCTGCAGCTCCGCGAGCAGTTTTCGATCGAACCGGACGCCTGGTCGAACGTGCACGCGTTGCCGTCGTCGCACGAACGCGCGCAGGCGCCGACGGCTCCCGTGGTGATGGCGCGGTCGCAGCTTTCGCTGGTCTCGACGACGCCGTCGCCGCAGATGGTGGGGCAGTCGTCGTCGTTCGCGGCGCTGCATCCGGCCGGGCAGCACTTGTCGTCATCGGCGCACGCGCTGATCGGCATCGCGACGCACGCCGCACTGCAGGTGTCGGCCCGCCCGGTGAACACGTAGTTCGTACAGGCGTCGCCCGCCGGACAGGCACCCGGGTCCGGGCACCCGCCGCTGCCGGCGGTGGTGGTGCGGCCCGCGGCGTAGTCGCACAGCTCGATCGGGCGTTCGACGACGCCGTCGCCGCAGCGGGGTGCGCAGTCAGGATCGAGGTAGAAGTTCGCGCCCACGCTGGGCGGGCAGCAGCCGTCGCCCGCGCGAAACGCCGTGATGGGGATGAACACGCACCGTGCCGCGCAGGTTCCCGGGCTGACCAGGTGATCCTCGGTGCACGGGTTGTGGTCGTCGCATTTCATCGGGCAGCTGTCGGGCGCGCCCGGCACGGCGGCGACCTCGCATTCCTCGCCCAGCGTCGTCTCGATGACGCCGTTCCCGCATCGCGCCGAGCAATCCGCGTCGTTGCTCGACGTGCAGCGGGCGGGGCAGCAGCCGTCCTTGGTGGCCGCGTCGCACGTCGTGATCTCGGTGAGCTCGCAGTGAGCGGTGCAGTGCTCACTGTCGCCCACCAGGTCCTGGCGCAAGCAGCCGGCTCGCCCGATCTTGTCGGGCGGCGGCGATGGACATCTGCGGGAGGGCGGGCACGAGTCGCCCTCGCAGGGGCACGATTTGTCCTCGCAGGTTTCGCCGCGCTCGATCACGTTGTTGCCGCAGCTGGGCGCGCAGTCGCTGTCGCTGGCGTTCGTCGCGCCGGGCGGGCAGCACCCGTCGCCGGAGATCGGCAGCGTGATCTGGAAATGGCCGCAGTCGCGGGCACACCCCGTCCCGACGAAGAAGTCGATGGTGCACGCGATGTTGTCGTCGCAGCTGATGGGGCACGCGCCCGGTACCGGCGGCGTGATTCCGACCTCGCACCGCTCACCTGCCTCGAGGATGCCGTTGCCGCAGACCACGTCGCAGTCGGTGTCGGTCGCCTTGGTGGCGCCGGGCGGACAGCAGTTGTCGGGCATCGTACCGGACTGGACGACGACGGGTGTGCGAACGCAGGCGGCGGAGCAGGTGCCGGCGGACACCAGCATGCTGTCGGCGCAGGTGGTCGGGAGGCAGTCCGCCATCGTGGGGCAGGCGCCGGCTGAGCCGCGCGTGATCGCCGTGTCACAGGTTTCGTCCTTGTCGACGACGCCGTTCCCGCACGACAGCGAGCAGTCCGAGTCCGCGTCGCCCGCGTCATTTTCGCCGTAGCGAGCGCCCCCGGGGCAGCATCCATCGCCGGGAATCGCCGCGCGGATCTCTTCGTGGGTGCACACGACCGTGCAGTCGTTGCCGCTGCGCGTGTCGCGCGTGCACGCGATCTGGTCGTCGCACGTCGCCGGGCAGGCCCCCGGATCGCCTCGCGCGATCGCGGTGTCGCAGGTCTCGCCCGGATCGACCCGGCCGTTGCCGCAGCGCGGGCTGGGCGTGGACATGCCGCCGTCGTCGTTGCCGGTACCTCCGTCGACGACACACACGTCGCCCCCGCAGTCGAGGCGCACGTAGACGGTGCGATGCTCGCCGGCGCGCAGCTGGATTCCTTCGTGTCCGGTCGCGACGGTCGCGCCGCTCGCATCGGCGGCGCGGACGTCGATCTGGATGTCGCCGGTCGCGTACGCGGGAATCTGCGCGCTCAGCGTGGTGGGAAACGAGATCGGTTGTTCACCGTCGCGCGAGTAGCGATTCGATGACGGTGATCCCGCCTTGCTCGTGAGCGTGACCTCCAGCGACGCCACCGCCGGCGGCGTGCCCGACGCGGTGACGACGACCAGCAGGACGGCGTTCTCGTCTTTATGGCAGGCGCCCAGCGCCATCAACGCGCCTACCGCCCATCCCAGCGAGCGTCTCAAAAGAACCTCTTGTCGCCGAGGTCGGTGGCTGGAATCGACGATCCGTTGGACCCGGACGAGAGCACGGCCGCGCCGACACCGCCCAGCACCACCGCGCCGACCGCCGTCCAGAACCACCACCGCTGCCACACCCGCTTCGTCTCGCGTGGCTTGCTGGGCGCCGGTTCGACGATCATCAGCGGATGGCGTCGGCGGGCGGCCGCGACCGGGCGGGAGGTGAAGTTGCCGCGCCGCGCTTCCAGCTCGATGACCTTCTCTTCCACCTCGGCCCGGTCGAACGCGTCCGGCCAGCCCGCGAGGTAACGGTCGTAATAGAACAGCGCCTGATCGACCGCCCCCAGCTCGCGGTAGCACTCCGCGATGTCGTACAGCAAACGCGCGTCGGCCTTCACCTCGTAGGCGCGGCGAAACGCGGCGACCGCTTCTTCATAACGACCGAGGCGAAACAGGCGGTGCCCGACCGCCCGGTGCGTTTGCATCTCCGCCTCCTGCGCGCTGGGAGGCACGGGAAGCTCCGGGGCCTCCGGCGCCGGAGCGGGCGCGGGAACGGGCGCGGGCGCGGGCGTGGCGGTGGGAGGCGCGGACGCTGGCGGCGGTTCCGCCGCGGCGACAGGGACCGCGGCGGCGGCCATCAGCGCCAGGGCAGAAGCTCGAATCCACGTGAGCGTGACCAACCTAAGCACCCGAATCCGCTATGAGTTCCGCTGATTCTGCTCCTGGCACCCGCGCCCGGTCAACGACGGCGGGGGTTGCGCGGGCGACGCGGCGCGGATCGTCGTCGCGGGGGTTTTTCCGCGGGCCGGCGCACCAGGACGGGTTCCAGCGGCGCCAGGCCCGCGATCCAGCGCTCGGCGACGGATGCGGCCGCGCCGGACAGCGCCGCGGGCGCGACCGCGGCCAGCAGCTCGCGCGCGCGCTTCGCCAGCGCGGCGGGGAGCTTGACTGCCCCGGTCCGCGCACGCTGGAGCTGGCGTTCGAACGCACGGACCTCGCGCGCGTCCAGCGCGCCGACGGCGGGCGCGCGTCCGCCCAGCAGGCGCTTGACCAGGACGGTGCGCGCGAGCAGACCGGCGTCCAGCGCGGCGGCGTCCGCGCCGCTGTCGGCGAGCAGCGGCGCCCCGGCGGCGACGTGGCGTGCTTCGATGCCCAGCCCGTGCAACAGCGCCTGCGCCGCGGCGGCGCGCTCGACGGCCTCGGCGGCGCGCGCGAGATCGGCCACGCTCTGGAACGGGCGCTCGCCCGCCGCGGGCGGCTGGTCGAGCAGGCGCGGGAACAGCGGTCGGGGGCGCATCACCGCTTCCAGCACGGCGGCGTCGTCCGCCTCCGCCAGCGCCGGGCCCTGACGGCCGAAGGGGCCGCCGCGCACCAGCGCGAGGGCCAGGCGGCGAACCTTGCCGATCATCGTCACGCCCGTGCGAAACAGGCGAACCAGCGGAATCGTGCGCAGGGCGGCGGCGGCGCGCTCGTCGTCGCCGGGCGCCAGTCGTTCGATCGCGATGTCCAGCGTGGCGGCCAGACGCTGCAGCGTGTCCGCGACCGCGTCGTCGTCGCCGGGGGCGATGCGGTCGGCGGCCAGCACGCGGTTCGTCAGCGCGACGAGCGCGAAACGGAGCTCGTCGACGTCGTCGCCGGGACCGAGCTTCTGCGCCGCGCGCGCGAACGGCGATCCGGTCACGTCGCCGAGACGTTGCGCCAGCGCCGTCGGTACACGCAGCGCCGCGCCGCTCGCGTCCTCGGACGCCGCGCGCAGCGGCGGGTTCCGCGTCTCGCCGATGCGCACGGTCGCGAGGTCGAGCTCGCGATAGACCTCCAGCGCCTCGTAGTAGTCGGCGAAGCCGAGATCGGCCATGCGCCCGCGCTGCCAGCGGTAGGCGGCCTCCTCCAGCTCCGAATCCAGATCGCCTCCCGCGGCGACAAGCAGCCGCCGCGCGAGATTCTTGTCCCCGCGGTAGAGGGAATCGACCAGCCGGATGATGACGGCGGCGCGATCGTGCTCGTCGCTGGCGCCGGCCGGGGCGCCGTCGTCCTGCGGCAGCCCCACCACGTCCAGCACGAAGAAACCGTCGGGCGTGGGAAAGAAGGTGCCTTCGGGTTCCTCGGGCGCCGGCGCCTGCGTCACATCGTAAATGCGCGCGCCCCGGCGCAGGATGAGGGCGACCATCTCGGCGTCCAGGCCCGCCAGCCAGCGCGCGATGCGATCGGGCGGCGCGTGCGCCATGGCCTCGACCCATTCCGCCAGGGCGTCGGGGAGGATGCGATCGCGCTGCCAGACCGCGAAGTCCAGCACGACCTGCAGCTGCTCGGAGGTCGCGGCGGCCAGGATGGGCAACGCGTCCTCGTGACCGAGCTCGTGCAGGACGTAGTAGAGCTCGTCGCCCGGCAGAGCACGGACAGCCGACTCGAGGTCGCGTTCGGCGAGCAGCGCGTCCGCGCGGCGCAGCCGCCGTCCCCGCCCGAGCTCGGCGCGGAAGGGCGACAGGGGAATCACGTCGGCGGGGCGGTCTTTCGAGGGCCGATCCATCGCGGGGGTTATAGCGCGGGTTGGCGGTAAGCTGCCTGTTCGACATGCTGTCGGACGTCCTCGCCACCATCGCCGCGCGCGATCTCCTGCACCGGGGCGATCGCGTGGTGGTGGCCGTCTCCGGCGGTCCCGATTCGATGGCGCTGCTGCATGTGCTGTGGGAGCTGCGCGAGCGGCTGGGCCTGACGCTGGAGGTGGCCGCGGTCGATCACGGCCTGCGCGCGGGGGCGCGGCGCGAGCTGGCGCTGGTTCGCGAGCGCGCCGCCGCGCTGGGCCTGCCATTTTCCGAGGTCGAGGTCGACGTCGCGGCGGAGCGTCGCGCCCGCCGCGGCGCGTCCGTCCAGGACGCGGCCCGCGACGCGCGCCTGCGCGCGCTGGCCGCGCTGGCCCGCTCGCACGGCGCGAACCGCGTGGCGCTGGGGCATCAGGCGGACGACCAGGCGGAGACGATCCTGTACCGCATCGTCCGGGGCACGGGCGTGGCGGGCCTGGCGGGGATTCCCTACTGTCGCGATGTCTTCATCCGGCCGCTGCTGGACGTGACCCGCCCGCGGATCCTGCGTTATCTGCGCGCGCGCAGCATCCCGTTCGTCGAGGATCCGTCGAACGCAGACCCGCGGTTCGCGCGCGCGCGCATTCGTCACGACATTCTTCCCGCGCTCGCCGGGGAGAACCCTCGTGTCGCCGAGGCGCTGCGGTCGCTGGCGGCCTCGGCGCGCGGCGAGAGCGGGGTGGCGGCGGGGTCGTCGCTGTCGCGCCGCGCGGCCGCCACGGTCGCGCGGCTCGCCGCGCGCGGCGGCACGGCCACCATCGACGTCGCGGGCGGGCGCCGTGTCGAGGTCTCGTACGGAAAAATGCGTATCGACGACGGTCACGGGGCGCGCACGCTCGGGGAGGCGCCGCGCGCGCCGGCGCCCGTCGTCATCGAGCGGCCGGGCGGCTATCGATGGCCCGGTTCCGGCGTCATCCAGTTGCGTGAACGTGTCGCTCGCGCTGGTAAGGAAAATACTTCCAGTTCTGCCGAGTTCGACGCGGATCGGCTGGCCTGGCCGCTGGTCATGCGCGCGCGCCGCGCCGGCGACAGGATGCGTCC
>Ga0207651_10000876_pt1 | contig 13177 bp, 10 predicted proteins | sample KBSM23metaG_FD_184328 | JGI IMG/M metagenome (GOLD analysis project Ga0207651, IMG submission 184328) | Miscanthus rhizosphere microbial communities from Kellogg Biological Station, Michigan, USA - KBS M2-3 metaG (SPAdes) (version 2) | ecosystem: Host-associated > Plants > Roots > Rhizosphere >... | reverse complement strand
TTGAGCGGATTCCTTCGTGGGCCTGCCTTCCTCGAACGGGAGATTAGCAAGTTCACTAAAGCGCGCGCTTTGCCCTTTTGCGTTTGTAGATCCCAACACACTCAGGATGATTACAGCAATAAAGGTTTGTTTGTATTTTGGTATCACGGCGATTATATTATTTTTATTTTATCTGGTTTACTGAGTTTTGATTATTTCACCTGCACAACATTTGGTGGCATCCAGGTACCATCCAGGATAGGCTGGTCAGGCCAATACGCACGAATGTAGAGTGAAAATGTTCCATTGGGAGCCGGCACCCAGTTGGTCTCCTTGTCTTTCCCAGGCGATTTCAAACCAAAATATAAAGTGAGTGAGCCGTCTGAATTGTATTGCAAGGTTTTGTTTTTTGTTCCTAAGGAGTATCGTTTGAGCGGGTTAAGATTCAGTAAATGATATTCGTTGTAAAGAGTTAATGACCAGAACCCTTTGACCGGCGGCAATTGCCCCTTTGGAAAGGTGACCGTGTAATTGTTTTTGCCATCGAGTTGTTTTCCCTGACTATCGTAGTCTCTATATATGTATTTAGTCTCCTCCGGTTTATTGTCATACATATTTGATTTGGAGGAACCTGTCCGATTTAAGTAGTCGGTACCCCATTGGGCGTTGTTTACAGGTGAATTCCAGCCATTGCCTGCGGAACGTCCATTGTACTTCCATTGTAAATATTCCGGAAGCATTTCACGCTCCGTTGTGATGGCTGTTTCCTTTAGAGTCTGTTTAACCATTGAATCCTTTGTGGCAGCTTCCAGCACACTGCTGATCCATTTGTAAAGGGACTCTTCACCTGGTAATGGAGGTACCAATTTCATCACCTCGGGAAGCTCGTCGAAAAAGACTTCCGGTACTACCCATTTCGTCTCGCCCTTGCCGGTAGACTTTGGAGCAGGGAAATCAGGAAGTTTACTCCAGTCCTTGGTTTTCATTTTACCATCGTACTGGCTTAACGGATAAAACACGATTTGATTTAAGACCGGCTGAACCGCTTTCGTGTCTTCCTCGTCGTCGTCCTTGAAGATTCTGGGTACAGCAAAGGCAAGTTCCGTGGATGACCGAACAATAGCAGTAATGCCAGCAGGTAATGAATCTTTCCAATTAGGTCCAACCATTAAATAGAATCCTGGTTTTGTACCATATGCCTTACCAATCTGACTGAATTCATCGGTACGTGCATCGTAAATTGCATAAACCCAAAAGCGGTCCCCGAAATCCGGTACCTGAAACACCACCGGTTCTTTATCAAGCGCACAAAATCCGGCTCCATATGCTACGTCCTGATTTGGGCAGGCAATAAATGTCTCCTCAGGTTTTATATATCCGGTTAGCATGGTAACCTGACCAATGGGAGCTGCTGGTAAAATGCCTCCCACAAGACCAAGTTCCGGGGCTTTCCCAAATTCTTTGCGGCGATTGAAAGAATTTACAAGAGGCCAGCCCCAGAAGTATGCCATCCGGCCAACCATTTGTACGTATTCTTTTGTCATAGTATTACCCGCTGCGGGGCCAGGAACGTCTGCAGCTGTTAACGCGGGTGATTTTGTTTGAGTGGCTGATGTGTCTTTGCCGGCATCCTGATTAGTGGAATTGGTATTACATGAGATGAATACAACCAGCAATCCAGGGATAAAAAAGTTGAATTTCATGGTAAACTTAATTTGTGATCATAAACGCTGAGATAGAATAGGAGGGATCAGTTAAAGGTATTATCTAAGCAGGAAAATTGTTCTATACTTTAACGGTTAAATGGCAACAGACGAAGACCATTTTGATAAACGGAAATTTTACAATCCGGAAAGACAAAAATTTATAATGATTGATTTGCATTCAGCAAATGCATTTGTTTCGGAACAATTCTGAACGATGGAAATTTGCGTTAGAAGAAAGTCAATAAAAAAGCCTCCAAACCGGAGGCTATTTTGTGATCCCGCTGGGACTCGAACCCAGGACCCCTACATTAAAAGTGTAATGCTCTACCAGCTGAGCTACGGAATCTGGCGGCAAAGGTTTCGCAACCTGTTGAGCCTTAGTCCCGAAACCGGCTTTTATACCTGTTTTCGGGAGTGCAAAAATAGGGTAAAATGAGGTTTATACAAATTAATTATATCGAATTTAAACCCGTCTGGAAAACTATCCAGATTCGGTGGAGATCGTAAAAGGGTTCCCTCAATCATAGAATATTTTATTCTGCTCCAGGTCGATGCGGGCTTCTTCCATCCGGATCACATCCTCATCATATTCTTCGTTGAGCCGCAGGCTGGTGAGCTGGCGGTGGACATAATCGCTGATGTCGAGCACCACGTCATGAAATTCTTTCAGCAGTTCCTTTTCATCCACGTGCTCGATCATCGCTTCAATACTTACTTCCGTCATCCCAGTATCGAGCTTCATGCGGTCGCAGTAGTTTTTCACCAATACATTTTTCCTGATCAGGTGTGCATGGTTTTGCTCCAGCCGGTCGATCGACAGTTTCAGAATGAACCGGTGCACCTGCAGAGACTGAATTTCAGCGGAAGTCTCCAGTTTGTCCTCACTCAGCTTCAGTCTCCGGATCAGCCAGGGAAGGGTCAGCCCCTGAAAGACCAGGGTCACCAGGATGACCATGAAACTAATGAAGAGCACCAGGTCGCGTTCCGGAAAATCCCTTCCGTCGGCCAGGCTAACAGGAATGGAAAGTGCCGAAGCCAGGGAAATGACCCCGCGCATACCTGCCCAGCCGGCCACGAGGACTTCCCGCGGATCAGGACGCGGAAGTTTTTCATCCATGCGCTTGTTCAGCATATAAGGCACATAACTGGCCACAAAAAACCAGATCAGCCGGATCAGGATGATGAGCACCGAAATGATCAGCCCGTACAGGATCGCCTGAGACAGTGTATAATATTTCAACCCGTTGATGATATAGGGCAATTGAAGTCCGATCAGGATAAATACCAGGCCGTTGAGGACAAAGCCGATGGTCGTCCAGACACCATGCGACTGCAGCCGGGCTTTATAGTTCAGGATCTCCTTGGAGCGGGAGGAGAGAAAAAGACCTCCGCTCACCACCGAGAGTACGCCGGAAAAATGAAAATGTTCTGCGGTGAGATACATTATATAGGGCGTCACGAGGGTCAGCGCCGTAGACACTTCGGCCGTGGTATGAAAGAGTTTATAGATAAAATAAATCACCTGCCCGATAAGAAGTCCGAACAGGATACCCATCACCGTTACCCACACAAAGGAAACCGCCGCATCCCGCAATACAAAATGACCGGTGATCACGGCGGCAAGCGCAAAACGAAATACCGTAAGCGAGGCGGCGTCGTTCACCAGGCTTTCTCCTTCCAGCACGGTCTTTACTTTCCTGGGGACCTTAAAAAATTTTAAAACGGAAGTCGCCGCCACAGCATCCGGGGGAGAAATAACGCCTCCCAGCAGGAGGCCGACGGTAAGTGTAAACTGCGGGATCAGTTTTTCTGAGACAACCGCTACGACCACTGAAGTAAGGATGACCAGTCCGAAACCGTGTAGGGCAATGGGCAGGCGCATTTTCCAGAAATTGGGCCAGGAAGTATACCAGGCCGCCTCGTAGAGCAGCGGCGGGAGAAAGATCAGGAAGATCAGGTCGGGACTCAGGGTGGACTGCGGCGCTCCGGGGATCAGGCTGATGAGGAGTCCGCCGATCACGAGAAAGATGGGATAGGCGATACGCAGCTTCTGGCCCAGGATCACCAACAGCATCACGGCGAAGAGCAGGGAAATCACATATAAGAGGGTCTCCTGAACCATCTTTCAATTTAACGGAAATGGGCGGTTTCGGCTATTCCTTCCCATTGGTTAACTTCGGCCAACAATCAAACCAGTCTCTGGCATATGAAAAAAATCCTTGCTCTCTGTTTCGTTCTCACCACTTTTCTGGTCACCCTTACACACGCACAATCGAGTACCTGGACGCCCATCTTCGACGGCAAAACACTAACGGGCTGGCACCAGCTTGGTGGGAATGCCCGTTTTGACGTGCAGGAAGGCGCTATCGTAGGATATACGGTTCCGAACACGCCCAATAGCTTCCTTGTGACTGACCAGGAGTACGGCGATTTCTCCCTGATCATGGAAGTGAAGATCGAAGACACAACGAGCAATTCGGGTATACAGTTTCGCAGCCATTGGGACCGGTCGGCCAACGGCGGCAAGGGCAAGGTATTCGGTTACCAATATGAACTGGATCCTTCTTCGAGGAGATGGACCGGCGGAATTTATGATGAAGGGCGCCGTGACTGGCTGTATCCTCTTTCCCTGAATCCCGCCGCCCAGGGCCAGTTCAAGCTTAACCAGTATAATGTAATACGTATCGAATGTGTGGGCGACGAGATCCGCACATGGATCAATGAAGTACCGGCCGCCTACCTGGTTGACATGATGGACTACCAGGGTTTCATCGCTCTGCAGGTGCACGCCATTCAAAAGCAGGAACAGGCAGGACAAAAAATTTATTTCCGCCGGATCAACGTAAAACCTATTTCCAAGTTCACCAGCCGGTATGCCCGCGGCGTATATGTTATGAGCACGGTTCCCAACTTCCTGACGGAATACGAGACGCACAATGGCTGGAGATTGCTTTTTAACGGGGAGAATTCCAAAGGATGGCGCGGTGCCTATAAAGATGCTTTCCCTGCCACAGGATGGGAGATCAGCGACGGCAGCCTTACTGTCCTTTCATCCCAGGGCAAGGAAGGCGGCGTGGGAGGAGATATCGTTACCCTCGAGCAGTTCAAGGCCTTTGACCTTTCCTTTGAGTTCAAGCTGACGCCCGGCGCCAACAGCGGCGTAAAATATTTTGTGACACTGAAAGAACACAACGAAGGCTCGGCCATCGGGCTGGAATACCAGGTCCTGGACGACAGTCTTCATCCGGATGCCAAACTGGGCCGCGAAGGCGACCGCACCATGGCCTCCCTGTATGATTTAATCAAGGCCGACAAAACACCGCGTTTTATCCATCCCATCGGACAGTGGAATACGGGCCGCATCGTGGTTTTTCCCAACAACCATGTGGTGCACTATCTGAACGGGATCAAAGTGCTGGAATACGACCGTGGCTCCAAGGCCTTCCGTGACCTGGTGGCTGAGAGCAAATACAAGATCTGGCCCAATTTCGGAGAGGCACCCGAAGGACATATCCTGCTCCAGGATCATGGCAACGAGGTAAGCTTCCGCAGCATCAAGCTCCAGGAACTGAAATAAAATCTAAGGAATATTTACGGGTAATCCGTTCAGGAGCCACGCTGTGAGCCGCCGGTCAGTTTGGTATTCCGTACTACGCCCTTGGTGTTGGTCTTTACTTTCTGATTCTGGAGATTCGAACGGTTATTGCCGGTGCCTCCGCCGCCCGGACGTGAATCCTTCTTGTTTTTCTTGTTCGGAATCAGTGACATTTTTTGCTATTTAAATTTAAAGTTAACTTTTTTTCCCTTTCTTTTTACACCGATGTGTGTGAATGGTGCAACTGACTGTCCGCTTCCGAACAGTATATATAGGGTACAAATGAGGCCCTGTTTGATTCTCAGCGTATTAATGTTTTGGCACGGCGTTGCATAGTCTACACTCGAATACGCGCAGTTCTTTTTTGAAAATGTTTTTTTCTCAGGCCTGCAACATGATCGAAAAACCTGCGTCTTATTTACAGACACTAATCAATACAAAAATAAAAATTATCAAAATGAAAAAGACCATCTTAATCGCCGCACTCGGACTGAGCTTGTTCAGTTCCGCTTTTGCCGCCAGCCCGGTTTCCTCTACGGACCGCGCCGCCGCAGCCTTTAAAAAAGATTTCCATCGTACATATGATGTACAGTGGAGCCAGACAGAAAGTTTTGTCATTGCCCGCTTCAGCCAGGAATCTGAAACCATGTATGCTTATTATGATTTCCAGGGAAACCTGATCGGTGTTGTACAGCATATCCTGACCACCAGCCTGCCTGAAAGCCTTCGCGACGATATTAAAACAAAATATGCAGGTTACTGGGTATCCGAGCTCTTCCAGGCTACCAATGAAAACGGCACATACTATTATGTTCAGCTGAAGAATGCCGATGAAACCATCGTGCTGAGCACTGAAGGAACTCCCGGATGGCACAGATACTTTGTACCAGCTGCAAAGAACTGTACTAATCTGTAAACGATCTCTTGTTGCACTAGTCTTTTGGTTTAGCGTGAATCCTTCCGTTCCCGGAAGGATTCCCTATTTTTATCCCCTTCGTCTTCCACAGGGGCGACCATTAAAATGCAAAACACACTGGTAGTGGCCGGCGGCGGTGCGGCCGGTTTCTTTGTTTCGGTTACTGCTGCCCGTTTAAACCCGGAGCTCAAAGTGATCCTCGTGGAAAAAACAGGCAAGCTGCTGTCGAAAGTCAGGATCAGCGGTGGCGGGCGGTGCAATACCACCCATGCCTGCTTCGACAAAGAAGAAATGTTAAAAAAATATCCCCGTGGCAGCCGACTGCTCAAAAAAATCTTTCACCAGTTTTTTGTTCCGGACACGATTAAGTGGTTTGAAGAGAGAGGCGTCACACTGAAAACAGAAGAAGACGGCCGCATGTTTCCCCAAAGTAATACATCACAGACTATCATCGACTGCCTGATGAAGGAGGCGGAGACATACAAGGTGGAGATCCGGATACATCATGAGATCAGCCTGATCGAAAAGAGCCCGTCAGTAGACGGGCCGCGCTTTCAAATACATTTTAAACAGGGCCATGCCATCGCCGCAGACTTTCTCTGCATAGCCAGTGGCGGATATCCGAAATCATGCATGTTTGAATGGATCCAGCAAACCGGACACTCGATCGAAGAGCCTGTACCATCCCTTTTTACTTTTAATATTCCGGATAATCCCATTCATGAGCTGTCGGGTATTAGTCTGCCGGATTGTACAGTGGCTATCGGCGGCGAAAAATTAAAGGAGCGGGGCCCGCTGCTCATCACTCACTGGGGTCTGAGCGGCCCGGTGGTCTTAAGATTGTCGGCATGGGGTGCAAGGACCTTACACCGGCTCGACTATCATTTTGATATCCGGGTGAACTGGATGGCGGATAAAAACGATCAGCTAATAAGAGAGGACATCCGGGGTATGAGGAATTCTTCCGGAGGAAAAAAAATTCATGGCCGCAATCCTTGGAACCTGCCGCAAAGATTCTGGGAGTACCAGCTTGGACTGGCAGATATAAAAGACATCGTGTGGGCGGACCTGAATTCTGTTCAGCAGGAGAAGCTGGTCGGCCAACTTTGCAGCCAGCATTTCGCCGTGCAGGGCAAGACGACCTTTAAAGAAGAATTCGTCACGGCCGGCGGTGTGAAAATTTCTGAAGTCGATCCCCAAAGCCTGGAGAGCCGTCTCATGCCAGGCGTCTTTTTCGCGGGCGAAGTGCTGGATGTGGACGGCATCACGGGAGGGTTCAACTTTCAGCATGCCTGGACAAGCGGATTTGTTGCGGGCAAGGCGATTGCGGAAAAGGCAGGATCGTGAAAAAGTCTTTCATTAACACAAAAAAGCATCGTCAGAAATATTCCTGCTGCAAGTGTTAAACTTAAAAGAACATCGTCAGACTCATTCTTGCTGCCTTTCAAATAGCCATCCTGCGCGGAGATCCGGCAAAACAGAAGCATGAAATAACATATCGCTGTCAGTTTCTTCATTTGAGTCGTCTGTTCAACCGGTATCAGTTTGGTATCTTTTCTATCATGATTCTATTCATCTTACAGGAGGACGAACCTCATCGCAGTTTGATTTACGGTTAAATGCGCCTTACGGATTTTCGGGACACGGGTTCTTTAGCTTAATTTGACGCCTATTTCTTCTTCATGAACCTTTTCAAGAAGCTTATCCGTGAGCCCCTCGTACATTTTCTGCTGATCGGCGGACTTATTTTTTTCATCGCTTCCTATCTGACCGTCAAGAGCCGCAGGGATGCCAAAACGATTGTCATCAGCAATGAGAAAATCGGGAGTATCCTCCGGTTCTATCAGATTCAAAACGGTGCCCTGCCAACAAAGCAGCAGCTGGATGCCATGATTGACGATTATATAAGGGAAGAAATTTTTTACCGTGAATCCCTTAATATGCACCTGGACAAGGATGATGAGATTATCCGCCGCAGACTCTCGCAGAAGATGGAATTCCTGCAAAGCGACCTTGCCCTGGTACCAGAACCTTCTATCAACAGGTTAAAAACTTTCTATTTATCAAATCCCAGGCTCTTCAGGGATTCAGCACTGGTGAGTTTCACCCATATTTATTTCAGTGCCGATAAGCAAGGCAACGAAGAAGCAAAGGAGCGGGCGATCGTGGCAAAAGGAAAGCTGAATGCCACCAACACCAGCCGCGCTCCACAGATGGGTGATCCATTCCCGCTTCAATATGACTATGCGGGTCAGAATAAACTGGATATTGTACAGCTTTTTGGTTCGAAACCCATTCTTGATTCCCTGTTCAGTTCGCCGACGGAGATGTGGATTGGCCCGGTAGAGTCGGGATACGGCTGGCACCTGATACGCATTACGGAAAGAACAGAATCTGTAGTTCCACCTTTTGAAAAGGTGCAAGGGAAAGCCAAAGACGATTACCTGAGTTATGCAAAAGACAGTCTTAACAGGGCTGCCTATCAGAAGATTTTAAAAAAGTATATCGTAAAAAGAGACTACCTGAATTTTAATGAGTAGAATTTATTTACTTCTTGTTTGTTTACTGCTGTGCTTTGGTCTTCAGGCTACGGCTCATGAAATCCGTCCGGCCTATCTGGAGATTACCGAACAATCGGCTCATGAATTCACTGTTTTCTGGAAACAGCCCACGATGGGAGAATTTTCCCTGAGACTGAGGCCGAGGATGGGATCCTGGCTGAAAGATTCTCTTGCCACCACAACCTTCACCGACAACTATCTGATCCGCCGTTGGGAAATCCGGATGGGAGCGGACAGTCTGAACGGACAAAAAATTGTTATTGAAGGGTTGAATGCCACGATGACTGATGTTCTGGTCGTCGTGAATTTTCTGAATGGCGAGTCTGTTACAAGATTACTCAAACCCGTTGATCCTTCCTTTACGATTCTGCGTTCACAGCATGAATCGGTTCCTGTGGCCGCCTATCTTCAACTCGGCATTACGCATATACTGTTTGGAATCGATCACCTGCTTTTTGTGTTGGGGTTGCTGCTGCTGGTAAGTGGTACCAGAAGACTGATAAAAACAATTACCGCTTTTACTATCGCTCACAGTATCACACTCGCGCTCGCCACCCTGCACCTGGTGAATGTGCCTCAATCAGCAGCTGAAGCCACAATCGCCCTCAGTATTGTTTTTCTGGCGCTGGAGCTGACCAGGCATTATCAGGGAAGGGACGGGCTGACCTACCATTATCCCTGGATTGTTGCTTTTGTCTTCGGACTATTGCACGGTTTTGGTTTTGCCGGCGCGCTGGCAGAAGTAGGGCTTCCTGCAGCGTCTATTCCCATGGCACTTTTTCTTTTTAATGTGGGCGTGGAAATCGGTCAGCTTCTTTTTGTTTTTACCGTGCTCGGACTGATCTGGATCTATCAGAAAAAAGGCCCTTCGTTACCCTCCCGGGCCCGATACGCAGTGCCTTATATCATTGGCAGTCTCGCTGCATTCTGGTTTATCCAGCGTATGGCGGGAATGATCACTTCAATTTACAGTTAAATGGAAGCTTTACAGGGACAAAATCCGGCGTGCTCTTAACTAAGAGGTACCTTACAAATACTTCCTGTTAAAATAGTCGATATGAAAAAAAGAATGGCGCTTTATCCGGTGATGTTTCTTCTTTTGATGGGCTGCAATTCCGGAGGAAATAATGCGACCAATGACAGTGCTTCGATGGCCGTAAATGATACAGCCAATAAACTGCCGCCGCCGAATCCTGAACGAAACTGTTACTTCGGAGACCTTCACCTCCATACTTCACTTTCCTGCGATGCATTTTTATTTGGTGCAAAGTCACTGCCGGAAAATGCTTACCAGTATGCGATGGGGGAAGAACAGGATTATATGGGAAGAAAAGTAAAGCGCAACGCGCCCCTGGATTTTCTCGCCGTAACGGAACATTCAGAATATCTCGGCCTGATCCAGGCCTTAACAGACCCTAACGGGTTATACAAGAACACACCTTACTATAAACAGTTTACAGATACGAATGCCAAGGCCGTTGGCCTGAACTTTCAGCTGCTGGCAAGGCAGATTGCCCAAAACAAACCGAATCCCGACTTCATTAAACCGGAAGAACAGAAAATTTTCTGGAGAAAGATCATTAATGCGGCAAACAAGTACAACAACCCCGGCAAGTTTACCACGTTTTGTGCATATGAATGGACATCGGCCCCTATCAGGGCCAGCGGGCAGGGTCCGCAGAATCTTCATCGCTGTGTGATTTTTAAGGGTGATAAAGTGCCTGAAATTCCCTTTTCCTCCTTCGACAGCGATGATCCGGAGAATCTCTGGACCTTCCTGGAAAACGCGCGCAAGTCAGGAGATGATGTGATCGCCGTTCCGCACAACGGAAATGCGAGCAATGGCCTGATGTTCGACACCAAAACACTTTCAGGCAAGCCCATCACAAAGGAATATGCCGAACGCCGCATGGCCAACGAACCACTAACTGAAATCGAACAGGGCAAGGGCCAAAGCGATACGCATCCGAAACTTTCTCCCAACGACGAATTTGCCAATTTTGAATTGTGGGAAACACTGATCGGGTGGCCTGCCCAGGCGAATTTCATGAAAGGAAGCTATATACGCCAGGCTTATGGGACAGGTCAGGAATTTTATGAAAAGATCGGAGCGAATCCGTTTAAATACGGACTCGAGGGCGGAACCGACTATCATTCAGGATTCAGTTCCACAGAAGAAAATAACTATCCCGGGTCGCATGATAATCTTGATCTGCAGGCACCCATGGACAGGCTGAAGGAACTGCTGACCGCCACCACATCCATCAGTGGCGAGCCCATCGTGGTGGTGGGAGCGGCCAGTCTGACGGGCGTATGGGCGGAACAGAATACACGCGAAGCGATTTTTGATGCCCTCAAGAGGAAAGAGTGTTTCGGTACATCCGGCAACCGTCAGCAGATAAGGATGTTTGCAAGCTGGAATTATCCCGCCGATCTCATCAAGCAGGCCGACTGGTTAAAAACGGCCTATTCCGGAGGAGTTCCCATGGGAGCAGATCTTCCTGCCAACAGCGCGGGCGCCAAGGGACCCACATTCATCGTGCAGGGAGCCAAGGATCCCAACATGGCCAATCTCGACAGGATACAGATCATTAAAGTGACAACCAGGGATGGTAAGTCTCATGAAAAAGTGTACGATGTAGTCTGGGCAGGCGACCGCAAGCCGGATCCGAAAACGGGAAAAGTGCCGATGATCGGAACGACGGTGGATTTAAAAACAGCCTCCTATACCAATACCATCGGCGCGGCTTCGCTGATCGGCATGTGGACGGATCCCGATTTCGATCCTTCGGCAGAAGTTACCTACTATGCCCGGTTACTGGAGATTCCAACACCCCGCTGGAGTACCATGCTGTCCGTTAAGAATAACCTGCCCTTTAACAAGAAAGTGCAGCCCGTCATTGTGGAACGTGCATGGACCTCACCGATCTGGTATACTCCGCCCAAAAAAGGATAAAAAACATTTATAGATAAGAAAACCCGGGACAACCCCGGGTTTTTTGCTGGTATCCGTTTTGCGGTGTATCCGGGAAGTCCTTTGCGCAAATAAATTTAAATTCACCGGCTGCTGTAAATTCGTCCGCCGCGGTTAAATTTGTCTGCTGAGGTTCTTCCTGAAAACCTTAAAAATTACCGGCATGAAATGCTTGCTTAGCTTTGCGCTCACCCTGGCCATTTCCGTTTCTGTATTTTCTCAAAACAATGCGCCATTGACAATTAAAACGGTTTTACTTAACCAGCTTAAGGCCACGCATAATAAGGCGGCCTGGTATGCGCCGCTGAACGTGGCCATCAATGGGATTACCGCGGAGCAGGCCAACTGGAAGGAAAAGGGCGCCGATCATTCCATCGCGGAACTTACGACGCATATCATTTTCTGGAACCAGAACCTTATGAAAAAATTCCTCAACCAGCCCACGCCAAATTTTTCAGGAAATAACGATGAAACTTTTTCACCGGTGGATAAGGACTCCTGGCCGGCGACCGTAAAGAAAGCCGACAGTCTCATGTCAGCCTGGGAAGCGGCCATTGAAGGGACCGACGAAAAAAAGCTGGAAGCCTGGTATGAATCCATTGCCAATATGAGCGTTCACAATGCCTATCATACGGGCCAGATAGTATATATTCGAAAAGTCCAGGGTTCGTGGAATCCGGAGAAAGGCGTAAAGTAGCTGCGACCGCGACGATTTTAAATCGACCGCGGTGATTTTAAACATTCAGTTTACACAAAAAACGTCCACATGCAAAACAGGAGAAAGTTCATTCGCAACAGTGCAGGTGTCTTAGCCGGTGCTTTGGCTATGCCTTATTTTAAAAAGTCTTTTTTCGCCCCGAGTTATCCGCCGCCCGGCCTGCAGATGTTTACCTTTTTCGATTCCATGGACGATGTGAACGCGACCTTTAAAAGGATTGCGGAGATCGGTTATGTTGAAATAGAATCTGCCTTCAGCAAAAAGCCGGGCTTTTACGGATACAAACCGAAAGAATTTGCCGATCTGCTCAATGGTATGGGACTTAAATGGAAATCGCATCACGTATTGGGTACACCCTTTGTTCCCCCTCCCGGGATGAAGATGCCTAACGGACCTGACGGCAAGCCGATGGTGATTCCAAAAATGAACACCCTCAAAGACGAGGCGGATATCATCATCAATGAGATGGTGGAAGGCGGCGTGGAATGGCTGGTATGTGCAAACATCACGATCAACACACCGGCAGATATTAAAACAGCTGTAGAAATTCTTAACAAGACCGACGAAGCCTGCAAAAAGAAGGGACTGAAATTCGCGTATCATAACCACGACTGGGAATTCAAACCCGTGGAAGGGAAGATACCTTACGATATCTTCTTAAAGGAAACACAGGTGAAAATGGAACTCGACCTCGCCTGGGCCATCAAGGGAGGGCAGGATCCCGTAGC
>Ga0207651_10000874_pt1 | contig 13182 bp, 9 predicted proteins | sample KBSM23metaG_FD_184328 | JGI IMG/M metagenome (GOLD analysis project Ga0207651, IMG submission 184328) | Miscanthus rhizosphere microbial communities from Kellogg Biological Station, Michigan, USA - KBS M2-3 metaG (SPAdes) (version 2) | ecosystem: Host-associated > Plants > Roots > Rhizosphere >... | reverse complement strand
GAAAACTACGGGCAGAAGATGAAGTCTCCCTTCGAGTATGCGGTCTCCTCCATACGCGCCCTCGGCGGAGACACCGGCGGCAACCAGCAAATCGGACGCATGATCGGGCAGATGGGCCAGCCGCTTTATCAATATCAGGCGCCAACCGGCTTTCCGGATCGAACCGATTTCTGGATGAGCGACGGTGCACTCATCGCGCGATTGAACTTTGCTGTGACCCTCACGTCCGGCAGGATTCCGGACACGCGAATCAGCCTCAACGGATTCAAGGATGCTCAGGCCGCCGCGCTTTTTCTTGGCTCGCCTGATTTTCAGAAGAGGTAGGTGCCCCATGTCACTATCACGCCGTTACTTTCTGAAATCGAGCGGACTTGCTATGGCGAGTTTCGCTGCAGCTCCGTCTTTTCTTGTTCGCGCGGCAATGGCCCAGGGAACTGCTCCCTCAATCGATCGACCGATACTGATTGCGATCTTTCAGCGCGGAGCCGCCGATGGGATCTCCGTGGTTCCACCCTTTGGGGATCGTAACTATGCCAGGGCCCGCCCGCAGATCGCAGTGCAGGCACCGAGCCGTGAAGGGGCGGAAACTGCGATTGATCTGGACGGCTTCTTTGGATTGCATCCTTCGCTAAGTCCGCTGAAGTCGATCTACGACGAAGGTCATTTCGCCGTAGTTCATGCTGTCGGTTCGCCGGATAACACGCGATCGCATTTCGATGCGCAGGACTACATGGAAGCAGGTGCGCCCGGCAACAAGAGTCTTGCCGATGGATGGCTCAATCGCTACCTGCAAGGAACACCAAAGACCGATTCCACCGCGTTTCGAGCTATCGCTCTGGACTCAAAGATGCCTCGAACGCTGATGGGATCCGCTCCAGCTCTTGCGCTCTCAAAGATTCAGGATTTCGATGTCCGCGGCGGCAATCCCAGGCAGGGCGCCAGCAGCGATCTTTACTCCGCGTTCGAGGCAATGTGGCGCAACTCCACGTTCGACGCCATCAAGATGCTGAAGAGTGCCAATCCGCAGCGGTTCCAGCCCGAAAATGGCGCGCGTTATCCGAATGGCCAGTTTGGACAAAGCCTTCTGCAGGTGTCTCAATTGATCAAAGCTGAAGTCGGCCTCGAGGTTGGCTTCCTGGACATCGGGGGTTGGGACACTCACGCTAACCAGCAGGGCCAGCTGAATCAGCGGCTACGCGAATATGGAGAGGGTCTCTCGGCTTTCTACCACGACCTGGGCGATAGAATGCGGAACGTCGTCGTCCTGACGATGACCGAATTTGGACGGACGATCAAGCAGAACGGCTCGGGAGGTACCGACCACGGCCATGCAAGCGCCTTGTTTGTGATGGGCGGTCCGGTAAAGGGTGGCAAGGTCTACGGCAAATGGCCGGGACTCGCACCTGAACAGCTGTTTGAAGGGCGCGATCTGGCTTTGACGACGGATTTTCGTGACGTCTTTTCCGAAGTGCTCAAGAAACATATGCGTGCTGCCGACACCGCCAGAGTATTCCCGGGCTGGCAACCTGGACAGACGTTGGGAATTATCTGAACTCGGCACTAACGCAACTGGCGAGACTCTATGGAGTCCAGACGTCGTATGTCGACATGCGCAAGCGGCGTCACGAAGCACACACCGAATCTGTACTTCTGGCGCTTCAGGCATTAGGCGCGCCCATCGCGACAGAGCGAGATGTCCCTTCAGCCCTTGCGGAGAAACGCGAGGCTCTTGCACGGCGAGCCGTCGATCCCGTAATCGTTGCGTGGGACGGACATTTTCAACCGCAGCGAGCAAAGCAGTTCCCCAACTCACAAGCAACGCTGACTCTTGAGGACGGCAACATCGCACCGTGGCCCCCGCGATCTCCGATTCCGCCCGGATATCACAAGCTTCGCGTCTCGTCGAAAGGTGCAGACAACGAAAGCCTCCTCATTTCTGCGCCAATGCGAGCGCATTTTCCGTTCTCTGGGAAGACATGGGGTGTGTTTGCACCAGTCTACGCTCTGCATTCGAAGAGAAGCCTTGGCGCCGGTGACCTGACCGATCTGGAATCACTCATCGACTGGACTTCCGAGAGAGGGGGGCGAGTGGTCTCCACCCTTCCTTTGTTGGCAAATTTTCTTGAGGAGCCCTTCGAACCGAGCCCGTATTCACCCATTAGCCGCCTGTTCTGGAACGAGTTCTATATCGATCTCTCGCGAGTGCCGGAGTTGTTTTCTTCTCAGAAGGCGAGACGGCTGTTGTCAAAGACGCCTCCCGCTCGAGGCACTCTCGTCGACTATCGGAACACGATGCGGGCGAAACGGCGTGTTCTGGAAGTGATGTCGCGGGAGTTTTTCGAAAGCGGCAACGAGGAGCGGAGGAAGGCGTTCGCTCGTTTCCTCGCAGAAAATCCCGAGGCTCGAAAATATGCACGTTTTCGAGCGCACACCGACACGGAGCGTCGCGGCTGGCATGATTGGAGGAAGGAAATTTCCAGCGCCAGTAGTGCCGGTGAACAATACCATCTCTATGTCCAATGGCTGACTCAAACGCAGCTCCGCGATCTCGCCGTCAAAAGCCGCAACGCGGGTTGCTTGTTGTACCTTGATCTGCCTCTGGGACTTCACGTGGACAGTTTCGATACCTGGCGATATCCCGGCCTGTTTGTGAAAGGAATGAGTGGTGGAGCGCCTCCCGATCCGGTTTTTACAACCGGTCAGAACTGGGCGTTCCAGCCGACCCATCCTCAAGCCATGCGTGAAGATGGGTACAGATATGCCATCGCTTACATCCGAAATCACCTGCGCTATGCAAACCTGTTGAGAATCGATCACGTGATGGGACTTCATCGCCTGTACTGGATTCCGGAAGGCTTGACGGGAGATCGCGGTGTGTATGTCCGATATCCGGCGACAGAAATGTATGCCATTCTCAGCCTCGAAGCGCATCGCGCAAACGCGGGGATCGTTGGAGAAAACCTGGGAGTGGTTCCAGCAGAAGTTAATGCGTCCATGGCGAAGCACAATGTGAAGCAACTCTATGTGGCGCAGTATGAGACGGCCGTCGGTTCGGCTCAGAAGGCGCTGAGAAATCCGCCAACAGGTTCCGTGGCGAGCTTGAACACGCACGACATGTTTCCCTTTCGCGCGTTTATCGAGGGGCAGGATATCGATGCTCGGCTAAAGCTCGGCTTTCTTACCTCGAAGGAAGCAGCGATCGAGAAAAAAGACCGGCGAAAAGTGCGGAAGGCCTTCGAAAAAGTTTTCGGCAAGGACATCTTTCAAGGATGCGTGCAGTTCCTGGAACGGAGCCGCGCCGAAATCGTTCTTCACAGTCTTGAAGATCTCTGGGGTGAAACGAAACCGCAGAACATTCCCTCAACAACGACCGAACATGCAAACTGGCGGCGGCGAATGAGGTACAGTATGGAGCGTTTGCGTCGGCTGAAAACCATGTTTTCACGATAGGACTGCGACAGAGCGAAACCCTAATGTCATTGCTCAGCGACCGAGACCTCTATTTGTTCAATGAGGGCAGTCACGTCCGTCTCTATGATCATCTGGGGTGCCACATCGCAGAGCACTCAGGACAAACGGGCGCCTGGTTCGGGATCTGGGCTCCTGACGCTAAAACCGTATCTGTTATTGGCAGCTTCAATGATTGGAACCCCGCTTCGAATCCTCTCGTTGCCCGTCAACAATCGGGCTTGTGGGAAGCCTTTATCCCGGCGGTCAATGCCGGGGATACGTATAAGTTTCGTATCACATCCCGATTTCATGGCTACACCGTAGATAAAGCGGATCCCTTCGCCATTTACGCTGAAACGCCGCCTCGCACGGGATCGAAAGTCTGGGAGCTTGCGTATGGCTGGGGAGATTCGAAATGGATGGCCGGCCGTGGAGAACGCAACAGCATCCATGCCCCTATATCCATTTACGAAGTTCATCTCGGTTCATGGCGGCGAGTCCCAGAAGAAGACAACCGATCGCTGAGTTATCGTGAAATTGCCGGCCCGCTTGCGGATTACGTCATCGACATGGGATTCACCCATGTGGAACTGATGCCGATTACGGAACACCCGTTCTTCGGATCCTGGGGATATCAAACGACAGGCTACTTTGCGCCGACCAGCCGATACGGCACACCGCAGGATCTGATGTACCTGGTGGATCACCTTCATCAGCGCGGCATTGGTGTGATTCTCGATTGGGTGCCGTCGCACTTTCCAACGGACGAATTTGCATTGGGATTTTTCGATGGCACACACCTATACGAACACGCCGATCCGAGAATAGGTCTACATCAAGACTGGGACAGCTTCATCTTCAACTACGGCCGTCACGAAATCCGTAGTTTCCTGTTGAGTTCCGCGATGTTCTGGCTGGAGCGGTACCACATGGACGGGCTCCGCGTAGATGCTGTTGCATCGATGCTCTATCTGGACTACTCGCGCAAAGAAGGGGAGTGGATTCCCAATGCTTACGGCGGAAAGGAGAATATCGAAGCTGTGGAGTTCCTCCGGCGGTTCAATACGGAGGTCTACAAGGCCCATCCGGACGTACAAACGATCGCGGAAGAATCCACCTCCTGGCCGGCAGTGTCACGGCCGACGTACGTTGGCGGACTCGGTTTCGGGCTCAAATGGGATATGGGATGGATGAACGACACGCTGAAGTACATGGCTCTCGATCCCGTTCATCGAAAATACCATCAGAACCTGCTGACGTTCCGAATCATATACGCGTTCCAGGAGAACTTTGTGCTTCCTCTTTCCCACGACGAAGTCGTTCACTCAAAAGGATCCATGCTCGGGCGAATGCCCGGAGATCTCTGGCAGAAGTTCGCGAACGTTCGATTGTTGTTTGCCTATCAGTTTGCCCAGTCAGGGAAGAAGCTGCTCTTTATGGGATCGGAGTTTGCCCAATGGAGCGAATGGAGCCACGATGGCAGCCTGGACTGGCATCTGCTTGGTCTTCAATCGCACCACCAGGTGCAACGCTGGGTTTCGGACCTGAACCATGCCTATCGGGCTGAAGCCGCCCTCCATGAACTGGATTGTGACGGCAGGGGATTCGAATGGATAGATTGCAGCGATACGGACCAGAGCATGCTCGCGTTCCTTCGCCGGCCCGCCTCGGATCGCGAAGCAATTCTCGTTGTTCTCAACTTCACACCAGTGCCTCGGATGGGTTATCGACTCGGTGTTCCCTGGGCCGGCGCCTGGAAAGAGATTCTCAACAGTGACGCAAAACACTACGGCGGCGCGGATTTCGGCAATCTCGGGAAAACGATGGCTCAGGCGATTCCAATGCACGGGCGTCCGAACTCCGTCTCGCTTACGGTGCCTCCCCTTGGAGCAATCTTTTTGAAGGGAACGACTACGGAAGAACCGCTAAGTTAAGCGGATTCCCTGATTGATCGAGATAGCGAATTGCTCCGACTGCACCGGAGTTTCCCCTTCCATTGATGACGATGAACTGTGTGGCATACCCGCCGCCATCAACCAGATGAGGAAACACGACCGGGCCGTATTCGCCGACGTCCTTCAGCGGTCCGGTGGACGTTATCATGAACTGTGCTTGTTCGTTGTAACGAGCGCGGAACCCCGCAAATGTGACGCCAGCGTCCGACGTGGTGGCGTACAGGATGCCGAGATAGGGGTGAGGCAGATTCTCAAAGCCAGGAATCTCATTGAGGAACCTGCTTAAATGACCCCGGGGTGGCAGAGTAATCACCGACGACAATCCGCTGTCCGTTCCATCGAAGCCAATGAGCTTGAGCGTAACTGTTGCCGGCGAATCTAATGAATTCGCCAGCGCCACGGCAGGCATGGTTCCAAGTGCCGTTGGAAAGTCTCCGGTGATTTCTGCGTACATCTTAAATTCTGGAGCAGGTTCCACTCCTTCGACAGTCACTGCGAGGGAATTATTCTCAGTGAAGCTTAAGATTGCGTAAGCGAGAGGAGCATACGATCCAGACGTCGGAACAACATCTACAAACGCTGCAACGATGTCAGCAGTTTCGCTGTGAGTACCGTATAAAACGCTCTCATGCGGTTCTATCGAATACGAAAGCACTGAACCCGTCCCTCTGTCAGTAACCATCTCCACAGGCATTCCCGGTTCGCCGGGCAAACCTGCTTTAAAGAACCGAATCTCTCCTGAAATGGGCATGTCGCTGGGATTGACGAGATGAATCTGGCCGGACCAACCTCCTCCGTCTGCAAATTGAGGAATCGTAATGGGATTGGCATTCACCCTGTTGAGATTGATGATCGGCAGATACACGTTTACAGGAGTGCCACCGGATCCCGCCAGCAAAGCGATTGTAGAGAGTGGAGTCGTGGACGCATAGACAAGCGTTCCAACCTGATTAACAGGGATATTGAACGGAGACGCATAAACAAAGCCAGAGATCTGAGCGTGCCCCGCGAGCGTGAATGTTTGCTCCGTGACAGCACCTCCTCCTCCGTTCGCAGTGAACCAAACGGTAATGGAGGCCTCTTCATCGCTTCGATTCACCATCGTTAGTGCGGTCGCGTTGCCGACGGTGGTGTTCACATAGACCTCACCGTTAGGCGTTGGGAATGGCGCGGGCAACGTCACTTCGTTCAGAAGAGTTCCAGCACTTCTCAGGTCAATGATCGCAAGACCGGAAGGAGAAGCGTTCCCAGTAACTTCAAGAGAAGCGTAACCAAATGTCACCTGAGCTGTCTGCCCGGCGGTCGACGAGCTCGCTCCGCCGTTCATCGGGAAAGCGATCGGAACACTCGTTTTGACGTCATCCGAATTAATCTTGACGACGAACCCGTCCTGCCCTCCAGCGCTCTTGGCTTGAAAGGCATCGGATGAGACGGGAAAGTCCACCAGGGACGTTGTAAATCCCGTGACGTACGCATTCCCAGCCGGGTCTACCGCAAGCGATGTTGCGCCTTCAACTCCGAAGCCACCGAGAAATGTCGAATAGACGACGTGCGTTGCATCGGATGCTATCTTCATCACGAAACCGTCCTGGAGACCGCGCAGAAACCCACCTATGGCATTGATCGCAAAGAACCCCAGCGACTTCGTGAAGCCCGAGACGTAGATGAAACCGTTATTGTCAACGGCAATACCTGTTCCACTGTCTATGTCTTCCGCTCCGATGAAGGTCGAAAAATCCACGTCCTGTCCGTCCGGATGCATCTTGATCAGGAACGCGTCATACATTCCGGCATTGAAGATCTGAGCGGGACTCTTCAGAGGGAAATCCAGGCCGGATGAGGTGGTTCCCGTTATATAGATCGTGTTGTTCTTGTCGACGGCAAGACGCACACCGTTATCGGAATTTGATCCTCCCCAATATGTGGAAAAAACCAGCGCGCTCCCTGTGCTGTTGAATTTTGTGATGAAGATGTCGTCGATGCCGCCTCGGTAGGTACCAACGAGAGGATGCGACATCGGGAAATTCAGAGACGTGGTGTACCCGGTGAGAATGATCTCCCCGTTAGAATCGACCGCGACGTCATACGCCTGCTCATCGCCGACTCCGCCCAGGTAGGTCGAGAAGCCTATGGTGCCTGCGGCAGTGACTTTGGTTAAAAATGCATCGCGCAGCCCTCCACCGAATCGGGATTGAAAGGCATTGACGACCGGAAAGTTCCCAGAAAGAGTCGATCCCGTCACATAGGCGTTTCCCTGGGCATCGACCGCGACACCAAAGGCACGGTCACTCTGGTTGCCGCCCAGGTACGACGAGAACTGAAGCGTCCCACTGCTGCCTTCGAGCCTGACGATGTAGGCTTCCTGTGCTCCCCCCGAGGCCGCCTGAAACCCGTTGACGATTGGAAAGTCGTTATTGAAGGTGTAACCCACTACGAAGATATTTCCCGACGGATCCAGGGCGAGGCTGTGCGCCTCATCATCGACGGTCTGGGAACTCGTTGCAGCGGGGGGAGTCCCTCCGAAATAAGTCGAATAAATCACGGTGCCCGACGGACTGAGCTTGGTTACGAATGCTTCAAACCGCTTTTGAGGATCGGGCTGCAATGTGGGCACTTGCGGATTTTCGTCCTCGGATATCAAAGCGCCGTCCTGGGTGAAGCCGGTGATATACGCATTGCCGTTGCCATCAAGAGCAATGTCATTGCCCTGGTCGCTACCCGTCCCTCCAATGTATGAAGACCAAACCAGTTTCGGATCGATGGTCAGCTCGCGGCTTCGATCGTACCGGCCAACGTCGAATGCCACACGGTGATCCCGAAGAATGAAGCGTGCGTCAACGGGTTCCTGGACGGCGCCGCGCCGCTGAAATGCAATGGGGCGGCGGTGGCGAATTTCGCCAGCGGACGTCGCAAGGATCAGGTCGCCATCGGGCGACAGTGAAATACCGTTGACGCCGTCGAATTCGATTTCAATGGAAGAGGGCTCGAAAAAAGGCTGAATCCGAAAGTCGTATTCCAGCTGGCGGCCGCTCCCATAGTAGATGAGATCAACGCCGGGATAGACGCCGCCATACTTGACCTTTGCAAACTGCGGAACTGACTTCAGCCACTTGGTGGGATCATTACCATGAAAGTAATTGGTAAAACCCGGCTGCAAACCGATCCCTTCAATCGCAGGATGGGGGTTCTGGCCAACGAGCTTCATCCGAACAGCCAGCGCAGGGTTCGCAAAACTCAGGACAGCTTCTGTGTCGTTCAGGAAAAAACTGTGTCCGTTGCCGTGCGACACAAATCGAACGTTTGAAGCAGCCTGGCCACGATTTGGTTCAAACGCGAGAGCCGAATCGAGATTCCTGGCGACTGGGGCTTGCGCAAATAACGGAAGAGCGATTACCCAAAGAGCGAGCGTCACAGCGAGTCTTCGGAAAAACATGCGTCTGACATCCTATCCCAAAATAGGGCCTTTAGACTTCCGAAACCGGAAAACGTAGTCGGCAGGGAACGGCGGCTTACGCAGTATGGCGGCCGATCAGATGCACCGCGGAAGCCTTGAAGACAGCGAAGACCCGGGACCCTCTAGCGAGGCTCAGATCCTCCAGCGCCTGACGCGTCACAAGGGCGACAATGTCGCACCCGATATCCACTGTCACTCTACACAATGATCCGGCCGGAGCGATTTCACGCACTATCCCGGGGATGTGGTTGCGCGCACTGCTTTGGCCAGCACGTCCTGTCTCCAGGGTTACATTTTCACCGCGGATACAGACAAAGTATTCCGACAGATTGTCCTGCGGATCCGCTCCGATCAACTCCGCGCTTCCTACGCGCAGAGTTACGGATCCGTTGCCTCGCTCGATGACCGATCCGGCCGCTACCGTTTCCATACCGACAGCGGCCGCGACATCGGTGTGTTGCGGCCGCGCGAAGACATCCTGCGGCGTTCCCGCCTGTAGCACCGTTCCGTTGCTCATGACGACGAGGTTGTCTCCCAAGCGCAGGGCGTCAATCCAGTCGTGGGTAACGACAATTGCGGGAAGGCGCAGCGTCTGTAGAAGACGCGCAAGTTCTTCTCTGACCCGCTCGCGCGTGGGACCATCCAGAGCTGACAGCGGTTCGTCGAGAAGCAGCAACTCCGGCCCGCAGGCAACAGCACGAGCCAGTGCCACGCGCTGCTGTTCTCCGCCGGACAATTCTGCCGGGCGACGGTCCAGCAAGTCCAGGACTTGCATCCGCTCGGCAATCTCTCGCGAGCGGCTTTGACGTTCGTTTTTCGACACATTCGCAAGGCCGAACCCGATGTTTTCGCGAACACTTAAGTGGGGGAACAAGGCGTAGTCCTGAAACAAATATCCAACCGAGCGTTGCTGCGGTGCCAGATGGATATGCCGTGACACATCAGCCCAGACTTCCTCCTTGAAGTGAATCCTTCCGGCCGTGAGGCTTTCAAGACCGGCAATACATCGAAGCACTGTCGTTTTGCCTGAACCTGACGGGCCGAACAGCACCGTCACCTCCGGACCAAGGCCAATCTGCAGGGAAGCGTGGACTCGAAACCCGCTTTTGTAGTTTTTCGAAATTTCCGCGATCAGCACGGTCTCAATGAAGCTTTTTCAAAACCGCAATGTCATTCGCCGAAAGACCCGAAAACCTGGGAATATCGTTGCGAGCCTGAAGCTTGTTGCGATAACGGAGAAAGTACGCCGCGAGATCACCGCCATATCCGAAGTAATACATGATGTCTTCGAAATTGGCGGTGTGCGAAAGCCCCAGAGCGTGGCCGATCTCATGCACGCACGTTAGGTAGACGATAGTATCCCTGAAGAGGCGGTCACGTCCTGCGCGCGAAGCAAAGGGTTCGCCCATGCTGCTGACACCGGGTGAAATAAACACGACAGCCCCATCCCTACCGTCGATGCGTTGCATTTCGCCAAACTGCCCTTCACTAGCCGCAATCCATCGCACACGCAGCAGAGACTCGGACTCGTTCTTCGCTCGAACAAATTTCAGGCGGTTTCCGCTCTCGCGGCCCCACGCCTCCAGTGCATAAACCGCAAGTTCCCCATCTTTCGCGTCATAGCCGGCAATTCCGGTGCCGTCAGAGATGTAATACGGAACTGTTTGTGGTCCAGCAGCGATCTGCAAAAGAAGAGTAGCGAGGAGAACTGTGGACGTGAAAGCAGCGATCATTTCGAGCTGAGAAGTTCCCTGGCTGTAAACAGGGGGTAAAAGGCATATCGCTTCGATATCGCCTGAGTGCCACCTTCTTCACGATCGACGACACAGAACGTCGCCGCGACGACATACCCGGCCTCCTCGGCTCTTTCACATGCCTTCAGAATGGAATCTCCTGTCGTGCACACGTCATCGACGATAACGACACGCGATCCAGGCAAGCCATCCCATCCTTCAATGAAGCGCTGCATCCCATGCGCCTTCGCTTCCTTACGCACAATAAAGCCGCGCAGAGGGGCACCCTCAAGCTCACTGACCACCGCAACCGAGGCCGAGATTGGATCGGCGCCCAGCGTCAGTCCGCCAACCGCGTCGGCGTGAATCGACAGTTGGCGGATTCTTTGCAGAATTAGCCGGGCGATGAGCAACGCTCCACGAGGATGTAACGTTGTCATACGACAATCGAGATAGTAGTTGGCTTTCTTTCCTGAGGATAAAACAAACTCGCCGGTGCGCAGTGAATTCGTGCGGATGATCTCCGCAAGCTCGTCCCGTGCTTCGGGCATATGGCCGGAGTATAGCACGCGTAAAGTTGTGATAGATTTGGCCGATGCTTCTTGAAGGCAAGACCGGACTGGTAATGGGCGTCGCGAACAAGCGTTCGATCGCCTGGGGAATTACGAACGCTGTCAGCAAGGCCGGAGCCCGTGTCGTGCTGACCTACCAGAGCGAGCGCCTGGGCGAAAACGTCACGGAACTGGCAGAGAGTCTCAAAGATCCCCTGCTGCTTCAGTGCGACGTCTCGCATGACGACCAAATTGCGTCAACAATGGGCCGTATTCAAGAGCAGGTGGGCCACCTCGATTTTCTCGTGCATGCGCTTGCGTTCGCGCCCCGTGAGGCTCTCGACGGCATGTACGCCGACACGAAACGCGACGATTTCAAGACCGCTCTGGATGTTAGCGCGTACTCCCTGGTCGCGGTTTCCCGCGCGGCCATGCCTCTGATGCAGGGCCGGCAGTCGTCGATCGTAACCCTCACTTACCTTGGCAGCGAACGCGTCGTGCAGAACTACAATGTGATGGGTGTTGCAAAGGCAGCCCTTGAATCCACAGTTCGGTACCTCGCCAACGATCTGGGCCCTCACGGCATTCGCGTGAACGCCATCTCCGCGGGCCCTATAAAAACGCTCGCGTCGTCTGCCGTTGGCGGTATTTCCGGAATGATCAAACTCCACACCGAGAAAGCGCCACTGCGAAGAGCCGTCGATATCGACGAGGTTGGGGACGTCGGGTTGTTCCTGGTCAGTAGCCTCTCGCGCGGAGTCACTGGTGAAGTGATCTACGTGGACGGCGGATACCACATCCTCGGTGTTTAGGGAGAGGGTGATTGTAGGGGGCAAGAAAGACAAAGAATTTGAAATTGGACGAGTCCGGGGAACTCAAAACCGAAATTACAAGATCTCAGATTGGACCACCTTACGCACCCTGGCGGTCCAATTCCGGACTCGTCCGATTTCAAATTTCTTTTCGGCGGCGGTCAGCCTTAATCGCCTAGTGTTCAGCGGCGTAGCAGGTCTGCTGTGGATCGTGCCAATCGTCTACGATAGATACCCGTTGAACGCAGCCGATGGTGCAGGAGGGTGCGCAGTCTTTCTTGGTGAAGTATTCCCGCTCAATATCGTCAACCGTGTAGTTCTCGAGTGAAATTCCCGGATGGCCGCGCTGTTGCGAGCAGTAGTGAACCAGGCCGTCCTCGCAAATGTACAGGTACCGGGCGCCCGCTCTGCACTTCCAGTCGTTCACTTGCCCTCGAGCCAGGTTCTCCTGGAACCAGTTGATGCTGGAATAGCCGCGGTTTGTCTCGTACCCCTTGATCTCCTGATAGACACGGCGCTCGCGCTCGGTGAGCGGTTTTAACCCGCCGGTGTGGTCATGAATGATTCCTACCGAACTCGCGAACCCGAATCCGACAGCACGCTTCGTGACCGTAAGCGCATCCTCCGGATTGCGGATACCGCCCCCGATGACAGAGTTAATGTTTACGGAGAACTCGGCATGTTCAGCGAGGAATTCCAGCTTCTTGTCGAGAACCTTCAGGCTCTTCATTGACACATCATCCGGCTGGATGTTGTCGATGCTGATTTGGAGGTGTTCAAGACCGGCGTCATTCAACGCCCGGATCTTTTGCGGCGTGAGCAGGTAGCCGTTGGTGATGATTCCGGCGATCATTCCATGATAGCGGATACGGCGGATTATCGCTTCGACTTCCGGATGGAGCAGCGGCTCGCCCCCGCTCAAGGTCACAACGGCGGTGCGAAGCCCCGCAAGGAGATCGATTCTCCGAAGCATCGTGTCCGTTGGGATTGGTGGCGAAAAATCGTCGTACTCATTGCAGTATCCGCACGACAGGTTGCAACGGCGCGTGGGAATAATGTGGGCCAGCATCGGGTGCTTCGTCGATACAAGTCCCTGAAGCACCATGTTCAGTTCACGCAGCTTGAGTTTGAATCTATTAGACCGTTTCATTGCCAGGGTCGAACGATACCACACATGACGGCGCCCCTATTCAGTGGCTGCGCTCTTCTGTGTGTCCTTTCGGTGAG
>Ga0207651_10000865_pt1 | contig 13233 bp, 12 predicted proteins | sample KBSM23metaG_FD_184328 | JGI IMG/M metagenome (GOLD analysis project Ga0207651, IMG submission 184328) | Miscanthus rhizosphere microbial communities from Kellogg Biological Station, Michigan, USA - KBS M2-3 metaG (SPAdes) (version 2) | ecosystem: Host-associated > Plants > Roots > Rhizosphere >... | reverse complement strand
ACCTCCTGCCAGCGGAAGGCGGCGTCGCGGTGGGCCGCGATCGCCTGTTCCAGCGCGGCGCGATCCGTGCCGCTCACGTGCACCGCGGCGCCGAACGCGCTCGCGCTCAGCACGCCGGGCCGGTGCTCCAGGTCGCCGACGATGCGGCCGATGTCGCGGCCTTCGCCGTTGAAGGTGATCAGGCCCGATTTCTCGATGATCTCCTGCGCCGTGCCGCGCGCGATCAGCCGGCCGTCGAGGATGTAGCCGATGTCGTGGCAGCGCTCCGCCTCGTCCATGTAGTGCGTCGACACCAGCACCGTCAGGCCCTTGTCGGCGAGCGCGTGGATCGCGTCCCAGAACTCGCGCCGGGCCTTGGGATCGACGCCGGCGGTGGGCTCGTCGAGCAGCAGCAGCTTCGGATCGTGCAGCGTCGCGGCCGCCAGCGCGAGGCGCTGCTTCCAGCCGCCCGAGAGCGCGCCGGCGAGTTGCTCGCGCCGGTCGGTGAGCCCCAGGTGCGCGATCGCGTCCTCGACGCGGCCCTTGCGGTCGTCGAGCTCGTGCACGCGCGCGACGAAGTCGAGGTTCTCCTGGATGGTCATGTCCTCGTAGAGCGAGAAGCGCTGCGTCATGTAGCCCGTCTGCCGCTTGATGGCCGCGGTCTGCGTGCGGAAGTCCAGCCCCAGCACCTGCCCCTCGCCGTGGTCAGGCGTGAGCAGGCCGCACAACAGGCGCAGCGTGGTCGTCTTGCCGGCGCCGTTGGGGCCCAGGAAGCCGGTGATGCGGCCTTCGCCGACCTGGATGGAGACGTCGCGCACCACGTGCTTGTCGCCGAAGCACTTGTCGAGGCCGCGGACGTCGATGGCGGAATTCATGGGGCGACCTCCGCCTGACGGCTGCGGGGCGAGCGCCTTCGGAGCGGCCGGGGCGGCGCTCATCGGCGCTTCAGGTCCGCTGCCGTCGGGGCGACATCGATCGGCTGGCCCGGCACCAGCGAGTCGGGGCTGGACGGCCGTCCCTCGACCAGGAAGACCAGCTTCTGGCGCGCGTCCAGGCTGTAGATGACGGGCGGCGTGTACTCGGGCCGCGAGGCGACGAAGTCCACCGTGGCGGTCATGCCCGCGGGGCAGCCGTCGCAGGCGATCGCGACCTGGCGGCCCGCCCGGTAGCCGCTCACCAGGGCCTGCGGGACGTAGAAGCGCACCTTGACGTCGCCATCGGGGACCAGGGTCACGACCGGCGCATTGGCGGAGACGCTCTCGCCCGTCTTGAACATCACGTCCTCGACGCGCCCGGCACTCGGCGCCGTCGGCGCCAGGTCGCTCACCTCGCGCCGGGCCGAGCGCAGGCCGGCCTCGGACTGCGCGAGCTGCGCCTGCGCGGCGCGCACGGCGGCCGTCGCCGTCTGCACTGCGGCGCGGGCGCCGTCGCGCTTGTCGAGGGCCGCCTTGGCGGCGGCCTCGGCCTGCTCGATCTGCAGCGCGGCGACGGCGCCCGGCTTCTCGCGCTGGGCGGCCGCGAGGCGGCGCAGCTCCGCGCCGGCGCGATCGGCGTCGGCCTGGGCGGCGCTCGCGTCGGCGCGTGCACGCTGCAGCGCCGCCTGCTGCTGCTGCACCGCGGCCTGGCTGGCGCCGATCTGCGCGCTGGCCTGGTCTGCCTGGGCGGCCCGGATCGTCGGGTCGACGTCGAACAAGGCCTGGCCCGCCTTGACCCGATCGCCGCGGCGCACGGCGATCCGCGTCAAGGTGCCGCCGATCGGCGAGGCCATGGTCACGTCCTCGCTGACCACATAGCCCGTGAACGCCTCGCGGCGCGGCTGCTCGCGCGCGCGCAGCAGCAGCCAGCCGCCGCCGATCACGAGGACGGCCGCGGCGACTGCCGCGATGGGGCGCCACTTGCGCGGGCGTCGAGTCTCATCGGTCTTCTTGTCATCGGCCACCGGTGTCATCCTTGTCATCGAGGGTCCGGCGCGCGTCCCAGCCGCCGCCCAATGCCTTGTAGAGTGCCACGGCGTCGTGCGCGGTGGCGGCCTCTGCCTGCAGCGCGGCGTCCTCGGCCGCCAGCTGCGCCTCGCGGGCCGACAGCATGTCGGCGGCCGCGGACAGGCCGTGCCGGTACGCCACGCCGGCGGAATCGGCCGCGTCCTGCGCCGCCTGCGCCGCGTCGCGCAGGTCGTGCGTACGGCGCCTGTCGGCGTCCAGGCGCGTCAACGCGTCCTCCACCTCGCGCAGCGCCTGCAGGACGGTCTTTCGCCAGGCAATCGCCGCCTCGTCGGCCTGGGCCTGGCGCAGGTCGACCGTGGCATGCAGGCGATCGCGACCGAGCAGCGGGAAGACGACCTTGCCGCCCAGGTTGTCCTGGCGGCTGTCCGCGTCCACCAGCGTCGACAACGAGCGCGATGCCATTTGCAGCGCGCCGGTGAGCGAGATCCGCGGATAGAGATCGGCCTGGGCGGCGCCGATGTCCGCCATTGCCGCGGCGAGCGTGCGCTCGGCCGCGCGGATGTCGGGCCGCCGTTCGAGCAGCTCCGAGGGCAGGCCGGGTGGCACGTCCAGCGGGGCCGCGGCGCGTTGGTCGGGCTGCGGCAGGTCGGCGGCGGGCGCGGTCGGGGCGAGTCCCAGCAACAGGGCCAGCGCGTGCCGGTCGGCGTCGGCCTGCGCGGCGAGATCCTCGCGCTGGGCCGAGGCCTGGCGGATCGCCTGGCGCTGGCGCAGGGCCTCGGTGTCGGCGGCCAGCCCATGCCGCGCGCGCACCTCGGCGAAGGCCAGCAGGTCGCGCCGCGTGGCCAGCGTCGCGTCGGCCAGGGCGATGCGGCGCTGCAGGCTGCGCTCGTGCAGCCAGGTGTCGGCGACCTCGGCGGCGAGGATCACCTCGGCGTCACGGCGCGACCAGAGCGCCGCGTCCGCGCGCGCCTGCGCGGCCTCGTTGGTGCGGGCATCGCCGCCGAACAGGTCGAGCTCCCACGAGGCGTCGAAGCCCGCCTGGAAGGTCTTGAACGTCTCGCCCGGCAGGCCCAACCCGCCGCCGGAGCCGCCGGAGCCCGAGCCGCCGGAGGCCAGGCCGGCCAGCGCCGACGGCAGCGCGTTCTTGCTCAGGCGGGCTGCCGTGGCGCCGGCCGAGGCGTCCAGCCGCGGCCCCTGGCCGCCGCGCACGATCCGCTGCTGCAGGCGCGCCTCGCGCACGCGTGCGGCCGCCTGTCGCACGTCGAGGTTGGCGGCGAGTGCGCGCGAGACGAGCGACGTGAGGGTGGGATCGTCGAAGGCGGCCCACCACGCCGCGAGTTCGCCCGCCTCGCCGGGCGCGTGATCGCTGGCGAAGGCCGCCGGCAAGTCCAGGCGCGCCGCGCCCGGCGGGGCCGGCAGCGGGGCGGCACACCCGCACAGGCCGGCCAGCGCGGCCAGGGACAGGACGACGACTTCTCTCATGAGCCCGGATGGTGTATCTTATTGACCCGCGGGTCAATAGTAACGAGGCGAACGTGGCAAAGTGGCCGCCACTCGCTGCGACACCGCGGCACCAACCAACGGCGATGACCACGAGCAGATCCAAGGCCCCGCCGCGGCGGGAGCGGCGCAAGGAAGACCGTCCCGCGGAGATCGTCGCGGCGGCGCTCGAGGTGTTCGCGGACAAGGGCTTCGGCGCCGCCAAGATCAGCGACGTGGCGCAGCTGGCCGGCGTGTCCAAGGCGACCGTGTTCGTCTACTTCCCGACCAAGGAAGACCTGTTCCGGGCCGTGGCGCAGACGGTGGCCGGCGCCAACTTCGAGCGCCTGCGCGCGGCCGGCGCGGAGCTCGCGATCCCGTTGGCGCAATTCGTGCCGCTGCTGCTCGCGCAGGCCGCGGCCGTCGGCGAAAGCCGGGTCGGCTCGATCGTGCGGCTGCTGATCGCCGAGTCGCGCGCCTTCCCGGACATGGCCCAGGTCTGGCACGACGAGGTCGTCTCCGTGATGCTGGGCATCCTCGTGTCGGCGATCACGCAGGCGCAGGCGCGCGGCGAGGTGCGGGCTGGCGACCCGCGGCTGATCGCGTTCTCGATCGTTGGCCCGATGATGGCCGGCATGATCTTCCGCGAGGTGTTTCGCGGGGCCGGCGCGGAACTGCCCGACCTGCGGGCGCTGGCCACGCAGCACGCCCAGATCGTGCTGGCGGGCTTGTCGACGCGCGCGACCCGCTGAGGCCGGCACGGGACGCTCAAGATCGCGCCAAACCCGCGCAGCATGTCACGTCCGTCGACGTTCCGGTTCGCCGATGCTTGCCTGCGGCAGCCACAATCGCGCGCGGGGAGAAAGACATGTTCGACAAGCTGCGGGCGGTTGTTTTCAGGAAGAGTGCATCCGTCGACGACGCCGAGGTGGCGCGCGCCTTCGTCGATCCGCTGACGCAACTGCCGACGCGGCACGTCATGCTCGACCGCTTGCGCGAGGCGCGCGGGGCCGGCGTTGCCGGGGCGCTGGCCCTGTGCGATCTCGACCTGATGAAGCACATCAACGACCAGCACGGCCACGCCGCCGGGGACGAGGTGCTGAAGACCGTGGCCCTGCGGCTCGGGCACGTCGTGGCGGACAAGGCCTGGGTGGCACGCATCGGCGGCGACGAGTTCGTGGCGTTCCTGCCCGGCGCCGGCCTCGCCGACGCGCAGCGCGTGCTGAACCAGTGCATGGACGAGATCCGCCGTCCGATCAGCCTGTCCGACGGCAGCACGATCATCGTGACCGCGTCGGTCGGCCTCGCCACGTTTGCATCGTCCTCGATCGACGAGGTGCTGAAGGCCGTCGACGTGGCCATGTACGCCGCCAAGGCGCGCGGGCGCGACCGCCTGGTGGTCTTCGACGACGACACCCGCAAGATCGTGACCGCCAGGCGCGAGCTCGCGGCCACGGTGGTCGAACTGCAGGAGCGCAACCGCGCCCTGCGCGACGAGGCCCGCACCGATGCCCTGACCGGCCTGCGCAATCGCCTGGCGCTCGACGAACTGCTGGACTCCGACGTCGGCGACCCGAATTCGCGCCTCGCCGCGGCCGCGGTGGCCTTCGTGGACATCGACCACTTCGGCGACTACAACCACCTGCACGGGGATGCCGCCGGCGACGAGGCCCTGCGGCGCGTGGCCGCGGCCGTGCGCGGCTGCTCGCGCGACCCGGACCTGGTCTTTCGCAAGGGCGGCGAGGAACTGGTCGTCGTCATCCCGGACGCGGTGCAAGGCGACGCGCTCGTTGCGGCCGAACGGATCCGGAGCTCCGTGCAGGCACTCGGCATCGCGCACGCCGGATCCCGGGTGTCGCCGTGCCTGACCGTGACGATCGGCCTGGCCAGCGGCGGCGCGGGGCTGCCGCTGCGCCAGCGCCTTGTCGCCGCCTCCGAGCTGGCGATGCGCGCCAAGGTCACCAACGGCAGGAACCGCGTGCACGACGTCGACATGCGCGCCGCCAGGACGTCAGCTGCCCCGGCCGGATCGCCCGGCCAGGCCCCTTACAAGTCGAAGTCGTAGTCGATCGTCAGCGGCGCATGGTCGCTGAAGCGCGACTCGATGTGGATGTGTTCCTTGCGCGCCAGCGCCGCGACGCCCGGCGTGGCGAGGTGGTAGTCGAGCCGCCAGCCCACGTTCTTCGCCCAGGCCTGGCCGCGATTGCTCCACCAGGTGTATTGCTCTTCCTTGTCGTTGAGCGTGCGGAACACGTCGACCAGGCCGCCGTCCGTCAGCAGCCTGGTCATCCACTCGCGCTCCTCGGGCAGGAAGCCGGAGTTCTTCTGGTTGCCCTTCCAGTTCTTCAGGTCGATGTTCTTGTGCGCGATGTTGATGTCGCCCACGAGGATGAACTCGCGCTGGCCCTTGAGCGCCATCAGGTGCGGGTAGATCAGGTCGAGGAAGCGGAACTTGGCGGCCTGGCGCTCCTCGCCGGAGGAGCCGCTGGGGAAGTAGCAGCTGATGATGCTCAGCTTGTCGAACGGATGCCTGAGGCCGTCAGCGGGCTTGTCGAAGCGGAACTCGACGTAGCGGCCTTCCTCGTCGAACTCGGCGTCGCCGAAGCCGGTGACGACCTCGGTGGGCGCGACGCGGCTGTACAGGCCGACGCCCGAATAGCCCTTCTTGACCGCGTAGTGGAAGCGGCCGGCCATGCCGTCCAGCGTGTCGAAGGTCTCGTGCACATGCTCGTGCTGCGCCTTGACCTCCTGCACGCCCATACAATCGGCCTTCATCGACTCTGCCCAGGCCAGGAAGCCCTTGTTGTGGGCTGAACGGATCCCGTTCAGGTTCAATGTCACCAGGCGAAATCCCAAGGGTTCAACTCCAAATGTCTTCTGCACCCACCAACGATCTGCTCGCGCAGGAATTCGTCCAGTTCTCGGTGGAGGCCGGTGTTCTTCGGTTCGGTGATTTCAAGACGAAGGCCGGGCGCCAGTCGCCCTACTTCTTCAACACCGGATTCTTCGACGACGGCATGAAGCTCATGCGTCTTGGTGAATTCTATGCACGGCGCCTGCTTGCGTCGGGCGTCGAGTTCGACATGCTGTTCGGCCCGGCCTACAAGGGCATCACGCTGGCCGCGGCGGTAGCCATCGGCCTGGCCAGGCAGGGCAAGAACGTCACGTACGCGTACAACCGCAAGGAAGCCAAGGATCACGGCGAAGGCGGCACGCTGGTGGGCGCGCCGGTCAAGGGCCGCGTGATGATCATCGACGACGTCATCACCGACGGCGCCTCCAAGCGCGAGGCTGCCGACCTGATCCGCGCGGTCGGCGCCGAGCCGGTGGGCGTGGCCATCACGATGGACCGGCAGGAACGCGCCCGCGACGAGGGCGAGGACCGCCGCTCGGGCGTGCAGTACGTCGAGCAGTCGCTGGGGCTGAAGGTGATCGCGATCGCGACGCTGGCGGACCTGATGCAGCTGCTCGCCACCACCGGCGACCCGGCGCTGGCGGTCAGCAAGGACGCCGTCGCCGCCTACCGCGCCCGCTACGGAATCGACGCCTGACAAGGAGACCCCGCGCCATGATCCATCGCCCCGTCTGCCCGCCTCGCGCCATTCGGATGGCGATGGCGGCCGCTCTCCTCGCCGCGGCCGCACAGGCGCAGGCGATGACCGTCAGCTACCAGTGCACCGGCCGCCGCGTGCTGACGGCCGAACTGACGCCGCGCGAAGGCCAGCTGCACTTCGAGGGCCACGACTGGACCGTCCGCCGCGTGCCCGGCGGGCACGAGGCGCACTACGTCAACAAGAAGGCCGCCATCAACGTGGTGACCAAGGAGCGCACGATGACGTTCACGCACGGCGACGAGACGCTGCAATGCTTCCTCTACTCGGACGCGCTGCCCGGCGACGCGCCGCAGCAGAAGGCCAACTGACATGACGACCACCGCCAACGACCCGTCCACTGGCGAGACGATCCTGCGCGAGGCGCGCATGTCGTGGTGGGCCTTGTGGCCGCGCGTCGCGCTGGGCCTGATCGGGCTGGCGCTGATGGGCTGGGGGTTGCTGCGCCAGGACCAGGCCGGCTACGCGGCCGCCGCCTTCGGCGGCCTGATGTGCCTGTGGTTCGTCGGCAGCGCGCTGGCGCGCCGCGGCGCGATGAACGTCAAGCTCACCCCGCGCTACATCGTGCTGCAGACCGGCCTCGCGAGCCGCCACACGTCGACCGTGATGCTCAATCGCGTCGAGAGCCTCGACGTCGACCAGAGCCTTTGGCAACGCATGGCGGGCTACGGCACGCTGACGATCCGCGGCACCGGCAGCGAGGACCTGCGCCTGGTGGGCATCGGCGACCCGGTCGGCTTCCAGGCGGAGGCGCGCAAGGCGATCAACGCGGCGAGCGGCGCGCCGATCTAGCGGCCTGCGGCATCCCGCCAAGCCGTCATCCTGCGCGTAGTCGCAGGATCCACGCGCCGAGATGCGTTGACCCCGGGGTGGATCCTGCGACTCCGCTTCGCTGCGCGCAGGATGACGGGCTTGTCAGCCCGTCAACTTCTTCTTCAGCATCTCGTTGACCTGCGCCGGGTTGGCCTTGCCCTTGCTGGCCTTCATCGCCTGGCCCACGAGCGCCTGGAAGGCCTTCTCCTTGCCGGCGCGGAACTCGTCGACCGACTTCTGGTTGGCCGCGAGCACGCCGTCGACGATGGACTCCAGCTCGCTCGAGTCGTTCATCTGCTTCAGGCCCAGCGTGTCGATCAGCACGTCGACGTTGCCGGCCGTGCCCTTCTCGCGCGTCCACAGCGCGTCGAACACCTGGCGCGCGGCGTTGTTGGAGATCGTGCCGTCCTGGATGCGCTTGATCAGCGCGGCCAGCAGCGCGGCGTCGACCGGGCTCTCGCCGATCTCGATCGCATCGGCGTTCAGGCGCCGCGAGATCTCGCCCATCACCCAGTTGGCGACCAGCTTGGCCGGCGCGCCGGCGTCGCGCGCGGCCTCGTAGAAACGCGCGGTGGCCAGCGACTGCGTCATCAGCGCGGCGTCGGCCGGCGCGAGGCCATCGTCCTTCTGGAAGCGCTCGGCCATCGCGCGCGGCAGCTCGGGCATCTGCGCGCGCACCTGCTCGACCCACTCGCGCGAGATCACCAGCGGCGGCAGGTCGGGGTCGGGGAAGTAGCGGTAGTCCTGCGCGTCTTCCTTGGTGCGCATCATGCGCGTCTCGCCGCTGTCCGGGTCGAACAGCACCGTGGCCTGCACGATGGGGCGGCCGTCCTCCAGCTCGCTGATCTGCCAGTTGATCTCGTAGTCGATCGCCTGCTGAAGGTGGCGGAAGCTGTTGAGGTTCTTGATCTCGCGCCGCGTGCCGAAGGGTTGGCCGGGGCGGCGCACCGATACGTTGGCGTCGCAGCGGAACGAGCCTTCCTGCATGTTGCCGTCGCAGATGTCGAGCCACTGCACCAGCGCGTGCAGCGCCTTGGCGTAGTCGACCGCCTCGGTCGACGAGCGCATGTCGGGCTCGGTGACGATCTCCAGCAGCGGCGTGCCGGCGCGGTTCAGGTCGATTCCCGACATGTTGGAGAAGCCCTCGTGCACCGACTTGCCGGCGTCTTCCTCCAGGTGCGCGCGCGTCAGGCGCAGCGTGCGCAGCTCGCCGTTGTGCATGAACGGCACGGTGCCGCCCTGCACGACGGGGATCTCGTACTGGCTGATCTGGTAGCCCTTGGGCAGGTCGGGATAGAAGTAGTTCTTGCGCGCGAAGATCGACAGCGGGGCGATGGTGGCGTTGACCGCCAGGCCCAGCCGGATCGCGCGTTCGACGGCGCCGCGGTTGAGCACCGGCAGCGTGCCGGGCAGCGCGAGGTCGACCGCCGAGGCCTGCGTGTTGGGCGCCGCGCCGAACTCGGTGGACGCGCCGGAGAAGATCTTGCTGACCGTCGACAGTTGCGTGTGGGTCTCGAAGCCGATCACGACTTCATAGCCGCGAATGAGGGTGCTCATGATGGAACGCTGTCCTTGGAAACGAAGGCCGCGGCGTCGGGCGTGCGGCCGGGGGAGGCGAGGTCTTGTTCGGTGAGGTCGCGCGCCCGCGCGAGCGCGCGGGCGGCCTCGTGCGCGCCCGCGAGCGTCTCGCGGCAGCGCGCGGCGTAGGCCGGCGAGAGCTCCACGCCCAGCGCGTTGCGGCCGAGCGCGAGCGCCGCGGCGAGCGTGGTGCCCGAGCCCGCGAACGGGTCCAGCACGGTGTCGCCCGGGTCGGTGAAGAGTTCGATGAACCAGCGCGGCAAGGCCTGCGGGAACGCGGCGCTGTGGCCCTTGTTGCCGCACTCGGTGGCCAGGTGCAGCACGTTGGTCGGGTAGGCGCGGTCGCGCCCCTGCCAGTTGGCGATGTTCTTGCCGAACGCGTTGCCCACGCGCGAGTCGTGGCGCACGACGTCGTTGGCGCCGAGCGTCTTCAGGCGCGTCTGCGCCCAGTCGCCCATCGGCACCATCACGGCGTCCTGGTTCATCTTGAACTGCTTCTGGCGCGTGAAGTGCAGGCAGCGCTCCCACGCGTCGCGGAAGCGGTTGGGCCACTTGCCGGGAAAGCAGTTGCGCTTGTGCCAGACGTATTCCTCCGTCCACAGCCAGCCCTGCTTCTTCATCGCCAGGATCAGCTCGAGGACGTAGGTGTGGCGCTGGCCGTCGACGACCTTTTCCTTGATGTTGATCACCAGCGAGCCGCGCGGCTTGAGCACGCGCGCGAACTGCTCGGCGCGCGGCATGAACCAGGCGACGTAGTCGTCGGCCGTGACGCCGCCGTAGGTCGACGCGCGCTGGTCGGCGTAGGGCGGCGAGGTGACGATCAGGTCGACGCGCTGCGCCGGCAGCGAGCGCAGCACGTCCAGGCAATCGCCCGCGACCACGCCGCCACTGACATGACGACCCGGCTCGCTCCGCTCCCCGCCCCCGAGGGGCTCAGGCCGGCTCGCTCCGGAGCGGCCGAGCGCTCGCCGGCCGGCGGACTTCGGCAGCAGGGCGAGCGGGACGGCGCGGTCGTTCATCGCGCGCTCAGGCCTTCGGGCGCTGGAGATGGAAGTCGGTGGCCTTCTGCAGCGCGTGCGCCGCGTGCAGCAGCGTGCCTTCCGCGAAGTAGTTGCCCAGCAGCTGCAGGCCCACCGGCATGCCGCCTTCGCCGAGGCCGGCCGGCACGCTCATGCCGGGCAGGCCCGCGAGCGAGCCGGGCAGCGTGAAGATGTCGGCCAGGTAGGCCTTGACCGGATCGTCGCCCTGCTCGCCGAGCTTCCACGCCACCGTCGGCGCCACCGGGCCGGCGATCAGGTCGCATTGCTTGAAGCAGGCCTGGAAGTCGTCGGCGATCATGCGGCGCAGCTTCTGCGCCTGCAGGTAGTAGGCGTCGTAGTAGCCGTGGCTCAGCACGTAGGTGCCGATCATGATGCGGCGCTTCACCTCGGGGCCGAAGGCCTCGGAGCGCGACTTCTTGTACATGTCCATCAGGTCGCCGTACTGCGCGGCGCGATGGCCGTAGCGCACGCCGTCGAAGCGGCTCAGGTTCGAGCTCGCCTCGGCCGGCGCGATGATGTAGTACACGGGGATCGACAGCTCGGTGCGCGGCAGCGAGACGTCGACCAGCGTCGCGCCGAGCTTCTCCATCTCGGCCAGCGCCGCGCGCACGCGGCCGCTCACGTCGGCGGCCAGCGCGGCCGGGAAGAACTCCCTGGGCAGGCCGATGCGCAGGCCCTTGAGCGGCTGGGCGGCGGTCGCGCCGTCGCGCGCGTGCAGCATCTGCGCGTGGAAGTCCTGCGGCGGGCGCTGCACGCTCGTCGCGTCGTGCGCGTCGAAGCCGCTCATGGCCGACAGCAGCAGCGCGCAGTCCTCGGCCGAGCGCGCGAGCGGGCCGGCCTGGTCGAGGCTGGACGCGAACGCGATCATGCCGAAGCGCGAGCACACGCCGTAGGTCGGCTTGATGCCGGTGACGCCCGTGAAGCTGGCGGGCTGGCGGATCGAGCCGCCGGTGTCGGTGCCCGTCGCGGCGGGCACCAGCTGCGCGGCGACCGCGGCGGCCGAGCCGCCGGACGAGCCGCCCGGCACGCGCGAGGCGTCCCAGGGGTTGCGCACCGGGCCGTAGGCCGAGTTCTCGTTGGCCGAGCCCATCGCGAACTCGTCGCAATTGAGCTTGCCCAGCGACACCGCGCCGGCGGCCTTCAGGCGCGCGACGACGGTGGCGTCGAACGGGCTCTTGTAGCCCTCGAGCATCTTCGAGCCGGCCGTGGTGGCGGACTCCCGCGTGACGAAGATGTCCTTGTGCGCGAGCGGGATACCCAGCAGGGGATGCGCCGTGCCGGACGCGCGCGCCGCGTCGGCGGCCTTCGCGGCCGCGAGCGCGGCGTCGTCGTTGACGACGAGGAAGGCGCCATGCGTGTCGGCCTTGGCGCGCGCGAGCAGCGCCTGCGTGACCTCGACGCTCGACGTCTCCTTGGCGGCCAGCGCGCGGCCCAGTTCCGCGACGCCCAGGGTATGCAACGGCGCGCTCATTCGATCACCTTCGGCACGAGGAACAGGCCTTCGTCGGCCGCGGGCGCGTTGGCCATGTTGGCCTCGCGATCGTTGGTCTCGGTGACCGCGTCGGGGCGCAGGCGCAACTCGACGTTGCCGATCGCCGACAGCGGCGTGTGCAGCGGCTCGAGGCCGGTGGTGTCGACCGCGCTCATCTGCTCGACGATCTTGAAGAAGTCGTTCAACTGGGTCTGCATCGCAGACCCCTCGGCGGGCGACAGCTCCAGTCGCGCAAGGTGCGCGATGCGGCTGACGTCTTCGGGAGTCAAGGGCATGAGGGAAATCCGGCTGGGGTTGGCGGGCCGCGATACCCGGTCCAGGGGAGCCGGGAAGGGCGCTCAACCAAAAAGTTACGACCTGAGTACAGGCTCGACAGGAGCGCTTGCGGTATTATCCTCGGTTAATTCGAGGCTTCCTGCACGAGGTGATTCGCAGCATGAATTGCGGCTTGCCGGGCCTTGGAACCCACCCAATTCATGCGCCTTGCGGCGCCTTCGAAGTTCGCAGTTCCAGGTTCGGCACCCGGCACGGGATTTCCATGTCCTTGGCCTCAGGTTCCGGAGTCAACCCCATCCAGATGGCCTGAGCCACGTTCCTCGAAGATTGCCGCAAGCCGCCGACCCGCACCCGCCTGCCGCCAATGTTCTCATCCCTGCGCCGCTACTTCTCCACCGATCTGGCGATCGACCTCGGTACCGCCAACACGCTGATCTACGTGCGAGGCAAGGGCATCGTCCTCGACGAGCCCTCGGTCGTCTCGATCCGCCACGAGGGCGGCCCGCACGGCAAGAAGATCATCCAGGCCGTCGGCAAGGAAGCCAAGGCGATGCTCGGCAAGGTGCCGGGCAACATCGAGGCGATCCGCCCGATGAAGGACGGCGTGATCGCCGACTTCGTGGTCACCGAGCAGATGATCAAGCAGTTCATCAAGATGGTGCACCCGCGCAGCCTGCTCACGCCGAGCCCGCGCATCATCATCTGCGTGCCCTGCGGATCCACCCAGGTCGAGCGCCGCGCCATCAAGGACGCGGCCGAGGCCGCCGGCGCCAGCGCCGTCTACCTGATCGAGGAGCCGATGGCCGCGGCGATCGGCGCCGGCCTGCCGGTGTCCGAGGCGTCGGGCTCGATGGTGGTCGACATCGGCGGCGGCACCACCGAGGTGGGCGTCATCTCGCTGGGCGGCGTCGTCTACAAGGGCAGCGTGCGCGTGGGCGGCGACAAGTTCGACGAAGCCATCATCAACTACATCCGCCGCAACTACGGCATGTTGATCGGCGAGCAGACGGCCGAGAACATCA
>Ga0207651_10000863_pt1 | contig 13239 bp, 10 predicted proteins | sample KBSM23metaG_FD_184328 | JGI IMG/M metagenome (GOLD analysis project Ga0207651, IMG submission 184328) | Miscanthus rhizosphere microbial communities from Kellogg Biological Station, Michigan, USA - KBS M2-3 metaG (SPAdes) (version 2) | ecosystem: Host-associated > Plants > Roots > Rhizosphere >... | reverse complement strand
GTGCATGCACGCGGCGTCGACGATGCGCTCGTCGTAGGTGATGTCGGTGTATTGGCGCGAGACCGCGCGGCAGCTGTCGAGGAACAGGCCGTCGCTCAGCTTCATGATGTTGGCCTTGTGGATCGCCGTCACGCGCTTGCGGCCGTAGGTGCGCGCGTGCTCGAAGGCGAACCGCGCGATCCTGGTCGAGGCCTTCTCGGTGATGATCTTCAGGCTCTCGACGATGCCGGGGACGATTTCGTGCTCGAGGCCGGCGTAGAGGTCCTCGGTGTTCTCGCGGACGATCACCAGGTCGACGTTCTGGAAGCGCGTCTCGACACCCGCCAGGTTCCGCACCGGGCGCAGGTTCGAGTAGAGGTCGAGCGCCTTGCGCAGCCCGACGTTGACGCTGGTGAAGCCTTCGCCGATCGGCGTGGTCACCGGGCCCTTCAGCGCCACCTTGTTGCGCTTCACCGACGCCAGCAGTTCGGCCGGCAGCGTCGCGCCGTAGCGCTTGAAGGCGATGACGCCGGCGTCGTGCCGCTCCCAGGTGACCTGCAGCCCGGCGCAGCTGAAGATGCGCAATACCGCTTCGGTGACTTCCGGCCCGATCCCGTCGCCCGGGATCAACGTGATCGTGTGCGCCATGTCTCCTCAGTCTTCCGCCATGCGCTCGGCCAGCAGCTCCGCCACGGGCTCGAGCAGCGCGCGATCCTGCCCGGTGAAGGCGGCGCGCCGGTCGCTGTCGATGTCGATCTCGCCGAGCACGTCGCGGCCGTGCATGATCGGGACGACGATTTCCGACTGCGTCTCGATGCTGCAGGCGAGGTACCGCGGATCCGCGTTCACGTCGTCGACCACGATCGTCGCCCGCTCCGTGGCGGCCGCGCCGCAGATGCCGCTGCCGAGCGGAATGCGCGTGTGCGGCGACGGCTTGCCGAGAAACGGGCCGAGCACCAGCTCGCGGCCGTCCATGACGTAAATGCCGACCCAGGTGTAATAGGGGATCGCGTCCTTGAGCAGGCGGACGGCCTGCGTCATCGCCGAGTCGGCGTTCGGCGCCGCCGCGATCGCGCTGCGAAGCGCCGTCAGCAACTGCTCTCGATCCGTGTCTGTCACTCTTTGATCTCCCAGTACATCAGCACGAGCCCGCCGAGAAGAGGCACGAGCTGCAGCGAGGTCGAGAGGCCGTGCAGGCGGCCGAACGCGATCCGTCGCGGGTCCGCTTCGGGGAGCGTCGACGGCGGCACGCCGATCTCGCGCTGCAGCTGGTGAATCCGGGCGGTGACGACGCGGCCGGCGTAGGCGCTGGCCATCAGCATCACCACGGCGATGCCGAAACGCCAGGCAAAGCGGTGCGGGCGAGGACCGAGGATCCGCCGCGTGATGAGGGTGAGGAGAAGGAGGCCGCCGGCGCCGTAGCTCACGAGCTCGAAACGGCGCAGCATCTCGCCGACGACCGCGCCGGCGAGCAGGCGCCCGTCCGCGATCTGGTGAGCGCCGAGCGCGTCGAACGTCGCCGGAGCCGCAATTCCGCCCAGCGCCAGCAGCCCGCCGACCCAGATGACCAGTGTCAGCAGTGCAACGTAGCGCAGCGCCAGCATCCCACTCATTATAATTGAGCATGATCGACTGGCTCCCGTGGGGCGCGGAGGCGTTCGCGCGCGCCGCGCGCGAAGGCAAGCCGGTGCTGCTGGCGATCACCGCAGCGTGGTGCCGTGCGTGCCACGAGATGGATCGCACGACCTACGCCGATCCCGCCGTCGCCGCGCTCGTCCGTGATCGCTTCGTCCCCGTCCGCGTCGACACCGATCGCCGTCCCGACATCAACGAGCGCTACAACCTCGGGGGCTGGCCGACCACGGCGTTCCTCACGGCCGACGGCGACATCCTGACGGGTGGAACGTTCATTCCAATCGAGCGAATGAGCCACGTGCTCGAGCGCGTCGCCGCTGCTGCTGCCTCAGTGTCGGGCCGAGCGCCGGCGAACGCCGAAGGCGGAGCGGCCGGCGCGAGTCTCGCCGAAGCCGGCGCCGAAGGCGCCAGCGAAGGCGGGCCCCCAGACCTCGACCTCACCGTACTGATCGAGTCCATCTTCTCCACCTACGACGAGCAGCACGGCGGATTCGGCGTCGAGCCCAAGTTCCCCCACACCGCCGCGCTGACGCTGGCGATGTCGATCTTCCGCGAGACCGGCGAGCCGCGATGGCAGCAGATCGTCGAGCGCTCGCTCGACGCGATGTTCGACGAGGGGCTGTGGGACGCGGGGGAGGGCGGCTTCTACCGCTACGCGGTCACGCGCGACTGGCAGCTGCCGCACCGCGAAAAGCTGCTCGAGACCAACGCGTCGTTGCTGCGCACCTACGCAGAAGCGGCATCGTTGTTCGGCCGCGACGCCGATCGCGATCGCTGCCGGCGGATCGCGCGGTTCATCACCGGTCCGCTGCGTGCCGAGAGCGGCGGCTACTACGGCAGCGACAGCGACCGCGTCCTCCACATGGACGCCAACGCCGTCGGGGCCGGCGCGCTGCTCGGCGCCGCGGCCGTGCTCGAGGACAGCGAGCTGGGGCGCGAGGCGCTCGCCTCGTTCGAGCGCGTCCTGCTCCTGTGCTACAAGCCCGGGCTCGGCGTCGCCCACTACTTCGACGGAACGGCGCGCGTGCGCGGGCTGCTCGGCGATCACCTCGCGACCATCGCGGCGCTGCTCGACGCGCACGACGTCAGCGGCGGGGAGCCCTACCGCATGATGGCGGAGGAGCTCGCGCATCTCTGCGTCCGCGACATGTGGGACGGCGCGTCGGGCGGGTTCTTCGATCGTACCGGCGGGCCCGACGACATCGGCCTGCTGAAGAGCCGGCGCAAGCCGTTCGTGGAAAATGCCGACGCGGCGCTGGCGTTGGCGCGTCTGTCCCGGCTGGAGAAGCGCAAGGGCTTCCCGGATCCCGCGGAGTTTCGCGCCTATGTGCCGGGCGCGCTGCAGGCCTGCGCCGCGCAACTCGACGGACAGGGCCCGCGTGCCGCGCACTACGCGCTGGCGCGCCATGAACTGCGCGTCGACCGGCCCGCCGCGGTGGATGGCCCGGTGATAGACTGAACCTCCACATCGTCACGGTCACGCCATGATTACTTGCATTGATCCCCTGACCAGTCAGACCACCGCGCAGGACGCGCGCAACCAGTCGCTGCTCGCCCGATCGTCGCACCTGGGCCGGCGCATCGAGTCGAAGGTGCTGCCGCTCGTGTTCGACCTCGCCGGCGGTGCGCCTGGCGCCGCGCAGGAAACCGCGCTCGCCGCGCTCGAGAAGCAGGCGGCGCGCATCGCGGTCGAGTCGCTCGCCGTGCTGGCGAAAGAAGCCAACGACATCGATCATCTCGGCGGCGGCCTCGAGCTGATCCCCGGGCTGCTGATGACGCTCGCCTGCACCGACTACGAGCGATCGCAGTTCACGATCGAGCACGGGCACACCAGCATCGGCTATTACTCGGCGCTGGCCGCGCTCGGGTTCCTCGATCGCGATCGCGTGGTCAGGACGTTCCGCCGCGGGCTCGACATCGCCGGCCACGTCTCGTGGCTGCCTGGCGGCACCCAACTCAGCGCCGGCAGGCTCGGCGTGATGGTTCCGGTCGGCACCGGCACCGCCCTCGGCCTGCGCGCGCATCACGGCGCGGCCGCGCACGTGATCTGCCACTGCGGCGACGCCGGCTGGATCTCCGGCCAGGCGTTGAACGGGTTCAACGCCGCCGCCGTGCACCGCGCGCCGATCACCTTCGTGATGCACCGCAACGGCATCCAGCTGTCGGGGACGACGCGGCACATCATGAACCAGGATCCGCGGGCGATCATCTCGAGCTTCGGCATCCGCATCCTCGAGATCCGCTCGCTGCACGATCGCCCGGCGCTGTTCGGCGCCTACCGGGAAGCGTTCGCGAACGCGCAGGCCGGCCATCCCACGCTCATCTACCCGACGGGATGGGGCTTCCCCGGCGACGCGGCGGTCACCATCGAAGACTTCGGCCGCAAGTACGGCATCGTCGAGCCGGCGCGCAAGTTCGCCGCGGATCACGGCGTGCCCTTCGACAGGAAGATCTGGATCCCCGGATCGCTCATGAGCTTCCGCGACGTCGTCGGGATGCTGATGTGCCTGTTCTACGTCAACGATCTGCCCGGCGGGGAAGGGCAGCACGACGGCGGGATGAAAGGGCGCGATCCGCAGGCGGTGCTCGGCACGCCGCTGATGACGCTCACCGCCGACGAGACCGCCGCCCTCGACGCGCTGTCACGCCAGCCGAAGCGCACGGTGATCACCGAGGCGCGCCCGGAGAAGGGCACGCCCAACCTGACGCTCACCGACAGCGACATCAAGGACGTCGCGCTCCCGGGGCCGGAAAAGCCGGTGACGCCGCGCGCCGGATCGGAAGCGGCCTATCTCGCCGTCGCGAAGAAATACCCGAAGCAGATGTTCGTCGTGTCGGCCGACCTCAATCCGTCGACGCGGCTCGAGAAGGCGGTCAAGCTCCTTCCCGAGACCAACCATTTCGAGATGAGCATCGAGGAGCAGGCGGCGACGCTGCTCACCGACGGGCTGTCGTTCAGCAGCCACCAGCCGCAGCTCAACGTGTTCTCGACCTTCGCGGCGTTCCTCGAAGGGATCGCGCGTGAGGGTTTCGAGATGTGGCGCTACCAGCGCAACCTCACCGGCTACAACGAGGGGCTGAACGTGCTGATGCACTTCGCGCACGTCGGCGCCTGCACCGGCCGCGATCATTTCTCGGGCTGGAGCCTCGACTGGGTCAACCTGGCGCTGGGCTACCTGCCGTTCTTGCGGCGGTTCTATGCGCCGGCCGACGTGCGCAGCGCGTTCATCGCCGTCCGCGACGCCGCCGCCGGCTTCGGCGGCCACATCGTGGCGATCCCGCGCGACAACCTGCCGGTGCTTACCCGCGCGGACGGCAAGACGCCGCTCTGGAACGCGGGCGATGCCTGGACCTCGGTGACTCCGTCGCGTACGCGCGACGGCGCGAAGAGCGCCATCCTGACCATCGGCGCGCCGAGCTATCTGGCCGTCGAAGCCAGCGAGAAGGCCGCCGCCCGCGGCGTCCCCGTCGACGTGGTCGTCGTCAACGGGTTCCCGATGGACGAGGAGTTCCTCGACGGTCTGCCGCGCAAGTACACGCGGATCATGACGCTCGAGGACGGCCTGATCGGCACCAAGGACGCCGGCCTGCGCGGCTTCGCCGCGTTCCTCGCCGGCCGTCTCGCGGGCTGCGGCGTGACGCTCGACCACCAGGGGATCACCGACCCGCGCATCGCGCCGTCGGAGACGTTCCAGGAAGTCTGGGCGCACTACGGCATGACCGCAGATGCGCTTGCCGAGCGGCTGACTTCCGCCTGAAGGCGGAAGCCACATATCCGTGACGGAGCGGCTGACTTCCGCCTGAAGGCGGAAGCCACATATCCGTAGCTTCCGCCTTTAGGCGGAAGTTCTACTCGTTCGAAGTGCTCTTCGCTGCGGAATCCGTCGTCGACAGGTACAGCGCGTTGAACAGCAGCGGGAACGTCGCGTGTGTCTGCGCGCGATGCTGCGGACGGAGCCCGAACAGGACGATGCGTCCGGGGTTCATGTCCAGCGAGACGACCGCGGCGCGCCCTTCCATCAGGTCTTCACCCTTCAGCCATCCCGACGCCACCACGTCCGCGTTGGGATAGCGCGCGACCACGCTCAGCTTCTGCGAGGAGAACCCCTCCATCAGGCTGAAGAACGGGCTGTTGTTGTAGAAGCCGTAGGTCTTCGCCTCGACGCCGTAGCCGATCGGGTTGCTGGTGTCCACCTCGATGTTGAGGATGGTGCCGGGCGCGAAGTGCTGATCGCGCGTGAGGCCGGACTTGAGGTTCTTCACCGGTACGCCGAAGCGCTCGATCGCCAGATCGGACGCCGCTCCCAGCGTAATCAGCGTGCCTCCCTGGCCGACGAACTCACGCAGTGCCGCCAGCCCCTCGTCGCCGATGCCGCCGCGGTACTCGGGGCGGATGTTCTGCCCGCTGGCGCCGTCGACGATCGCGCGCGGGCTCTGATCGGGCAGCACGATGACGTCGAACTTCTCGCGCAGGCGGCCGCCCCGCATCTCCGCGTTGTGCAGCGTCGTCAGGTTGAACTCGTACTGCTCCAGCACCCAGCGCGTCCAGCCTTCGTCCATGTTGCCGCCGGTCCATGGCGAGTACATGCCGATGCGCGGCGCCTTCACGGCCAGCGCCCCGGCCGGGACGGGCGCGTCCGCCGGCTTCAGCTCCATGCCGAGGTCGGCGGCGACCGAGTCGAGCGATTTTCGCGGCGCGTTGACCACCCACGCGTGCTCCCCCTTGAGCGAGACGCGCGCGCCGTCTTTGAGCAGGCGGTTGATGGCCTTCGCCGCGTCGGGGCCGCGATAGTCGAAGACGTAGGCGCCTGCGCCCGACCGGCTCGACGCGCTGCCGGCGACGCGCCCTTCGATCTTCGGCGCGGCGTCGAGCTTCGCGAGCCTGACGCCGGGGTCGAGCGGCTTGCGCGCGACGACGTGATCGACGCCGAGCAGCATGCCGAGCGACCACGCGGTCACGTCGTAGGGTGGCTCGGGCGGCGACGTCGGCGAGCGGCGCACCTCCGGATAGGTCTGCTTCTCGAGGATGTCCTTCGCGTAGCGGGCGAACACCTGCGTCATCGGGACGACGAACGTGCCCGCGGCGTACTTGTGGCCGTCGGCGTCGAACGCCGCGTCGGCGCGGTACACCTCGACGCCCGCCATCTGCAGCTTCTCCACCAGGTGTACCGCCTCGTGCGGATCGTGCTGCGTGTCCACCGGGATCAGGATCGCGGCGGGATCGCCCTTCTTCCCGTTCTCGATGGTGACGCGGTTGACCTCGTAGATCTGCTGCAGCAGCGCCTCGCGGCGATCCGCCACGGTGTCGAGCAGCGCCATCGTCGCGATCAGCTCGTAGTCGACGATGTCGCGCAGCGTCCAGCGGCCCCCCATCCACGGGCGCGGATACTCGGTGCGCGGGTTGATGTCGGTCGGGGGCGGGAGCATGCCGCCGCCTTCGCCGCGCCCGCCGCCGCGTCCGCCGCCCCGCCCCTCGCCGCCGCCCTCACCGCCCCCGCGGGCGGCCTGGACCGCGCCCGGCGTGGCGCGCTGCTGCTCGATCGGCGCCGCGACGCGCGCGCTCGCGACTTCCGTGAGCAGCCCGATCTGGTTGTGCCACCATCCGCTCCACGCCATCGCCCCCTGCCAGAAGTTCGTGTAGGTGGAGTTGTAGATGATCCCTTCCTTGCCGGCCGCCTCGAGCGCCGCCGCCTGCGACTGGCCGAGGATCCCGTTCCAGCGGTAGATGAGCGGATGGACGTTGGGGTTGATCGGATCGGTGGCGGGCATCACGAAGATGCGCGCCGCGTTGCTGCCCATCTGGTGCTCGTCGAGCCACACCGTCGGGAACCAGTCCTGCCACAGCAGCTTCGCCGTGTGCTGGCTCTCCTTCTGCGTGAACATGTACATGTCGCGGTTGTTGTCGTGGCCGACGTACGGGTGATAGAGGTAGGGGATCGAGCTGGTCTCGTAAGGCGTGCCGAGGTTCTTGTTGAACCAGTCGGTCACCATGATCTGGCCGTCGGGGTTGAGGCACGGCACGAGGACGAAGATCACGTTGTCGAGAATCTTCCTGACCTGCGGCGAGTTGTCGGTCGCGAGCCTGTGCACCAGCTCGACGACCATCTGCGACGCCCCGATCTCGGTCGCGTGAATCGAGTTGGTGATGACGACGACGGCCTTGCCTTCGCGGAAGATCTGATCGCGCTCGGCGTCGGTCGGCGCGCCCCCCTGGAAGTACAGCTTGCGCTGGAGCTGCTTGTAGCGGTCCAGGTTCTTCAGCGTGTCGGGGCTGCTGATCTCGAGCGCGATGAACGGGTTGTCGTTCGTCGTCTTGCCCAGCTCGCGGAAGCGGACGCGGTCGGTCGTGTTCGCGACCTGCTTCATGTACTCGACGATCTTGTCCCACCGCGCCAGCTTGTTGTCGGAGCCGATGCGGAAGCCGAAGAACTGCTCCGGCGTCGGCAGCGACTGTTGCGCGGAGCCGGCCAGGACGGCGGCAATGGCGAAGGCCGCGACCGCGGCGGTCTTCCGCCTGAGGGCGATCTTCCGCCTAAAGGCGGAAGCTACGAGGGACAGGGTGTTCATCAGTCAGCTCCGGGTGCAGGCGCGAGGGTTCGCTTGTGTTCGCTGCCGCGCATCAGCCGCTCGATCCGCATGGCGAGCGCGGGGGAAACCGTTTCGGGGCCCTTCGTCAGGTAGTTCTCGAGCTCCGCGTAGGTGAAGCCCATCTCCGACTCGTCGGTCTGGCCGAGCCACAGGCCGGCGCTCGGGGCCTTCTCGATGACCGGCTCCGGCACGCCGAGCGCGCGCGCCGCCTCGCGCACCTCGCTCTTCAACAGTCCGCCGATCGGCAGCAGGTCCACGCCGCCGTCGCCGTATTTCGTGAAGTAGCCGATCGACAGCTCGCTGCGGTTGCCGGTGCCGACCACCATGTAGTTCAGCGTGTTGGCGACGAAATACAGCGTCGTCATGCGCAGGCGCGGCTTGACGTTGGCCATCGGCACCCGGGCCTTGATGTCGTCGGTCGGCCCCGCGCCGAGCAGGTCCGGCGGCAGCGACGCCAGCGTCTGCTGCAGCGTCGCCGTGAAATGATCGAAGGTCGGCGCGAGATCGATGCGCAGCGTCGGCAGCTGGAAGTGCTCCGCGACGAGCCTGGCGTCGGTCTCGTCCCGCGGATCGCTGTGGCACGGCATCAGCACGCCGACGCAGTTTCCCGGCGCCGCCTGCTGGCACAACCGCGCGACGAGCGCCGAGTCGATCCCGCCGCTCAGGCCGAAGACGAAGCCGCGCGCGGCCGACAGCGACAGCCGGCGGCGCAGCCACTCCACGATGGAGTCGGTACGAGTGCTCATATCGACGGGACTATATCGCGCTTCGCGGGGGATGCGATCAGACGCGGACGTGGGGCATGCTCTCGGTCACCCTGAGGAAGGCGTCCACGATGCCGGGGTCGAACTGGCGATCGCGCTGCTGGTGGATTTCCTCGATCGCTTCGGCAATCGGCCAGGCCGGCTTGTAGGGCCGCTGCTGCGTCAGCGCGTCGAACACGTCGGCGACCGCGACGATCCGCCCGGCCAGCGGGATGTCCACGCCGCGCAGCCCGGCGTAGCCGTCGCCGTCCCAGCGCTCGTGGTGCGAGAAGGCGATCTCCTCGGCCAGCCGCAGCAGCGGGAACTTGCCGCCCGAGAGGATCCGCGCGCCGATGGTGGTGTGCGCCTTGACGATCTCGAACTCTTCCCGCGTCAGCTTGCCCATCTTCAGCAGGATGCTGTCGGGCACACCGATCTTGCCGACGTCGTGCAACGGCGCGGCGCGCGCGATGAGCGACACCATCGAGTCGGGGAGGCCGAGCTGCTTGGCCAGCAGCGCCGACATCTGCCCGACGCGCTGCGTGTGCTGCCCGGTGTTGTCGTCGCGGAACTCCGCGGCCACCGCCAGGCGCTCGATGATCTCGATCTGGGCCTCGACCAGCTCGCGGGTGCGCTCGCGCACTTTCGCCTCGAGCAGCTGGTTCTGGCTCTGGATCTGGATGTAGAGCAGCCGCGTCTCGAGCAGCGTCTTGATGCGCAGCAGCAGCTCGTCGGCCTGGAACGGCTTGTTGACGAAATCCTTGGCGCCGCGCGAGAGCGCCTCGCGCCGCGCCTCGGGCGTGAGGTCGCCCGACAGGATCAGGATCGGCAGGTACGAGGCTTCCGCGATCTCGTTGAGCTGATCCATCACCGCCAGGCCGTCGAGGTGCGGCATGTGCAGATCGAGCAGGATGAGATCCGGCCGGTGCTGGACGTAGAGCGCTGCAGCCTCGCGCGAATCCGTGGTGGTTTCGATCCGGCCGAAGCCGCCGCGCGACAGGATGCGCTGCAGGATCTCGATGTTCGCCGCTTCGTCGTCGACGATGAGAATGCGCGCGTTCCGGAACGACCGGGACATCATCTCGTGGGTCTCTGCGCCGCCCCGTTGGCAATGGCTTCGGCCGCAGGGTTATCCGGCCATTCCAGGGGCGGACCCGCAGTATACGACGCGTGCGCGAGACGCGACTGGAAGAGGGCGGCGGCGGCAGCCCAGGACAGCAGGATGAGCAGGTAGTGCCCGACGATCAGGGCCTCCGCGGCGCCTACCCCGACCATTGTCAGTTCGTCGCGCTGGCTGAGCAGGTTGACGAGGGCTACCTTGACCGCGACGGACGCCGCAACCAGCAGCGCGTGGAGGACGAGCGCGGCCGGATTGCGCCGGACGAACCGCACCGCCGCCAGCATCGCCCCGAACGCGCTGCGGCGATCCTCGATCACGATGCGGACCTGGGCGTAGGTGATCGCGACGCTGATCGCGAACAGCACCGCGGTCATCACGGCGAAGACGCCGCGGCCGCGCTCGATGCGCGGGTAGAGCCAGAGAGCGAGCGCGCCGTTGAGCGCGAGCGCGACGAGCGCCAGGCGCAGCATGGCGGGCGCGTGGCCGCCGCAGGCCGCGAAGAACCCGCGGCCGCGTGTCGGCCGATCGCGCGCGTAGCGATCGAGCACGCCCCCCGATACCAGCGACCAGAACACGAGACCGCGGAGCAGTTCGCCGCTGCCGGCCCACGGCGCGCCCGCGTAGTCCCAGGCGCCCACGACGAGCGGTCCGTAGCCGAGGAGCCACAGGCTCCAGACGCTGCCGGCGTGCAGCCACAGCGCTTCGCGTGCGGCCGCGGCCGCAGGGACGGTGAACAGCGCGGCGAGCAGGATCGTGCCCGCCAGCACTGCCGGCGCGCGCATCAGCCGCGCCGCTCCCTGTCGCAGGGCGTCACCAGTGCCGGCTCCGCCGGGCCGCGTCATCTCAGCGCCGAATCCTAACACCACCAAAAGGTATAATCGGCCGCTTGCAGGCATTCATTCAGGAGTCGTAGATGGCAACACGGAAGGGACCGATTCGAGTCCTTCACTATGGACTGGGGCCGATCGGCGCCGCGGTCGTCAGGCAAGTGGCCGACCGGCGCGGGTTCAAGATCGTCGGCGCGGTCGACATCGATCCGGCCAAGGCCGGGCGCGATCTCGGAGAAGTGGCCGACGTCGGCCGCACGCTGCGCGTCAAGGTGTCGGCCGACGCGAAGAAGACGATCAAATCGACCAAGCCGGACGTCGTCGTCCTCTGCACGCTGTCGTCGCTGAAGCGCGTCCTCCCGCAGATGGAGGAGATCCTCAAGCTGAAGGTCCCGATCGTCTCCACGACCGAGGAACTCGCGTACCCGACCGGCGCCAACATGAAATACGCGCGCGCCGTCCACGAATGGGCGAAGAAGGCCAGGGTGGCGGTGCTCGGCACCGGCGTCAACCCCGGGTTCACGATGGACGCGCTGCCCATCACCCTCACCGGTGTGTGCGAGCGGGTCGACAGCATCCGCGTCGACCGAGTCCAGGACGCGCGGGTCCGCAGGCTGCCGTTCCAGCAGAAGATCGGCGCCGGGCTGACCCGCGAGCAGTTCCAGAAGAAGGTGGACGACACCAGCGTGCGCCACGTCGGGCTGGCCGAATCGGTCTCGATGATCGCCGACGCGATGGGCTGGAAGCTGGACAAGATCACCGACGAGATCGAGCCGAAGATGGCGACTTCCACCGTGTCGAGCGAGTTCCTCGCAGTGGACGCCGGCTACGTCTGCGGCCTGGTCCAGGACGGCGTCGGCTACCGCAACGGCAAGCCGATCATCACGCTGCACATGGAAGCCTATCTCGGCGCCCCGGAGTCGTACGACCAGGTCGAGATCATCGGCTCGCCCAACATCAAGAGCAAGATCGCCGGCGGCGTCCACGGCGACGTGGCGACGGCGTCGATCACCGTCAACTCGATCCCGAAGATCCTCGAGGTCGCGCCCGGGCTTCACACCATGCGGGACATGCCGATCCCGTCGTATTTCGGCGGCTAGACGCCGCCGAAATACGTTGTCGGGCCGAGGAAAGAGGGCCAGGGGATAGGGCGGAGGAAGAGGGCCCAGGGCAAAGGGAAGGCAACGGGCAACGGGAAACGGGCAACAGGAAACGGGCAACGGGCAACGGGCAACGATGGAGTCACACACCGAACGGATTCAACGCATGCGGACGGCGTACCGCGAGGCGCACGAGCGCTTCGTGAAACGCCTGCGTGACGCGCCGGCCGAGGCGGTCGAGCGTGTGCCGCCCGACGGCGGCTGGTCGGCGGCGCAGATCGGCTGGCACGTGGCGGCCGTGGACGCGTCGTTTGCCGGGTTGATGTCCGGCGAGCGTCCCGGCGCGCAGCCGCTGGGCGAGGGAACGTCGGAAAAGCCGTGGAGCGAGATCGTCGCCGGCATTCCCTCGAAGCTGGAAGCGGGGAAGCGCGTGCAGCCGCCGGCCCACGTTCGCCGCGAAGAGGTGCTGTCCGCGCTCGAAGAATCGTCGGCGAAGCTCGACGCGGCGCTCGCCGGCCTCGATCCCGATCGCGGCGCCACGCAGGCGATCACCCATCCCGTGGTCGGCACCGTCACGCTCCGCCAGATCGGCGACTGGGCCGTCGCCCACACCATCCGCCACAACGCGCAGGCCAAGCGCGTGCTCGGCTTCTAGCTCCGCAGCACCGTCAGCGGATCTACGCGCGACGCGCGCCACGCGGGGATCAGGCTGGCCGCCAGCGCCACCAGGGCGAGCCCCGCGGCGACCGCCGAGAGCGTCAGCGGATCGTGCGCGCTGACGCCGAACAGCAGCTTCTCCACCAGCCGTCCTGCGGCGAGCGCCGCGACGACCCCCGCGCCGATGCCGGCCAGCGTTGGCGTCATCCCTTCGACGATGACCATGCGCACCACGTCGACCGTGCGCGCGCCGAGCGCCGTCCGGATGCCGATCTCGCGGCTGCGCCCCCGCACGATGTAGGACAGCACGCTGTAGATGCCGACCGAGGCCAGGGCCAGCGCGACAGCGGCGAAGACCGCCAGGAGCATCGCGCTGAACCGCTGCGACGTCAGCGTCTCGTCCACGACCTGGTTCATCGTGCGCACGTCTTCGACCGGCTGTTCCGGATCGAGCGAATGAATGACGTCGGCTGCGGCCTTGGCGATCGACGTCGGCGGCACCGCGGTCCGCATCACCAGCGTCATCGAGCCGAAATGCTGCGATCGCGTGAACTCGTAGACGGTCGGCGCCGAGGGCCCCGACAGTTCGC
>Ga0207651_10000859_pt1 | contig 13273 bp, 11 predicted proteins | sample KBSM23metaG_FD_184328 | JGI IMG/M metagenome (GOLD analysis project Ga0207651, IMG submission 184328) | Miscanthus rhizosphere microbial communities from Kellogg Biological Station, Michigan, USA - KBS M2-3 metaG (SPAdes) (version 2) | ecosystem: Host-associated > Plants > Roots > Rhizosphere >... | reverse complement strand
TCTACGGAGTCGTCGCGCTGATCGCCGCCGCCAATATCGTCAATATTACCGCCGACATCGCCGCCATGGGCGAAGCGGTTCGGCTCCTCGTCGGCGGGCCTGCCGTTGTCTATGCGCTGGCGCTCGGCGTGATCTGCCTCACCGCACAGATCTTCATCCCTTACCGCTCCTACGCCCGGTACATGAAGGTGTTGACGCTGGTGCTGTTTGCCTATGTGGCGGCCGCATTCAGCGTCCGGCTGCCCTGGGGCGAAGTACTCAAGTCCACATTCATCCCGCACGTCTCCGCAGAGCGCGATTTCATCATCATGGTGGTCGCGGTGCTGGGGACGACGATCAGTCCTTATTTGTTTTTCTGGCAGGCATCGCTGGAAGTCGAGGAACGCCGCCTCAAGGAGGGGAAGAAGGAGGCGCCGCTGAGCAAAAGCCCCGCGGCGGCGCGCCGGCGCTTCGAGCCGATCGTGATCGACACCTGGACCGGCATGGCGCTGTCGAACATCGTCGGCTTCTTCATCATCGTGACCACTGCCGCAACGCTGCACGCTCACGGCATCGACAAGATCGGCACCGCGGCCCAGGCCGCCGAGGCCTTGCGCCCCTTTGCCGGGCCGGCGGCGTTTCTGTTGTTTTCGCTCGGCATCGTCGGCACCGGGCTATTGGCGATTCCGGCCCTCGCCGGCTCCGCCGCCTACGCGTTCGCCGAGACTTTCGGATGGAGAGGGAGCCTGAGCCTGCGGCCGCAGCGCGCCCCCGCCTTCTATCTGATCATCGGCGGCGCCACCTTGGCCGGCGCGCTTCGGCGCCATGACGCCGATCGATCCGATCAAGATGCTGGTCTGGAGCGCGGTCTTGAACGGCATCGTGGCGGCGCCGCTGATGATCGTCATGATGCTGGTCGTCAGCAACCGCAAGATCATGGGAGACTTTGCCGCCCGGGTCCTGGCGACCTTCGGCTGGCTGGCGACGCTGCTCATGTGCCTCGTCGTCGCCGCCCTTCTGGTCACGACGCTGAGCGGCTGAAACGCGCCGCAGCCTCAGGTCTCGACAATGCCGGAATAGGCGCCGCCATGGCTGTGCGCATGGGGGGCGCCATGCGGTCGCGCGAGATAGGCTTGCGAGCGCATCTCCACGAGGCGCGACGCCGTACGCTTGAATTCCAACGCTTCGAAGCCTTCGTCGCCAGCGTAAAGCGCGTCCGGCTCCGCCTCGGCCGAGGCGATCAGCTTCACGTTCATGTCATAGAGCGTGTCGATGAGGATGATGAAACGCTTCGCTGCGTTGCGGGTGTCGAAGGTCATCACCGGAATGCGGTCGACAATAATCGTGTGATACTCGCGCGCAATCCGCAGATAATCGGCGGCGGCGAGCGGCTGCTCGCACAGATCGTGGAAAGCAAAGCGCGCCACGCCCATTGCGGCGTGGGGGACGTGCACGGTGCGACCCTTGACCGCAAGCTCCTGCGCACCGCCATCATGTCCGCGGGAAAGCCGCTGCCACGCATGGTCGAGCGCGGCGTCCGCCGCGGCGTCGGCGGGGACGTACCAGACCGGCATGCCGGCGAGCTTCTCCAGCCGGAAGTCGGTACGGGCCGCCAGCCGGACCACGCTCATGTGGTCTTCGATCATCTTGATGAACGGCACGAACAGGGCGCGATTCAGGCCATCCTTGTACAGATCGTCGGGCGCCACGTTGGAGGTGGCTACGACCACGACGTCGCGTTCGAACAATTCCGCGAACAGCCGGCCGAGGATCATCGCGTCGGCGATATCGGTGACGTGGAATTCATCGAAGCAGAGAAGCCAGGCTTCCTCCGCCAGCTCGCTCGCGGCCAGCTGGATCGCATCCTCGCCGGCGTGGTCGCCGAGCTTCATCTTCTGGCGGTACGCGTGCACGCGCTCGTGCACGTCGATCATGAATTCGTGGAAGTGGGCGCGACGCTTGCGCGCGACCGGGCTTGCTTCGAAGAAGAAATCCATCAGCATCGTCTTGCCGCGGCCGACGTCGCCGTAGATGTAGACGCCCTTGATCGGCGGCTCCTTGCTGCGGCCGGCGCCAAACAGCCAGCCGAGCGATGACGATTTCCGCGCCAAACGATATTCCGCGATGCGCGTTTCGAGCTGCGCCAGCGCATCGACCAGCGCGAGCTGCGCCGCGTCCTGCTCGACCTTGCCTTCGGCGACGCCGGCGGCGTAACGCGCTTTGATCGAGCTCGCCATGTGCTGTTGGCTGTTGCGGGTAAAACGTGGCGGGAGCGGCACCGAGCGACCTTGGGCCGCGAGCGAAGATCGTGCCGTCGTCAAACGGTCACGCTTATTTGCGAGCCATGCATATACGGAATGCGGGCATGTTGCTCAACACTTCGGCCTGCCCAATTTCGACTGCATCCAATGCCATTGTTTCGATTCGGGACGCACGATGAAGACGTCCAATGGTTGCGTACTGAAGGGGAGGAAACCACCGGGGAGAGTCTTTCCGACAACAAGGTCCGGAGGATCTCTGAATGCAGGACATTCTTCCCGAAGGCGGCATGATCCGCAAACTATGGGCTGGCGAGGCCGCGCACTATCGCGACCACATGCTGCGCCTTGATCCCGTGAGCCGGCACAGCCGGTTCGGTGGCGGCGTATCGGACGATTTCGTTCGCGGTTACGTTAATCTATCGATTTCGCTCGACGCCGTGGTGCATGGCTTTTTCGTCAGCGGCGTGATGCGCGGCGCCGCCGAACTGCGACCGCTCGGCGCCCGCCTGCCACGTGAGGCGGAGGCCGCGATCAGCGTCGAGAAGCCGTGGCAGAGCCACGGCGTCGGTTCGGCGCTCCTTCGCCGCACGCTGCTCGCCGCACGCAACCGCAACTTCCGACTGCTGCATATGGCCTGTCTCGCCGAGAATCGCCGCATGCAACAGCTAGCGCGCAAATTCGACGCCGAGCTGTCGTTCGACTTCGGCGGCGTCATCGGCGAAGTGGAGTCTTCGCTCGCAACTCCACTGTCGCTGATGCGCGAATTGGTGGCCGACGGCCACGGCTTCGCGACGGCAATGCTCGACCTTCAGTCGCGCATGCTGCGCGCGTGACGGCGCGCGCCTTCGCAGCACAGAGCCTCAGCGCCCGTGCGCCCACCGCGCCTGCATCGAGGCGAGCGGGTACGCCGCCTCGACGACATAGGGCCCGCCGCCGACCGACGACCGCGACGAGAACAGCACGAAGCGCGACACTTCGAAGGGAGACGATCGATAGTGGGCACGCGCGGTCAGATACTCGGCCACTTGGCGGCTCGACGAATCACGCAGGCGCGCCAGCGTGACGTGCGGCGTGTATTTGCGTCCCTCGGGCTCGAGGCCGAGCCGCTGCAACAGCCGCTCGTGCTCGGCCTGCAGATCCATCAGCGGCGCCACCGGCGCCGCCGCAGCGACCAGGGCGCGCGGCTTGCGGCCGCCGAATGAGGAAAGGCCGTCGAGGCGAAGCTCGAACGGCGCGCGCTGCACCCGCCCGAGCAGACCCGCAATGTCGCGCGCCAAGCTGTCGTCGATGTCGCCGATGAAGCGCAGCGTAATGTGATAATTCTCCGGATCTATCCAGCGCGCGCCCGGCAGGCCGCCGCGCATGATGGCCAGCGATTGGGCGACCCGTGGCGGAATTTCAAGACCGGTAAACAGACGTGGCATGACACCCTGCGCCTCGTGGCCGGCGATTCGCAGCAGACGCAGCATGGGGGCATCGCGCGCGCCGCGCTCCTGTCAGCTGCGGATTTGCGTGATCAGTTCCCGCACTTTCGGAAAGATATCCGCGACAATCGCGTTCACTCCGGCGGCATTGGGGTGGAGCCCATCGGCTTGCCGCAACGTGAGATCGGCAGCCGGTCCGGCCAAAAAGAACGGATAGAGCAGCACGCCATATTTGGCGGCGAGCTCCGGATAGATGCGCTCGAAGGCGCTCGCATATTCGGGCCCGAGGTTCGGCATCGCCCGCATGCCGCACAGGAGAACGGCAATGTGGCGTTGGCTCAGCCGCTGCAAGATGCGGTCGAGCGCCGCATAGGTCACCTTCGGATCGATGCCACGCAGCATGTCGTTGGCGCCGAGTTCAAGGATGACGCCGTCGGTGCCCTGCGGCACCGACCAGTCGATCCGGGCAAGCCCGCTGCTCGCGGTGTCGCCGGAGACGCCGGCATTTTCGAGCTGTGCGGCAATTCCCTTCGCCGACAGCGCGGCCTGCAGCCGCGCCACGAAGCCATCATTGCTGGGCAGGCCAAGCCCTGCCGTCAGTGAATCGCCAAACGCCACGATCTTGACCGGCGCGTCGCCGCGCGCCGATGAGATGGCCGCCCCGGCCGCCAGCAGCGCGCCACAATACGCCGCGGCGGCTGCGGCGCGCAACATTTGGCGCCGGTCCGCGCCGTAACCATATGAGCTGCCACGCATCACGCGTGCGAGGCGCGGGTCGGCAGCAGACATGAATGACACGTCGGGGCTTCCTTTCGCCGGCCATGCGGTGGCGCTGAGCGGAGTTAATCTCTCGCTCGGCCGCGGCGCCGCCCGCGTGCATATCCTAAGAGACATCGACCTGAATATAGGTCGCGGCCAGGCTGTAGGCCTGCTCGGCCCGTCCGGCTCGGGCAAATCGACGCTGCTTATGGTGATGACCGGTCTGGAGCGGGCGGACAGCGGTTCGGTCTTCGTCGCCGGAGAAGACCTGCAGAAGCTCAGCGAGGACGATCTCGCCCGCTTTCGCGGCAAAAACATCGGCATCGTCTTCCAGGCTTTTCACCTGATACCCACCATGACGGCGCTGGAAAACGTCGCGGTGCCGCTCGAACTCGCCGGCGCGCGCGACGCCTTTGCGCGCGCCGAACATGAGCTGGCGGCGGTCGGGCTGGCGGCGCGCCTGCATCACTATCCCGCCGAGCTTTCAGGCGGCGAGCAGCAGCGCGTGGCGATCGCCCGCGCGCTCGCGCCCAATCCGGCAATCGTCGTCGCCGACGAGCCGACCGGCAATCTCGACGAAGCGACCGGCGCCGGCATCATCGAGCTTCTCTTCCGCGGCCACCGCGAACGCGGCAGCACGCTCATCCTCGTCACCCACGATACGGCGCTGACCGCGCACTGCGACCGCGTGCTGCATCTGCATTCGGGGCGGATCGACAGCGCCCCCGCCTCGCCGAGCCGCGCGGGGGCGCCCGCGGACCAAATGGCGAAGAACGAATGACCGCGCTGGCGCTGCGCTTCGCCTGGCGTGAGCTGCGCGGCGGGCTGCGCGGCTTCGGTGTGTTCGTGGCCTGCATCGCGCTCGGCGTCATGGCCATCGCCGGGGTCGGCTCGGTGGCAAAGAGCCTCTCCGACGGCCTCTCCAGCGCCGGCCGCGTGATCCTCGGCGGCGATCTCGCGTTCTCGCTGGTGCAACGCGAGGCGAGCGGGGAGGAGAAAGCGTTTCTCGGCGCCCACGGTGTCGTCTCGGCGGTGGCGACGCTGCCGACCATGGCGCGTACGAGCGACGGGCGGGCCGTGCTGGTCGAACTCAAGGCGGTCGACGGCGCCTACCCGCTGTTCGGCGCGGTCGCGACGAATCCGGCCTTGCCGCTCTCCGCGTTGTTCGCGCGGCAAAACGACGCCGTCGGCGCCGCGGTCGATCCCGCCCTGCTCACGCGGCTCGATCTCAAGCTCGGCGATCACATCACGATCGGCAGCGCGGCGATCGAGCTGCGCGGCGTGCTCACCGCCGAACCGGACAAGCTCGCCGGCGGCATCGGCTTCGGGCCGCGGGTGCTTATCAGCGAAGAAGCGCTGCGTGCGAGCGGCCTCCTCCAGCCCGGCAGCATCGTGCGCTGGCAATACCGGCTGCTCTCCGACAGCAACGCGAGCGACGGCGCGGTTGCGGCGGTCGAGAAGGAGGCGCGCAGTTCGCTGCCCAATGCCGGCTGGGAGATCCGTACGCGCAGCAAGGCTTCGCCGCAGCTCGAGCGCAACGTCGAGCGTTTCAGTCAATATCTCACGCTTGTCGCCTTGACCGCGCTGCTCGTCGGTGGCGTCGGCGTCGCCAATGCAGTCGCGAGCCATCTCGCTCGCAAGCGCGATTCGATCGCCACGATGAAGGCGCTGGGCGCGACCGGCGCCGGCGTCTTCGCCGTCTATTGCACGCAGATCGTGCTGGTTGCTTTGTTTGCCACGCTCCTCGGCGCATTGCTTGGCGCGGCGCTGCCGTTCGTGATCGCCAAGGCATTCGGCTCTCTCATTCCGCTGCCGGTCGAACCTTCGCTCTATCCGAGCACGCTGGTTATCTCGATCGGCTACGGCCTGCTCACGGCTCTCGCCTTTTCACTGTGGCCGCTGGGACGGGCGCACGACATTTCGGTGTCGATGCTGTTTCGCGACCAGATCGCCGCCGAGCGGCGCTGGCCACGACGGCGCTATGTGATTGCGACCGTCGCAATCGTCGCCGCGCTGGCGGCGCTGGCGATTGTCTTCACCTATGACCACCGCCTCGCAGCGATGTTCATTGCTGCCGCCGCAGCCATCTTCGTCGCTCTGCGACTTGTCGCAACGCTGGTGATGGACGTTGCACGACGGCTGCCGCGCCCGCGCTCGACGCCGTTGCGGCTCGCCATCGCCAATATCTCCCGGCCGGGTGCGTTGACGCCGAGCGTCGTGCTCTCGCTCGGCCTCGGACTTTGCCTGCTCGTCACCTTGATCGAAATCGACGGCAATCTGCATCGCCAATTCGCCGCCGGACTGCCGGAAAAGGCGCCTTCGTTCTTCTTTCTCGACATCCCGTCGGCCGACGCCGACCGCTTCGACTCGGCCGTGCGCGCGGAAGCGCCGCGCTCGAGACTGGAGCGCGTGCCGATGCTGCGGGGGCGCATCGTCGCGGCCAACGGCATCAAGGCGGAAGACCTCAAGCCCGGCGAGGGATCCGCCTGGGTGCTGCGCGGCGACCGCGGCATCACTTATGCGACGACCCTGCCGCAAGGATCGCGTGTCGTCGCCGGCGACTGGTGGGCCACCGACTATGCCGGCGAGCCGCTCATCTCGCTCGAAAGCAAAACCGCCGCTGACCTCAACCTCAAGGTCGGCGACACCCTCACGGTCAACGTCCTCGGCCGCAATATCACGGCGCGGATCGCCAACCTGCGCACCGTCGATTGGCAGAACCTTGGCATCAATTTCGTGCTGGTGTTCTCGCAGGGCGCGTTCGCCGGCGCGCCGCATAGCGATATCGCCACTCTGACTTTCGCCGACGGCGGTACGCCGGCGGAGGAGACAGGGCTCATCAAGGCGCTCGCCAAGGCGTTTCCCTCAGTTTCCGCCGTCCGCGTCAAGGACGCGCTCGAAACCGTCGACCACCTGATCGGCAATCTCCTCCTCGGCTTGCGCAGCGCCAGCGCGGTGACGCTTATCGCCGCGGCCCTGGTGCTCGGCGGCGCGCTCGCCGCGAGTCAGCGTTTTCGCATCTACGACGCCATCGTCCTGAAAACCCTGGGCGCGACACGCGGACGATTGATCGCCGCCTATGCGCTCGAATACCTGCTCATCGGACTGGCAACCGTGCTGTTTGGCGTGGCGGCGGGATCGCTTGCCGCCGCCCTTGTCGTCACCCGGGTGATGGAAGTCCCCTTCGTCTTTGTGACGGCGCAGGCGGCCGGCGCAGCCGGCGCCGCGCTCCTCATCACCGTGGCGCTCGGCCTCGCCGGAACACTTACTGCGCTCAACCGCAAGCCCGCCGCAGTTTTGCGGAATTTGTAACGCTTCTCGGGCAGACTGCGGCCGACAGGTTGCGGTGCGCCACAACAGCCATAACGAATGTGACAAATGACCGAATGGTAACCATCACAAATATCGCACCCCGCCATCTGGCGCGGGAGCGGCTTTCGCATTAAATTCTGCGCAACTTATCCGGCGTCCGGATTGCGGACGCAAACCCGGTGAACGCCGGGCAACGCAGGGGTTCTTCCATGTCGGACTTCGACCGGAATATCGCCACCGCCCGGGCCGGCTACCGGCCCGAGGTAGCGATCGACGCGGGTCTGCGCGCCTACATGATCCGCGTTTACAACTACATGACCGCGGGCGTGGCGCTGACCGGGTTGGTCGCCTGGTTCGCCTTTCAAGCTGCGGGCGGCGATTCGATCGCCGTTGCCGGCAACTCGATCTCCGGGTTGACGGACTTCGGCCGGGCGATCTTCAGCGGCCCGTTGATGTGGATCCTGGTGCTGGCACCGCTCGGCCTGGTGATGGTGATGAGCTTCGGCATCAACCGGCTCTCGCCGGCGGCGGCGCTCACGCTGTTCTTCGTCTATGCCGGGCTGCTCGGGCTTTCGCTGGCGACGATCTTCGTGGCCTACACGGGCGCGTCGATTGCGCGCGTGTTCTTCATCTCCGCGGCGACGTTCGGCGCCATGAGTCTCTACGGCTACACGACGCAGCGCGATCTGACCGGCTTTGGCTCATTCCTGTTCATGGGCCTGATCGGCATCGTCATCGCCAGCCTGGTCAATATCTTCCTGCATTCGAGCGGGCTCAGCTGGGTCATCTCGGTCGTCGGCGTGCTCGTCTTTGTCGGGCTCACCGCCTACGACACGCAGAACATCAAGGAGATGTACAGCCCGATGGACGACGGCACCGTCGCCGGCCGCAAGGCGGTGATGGGCGCGCTGCGGCTCTATCTGGACTTCATCAACCTCTTCCTCATGCTGCTTCGGCTCTTCGGCGACCGTCGCTGAACGAGGCAACAAGGTCTGCTGAAACGCCCCAGGTCCACCCTGGGGCGTTTTCTTTTGCGGCATTCGGCGAACGATGAGCAGCGCTGATATCCGGCCGGCCGGTCCAGGCGATGTCGCGGCGATCACTCGCATCTACCGGGAGGCGGTCACCAACGGCACCGCGTCGTTCGAAATCGAACCGCCGGCGGAAGCGGAAATGGCGCGGCGCCTGGAAGCGCTCGCGGCGAAAAATTATCCGTATGTTGTCGCCGAGCGGGCCGGAGTCGTCGCCGGATACGCCTATGCCGGGCCCTATCACACCCGGCCGGCCTACCGCTGGAGCGTCGAGGATTCGGTCTACGTCGCGCCGGAATTTCAGCGCCAGGGGCTCGGCCGATTGCTCCTGGCGCGCCTGATCGCCGATGCCGAAGCGCGCGGCTTCCGTCAGATGATCGCGGTGATCGGCGACTCGGCGAATGCCGGATCAATCGAGCTCCATGCCGCGGCGGGTTTCCGGCACATCGGCGCAGTGCAGTCGGTCGGCTTCAAGCACGGGCGCTGGCTCGACTGCGTGCTGATGCAGCGCCCGCTTGGCCGCGGCGACGCCACGGCGCCGTAGCCGTCAACCTGCGACCAAGCGCAGCGAGCGGTCGAGCGCCCCGAGGACGCGGTCGAGCTCCTGGCCGCGGCGCAGGATATGGCCGGTCGCAGAGACCACGCTGTAGGCGCCCTGACGGCGCGCGCTGCGCGGGCACTTTTCGATGCGATAGATCGGGAATTCGCTGGCGCGGCGAAAAACAGAAAACACCGCGCGATCCTTGAGGAAATCGATGGCGTAATCGCACCATTCGCCGGCTGCGACCTTGCGGCCGTAGAGACTGAGAATGCGGTCAAGTTCGCGCCGGCTGAAAGTGACCTCGCTTGCGGGGGCGGGCGTACGAGCCTCGCCCCCGCGCAACGCGCTTGGTTCAGTATCGCCGAATTCCATGCGGCGCCTCCGGTGTCATCTGAGCTTCGTCCCGGCGTCATGATCGCGCCGGACGGGCGCGCCGGCAAGGGCCTTGCTGGCGCACCGGCCACCGCTCAAATCTCGTGAGATTCGACCTTGGATCGCGGGGGGTGCGGCATTTTTGACCGTCAGAATCACGGATTCGTTAAGCGAATCATAATGCGGCCCCATTTCAGCCAAGCACGTGCCAAGCTGGATTGCGAAGTAATAGATCGTTGCCTCAGGGCCCGATCCGGATCGCACTCCGGATTCCTCAGCCCCCCAGCCCCCCGGGGTGTGGACGGATCGGGCCAGAGTTCCGCGTACGGTTCAATCCCCCAATCCTTAGGCCGGCAAGCGCCGGCCTTTTTGTTTGATGGCGATGTCGGATTTCGATTGCCGGCGGTCGCGCCGTGAGTCGGATGTGATGCGCCGACCCCGCTGTCAGAGGTCGGATCAACAAAATTCGGGATGTCGGATTGAGCTAGTCTAGCCCGAGGTCGATGAAGCAACCGCGGGCGTCCGCAGCGACGGGTATCATTTGCCGTCAGTCGCCTGTCGTCCGATCGGAGCGAATGCGGTGCCGAGCACGATGCCCGGTTTCTCGTGCGTGCCTTCCTGCACGATCAACGCCGCGCCGTCGATGCCCTCGGTTTCGATATCGGATATCGGCACGCTCCAACTGGCGACCGTGCCGGTGAATTCGCCGAGCCTGAGCCAGCGCCGCACCACGTTGTGATAGGTGATTGTACGCCCGCGATTTTCGCCGCGGCCGATTACCACCTGCACGGCTCGCGCCAGCGGACAGAGCCAGACTTCGCCGCCGAGGCGCTTGTTGTCGCCCGGCTCCACCTTCACGTTCACGCCGGCGTCGCCCACCGACAAGAGCACCGGCAGCGACATGATCGCGGTGTTGCGGTCGGTCTGCACGACGGCGTGCTCGATCGCGGTGCGATCGCTGCCGAGCACATGGGTTGCGCCATTGACCACGATCTGCGGCGTGTAGACCTGCCGGTCGCCGCGCAGGCGGGCGTAAGCGCGCTGCCGTGCCGAATGCGCCGCGCTGGCCAGCGTGTCCTTCCAGCCGAGATAGTCCCAATAGTCGATCGGCACGCTCAGAGCGACGAGCGAGGGATCAGCGGCAAGGTCGCCGAGCAGCTTGTCGGCTGAAGGGCAGGAGGAGCAGCCTTGGCTGGTGAACAGTTCGAGGAGAGCCCGCGGCTCTTCGGCGCGGCCGACTGCGCAGGTCGCAATCAGCAGGCCGGCCACAAGTGGTGCCGACGCGAGCCGGCGATGCAACATTCCCATCTCCACCCGGCCGAATCTCGGTGACGATTTGATGACCGCGCATTGATATCGGTCGGGCAAGTCACCCGCCACTCAATTCGCGGTGAGGCTGCGATCCCCCCTCAGGCCGCGAGCCGGCGCAGCACGTACTGCAATATGCCGCCGTTGCGGTAGTAGTCGAGCTCATCGACCGTATCGATACGGCAGATCAGCGGAACGCGTTTGAGCCCGCCATCGGCAGCGATGATCTCGGCAATGAGACGCTGATGCGGCTTGAGGTCGCCGTGCAGGCCGCGCAGCGTCACCTGCTCGCTGCCCTTGAGCCCGAGCGTCTGCCAAGTGGTCCCCTCCTCGAATACCAATGGGACCACGCCCATGCCGACCAGGTTGGAACGATGGATGCGCTCGAACGACTGCGCAATCACGGCGCGCACGCCGAGCAGGATCGTGCCCTTTGCCGCCCAGTCGCGCGACGAGCCGGTGCCGTACTCCTTGCCGGCGAACACGACCAGCGGCACGTTCTCACTCTTGTAACGCATCGCCGCATCGTAGATCGTCATGCGCTCGCCGGACGGATAGTGCACCGTGTAGCCGCCTTCGACTCCGGGCACCATCTGGTTCTTCAGCCGGATGTTGGCGAAGGTGCCGCGCATCATCACCTCATGATTGCCGCGGCGCGTGCCGTACTGATTGAAATCGACCGGCTTGACCTTGTGATCGACCAGATACTTGCCGGCGGGGGAATCCACCTTGATCGAGCCGGCCGGCGAGATGTGGTCGGTGGTGATCGAGTCGAGGAACAGGCCGAGGACGCGCGCATCGATGATATCGCTCGGCAACTCGGGCCGGCGCGCCATGCCGGAGAAATACGGCGGGTTCTGCACGTAGGTCGATTTGCGGTCCCACGGATAGGTCAGCGCGCCCTGTACACTGATCTTGCGCCAGTTCGCATCACCCTTGAACACGTTGGCGTATTTGCGCGCGAACATCTGCCTGTTGATGTTCTTGCGGACGACTTCGCTGATCTCCCGGCTCGACGGCCAGATGTCGCGCAGATAGACCTTGCGGCCCTTCTGGTCGGTGCCGAGCGCCGCCCTGGCGACGTCGACCTGCATCGAGCCGGCAATCGCATAAGCGACGACGAGCGGCGGCGAGGCCAGATAATTGGCGCGCACGTCGGCGTTGACGCGGCCCTCGAAATTACGGTTGCCGGAGAGCACCGCGGCGGCGACGAGATCGGCATCGTTGACGGCCTTGGAAATCTCCGGCGGCAGCGGGCCCGAATTGCCGATGCAGGTGGTGCAGCCGAAGCCGACGAGATTGAAGCCGAGCTTGTCGAGATCCTTCTGCAAGCCGGATTTCTCGAAATATTCCGCCACCACCTGCGAGCCGGGCGCCAGCGAGGTCTTGACCCACGGCTTGACGGAAAGCCCCTTCGCCACTGCCTTGCGGGCAAGAAGGCCTGCCGCAATCATCACGCTCGGATTCGAGGTGTTGGTGCACGATGTGATCGCCGCGATCACCACGTCGCCATGGCCGAGCGTATGCTCGCGGCCCTCGACCGGGACGCGCTTTTCCATCTCGGCAGCTTGGCCGAATTCCTTGTCCATCGCCTGCGCAAACCCGCTCTTGACCTCCTTGAGCGGCACGCGGTCCTGCGGACGCTTCGGTCCAGCCAGTGACGGCTCGACCGAACCGAGTTCGAGCTTGAGCACGTCGGTGAACACCGGGTCCGGCGTCGTCTTGGTATGGTACATGCCCTGCGCCTTGGCGTAGGCGAGAACAAGGGCGACACGCTCAGCCGGCCGGCCGGTTTCACGCAGATAGCGGATCGTATCGTCGTCGATCGGAAAGAAGCCGCAGGTCGCGCCGTATTCCGGCGACATGTTACCGAGCGTGGCGCGGTCTTCGATCGAGAGGTTGGCGACGCCCGGACCGAAATACTCGACAAACTTTCCAACCACGCCGCGCTTGCGCAGCATCTGCGTGACGGTGAGGACGAGATCGGTCGCGGTCACGCCCTCCTTGAGCTTGCCGTTCAGGCGCACGCCGATCACTTCCGGCAGCAGCATGGAATAGGGCTGGCCGAGCATCGCCGCCTCGGCCTCGATACCGCCGACGCCCCACCCGAGCACCGAGAGCCCATTGACCATGGTCGTGTGCGAATCGGTCCCGACGAGCGTGTCCGGGTAGGCGAGTTCGGTCGCGACGATCTTGTCGCCGAACTTGATCTTCGTCTTGGCCGTCCAGACCGTATGGGAGAGGTATTCGAGATTGACCTGATGGCAGATGCCGGTGCCGGGCGGC
>Ga0207651_10000853_pt1 | contig 13302 bp, 10 predicted proteins | sample KBSM23metaG_FD_184328 | JGI IMG/M metagenome (GOLD analysis project Ga0207651, IMG submission 184328) | Miscanthus rhizosphere microbial communities from Kellogg Biological Station, Michigan, USA - KBS M2-3 metaG (SPAdes) (version 2) | ecosystem: Host-associated > Plants > Roots > Rhizosphere >... | reverse complement strand
GGCGGCCGATGACCGGCTGCAGCGGCAGCACCCGAAACAGATCGGGCGTGACGACGATCGAATAGGCGGGCTCGGTCCTGCCGCCGACGTGCCGCGCCATGCCCCAGTCGCGCCAGCCGGCCAGCGCCTCGAAGGTCCTGGTGTCGCGCCGCCAGTCGGCGAGCTCCTCCAGCGAGACGGTGGGCGCGCGTCCGGGTTGATCGGTCTTCACCGCGCTGATCGACACCAGGCGCTCGGCACGCGGAAACGGCAGGTCGCGGAACAGCACGCCGTTGGCGATCGCGAAGATCGCCGCCGTGCCGCCGACGCCGATGGCCAGCGTCGCCACGGCCGCGGCGGTGAAGCCGGGACTGCCGCGCAGGCCGCGCCACGCCTGGCGCAGCTCGCGCGCGAGCCGCAGCCCGTTCATCGGCCGGTCTCGACCGCGGTGTCGTCCAGGCAGATGGCGCACACGCGATGAATCGCGGTGAACCCGGTGAACTCGACGTCAGCCGACAGGTAGCCGCGCCGGACCGGCTCCTCCCGCAGCAGGTCGGTGCTCAGGTACTTCTTGTTCGAGTCGGGAAAGACCGTGGCGATCGGCGCGGTGTCTCCCAGGCGGTTCTGCAGCGTCACCGCCGCCGCCATGTTGGCGCCGGAGGAAATGCCCACGCCAAGCCCCAGCTCTCGCGCCAGCTTCTGCGCCATGAGGATCGCGTCGCCGTCGTTGACCGGCAGGATGTCGTCGAGCTCGTCGAAATGAATGACCGGAGGAATGAACTCGTCCGAGATCCCCTGGATGCGGTGGCGGCCGATCTTGTAGCCCGTCGACATCGTCGGCGACTCGGCCGGCTCGACGGGATGGATCAGGACGGACCGGTCGTGCGCGCGCAGCGCGCGGCCGACGCCCATCACGGTGCCGCCCGTGCCGACGCCGGCGGTGAAGGCCGACAGCCGTATGCCGGCCGCGGACAGCTGTTCGACGATTTCCCGCCCGGTCGTCTTTTCGTGCGCGAGCGGATTGGCCTCGTTGGAGAACTGCGACGGCAGGAAGACGCCGGGATCCTCCTTCGCCATCGCCTCGGCGCGCGCGATGCAGCCGAGGAATCCCCCCTCGTCGCGGCTCACCGGGACGATGGTGGCGCCGAAGCTGGCGATGAGATCCGTGCGCTCCCGGCTCATCCAGTCGGGCATGAAGATCCTCACCGGGTGCCCGAAGGCGCGGCCGATGGCCGCGAACGAGATCCCGGTGTTCCCGCTCGACGCCTCGACGATCGTGCTGCCCGGCAGCAGGCGCCCGCTGCGCGTCGCCTCGTCGAGAATGTGCAGTGCCATCCGATCCTTGATGCTGCCGGTCAGATTGAGCTGCTCGCACTTGGCGTAGACGGTACGGGTGCGTCCGCGCCACCGGTACTCGATCGCCAGCAGCGGCGTGTTCCCGACCAGGCGCCGAAGCCCCTGCATTCGGTGCGTCGACACGGAGTGCCTCCTTCGCTAGTTGGTCGCCTCGGCCACGACTTGCGTCCAGCGCAGCAGAGGCCCGGTGCCGGCGCGGTAGGTCTCGGCGTCCTGGCGCGAGCGGAACGCCACGTAGTCGTCCTCGGCGCGGCGGTTGTCGGGCTGCGTCAGCGCCGTCGGGACGAACCACGCGTCCTGGGCGAGGACCATCCGTCCGCTGCTGTGATCGGTCACGTAGACGGCCAGGAACTGCTCGTCCTGGTGCCCCTTGATGTACTTGGCCAGGCAGCCGGCGGTGCGATAAGGCCGCGGCGTCTTCAAGGTGTCGATGGTTTCGGCGGCCAGCCGCAGATCGGCGATGGCGCGGCGGCAGCGCGCACAGCGATCGCCGGCCTGGATATCGGCCGACGGCGGAATCGAGGCACACGCGGTGACGGCAACGGCGAGAACGACGGCGGACAGCGCTCTCATGGCATTCTCCTTCTTCCGCTCAAAGCGGATCTTCCGCCCGAAGGCGGAAGCTACTCCACGGCGATCCAGATCGCCGAGCCGACGACACGCTCGAGGGCGAGCTCGGTCTGGTCGCATTCGATCACGATCCCGGGAAACGTCTGCAGCACGGTGATCCGCGCGCCGGGGCCGACGCCGAGCGCGGCGAGGCGCTCGGCACGCGGCGTCAGGTCGCGCTGCACGCGCACGATGCGGCCGCGCGCGCCGGCACGCAGGGCCGACAGCTGATGCACGCCTTCAGAAGGCCACATGGAAGAACCTCAGTACGCCGTTGAGCACCGCCCCGGTGCCGACGGCCATCACGGTGACGAAGCCGAGAATCGCCAGGCCGACGCGGAGTCCGCGCTCCTTGACGATCATCAGGAAGTTGGCGACACAGGGGACGAACAGCGTCATCACCGTGAGCGCGACGACCGCCTGGACGTGGGTCAGCGCGCCGTCGCGGGCCATCAGGAACATGCCGGCGGCGCCGTAGTCGCGGCGGAGGAAACCCATGACGAACACTTCGGCCGCCTTCGGCGGCAGGCCGAGCAGTCCGCTCACCACCGGGCGGGTCGCCTGCGCGATCACCGCGAGACCGCCGACCCGATCGAGCGCGAAGAGGAGCGCCGTGCCGACCAGGAACAGCGGCAGCGCCTCGCCGAGGTACCAGCGCACGCGCAGCCCCGTCTTGGTGGCGAGGTTGCCCAGCCGCGGCAGGCGCATCGGCGGCAGCTCCATGATGAAGTCGGAGCGATCGCCGGGCAGCAGCCGCGCGGCGAGGAAGCCGACGAAGATCATCTGGAACACGACGACGCCGAACAGGGTCAGCAGTGCCCAGAACGAGACGCCGCCGAGAATGCCCATGATGGTCGCCAGCTGCGCCGAGCAGGGCACGCCGAGCGCGAGCAGCAGGATCGCGATCAGCCGCTCCTTCGGCGTCGCCAGGATGCGCGTCGTCATCGTCGCCATCGTGTCGCAGCCGAGGCCCAGCACCATCGGCAGCACCGCCTTGCCGTTCAGCCCCATCGCGCGGAAGATGCGGTCGCTGAAGATCGCCAGGCGCGGAATGTAGCCGCTGTCCTCGAGGATGCCGAAGACGAGGAAGAACGTGGTGACCACCGGCAGCACGATGGCGATGGCGTAGGTCATCCCCATCGTGACGAGGCCGTAGTCGCCGACGAGGAAGTCGCGGACGAAGGCGACGGGAATGTGCGCGGCCAGCGAACGCGCCCACGGGTTCAGCCACGTGCCGAACAGGCCGTCCTCGAGGAGCCCGACGAGCGTCTGTGCACCGAGGACGCCGACCGCGAGATAGGTCAGGTACAGGACCAGGATCAGGATGGGGAGGCCGGTCAGCGGCTCGCGCACCGCGCGGCCGAGCCATTCCTGGAAGCGGCCGAGCGACATCGGGCCAATCGTGCGGAAACGGTGGGCCATCTCGTCGGCCCATTGCAGGTGGGTGACGCCGGTGGCGATCCCGCCGTCGAGCGGCGCCGCCTCGGTCAGCGCCTCGCGCAGCTCGGCCAGCCCGCGCCCTTCGGTCGCGACGGCCTCGATCACCGGGATCCCCAGTTCCGCGGCGAGCCCGGCGGTGTCGATGTCGACGCCGCGCGCGCGCGCCTCGTCGATCATGTTCAGCACGAGGATCGTCGGCCGGCCGAAGGCCGCGATCTGCGAGGTGAGCATGAGGGCGCGGCGCAGATTGCGGGCGTCGGCCACCTGGACGATCAGCTCGGCCTTGCCGGAGGCGACGAGATCGCGCGTCACCTTCTCGTCCTCGCTGAGCGCCCCCTCGAGCATGTTGACGCCGGGGGTGTCGACGATGTCGCAGACTTCGGCGCCGACGGTGGCGCGGCCGCGGGTGACGGCGACGGTGGTGCCCGGATAGTTGGAGACGGTGACGTAGCGGCCGGTGAGCCGCCCGAAGATGACGCTCTTGCCTACGTTCGGGTTGCCGACGAGCGCGATGCGGAGCGGGTGCGCGCGGAGCCGCAGCAGCGGTTTCGGCGTCAGCCCTTCGATGGCGTGAGGACAGGACATGTTGTACAGCGGGGGCGCAAGTCCGGGACCAGCGCGGATTGCCGAGGAATTGCCGGGGATCCGCCTGACACGACAGGGGGCTGCCGGATTTCCGGCAGCCCCCTGTGCGTCTGCGGTGTTACTGCCCGTGACCCCTTACCAGAGATAGCGCATCCGCGCGAAGAACGTGTGCGCCGTGTAGGGCTCGTTGGAGTACCCGGTATAGAACCCGGTCAGCGCATTGTTGGTCGGGTTGCGGACGATCAACGAGTTGATGACCCCGGGATCCAGCGCGAAGTCCTGCACCCGCCAGTCCTCGTACCAGTAGGCCGCGCCCAGCGCGAGGTTCTGCCGGACGAAGTACTGGGCGTCCACCTTGGCGACGTTGAGGCGGTTCTTCGGCTGTGTCTTGTACTGCACCGGCGCGACCAGCGTCGTGTTCGGGACGAGGCCGTAGGTGTAGTTGGTGGCGCCGTCGCTGACGTCGTAGCCGATGCGGATGTCGGTCCTGGCGATGGCCTTGACGAGGTTCAGGCTCGCCGAGTAGGTGTTCACCTTGTCGGCGATGGTGTCGTTCCAGTCGCGGCGCGGATCGGTGAAGGTCGGATCCGGCGCCGGGTTCGAGGTGCGCGACGCCTGGAAGGTGTCGTACTTCTCGCGACCGCCGCTCAGGCCGAAGTTCACCTTGGGGTTCGGCACGATGTCGAAGCCCACCGTAAAGCCCTGGTTCTTGTTGTCCTGCAGGCCGTAGGTGGTCTCCGGGTACTTGTCGTGGCCGTAGAAGAGCGAGGCGTTGACGTCGAAGCTCGGCATCGGCGTCACCATGAAGGTGGTGGTGACCCGATCCCGATCCCGCGGCGCGATGTCATAGTGCCGGATACCGGGCTGTTCACCGACGTCGACGAGGATCTGCTGGTCGAAGCCGTTCGAGTTCCGCTTGGCATGCTCGTACTTCACACGCGCCGACAGGAGCTGCGAGCCGGTGCTGTCCACGGTCAGGCGGAAGGTGTTCTCGCCCGTCGACTCGTAGATCCGCGCCTGCTCGGTCTCGTTGGCGATGTGGTTGGCGTACCCCTCGTAGGTGTAGCCGGCCCCGAGGTCGAGGAACTTCGCGGCCGAGAACGAGGCGTCGGCGTCGAACGTCGTGCGGTTGAACGCGGTCGGCTCGCTGGTCTCCAGCACGCCGATGGCGAAGTCCCCCGGCACCACGGTGTTGGTGAACGACTCCGTCTTGTTGTTGAAGTCGTAGTAGCGGAACTTGGCGTTGAGCCACAGATTCGCCGCCGGCCGCGAGTTGAAGCCGACCACCGTCGACAGCACGTCGACTTTGGCCTCGGCGGTGGCGCGCGGGATCTTGGCCACGCCGACCAGGGCCGTGTTCGTCGTGTTCGGCAGCAGCGGCTGGTTCTGATCCATCGTGCCGTAGCTGATCGCGGCGCTGGCCCTCGAGTGGCCGGGCAGCTTGTACGACCCGTTCACGTTGAAGGTGTTGACGCTGTTGCTCGGCATGAGGGCGGCGCGGCCGAACGCCGGCCCGGCGGTGGTACTGTCCGACACCCGCTGCGGGTTGTCGAACGTGAAGGCGGCGTTGTGCTGATCGTACCAGGACGCGTCGTAGCCGACCGCGAGCAGCCCCTGCTGGTTGGCCCATTCGAGCTTGGTCCGGAGATCGGTGGTGCGATCGTTGATCGGCACCGGCATGTCGAGCACCATCATGTTGCCCGGCGAGCTGCCGAAGCCGAAGTCCTGCAGGTTCGTGCCGCTGCGGCTGGTGTTCCGCACCTGCATCTTCACGTCGACGTCGCGCGCCGCCGTGTAGACCATGTCGAAGTTCGCCAGGTCGCGGCGGCCTTCGATGTTGTAGTTGTTGCCGTAGGTGGCGAGCGCCGTCTCCGCGTTGAGCGGGTTGGTCTGGATCGCCGTCTGCGCCGCGTCGTTGATGGTCAGCGTGCTGCTGCCGGCGCCGCTGAAGTAGCCGCGGGCCTGCGCCTGATAGAGCGGGTTCGAGTTGAACTCGAAGGTCGCCTTCAGCTTGCCGATGCTCTGCAGATTGGCGAAGTAGCGCTGGTCGCGGTAGCCGACGTTGTTGGCCTCGGCGCGGAACGCCGTGGAGTCGTTCTCCCTGGCGAAGCGGAACCTGTCGACGTAGGCGCCGTCGCGCAGGTCGCGGTACCGGTTGTAGCGCGCTTCGTCACCTGTGAACGAGGTGCCGCGGTAGCCGAAGTCGATGTTGCCGAACTGCGGCGTGAAGGTCGAGACGGCCTGCTGGGTCTGGGCCGGGGCCGGCTTGGTGTCCTGGGCCTGCGCGTAAGTCGCGGAGGTCACCAGGAGCGCCCCGATCAGAATCATCATTCTGGTGCGCATGTTGGTTTGCTCCTCTTACCGCAGGAAGAAGTTGCCGGACGGGTGGTTCGACCCATGGATCTGTGAGTGGCACTGCGTGCAGCTGCGTCCCATGACGCGGTTGCTGCGCGAGTTCACCTGGGTCTGGTCGTAAATCGTCGCCGGATGGCGGCTCGACACGTGACAGCGCTGGCACAGCATCGGCTCCTTGGCGACGAGCATCCGCTCGTTGTTCGAGCCGTGCGCGTCGTGGCAGGTCGTGCAGCCCTCGCGGGTCACCTGGTGATCCCACAGGTAGGGGCCGCGCTTGTCGGCGTGGCAGGTCGCGCACGCCTCGTTGATCGAGTTGCCTTCCTTGAGCATCTTGACGTTCTGCGCCCCGTGCGGGTTGTGGCAGGACGTGCACTCCAGCTTGGCGCCGTTGAGCGAGCCGACCGGCATGTGCGACGACTTGTGGATCTTGTTCACCTGCGTGCGGTGGCACTGCACGCACGTCTCTTCGATCGTCTCCGTCTTCAGGTGCGCCTTCTCCGACTTCGGCGCGTGCACGCTGTGGCAGGTGACGCAGCCGACGTTGCGGCCGTCGTGCTTGCCGCCGGCGAAGTTGTCGTGGCTGTTGCGGTTGTGGCAGGACAGGCACGCCGCGTTGGCGTCGCGGAGTGTCATCGTGCCGGGGTTCTTGATCTTGGTCTTGTCCCCTCCGCCATCCACGTGTGCCTGGCCGGGACCATGACAGCTCTCACAGCCTTGCTGCCCCGCAGGCGTGCGCGGGTTCTTCGCGCGCGCATGCGGACTGCCGTGATAGCCCTTCTTCTGGTCCTCGTGACAGGTCAGACAGGTCTCCTCACCGACGTAGCCGGCTGCCGGCGTCGTTGTCGCGGCGGCGGCCGCAGCCGGGGTGGCGGGCACGCCGTTCTGACGCGTACCGCCCGAGGCTGAGACCGACACCATGACGCCGATCCAGAGACCGACTGCCACGGTGAAGATGGCGAGGGTGCGCGTTGAGCGACCCATCGTTCCTCCTTACATAAGTGCGTGAGTATGGGCGCTCCACACGGCGCGCCTGACTGGGCATTGGCAAAGGACGTACCCCGTCGAAAAGCCGGGAAAAAGGGCCCGCGGCGGCCGGAATCCCCCGCCAACGCCGGCGACCGCCGGAAAGTCGCCGCGCCCCCTGCGGGAATTCCGGGCCGGCTGTGGGGAATAAGTCACGCAAACACCTGGGCGCGGATGCCGAGCGCGGCGACGCGATCCGCGATCTCGTGCAGCACCGGCTCCGGCACCTTCAGGAGTGATCCGCGTGCCGGCACGCGATCCAGCGTGTAGACGTGCACCCCCTGCGGCCGGACGCGATCGACGGCGTCGATCCACGCGTCGAGCGCCTTCGGGGTCGTGTTGTCGACGACGCGCTCGCTGTCGCGCACGAACATCGACTGCAGCGTGAGACGTCCGGTGGCGCGCAGGTCTGAAATCAGCCGTCCGAGCGGCATCGGGGGCCCGTTCATCAGCCGGAACGTCGTGGCGTCGCCGGCGTCGAGCTTCATGTAGCGGTCGTCGAAGTGCCCCAGGCTGTAGACGATGTCGAGGCGGCTCAGCGTCGAGCCGTTCGACAGCAGCGCCAGCCGCGCGCCCGGCGCGCGGCGCGCGCGGACTTTGAAGATCCCTTCGGCGATCGGCGCGAAGCCGGGGTGCAGCGTCGGTTCGCCGTTGCCGGCCACCGTGATCGTGTCGACGTCGGGATCGTGCTGCAGCGCGCAGTCGAGCGCGTCGATGACCTCGGCCGGACGGGGAAACGATCCCTTCGCGGGAAAGTTGCTCCAGCCGTACTGACAGTAGGCGCAGTTGAAATTGCACGTCTTGCGGCCGGCCGGCCCGAGGTTCACGCCCAGCGAGCGCCCGAGACGGCGTGACTGCACCGGTCCATAGACGAGTGTTGACTGCAGTTCCATCGACATGCCTCCGCTGAACTGTGAACCGTGAACTGTGACTGTGAACCGTGAACCGTGAACCGTTGACCGTCAACCGTTGACCGTTAACCGTTAACCGTTCACCGCCTACCGTGAACTGTCCACCACCTCGAGCCCCAGCCGGCGGATGCGATCGCCGAGGGTGGATCGCTTGATGCGGAGCAGTTCGGCGGCGCGCGACTTGTTCCCGTGGCTGGTGCGCAGCGCCCATTCGATCAGGTGCGTTTCGACTTCCTGCAGCCGCGCGTCGAGCGAGACGCGGCCGGGCGAGGCGGCGGCCGGCGCGATCGGCGTCGCCGCGGCCGCAAGGTTGCCCTGCTGGAACAGCAGTGTCGCCGGCAGGCAGCCGACGCGCACCGTCGAGCACGTGCAGGTCTGCGCGATCCGCTCGCACGCGTTCTCGAGCTCGCGCACGTTGCCCGGCCAGTCGTGGCGCTCGAAGGTCGCCTTGACCACGGGTGAGAGATCGGCAACGGCCATGCCCCGCTCGCCGAAGAACCGGCGCAGGAAGTGCTCCATCAGCGGCGCGATGTCCTCGCGCCGCTCGCGCAGGGGCGGAATCCAGATCGGCACGACGTTGAGCCGGTAATAGAGGTCTTCGCGGAAGCGTCCTTCCTCGGCCAGGTGCTGGAGGCTCCGCTTCGATCCGGTGATGACGCGCACGTCCACGGGAATCGCGTGCGTGCCGCCGACGCGCTCGATGGTGCGGTTCTGCAGCACGCGCAGCAGCTTGACCTGCACGCCGAGCGGCACGTCGTCGATGTCGTCGAGGAAGATGGTGCCGCCGTTGGCCGCCTCGAAGCGGCCGGCATGGTCGCGCAGGGCGCCGGTGAAGGCGCCGCGCTCGTGCCCGAACAGCTCCGATTCGATCAGCGCCTCGGTCAGGATGGCGCAGCTCACGGCGACGAACGGCTGGCGGCGCCGCCGGCTCGCGTGGTGAATGAGATTGGCGAGCGTTTCCTTGCCGGTGCCGGTCTCGCCGACGATCAGCACGTTGCTCTCGCTGCCGGCAATCACTTCGACGAAGTCGAAGACCGTCCGCATCCGCGGGCTGCGCCCGACGACGACGGAATCAACCGAGAACGGAGGCGTGCCTTCCACGACGACCCGTGCAGGGCAACGTGGATGCCAGCCCGCGATACGCGCGTTTTTGCGGAATTCTCCGCAGCCCCTGCCGAAAATCCGGCGGCCGGACCGCGCCGCGGGCCGTTCCCCGGGCGCAGCAGGCGAAAACCTTCGGAAATCCGGCAGTGCCGGCCCGGCACGCGCCTTGTGTTGCGTTCGGGCAGATGTCTACCGCACCTGCCGCCCCAGACCTCGATGCGCTGATCCGGCGCTACGACCGTCCCGGCCCGCGCTACACCTCGTACCCGACCGCCGTCGAGTTCAACGAGCGGTTCGGCGCCGCCGACTACGAGGCGCGCCTGGCCGACGCCTCGGCACGAGGCGACGAGCCGCTGTCGCTCTACCTTCACATTCCGTTCTGCGAAACGCGCTGCGCCTACTGCGGCTGCGCGGTGGTGGCGACCAAAAAGCGCGACGTCGCGGCGACCTACCTGGAATACCTGGGCCGTGAGATCACCCGGCTGGCCTCGTCTCTCGACGGCCGCCGCCGGGTCGTCCAGTATCACTGGGGCGGCGGCACGCCGACCTATCTCAATACCACCCAGATCGCGCGGCTGGATGCGCTGGTCCGCCGCCATTTCGACGTCGCGGCCGACGCCGAGCAGGCGATCGAGATCGATCCGCGGGTGACCACGCGCGAGCAGCTGATCCTGCTCCGCAGCCTCGGCTTCAACCGGCTGTCGTTCGGCGTGCAGGACTTCTCCGAAGCGGTCCAGCAGGCCATCCACCGCCACCAGTCGGAGACCGAGACGCGCGCCCTGTTCCGCTTCGCGCGCGAGACCGGCTTCACCTCGATCAACTTCGATCTCGTCTACGGCCTGCCGCGCCAGACGGTGGAGTCGTTCGAGCGGACCCTGGCCTCGGTGGCCGACATGCTGCCGGATCGCATCGCGGTCTACTCCTACGCGCACGTGCCATGGCTGCGCCCGAACCAGAAGGCGATCGACCCGATCGATCTGCCGAGCGCCGACGCCAAGCGCGCGCTGCTCGGCTCCGCCATCGACGCCTTCACCGGCGCCGGCTACGACCCGATCGGGATGGACCATTTCGCGCTGCCCGACGACGACCTCGCCCTCGCGGCGCGCGAGCGGCGGCTGCACAGGAACTTCATGGGCTACACGACGCGCCCTGCGAGCGACAGCGTCGCGGCCGGCGTCTCCGCCATAGGCGACGTCCGCGGCGCGTTCGCGCAGAACCACAAGACGCTGGCCCGCTACTACCAGGCGCTCGACGCCGGCGAGTTTCCGATCGAGCGCGGCTACGCCCTCAGCGACGACGACCGCGTGCGCCGCTACGTCATCAGCGAGCTGATGTGCAACTTCCGCGTCGAGTTCGCGCAGGTGGCGGCGCGGTTCGGGGTGTCCCCGGCGAACTACTTCGAGCCCGAGCTCGCGTCGCTGGCGGTTCCGGACGGCCCGGTGCGGGACGGGCTGCTGGACATCACCGGCGACGGCCTCACAGTCACGCCCCTCGGTCGGCTGTTCGTCCGCAACATCTGCATGGCCTTCGACACCTACCTGGCCGCCCATCAAGGACGGCCGGTTTTCTCACGCACGATTTGAGCGCCCTCATGACACACACGCGATCCGCAGATACCGCCGTCGTCCTTCTCAACCTGGGCGGCCCCGACGACCTCGCGTCGGTCGAGCCGTTCCTCATCAACCTGTTTTCCGACCGCGAGATCATCGAACTCCCCGGTGGCGCTTCGCTGCAGCCGGTGCTGGCCCGCGCCATCGCCAAGCTGCGCGGCCCCTCGGTGCGGCGCAACTACGCCCGCATCGGCGGCGGCTCGCCGCAACTTCGCCTGACCAATGGCCAGGCCGCGGCGCTGGAGGAGCACCTCAACAGCGGGTGTGCTGAACGCTCGTTCCGGGTGTTCGTCGCGATGCGCTACTCGCGCCCCTCGTCCGAGGATGCGCTCGAGGCGATCGCCGCAGCGGGTATCCGGCGCATCGTCACGCTGACCCTGTTTCCGCACTATTCGAAGGCCACGACCGGATCGTCGCGGCGCGAGTTCGAGCGCGCGCTGGCCAGGCCGGCCTGGAAGAATTTCGGCTTCGAGGTCACGCATATCGATCAGTATCCCGAGAACCCGCAGTACCTCGACGCGATGAGCCACACCGTCATCGAGGGGTGGCGTTCGATTCCGGAGGCGCGGCGGGATCGCGCCGTGCTGCTCTTCAGCGCGCACGGGCTGCCGCAGAAGTTCATCGATCGCGGCGACCCGTACGCCGACCACATCGAGCTGACGCGGCGCGGCATCCTCGAACGGGTCAAGCTGCCCAACCGCCAGATGCTGGCCTACCAGTCGCGCACCGGCCCCGTGAAGTGGCTCGGCCCTGGGACCGAGGAGGTCCTCGAAGATCTCGGCCGCGACGGCGTCCAGGACGTGCTGGTGATCCCGCTGTCGTTCGTCTCCGATCACATCGAGACGCTCTACGAAGTCGACTTGCTGTTCGCCGGAGTGGCGCAGAAGGCGGGCATCCAGTGGTACCGCCGCACGCCGGCGCTGAACGACTCGCCGCTCTTCGTCGCGGCGCTCGCGGGGCTCGTGCGGGACCACCTGGCAGAGGTATCGCCGCACAGGTGCGCCGCCTGCCACTCGCGAGAGCACGCGTCCGCCGGGCTCGCCCTGGCGTCGATATGAGCACCGTGCCTCCCTGGCCAGGCGCCGCCACGCCACGCGTCGTCGTGGTCGGCGGCGGCATCGCCGGCCTCGCCGCGGCGCGCGCGATTCGTACGCAGGTGCCCGCGGCCGAGGTGATCGTCCTCGAGCGGAGCGACCGCCCGGGGGGCAACATCCGGTCCGAATGGATCGACGGCTTCCTGTGCGAGGGCGGGCCGGACGGGGTTTCTCACAACGCCCCGGCGACGCTGGAGTTCGTCGAGGAGATCGGGCTGTCGTCGGCATTGCTGCCGAGCCGCGACGAGGCGAGGCGGCGCTACATCTTCCGGCGCCGCCGCCTGCACGAAGTGCCGCTCTCACCAGGCGCCTTCCTGGCCTCGAGGCTGCTTTCGACGACGGGCAAGCTGCGCGTGATGGCGGAGCCGCTCGCGGAGCGCGCGCCGCGCCACGACGAGAGCATCCTGCACTTCGCCCAGCGGCACATAGGCCGCGAGGCGGCGCAGGTGCTCGTGGGATCGATGGTCTCCGGCATCTTTGCCGGCGACGCCAGCCACCTGTCGCTGCGCGCCTGCTTCCCGAAAATGTACGAGATGGACGAGCGCTACGGCAGCCTGGTGCGCGCGATGCTGGCGAAGCGGCGCGAGAAGCGCGCGAGCAACGGCGTCGGCGCGCCCGCCGGACGCCTCACGTCATTCACCGGAGGCATGGAGGATCTCATTCGCGGGGCCGTCGCCTCGCTCGGCCACGGGGTGAGGACCGGCCGGCGCGTCGTCGCGCTGCGGCACCGCGGGCCCGGACACCCGGGGCCGCGCCCCGTCGGCGCGCGCGCCTTCACGGTCGACTGCGAAGACCAGCGCATCGAAGCCGACGCGGTGGTGCTCGCCGGACCGGCGCACGACTCGGCGGATCTCATCCGCGGGTTCTCGCCGGCGGTGGCGGCGCTGCTCGGCGCGATCGAGACGGCGCCGCTCGCGGTGGCCTGCCTCGGCTACGATGCCGCGGCGCTCGCGGCCGATCGCGGGCCGCTCGACGGCTTCGGCTTCCTGGTGCCGAGAGGCGAAGGACCGCGCATCCTCGGCGCGCTGTGGGAGACGAGCATCTACGACGGCCGCGCGCCGGAGGGCAAGGCGCTGCTGCGGGTGATGATCGGCGGCGCGCTCGATCCGCATGCCGTGGAGCTCAGCGACGCGCAGCTGCTCCGCACCGTCCGCGACGACCTCGAACGCACCATGCACCTGCGCCTGGCGCCGGAGTTCGTGCACCTGGTGCGGCATCGCCGCGGCATTGCGCAGT
>Ga0207651_10000844_pt1 | contig 13317 bp, 15 predicted proteins | sample KBSM23metaG_FD_184328 | JGI IMG/M metagenome (GOLD analysis project Ga0207651, IMG submission 184328) | Miscanthus rhizosphere microbial communities from Kellogg Biological Station, Michigan, USA - KBS M2-3 metaG (SPAdes) (version 2) | ecosystem: Host-associated > Plants > Roots > Rhizosphere >... | reverse complement strand
CAGGGCCTGGGCGCGGCCGAGCGCGTGGCGACAATCCTGGCCGACGAGCTCGCCTGGACAGCGGCGCGGCGGGCGGGCGCGCTGCTGGACTACCGCGCCACCGTCGACCGCTCGCGCCGCTGGCGTCAGGATCCGCCAACTACAGGATCGTGATGACGCCTTCGACCGCTCGCAGGCGCGCGTAAAGCACCAGCACCGCCTCGGCGCTCGCGCACGGGACGCGCAGGCGGTGACTGACGTACTTGCCATGCGCGGACGGATGCCGCTCGTGCGCGTCGCTCGCCAGCGGTCCGCCCAGCCCCACCGCAGCCGCGGCCAGCACCGCGGCCTCCACAGCGGCGTCGCTGCGCGCGATCACCGAGATCGAGAAGTCCCCGGGGAAGACGTGGTTCGCTTCCAGCAGATCGATCGCGCGTCTGCGGGCCTCGGGGCTGTCGCCGGGGTTCAATCGATTCTCGTCGTCGAGTCGCGCGCCTTCTTCCGCTCGATGTCGGCGGCGGCGCGCGCTTGCCCGTAGGGCAGCGGCTTGTCCGTGCGCAGCACCTGGACGGGCAGCATGACGCTCATCGATTGCGGCAGCGGCTCGAAGAACCAGGTCCCGACGACGTCGGACAGGCATTGGTTGATCGGGCAGTCGGCGCCGTACGACGAGTACGCGACCTTCTGCGATCGGATCTCTCCGCTGCGGGCCAGCGACACGTCGAAGCGGACGTAGCCCTTCTTCTGACAGCTGATCGGCAGCACGTCGAAGCATTGGTGCAGCGTCCGCGCCTGCAGCTGGGCCTCGCTGCGCAGGAACGTCTCGACCTGGAGCGGGGTCGCATCGTAAGGAATCGCTGACCGCATCTCGGCGTCGCCGATCTGCGCGCCGACGCGAACGGCGCACAGCACGCTGGCGAGCGCTGCCGCCTGAAGCGGCAACAGCGCCTTGCGCGCGAACCGCCGCGTGGCGCCCGCGGGCAGCGGCGGTACGCCTCCCCCGTCGGGCTGATTGCGCACCACGAAGGTCGCCATCCCGACGTGGATCTCGGCGCGTGAATCGGCGGGCAGTGGAACGTCAACCACGCCGTCGCCGATCACGCTCTCGAGCGGAATCGGAGCTCGACCGCTCTCCAGCTGACCCGTGATACCCGGCGCCAGCCGCAGCACGTAACCCCGGGCCGTGCGGCGCACCAGCGTCAGCGGGGACGCGGCGAACGCATCGTCGTCGATGTCCGCGCCGATCCCGTAGCAGCGGGCGCGGCGCGCGGCGCGCGTCGCCGCGAGGAACGCGGCGCCCAGGCCGGCGATCATCCAGACCGTGAAGTACGGGACGGCATAGACCACCCGGTGCGCAGCGAGCAGGGCCAGCCCGACCAGCAGCGCAGCCATCACCGACATGCCCGCGACGACCGCAAAGGTCGTGATTCCCGCCCGCCACTCGCCCCGTCCCGACAGGCGGCGCTGTGAAACCACGCCGCCGCTCATGAGGTACGCGATCTCGACCGACTGTGCTTGCTTCACGGGAAACCTCGCGGCCGTATGTTTTGTCTGCGAGTCGATTCTACGGCAGACCCGAGCGATGTGGTCGTCGAGAATTCGGACGAAAGACCGACGCTCGTGTCGCCCGTGTTCGCTCTGCCCGAGCCCTGCTCTCGTTCGATTTCTTGGCTATCCTGGAAAGCGTCCCGACGCGCTTCAGAAACCGATCTGGCTGAGGGTGCTGACGGCCAAGTGCAAAACATCTTTCGCACCCTTCGCCCATCGGCGCTTTGGGCCGCGCAACCCCTGAGGTGACGCGGCCGTGACAGTTCCTCGACGGGATTTCGTACTAATCAGGGTGGGGATCGGTAGGTGGGGTTCGGGAGGGGTGCGTAGCCGCGTTCGCGGCCCCGGCGAAGGCTTCCGACAAGTTTCATGTGATTTCAATGTGTTACAGGCGGTTGTTCAGATGGCACACACCGTGCTAAATGAGGGCGCGACCTTCGGGGAGGACCGAGTTCATGGCCCAGGCCGCAACGCAACCGATGCCCATCAACGGCAAGACGACTAAGACGAAGCCCAGCCCTGCAGCTGCGCCCGCTGCACCCGCCGCGCTGCCGAATCGCGAGAAGGCACTTCAGATTCTCTCGAAGTCGATTTACAAAGAGCTGCGCGAAAACGGTTACGAGCCGAAGCAGATCGTCGCGCTCGCCACCGAGATCATTTCGCTGGTGACGACCGATATCGGCGACGTTCCGTCAGCCAGCCGCAGCAGCTAGTTTTCCTAGCGTTCCGCGAGCTTCTGAAGCATTCTTCCGCGCGCCCCAGCCCGGGCGCGCTTTTTTTTGCGCCCGCGGTCGGGCCGGTGAGCCGGACAGCAGACCATGGCGATCAAGACGATTTCCGAGCTGGATATCTCGGGACGGCGCGTGTTCATCCGCGTCGATTTCAACGTCCCTTTCAACGCCAACGGCGCTGTCTCGGACGACACACGCATTCGCGAGAGTCTGCCGACCATCAAGCTCGCCCTCGAGAAAGGCGCGCGGGTCGTGCTCGGCTCGCATCTCGGCCGCCCCAAGGGCAAGCCGGACAAGAAATATTCGCTGGAACCGGTGGCCGCCCGGCTCGCCGAGCTGATCGGCGCGGACGTGGCGCTGACCGACGAGCCGGTCGGTGACGGCGCGCGCAAGGTCGTCAACGACCTGCGCGCCGGCGCGGTCGCGCTGCTCGAAAACCTGCGCTTCTCCCCGGGCGAGGAAGCGAACGACGAGACCTTCGCGCGTACGCTGGCCACCTACACGGACGTCTACGTCAACGACGCGTTCGGGACGGCGCACCGCGCGCACGCGTCGACCGCCGGGATCGCGAAGTTCGTGGGCGACAAGGGCATCGGCCTACTCATGGAACGCGAGGTGAAGTTCCTCGGCCGCCTGCTGGGCGACGTCGAACGGCCGTTCGTCGCGATCATCGGCGGCGCCAAGGTGTCCGACAAGATCGGCGTGCTCGAGAACCTCCTCGCGCGCATCGACCAGCTGCTGATCGGCGGCGCCATGGCGAACACCTTCCTCAAGGCCAAAGGCGGCAAGATGGGGCGCTCGCTGGTCGAGGACGACAAGCTGGCGATCGCGCGCGCCTTCCTCAGGAAGGCCGAGGACGCGAACGTCGACGTGCTGCTGCCCAGGGACGTGATCGCCGCGGCGGGGACCAAGTCCGAGTCGGGCCGCGTGATGCAGGGGATGGCGGTGCCCGATGACCTGGCCGCGCTGGACATCGGCCCCGACACCGCGCGCGGGTTTGGCGATGCGATCGCCCGCGCCAAGACCATCTTCTGGAACGGTCCGATGGGCGTCTTCGAATCCGAACCGTTCGCGGCCGGCACGCTGGCCGTCGCGCAGGCCGTCGCCTCGGCGCGCGGAGCGCTGTCCGTCGTCGGCGGCGGCGATTCGGTCGCGGCCGTGCACAAGAGCGGCGTGGCCGACAAGATCACGCACATCTCGACCGGCGGCGGCGCCTCCCTCGAGTTCCTCGAGGGCAAGAAGCTGCCCGGCCTGGCGGCGCTGGAGAGCTAGACGACATGGCACGCACGCGACGCCCGTTTTTCTGCGGAAACTGGAAGCTCAACGGCTCGATCGCCGAGTCGTTGGCGCTGGCGACCGACGTGCGCAACGGGGTCGCCAGCCTGCGTGACGTCGACGTGGCCGTCGGCCCCAGCTTCACCGCGCTGTACGCCGTCGCGAAGCGGCTGGAGGACGGCCCCGTCACCGTCGCGGCGCAGGACTGCTTCTGGGAAGAGAAAGGCGCGTTCACGGGCGAGGTTTCGCCGGCACAGCTCGCCGACGCTGGCTGCAAGCACGTGATCATCGGCCATTCCGAGCGCCGGCAGCTGTTCGGCGAGCTCGACGCAGCCGTCAACCTGAAGGCGCGTGCCGCCATCCGCGCGGGTCTCACGCCCATCATCTGCGTGGGTGAGACGCTGGCCGAGCGCGACGCGGGCGAGACCATCGGCCGCGTACAGGCGCAGCTCGACGGCGCGCTGGCGGACATGGACGACGCCGCGCTGGAACGGGTCGTCATCGCGTATGAGCCGGTGTGGGCGATCGGCACCGGCCGGAACGCGACCCCTGCGCAGGCGCAGGAGGTGCATCATTTCATTCGCACCCGCGTCGCCGCGCGCGCACCGGCGGTCGCGGCGCGGCTGCGAATCCTCTACGGCGGCAGCATGAAGCCGGACAACGTCCGTGCGCTCATGGCCGAGGTGGACGTCGACGGCGGCCTCGTCGGGGGTGCCTCGCTGTCCGCGGAATCGTTCGTGCGTCTCGTCAAGGAAGGCTCCACGCCATGACCACTTTTCTGACCATCGTTCACGTTGCGGTCTGTCTGTTCCTCATCTTGGTAGTGTTGCTGCAGGCCGGTAAGGGCGGCGGCATGGGCATCGCGTTCGGCGGCGGCGGCAGCCAGACCGTGTTCGGGTCGTCGGGCGCCGGCAACTTCCTGACGCGCCTGACGTCGATCACCGCGATCATCTTCATGGTCACGTCGCTGGTCCTGGCACACAACTCGAGTCAGGCCGATACGAGGCGGCTGGAGCGCCTGCAAGGCAAGAAGGCCGCCGAACAGGATGTCGAGAAGGCGCGCCTGGCGAAGCTGAAGGAAGAGATCGAGAAGGCCGCCGCGTCCAAGTCGGGTCAGTCCGCTGCGCCGGCCGCGCCCGGAGCGGCTCCGGTGGCGCCTTCCAGCGGGGGCGAAGAGACGCCGACCAAGCCGGGGCAGGTTCCCCTGATCAAGCTATCGCCGCCCAAGCTGGGCGAGTCGGCCAAACCCGGAGCCGCGGCGAAACCGGGCGCCGACGCCGCGCCCGCGGCACCGGGCGACAAGCCCGCTGCGAAGCGGCGCAAGAAGGCCGCGCCCGCCGCGGGCGAAGGCGCCGCTCCGGCCGCACCGCCACCGGCGGCACCGCCCCCGGCGGAGTAAGCTCGGGCGGTACGCGATGGCGCTACCGTTCACAAAGGTCGAGGGGCTGGGAAACGACTTTCTGGTCGTCGACCTGCGTCCGGGCCGTCCCGCCGCCGCTGACGACGGACCGTCGCCCGAGGATCCCGCGGTCGTGCGCGCGCTGTGCGATCGCCGGTTCGGCGTGGGCGGCGACGGCGTGCTCGCGATCCTGCCCAGCGAGATCGCCGATGCGCGCATGCGGGTGCTCAACTCCGACGGCAGCGAGGCCGAGATGTGCGGGAACGGCATTCGCTGCGTGGCGAAGCTGCTGCACGACACGGATCCCACCCTGCACCGCCCCACCCTGCGCATCGAGACCGGTGCCGGCGTCCTGGCGCTGGAGTTGGACGTCGAGCACAAAGGCGGCCGCGCCCGCACGGTGGCGGTCGACATGGGCCGCCCGCGGCTGACGCGCGACGAGATTCCGATCCTCCCGCACGGAACGACGCGCGTGCTGCGCGAGCCGATCTCCGCGCGCGGCCGGACGTTCAACCTCACCGCAGTTTCGATGGGGAATCCGCACGCCGTCATCTTCGTCGACGATCCGACCGCGCTGCGTCCATTGGCCGAGGAGTTCGGCCCCCTGTTCGAGACGGCGGAGCGCTTCCCGAAGCGAACCAACGTCGAGTTCGCGTACGTCCGTCCAAGCGGCGAGATAGACCTCGTCGTCTGGGAGCGCGGCGCCGGGATCACGATGGCGTGCGGCACGGGCGCGTGCGCAACCGCGGTCGCGGCGTGCCTGGAGGAACGACTGCCCCCCGGTAAAGAGCGACTGGTTCATCTGCCTGGCGGGTCGCTCAGCATCTTCGTCGCGCCGGACTATTCGACCGTGCGCATGCGCGGTCCCGCCCGCACCCTGTTCGAAGCTTCGATCGACGTCGCGCACCTGATGAGCGGGCATTAGCGCCGCCGTCAGGTGCTCTGCTTTCACGGCGCGTCGACGAGATATCCCGAGAAACCGATCTCCGCGCGGATGCCGCCGCCCGCGGGGATGTCGGTGTTCAGCCAGACGCGCGCCTCGACGATCTGGCCGGCGTCCGCGAACATGGGCGCCGCGATGCTGCCCTCGAACGACTCGCCCTGCCCGTCCCACCAGCCCCGGTCCGTCTGCGGCACCATCGCGTAGAAGAGCCCGCCGCCGGTGGTGTTCCACGCAACGACCGAGACCTGCGGCTTGACGCCGCCGGCACAGTTGGTCAGCGCGGTCTCGGTCTGGATGATCAGCCGCTTGCCGGCCGGCACCGTGTAGATGGTCTGGCGCGCCTCGCGCCCGCTGAGCGCCGACAGGATGCCGATGCTCGACACGGGCGTCGGGTTGTCGGCCGGCGCGGTCAGCACGGTTCCGGACACGGAAACGGGCGCGCCCAGAGACACCGGCACGGCGTGGGCGGCGTCGTTGATGACGAGGGTCTGGCCCGGCGGGGGCGCCGCCTGCAGCGGATGCGCGACGATGAACGGCACCGCGCAGACAGCGAGCAGGGCAATTACGGAAACCGCGATTCTTTTCATGGCGTCCTCCTTCAACCGTTTCGTCACGCGCCGACGGAACGCGGAGCGGTCGGAGGTATTCCTGTGGATCTTGTTCACGCGGCCCTCACCCTGCCCTCTCCCGCTTCGCGCGAGACGGGACCGGATCAGAACAGGCTGCCCTGGGGTGGGCGCGAGGGTGACGACGTGGCGGGGGGTGGCAGGCCGAGGTGTTCGTACGCGCGCCGCGTGACCTGGCGGCCGCGCGGCGTTCGGATCAGGAAGCCTTCCTGGATCAGATACGGCTCGTAGACGAACTCCAGCGTGTCGCGATCCTCGGCCAGCGAGGCCGCCAGCGATTCGATGCCGACCGGCCCGCCGTCGAAGCGCTTGATGATCGTGTTCAGGATCTTGCGATCGCCCGCGTCCAGGCCGACGGCGTCGACCTCCAGCCGCTGCAATGCGAACTCGGCGCCCTCGCGCGTGATGCGGCCGTCGCCACGCACCTCGGCGAAGTCGCGGATGCGCCGCAACAGGCGGTTCGCGACGCGCGGCGTGCCGCGCGCGCGCCGCCCCATTTCCTCCGCGCCCGCGTCGTCGATGGAGATATCCAGCAGCCGCGCTGACCGCTTCACGATTGTGGTCAGCTCGTCGGGCGAATAGAACTCGAACGTCTCGCGGATACCGAAGCGGTCGAGCAGTGGCGACCCGAGCTGCCCGGTGCGCGTCGTCGCGCCCACCAGCGTGAACCTCTCGATGGGCAGGTTGATGGCGCGCGCACCCGCGCCCGTCCCCGTCAGCAGCTCGATGCGGAAGTCCTCCATCGCTGGGTAGAGGCTCTCCTCGATCACCGGTTGCAGGCGGTGGATCTCGTCGATGAACAGCACGTCGCCCCGCCCCATCGAAGTCAGCAGCCCCGCCAGGTCGCCCTTGCGCTCCAGCGCCGGCCCGGACGTCACGCGCACCTCGGTCCCCATCTCGCGCGCCAGCAGATACGCCAGCGTGGTCTTGCCCAGGCCGGGCGGCCCGGACAGCAGCACGTGGTCCAGCGCGTCGCCGCGCTTGCGCGCCGCCTGGACGTAGACCGCCATGTTCTCGGCGATCTTCCGCTGCCCGACGAACTCCGCGAAGCTGCGCGGCCGCAGCGCCGCGTCCTCGTCGCGCTCCGAACCGGCGGCCGGCGCCTCGGGCGACACCGCGCGCGCCGGCTCCTGCGCCTCCTCGTCGTCGTGTTTCTTGCGCGGCATCGCTATCCCCTTCGCAGCGCGGCCAGCGCGCCGCGCACATTCTCGTCGAAGGGTTTCTTCTCATCCATCTTCTCGAGCAGCGGATCGATCTCCGCCGGCTTGTACCCGAGCAGCACCAGCGCGCCGTAGACCTCGCCCAGCGGACCGACCGGCGCGCTGCTCGCCTGGGCCGCCGCCGCGGCGGGCGGCCTCCCCTTGCCGCCGTTCCTTGCGCCCATGCCCGCGCCGACGGTCAGGATCTTCTCGCGCAGCTCCAGCGCCAGGCGCTCGGCGATCTTCCCGCCGACGCCCTTCACCTGCCGCAGGCGCGCGACGTCACTCGTGGCGATCGCGCGCACGAGATCCCCGGTCTCGATGCCGGCGAGGATCGCCAGCGCGACCCGCGGGCCGACGCCCTGCACGCTGAGCAGCGTCTGGAACAGGCTCTTCTCCGCGGTGGTCGAAAAACCGTAAAGCCGCAGCGGTTCGTCGGAGACGAAGTGGGCGTGGATGTGCATCTGCACCTCGCCCGATCCCAGCGCCGCCCGGGTCGCCGCGCTCGGGAACACCTGATAACCGACGCCGCCGACGTCGACGATGATCGCGTCGTCGTCCTCGCCGCGCAGCTGACCGCGCAGGAACGCGATCATGCGCGCCGCCCCGCGGATCCAGCTTGGCGCCGAGGCGCCCGCCGCGCGTGACAGATGGCGATGGCCAGCGCGTCGGCCGCGTCCGGCTCGGGCGTCCGCCGCATCGCCAGCAGCGCGCGCACCAGGTATCCAATCTGCTGCTTGGTGGCGCGGCCGTGCCCGACGACGGTCTGCTTCACCGTCGCGGGCGGATACCCCGTCACCACGATCCCCTGCTCGGCGGCGACGAAAATCGCCACGCCCCGCGCCTCGCCCAGCGCCAGCGCCGACTGCACGTTCGCGCCGTGGAACGCCTCCTCCATCGCGACCGCGTCCGGGCGCAGCTCGGTCATCAATTCACGCAGGCCGCGTCCGATCTCGGCCAGGCGCGCCGGCCGCGCGTGCCGCGCCGGCGCCGAGATCACGCCACACTCGACGTACTGCACCTTCGCGGCGCCGTTCCCCGCACACTCGATGACGCCGTAACCGAGGCGGAGCGTGCCGGGATCGATGCCCAATATGCGCAATGGCTTTGCCGCTTCGTCAGCCGATGCTCTCGAGGACGCTCTCGTCGACGTCCATGTTCGAGTACACGTTCTGAACGTCGTCGTTGTCTTCCAGCGCGCTCACCAGCTTGGCCGCGCCCACCGCATCTTTGCCGGTCAGGTGCACGACGTTCTGCGGCACCATCGTCACCTCGGCGTGCGCCGGATCCGGCAACCCGGCCTTCTTGAGGCCGTCACGGATACGCTCGAACTCTTTCGGCTCCGTGACGACGACCAGCGACTCGCCCTCGGCCTTGATGTCCTCCGCGCCCAGCTCGATCGCCTGGTCGGTCAGCTTCTCCTCGTCGACCGCGGTCTTCTCGAAGACGACCAGCCCCTGCTTCTTGAACATCCAGCCGACCGATCCCGACGCGCCCAGGTTGCCCCCGTGGTGCGTGATGACGCTGCGGATCTCGCTGGCTGTGCGGTTCCGGTTGTCGGTCATGATCTCGACCAGCACGGCCGTGCCGCCCGGGCCGAACACCTCGTAGTTGAACTCCTCGTAGGTGATGCCGTCTAGGTCGCCCGTCCCCTTCTTGATCGCCCGGTCGATGGTGTCGTTCGGCATGTTCACGCCGCGCGCCTTGTCGACCGCCGCCCGCAACCGCGGGTTGCCGTTGATGTCGCCGCCGCCCAGCCGGGCCGAGATCGTCAGCTCCTTGATGACCTTGGTCCAAAGCTTCGACTTCTTGGAGTCGGAAGCCTCTTTCTTGTGCTTGATCTTGGACCAGCGGTTATGGCCGGACATGACGGGTAGTTTTTATCATAACCACAGCGCTACGGCGGGCCGGCGCCGGGCGTGGCGTCCAGCGGCGTGCGGTTCCAGGCGTCCGGGCGATCGCACGCGCTCTGGACCAGCCGGTGCACGCCCTTGCCCGACCAGCTACCCGCCGAGACGCTGACCCAGCCGCCGTAGCTCGACACGACCGTGTCACCGCGCATCAGCCGAACCAGCTCGCCGCCGTTGGCCAGCCCGTCCGCGCCGACGCGCGAGTCGACGCGCACCAGCAGCGTCCCCGCGCGCGGCGCCGGATCCTGGCCCTGGGCCGCGTCGTAGCCGGACGACACCACCAGCGCGTAGCCGTCGGGCGCCAGCATCTGGTCGGGCAGATCGTCGCCACCCTTGGAATCCTCCAGCCGCAGCCCCGCGAGCGACACCGCGTCGGGGCCCAGGTTGCGCAGCTCGACGTACTCCTGCGCGGGCTCCGGCCCGGCGGCGTTCGCGAGCACCTCCGTGATCGCGAGGGGCGGCAGCGGCGGCGGCGTCTCGAACGCCAGCGGCGACGACGCGACGACGTTGCCGGCACGGTCCGTGGCAGTCACGGCGATGGTCGCCGCGCTTTCGGGTGGAAGCGACGTCAGCGGCAGCGCGACGTCGAACCGGGTCTGACCGACGCCCGCCGGGCTGGTCGTCTCCAGGCCGCCCGCCTGGACGACAATCGTCGCCGCCGCCGGCTCGTCGGTCGAGAAGCTGACGGTCAGGCACGGCCCCGCCGCCGCGATCGACAGGTCGCCGATCACCGGCGGCGCCTCGTCCGCTTCGGCGGCCGCCTCGAAGATGCCGACGATGCCTCCCGCGATCGGCGCGCCGCCCGCGTCCATCGCCCCGGCGCCGATGACGATCTTGCACGGGACCGCGGGCGGCAACCGGCCCGCCAGCGCGACGCGGTAGCACGCGCCGCCGTCGCAAGGCGCCTCGGCGGGCGGCATCGCGGCGATCGGGCCGCCGTCACCGTCGCAGATCCGCAACCCCTCCGCGCCCCAGCTCACGGCGGCCGGAAACTTCACGGTCACGGCGGCGAGGTTCAGCGGCACGTCGATCGATCCCGCCACCGGATCGATCAGCGTCGCGCCCGCCGCGCTGGTGACCGCGCCGGGGCCGTCACCAGCGCCGGAGATGTTGGTCAGGTCGGTCTCGGGCACGCACGCGCACGGCAGCGCGCCCACCACCAGAAGTCGCATCGTCTTGAGCATCGGCGGCGTTGTCGGCCGCCGGCTGCCGCGGTTGCGTGGTAAAAGCACGCGCGCATGACGGACGGGGTGCTTCCCGATCTCGTTCTGGCATCCGCGTCGCCGCGGCGGCGCGAGCTGCTGGAGCAGCTTGGCCTGAACTTGCAGGTCACGCCCGCCAACGTCGACGAGACGCCGCACGCGGGCGAGCGCCCGGGCGACTACGTGCGGCGCGTGGCGGCGGCCAAGTGCGACGCCGTGGCCGGCACGCGCGCCATGGACCTTCCGGTCTTGGCCGCCGACACGATCGTGATCGTCGACGACCAGATCCTCGGCCAGCCGCGCGACGAGGCCGACGCGCGCCGGATGCTGCTCGCGCTGGCGGGACGGCGCCACGAGGTGACCACCGCCTACCGCATCAGCTTCGGCGGCCGCGCGCTGGACCGCGCGGTGACGACCGCGGTGGCGTTCCGGTCGCTGCAGCCCGCCGAGGTCGACGCCTATCTGGCATCGGGCGAATGGCAGGGCAAGGCGGGCGGCTACGCGGTCCAGGGACGCGCCGGTGTCTTCGTCACCGAGCTGCGCGGCTCGCACACCAACGTCATCGGCTTGCCGCTGGCCGAGGTGCTGGCCGACCTGCAGGCGCTGCAAGCGCTGCCCGGCTATCCGCCGGCCGGGTTCGGCGTGCGGACGCGGCCATGACGCGCGCCGATCAGATCGCGGCCAACCTGGCCGAGGTGCGCGCGCGGATCGCCGCCGCCGCGCGCGCCGCCCGCCGCGCCCCCGAGTCCGTGCGCTTGCTGGCGGTTAGCAAGAAGATGCCAGCCGACGACGTGCGCGCCGCGATCGCCGCCGGCCAGCGTGCGTTCGGCGAGAACTACGCCCAGGAGCTGCGCGACAAGAGCGCCCTGCTCGGCGCCGATTCCACGCCGCCGGAATGGCACTTCATCGGCCCGCTGCAGACCAACAAGGTGAAGTACGTCGCGGGCAAGGTTGCGCTGCTGCACACGGTCGGCTCGTCCGCGTTGCTCGACGCCATCGAAGCGCGCGGCGCGGCGCAGGCCTGCCTGGTGCAGGTGAACGTCGCCGGCGAAGCCAGCAAGAGCGGGCTCACCCCGGCCGACCTGCCCGCCCTGCTCGATCGCTTCGCGGCGATGAAGCACGCCCGCTGCGAAGGCCTGATGCTGATCCCACCGCGCGGCGATGCCCGCCCCCACTTCGCGGCCCTGCGCGCGCTGCGCGACCGTGAGGCGGCGATCGACCGCCCCAACGTCGACCTGCGCGAGCTGTCGATGGGGATGACGGAGGATCTCGAGATGGCGGTGGCCGAGGGCGCGACGATCGTGCGGGTGGGAACGGCGATCTTCGGGCCAAGGCCCGTCGGATAAGGCCCTAAGGAAACCGGCCGCTCGCGACCAGCAGGTCCAGCCGCGCCTGCCGCGAAAGATCCTCAGCCTGCGCGGCCGCCGTGTCGGCATCGCGCGCGCTCCGCGCCGCATCGATGACCTCCAGGTTCGTCGTCGCGCCGGCCTTGTAGGCGAGCGTCGCCAGCTCCATCGCCCGCCGCGCCAGCCGGGCGGCGTCACGCGCGGAGGCAAGGGCCAGATCGGCGCGGATCATCGCCTCGAAGTTGGCGCGGATCTCGGCCTGCGCCTCGCGCAGCCCCGCCTCCAGGTTGGCGCGCGCCTCCGCCAGGACGGCGTCGCGCTCGCGCCCGATGCCGGTGCGCAGGCCGCCGTCGTAGAGCGGCAACGTCAACACGAGCTGCGCCTGCCAGCCGCGCTCGGGCTGCGTGAGCGAGGCCGGGTACTGCAGGAACGGCGTCCCGACCGCGGCGAGGTACGGCATGTAGTACGCCCAGACGTCGCCCGCGGCGCGCTTCGCCGACGCGACCCGCATGTCCAGCAGCTTGACGTCGGTGCGGTGCTCACGCGCGCCCCCGACCGCGTCGGACATCGACGGCGGCGCCGGCAGCGGGACCTCGTCGACGGCGTCGACCGGCCCGTCCGTTCCGACCAGCACGCCCAACGCCTCGCGCGCGACCGCCAGGCGGGCCAGGTTCGCCTGGAGCTGCGTCTCGACGGTGGCCAGGTCCTGCTGCGCGCGCACGTCGTCGATGGCGTGCCCGATGCCACCCTGCAGGCGTGTGTGCGCGTAATCGAAGTGCGCCTTGGCGGTGTCGCGCGCCGTCTCGGACGACGCCACCAGCCGGTGCTGCGCGACGACCGTGATGAACGCGCGCGCCGTGGACTGTGCGACCTGCCGGCGCACGTCGGTCGCGCTGGCCTCGGCGGTTCGCTTGGCGCTCTTGGCCCGCCCCGTCGCCGTCCACGCGGGCGCCGCCAGCAGCGGCACGGTGAGCTGCAGATTGCCGGACAGCTGATTTTCAGCCGCGACACGCGTCGTGTGTGGCATGCCCATCGTTTCGGTCGTTAGGACGCGGTCGTGGTCCAGGCGCGTGTAAAGGCCGTTGCCGGTCAGGATCGGCAGCCAGCCCGCGCGCGCCTGCGTGATCAGCGCGTCGGCGCGCTCGACCTCCTGGATCGC
>Ga0207651_10000842_pt1 | contig 13323 bp, 13 predicted proteins | sample KBSM23metaG_FD_184328 | JGI IMG/M metagenome (GOLD analysis project Ga0207651, IMG submission 184328) | Miscanthus rhizosphere microbial communities from Kellogg Biological Station, Michigan, USA - KBS M2-3 metaG (SPAdes) (version 2) | ecosystem: Host-associated > Plants > Roots > Rhizosphere >... | reverse complement strand
CTGGGCATCCTGGGGCCGGAACAACTCGCCTGGGTGGCGGCCGATCTCAAGTCCCGCTCCTCCAGCAGGCCGATCGTGGTCTTCGCCCACATGCCGCTGTGGACCATCTACGAGCCGTGGGGCTGGGGCACTTCCGACGCGGATCAGCTCATGGGCCAGTTGCGCCGATTCGGCTCCGTCACCGTGCCAAACGGACACATCCACCAGATCGTTCAAAAGGTGGAAGGCAACGTGACCTTTCACACCGCGCGTCGACGGCGTATTCGCAGCCGGTCGCAGGCGTCGGCGCCGGCCCCGGTCCCCTGAAAGTGCGGGCGGATCAGCTACCGAGGATGCTCGGCGTCACAAGCGTCTCGGTCATAGGAAGCCTCGGCGCGTTGGCGCTGGCCGACACGACGATCGCCTGACCGGCCCGGCTTCCGTTCCGGCGGCGAAGGGCTTGGACTTCCGCGCGCAGCACAGGTCCTGCTCGAGGCGCGCCTGCATCTCGAGCTGCCGACGCATCTCCAGCGCCTCATCCACGAAGCGACTCAAGAGCTGCAATTCCAACCTGGAATCCATCAACCGTTCCTTCGTGCTCTTCTTGACCTCGCTGTCTGTGGAAGACCGAATGGGGAAGGCCGTTATTCCTCAGCCGACTGGAAGCACTGGAAATGTCGTTGGCATTGAGCTCATTGGAATTTCCGGATAGCTGCACCGGTTTGACATACGAGGCCAACAGGCCCGACGCCAGCGGCACACGTCGTGCCGTCTCACTGCAACTCCACCATCCAGAGGAATCGAAATGAACTTCGCCCGCACCACCGTTTCGCTGTTGCTGCTCGCAGCGATCGGCACCGCTGCACAGGCTCAGTCCGAAAAGACCCGTGAGCAAGTCAAGGCCGAATACGCCGAAGCGGTCCGCACCGGAGACGTCATTCCCGCTGGCGACGCGGGCCTCAAGCTCAACGATCTGTACCCGCAGCGCTATCCCCACGGGGCGGTCGCCGTCGCGGTATCGCGTGCGCAGGTGAAGGCCGAGCTGGCCGAAGCGATCCGCACCGGCGACATGATGGCCAGCGGCGAGCTCGGGCTCAAGCTCAACGAGGAGTTTCCGCAGCGCTATCCCGCGGTCGTCGCCGTCGCGTCGACGAAGACCCGCGACCAGGTCAACGCCGAAACCCGCGAGGCCATCCGCAACGGCGACATGTATGCCGCCGGCGAAGGCATGACGAAGCTCAACGAAGAGTTTCCGCAGCGCTATACCAAGGCCCGCGCGGTGTACGCCAGCAAGGCGCAGGACTCGACGGTATCGGCCGCGAGCACGCTCGTGCACTGATCGAGAGACCGGCCTCACGCGATTGCTGAATCGGGAATGAATTGCGGCCGCGCGATCGTGCGCATGCGTACCGGCGCGGCACGCGTTTCATTCCCCGACTCGGCCAATTCACCGCGTATCGAAGGCTCAAGACATGGTCCGGAATTTTTCCTGTGCATTGGCGGTTTGGCAATCTGGGGGCGCGAGCCTGATTTGAAACGCGGAGCCCAGTGCCCCGATCTCCGACCAGCCACTACACGTAAAGACTATCCATGAATCAAAAGATCACGAAGACCGGGACATCGTGCCTCGCAATCGCGGCGGCGTTGTGCGGCGCGGCCTCCGATGCGCGAGCCGACCCGGTGCAGGAACTGAAGGCACAGGTCGACCTGCTTGTCCAGAAGATTGGCGACCTGGAACAAAAGCAACGTGCTGCCGAGTCGGCGCCGCCGGCCGCGCCACCGGCCGTTGCGGTGACCGCCGGAGCGACCAAGGGCTCGTTCAGGCTGCCCGGCTCCGACACCTCGGTGACGTTTGGCGGATACGCCAAGTTCGACGCGGTGTTCAGCAATCCGAGCGCAGGCGTCGGCAGCACCGCCGACCTGGAGCTGGAAGCCGGCAACATTCCGGTCGGGCCCAATGCCAAGGCAAATGAGCGCAACCAGGTCAAGTTCGGCGCTCGCCAATCCAGGCTATTTGCAGGAACGAGCACGCCCACTTCATGGGGTGCTTTGACCTCCTATGTGGAGGGCGATTTCTACGGTGCCGCCGGAAACGAAAGCGTCTCCAACTCGAACGGCCTGCGCGTGCGCCATGCCTACGGAACTCTCGGTGGCTTGCTTGCCGGGCAGACGTGGACGACCTTTTCCGACGTCGACGCCTACCCCGAGACCGTCGATTTCGGCGGCCCGGTCGGAAGGATCTTCGCGCGCCAGGCGCAGTTGCGCTGGACCCAGCCCTTCACGAGCGGGCAGTGGTCGATCGCGCTCGAGAATCCGGAAACGGTAGCGACCTTGCCCAACGGCACGCAGTTCCGCGCCGACGACGACAGGCTGCCCGACCTGGCCGGCATCGTCAGTTTCAACACGGGATTCGGCAAGTACTCGATCGCCGGCGTGGCACGCCAGCTCCGCGTCGACTCCGCGAGCGCTCCGGCGAGCCAGGACCAGAAGTTCGGCTCGGCGCTCGGTGTGAATGGCATCGTTCCGTTCCTGCGCAGCGACGACCTGCGCTTTTCGGCCTACTACGGGAACGGCATCGGCCGCTACTCGATCGGCTTCTTCACCGACGCCCTGCTCGACGCCAACGGGCACATCCTGCTGCCGAAACAATGGCTCGCGACGCTCGCCTACCGGCATTTCTGGAGCCCGAACCTTCGTTCGACGCTGGCCCTGTCCGAGCTCGGCTCAAGCAATCCGGAAGGGACCGCAGGTAGCGTCAACAGGGATTCGCAATCGGCACATCTCAACGTCATCTGGAGCCCCGTGGCCCAGACGAACCTCGGGCTCGAGTACATCCACGCCCGTCGAGAAACCCAGAACGGCGAGTCGGGCACGCTCAATCGCCTGCAGGCCGCCGCGCAGTACTCTTTCTGAGGCGTCGCGACCCCACTCAGCGCGGCCTCTTTCAGCCGGCCCCTGGTCAAAGGGGGCCAGACCCTGGAACGAATCATGAAGCAAACGACAGATCGAGACCGACAGGCGCCGAAATTCGAATTGAGATTCCGGTCGCTGTTCAAGCCCGGCGCTGGGTACGCGTTCCCTTGTGATGTCGACGGCCATGTGGACCTCGACGCACTGAGCGAAGCGGGTCGCAATCACTACTTCTTCGCCCGCACGGTCGTGGGTTCCGAGTTCGCCACGCCAACGGTCGATCGCGCCGTTGTGGCTTGACGAAAGAAGCGCAGTTCCGGCGCGGCACGCTCGGCGCCGGCTCGCGGGCTGAATGGACTCATCGGGTCCTCGAACCGGCGACCATGAAGTACTGCATCCGCAAGCCGCAGATGACGGCAGGCGCCCACAGAAAGGCGAATAGATTGGCCAGGTCACGCCATGCGATTGACAAGCAGGCTGAAGAACTCGTCTTCGAGGCCGCGTGCGCCTTGGATTCCGCGATTGGTTCTCCGCGCCAGCGTCGTTGCACCTGTCTCCAGACCGGCGGGCTGCCGTTGTTATTCCCGAGGCTTGTCGATGCCAGTGGCTGACGCGGTGGTATTGATGCGGGAGGGAATTTCTTCATCGGAGCGGCGGTATTGCTGATGAGGGTCGACAGGGCCCCGCCACCAACGGCACGTGTTGTGCCGCCTTACGTCTCTGCCGACATCTGAAGGAATTGAAATGAATTTTCCCCGCGCTACCGCCGCAGTCCTGCTGCTCGCAACGATCGGAGTTTCCGGAGCCGACGCTCAAACCGTCAAGACCGGATCGGCCGAGCCGATTCAAGTAGGAAACGTGCCCGACAACATCAAGGTGCCAGCGGGGAACCACGCCTTCCTCGTGGGTCACGGCGTCGGCACCCAGAACTACGTCTGCGCACGCTCAACGTCGTCCTCCTCCGGTGTTGCCTACGCGCTCTTCACGCCGCAAGCCACGCTCTTCAGCGACGATTTCAAGCAACTCACCAGCCACTTCTTCAGCCCCAGCCCTTCCGAGATCAATACGAATCCGGCGGTGGTCGCCGCTGGCCCGATCCGCGTCACGTGGCAGCACTCGCGCGACAGCAGCACCGTCCGGGGCAAGGTGCGGCCGGCCGATCCAGCTGTTCCAGGCGATCTGGGCGATTCCTCCACCGACGCCGCTTTCGTCGCACAAGGTGCCGTTGCCTGGCTCAAGGTCACGGCGACTGCGACCGCAAACGGACCCACCGGTGGCGACACGCTGACGAAGACCACCTTTGTCCAGCGGCTGAACACCGCCGGGGGGCTCGCGCCGAAGGAAGGCTGTGACTCGCTTGCAAGCCTCGGCAACCAGGCGTTCGTGCCTTACACAGCCGACTACTTCTTCTACACCGACCAATAAGAGGTACTCGGACGACAGCAACCGGACTGCCTGTATGGGTGTGCCGCTGTCCGGTCACGTCAGGACCTGCGTCAGCCACTGGTCGACCAGGCACGGAGCGGCGAAGGCCGCTCCGCTCCTGGCCGTCATCATGGCAATGTCGTCCTGCGGTGGTAGGCCGGACGCGGGCGAAGCACCGACGAGGGCAGCGGCGCCCGACTCCGCAGACCGTGCGACGGCGCCCGCGGGATCGATCGCCCACGCGCCACCTGTCGACGCCTCGGGCGCTGCCGTCGTGGGCGTCACCCTTCCCCGCGGGTCGACAAGCCCGCCGGCGTCGCCTGCCGCCTATGACATTCGACTGTTGGATCAGAACGGTTGGCACAGGGAAACCTTCGAACTCGTCCCGGTTCCCGGCGCGGGCTATCAGACTGTCCACGCAGTCGTGGTGCTGCGCGGGTCGGGCGCACTGTCACCGGTGGCTGGCGTGCAGGCGTATTGCGCCACTCCCTTGCATTGCGAATACGTGCCACCGCGCATGGCCAGTTACGCCGAGCGGTACACCATCTCGCTGAGCGACGACTCGGTCGCTCGGTTGAGCACGACGAAGGATATGATTGCGATCAACGCCCGACACATCGCGGTGGAGCGGCCGTCAATCGTCAGCGTGACGTTGACCGTCGATGGACAGCCGCCGGTCACGAAGCAGATCACCTACGCGATGCTGCCTGGTTGACGCAATGGCGTCGACCAGCATGGGCGCGCTGTTGTTCCTAATGCACCGAATGCCCGGCATCGCGACGGCCATCGAGCGCTGCTCGGAAATCATTCGCTGGCAGCTACTGTGTTCACGCTGGAAGGAAATGCGTGGCGCCCGTAACGAAACTGGTACTTCTGTACGTGCACGCCCCTTGAGCTGACGTTCGCCTATGCCTGCTCTTGGCCGAACCCGGCCGTACGCGAATGTCAGCTTCTATGAGGACTCGTTTGTCAAGATGATTGCGGGATCATGGACCCCTCACGAAGATGGTTATCGCGGGATGTCGGCCTGCTGGCGTTTCAGACCTGGATCGGAGGCTGGGGTGTGATGAGCGTTCGAGCCAGCGCTCGGACGAACTTCTATCCGTGCCGAATCGGTCGATTCGGCACCCGATGCTCAATGCGCGCAAGGCGCCTGGACTAACCCCATTTACCGACGCGCCCAATCTATTTCGACGGCCACTCGGTGGTGACCCTCTGACGTTGCGGGCGCGTCGACCTCTGATCATGGTGATGCGGTGCGTGCCAAGCCGTATATGAGGTCGAGCGAGCCGGCCTTAGGCAGCAGTTGGTTTGAGTACGGCTCCCGCCGGGATCTCGCCGTGCTGCAGGTAACGCCACAGTGCGATGGCCAAGCGCCGCGCCAGTGCGACGATGCCTACGCGGCGCATGCGCGTGCCTGCCGCCGCGAAGCGACGGTAGAACCACTGAGTCAAGGCGCTCGCGGGCTGCAATCGCAGCCAGCCCCATGCGAGCTCCACCAGCAACGCCCGCGCTCGCTTGTTGCCGGCCTTGCTGATGCCTTGCTCGACCTGGCTGGCGCCGCTGTCGTAAGGGGTGGGCGCCAGCCCCAGACAACCGGCCAGTTCGCGCCGGTTGGCGAAGCGCCGCCAGCCGAACAGCTCCTTGACCAGCACCCAGGCGCCCTTGGGACCGATCGCACGCAACTTGGCCAGCTGCGCCACCATCGGCTGCTTGCCGTCTTCCAGCGATTGGCGCCGTGCGGCTTCGAGCGCCTTGATCTGCTGCTTGACCAAGGCCAGCCGCGCGCTCTCTCGCTCGAGCTCGGCGCGCAACTCGGGAGGTACCTGCATGCCGTGGGCGTCCCACCAGGTTGCCCAGTCGCGTCCACCGATGACGATGCGCGGACGCAGGTTGTGCAGCACGAGCAGCGAGCCGATGCGGTTGGCGTGGGCCGTGCGCTCGTGCATCAGCCGCTCCAGTTCACGGTGCGCGCGGCGCGCGTCTTCGTCCGCGGGCGTCGGCTCGTGCAGCACCGACCAGACACGCTCGCCAGCGTGGTGGCGCAGCAGCATCGCCAGCAGCTTGTCGCCATCGAGCCGGTCGGTCTTCGCACGCCTGGCGCGCCGGTTGACCTCGATGCTCGCCGAGTCGACCACGATGTTATCGATGCCTTGAGCGATCAGCCACCGGTGCAGCCACCAGCCGTCGCGGCCGGCCTCGTAGCAGCTATGCACCCGGGCCTCGGCGCTCACACCACAGCGCGTTCGCGCCTTGGCCACGCAGTCAAGCACTGCAGCGGTGTCACCGGCGTCGACGCTGTACCGACTTGGACCGCGACGGCCGTCGCTGATCGTCAACTTCCACGACCTGTCGCCGAGCTCCAAGCTCATGTACAGCTCGCCCACGGTCGCCGTATCCTTGCCATGTAGGACTGTCTGGGTGGTCGCCATTTCCGTTCTCCTTCGCTATAGAAGTTTGGAAATCCCGTTCTAGCCCAACGGGGGTCGCTTGGGCAGTCCTGCATAGCATCTACTCGGCGAGCCAACGCGAACGGCTGCGACTCGCACGAAGCTGTCGATCGCGGCGAAGCGGTCCATGTCCGCACAAAGTGTAGGCGCGTCCCTCGACGGGGCAAGTGTCCGGCGCGCCTCAGACGAAAGCCGGCTTCCGCTCACTCGGCGGATAGATTGGCGGGGCGGTGCACGACCCGCGAGGATTCGCCCAGCCACCCGCATCGAGCATCAAAGAAATCGGCCCGAGGATCGACGAAGCTCTCCGGCCAAGAGTCCTCAGCCGTGGTGGGCTGCTCAGAGGTCGGGCGACCTTCATCACCCTTCAACGGACTCGGTCGGTACTACCAGTTCGCCTCGCTCGATCGTCGTGTCCAGTCTGGTGCGCCTCAGCCGCTGGAGCCTGCGCCGAAGCGCCGCTGGAAGGCCGGCAGCGCCTGCGGATTAACGCAATGTGGCGGCAGCTCGCCACGCAGCAGGCTCGCCACGGCCCGCGCTGCGCCTTCGCCCATGCGGCGCATGCTGTCATCGGTGATGCCGGCCACGTGCGGGGTGACCAGCACGTTAGGCATCGACCACAGCGGATGGCCACCCGGTAACGGCTGGGGGTCGAAGACGTCGAGCGCGGCGCCGCCGAGGTGCCCGCTGCGCAGCGCCTCGACCAAGGCGTCGGTATCGATCACCGGGCCGCGCGCGACATTGACGATGCAGGCACCTCGACGGAGGCGCGCCAGCTCGGGCCCGCCGATGAGGCCACGTGTGCGCTCGGTCAGCGGGCAGGCCAGCACGAGGTAGTCGCTTCCGGCCAGCAGTGCCGGCAACGACGCTGCCGGTTCCACCCAGGGTGGTGCGCCGGCCGGCAGGCCGCGACGAGTGTAGGCCCGCACCTGCATCGAAAGGCCTGCGGCGCACAGCCGGGCGACGGCCTGGCCGACGTGGCCGTAGCCGACCAGCCCGAGCGACCTGCCGGCGAGCTCGGAGCCTGCGTCGGCCAGCGAACGCGCGGCCTGCCAGCCGGCGCTGCGCAACGCGGTGTCCAGGGCGGCGCTGCGGCGCGCCAGCTGCAGCAGCTTCAGCAGCACATGCTCGGCCACGCTGACGGCGTTGACGCCCGGCACGTTGGCCACGAGCACACCGTGCGCACTGGCCATGTCGACCGGGATCATGTCCACCCCTGCGCCGTGGCGAACCGCACCGATCAGCCGCGGTGCCGCAGTGAAGATGTCCTCGGGCAGCGACGCGCGCACGACGATCACGTCGCATTCACGTGCCTCGCGGCGCAACGTCTCGGCATCGGTGTCGGCGGCCACCGCCACCTCGCCCAGCGTGGCGAGTTGCCGCTCGGCCTGGGGATGAATCGCCTGGGTGAGCAGGATCCGGGGCATGCGCGGGGGCGGGTTGTAGCGGCCAGGCTTGCCGACGGCGGTGCCGTCAGCGCCGGGCGGCGCGCTTCGCGCCAGGACGAAGGGCGGTCGCACCCGTGCGCCGGACGGGCGCCTTGGCCGCGGCCTTGGGGACGGCATTGGCCGCGCCATCCTCGTCGGCAAAGAACAGGCGGAAGTAGGCGTCGACACCTTTCAGGTGCCGCCGCAGGATCCGTCCTCCGGCCTCGGCATCGTGCGTTTCGATCGCGCGGTAGAGCTGCTGATGCTGCCTGTGCGAGCGTTGGCTCTGCCCACCGGCCTGGAAGTAGGTCTCGCGCCGCTTGCGTGACATGAGGTAGAAGACGTTGATGAACCGCAGCAGCACGTCGTTGTGCGTGGCGGCGACGATGGCCTTGTGGAACTCGGCGTCCAGGTCGGCCAATGTGCCGCCGGAAGCCATGGCCGCTTCGCTCTGGTCCAGGATCGCCTGCAGGCGCCGCAGATCCTCAGGGGTGCGGCGCAGGCAGGCCAAGCGCAGCGCCTCGCTTTCGAGCACGCTGCGCAGCTCCACCGACTGGGCCACTTCGGCCGCCGACAGCGGCGTATTGGTCTCGGCAAACAGCACCATCGCCTCGATGCTGCGCTCGGCCCCATAGGGCTGCAGGTAGATGCCCGACTTAGGCCGGCTCTCGATGATGCGCAGTGTGTCGAGCCGGATAAGCGCCTCGCGCACCGCACCACGGCTCATGCCGAACTCGGCCGCCAAGTCGCGTTCGGAGGGAAGCTTGTCACCGGGCTCGAAGCCGCGCTCGCGAATCAGCTGCAGCAGCTTGGCGGTTTGGTCCAGCCCTTCCATGGCAACGCGCTTCAGTGCCTGCGGTGGAGATTGACGAAGTCCTCGCGCACGGTGATTCCCAGCCCCGGCCGTTCGGGAATCTCCAGCATGCCGTCGTCGACCTTGAAGCGCTCGTCGACCAAGTCGTGGATCATGGGGTTGGCGCCGAGCGAATACTCCAGAATGTGCGCCGCCGGGCAGGCGGCTGCGAAATGCAGGCCGGCGGCGAAGGCCGGCGCGCCGGCCCACAGGTGCGGCGCCACGCGCAGGTTCGCGGCGGCGGCCATCGCGCCGATGCGCATCGCCTCGGTGATGCCGCCGCAGATCGCCAGATCGGGCTGCAGCACGTCCACCGCGCTCAGGTCGATCAGGTCTCGGAAGTCGAAGCGGGTGCAGTCGCTTTCGCCGCTGGCGATGGGGATGTGCGTCGAGCGCCGCACCTCGGCCAGGCCGCGCTTGTCGTCGGCCGTGACCGGCTCCTCGAACCAGGCGAGCTGGCAGTCGCGCACCAGGTAGCAGAACTGCCGCGCCTCGGACACGGTGAACGTGCCGTGCGCATCGCACATCAACTCGATACCAGGCCCGAGCGCGGCCCGCGCCGCGATCACGCGTTCGGCGGAGGCTGCGGGCGAGCCATCGAACACGCCGATGCGCATCTTCACGGCCTTGAACCCACCGTTGGCGACGTAGGTGCCGAGCTGCGCGCCGATGCCGCCGGCATCGGCCCAGCCGCCCGAGGCATAGGCCGGCATCCGCTCGGTGCGGCGTCCGCCGAGCAACTGCCACACCGGCACACCGAGCGACTTGCCAAGCAGATCCCAGAGCGCGATGTCGATGCCCGATATCGCCGAGACCGAGACGCCGCGCCGGCTCATGGCCGGGAACACGTGGCCACGGCTCAGCGCATAGTGGGCCCGCGTGCCGTTGTACAGCTGCTCCCAGATCGCGGTGATCTGGCGCGCATCGCGACCGAGCAGCAGCGGTGCGAACTCCTGGTTGATCAGCGCGCACACGCCGTGATAGTCACCGCTGCTGCCGGCCGAGACCTTGGCTTCGCCCCAACCGATCAGGCCACCTTCGGTGTCGATGCGCACCAGGGCGGTGTCGAAGGTGGCGGCGCGGCCGAAGTCGCTGACATGCTGCTGAGCCGCCGGGATGGGCACCTGCAGCCAGCAGGCCTCGACGCGGGTGATCTTCATCGCCGCGGCCTTCAACGCGACGCGGCGAACTGCTGGTACGGCTCCGGCCGGAACCAGCGCTCGCGCGCCGCATACCGCCGCTGCGGAGGGATGGCCGGCTCGCCCTCGCCCTCGGCGGCAGCATGGAACGTCAGCTCGAGCTGCACACCGTTCGGGTCGTAGACGAACAGCTGCCACAGCGGCGTCGCCGGCACCAGGTTCTCGCGGTATTCGAGACCGAAGCGCTCGAACCGCGCCTTGAAGGCGGCGTAGCCTTGGCACACGATCGACACATGGTCGATCGCACCGCTGCCGTCGAGCACGCGACCGTCGGCCTCGCGTGCCGCCTCGCCGGCATAGAGGTGAATGGTCGGCTCGGTGTCGGCCTGCGCGGGGCGCAGCCAAGCGCCCGGAAAGCCGATCGGCGGCCGCGGCGCCACCACCATGCCGAGCACCTCGGTGTAGAAGCGGACGCTGGCGTCGAGGTCGGCGGTCCTGATCGCCGCGTGGAACAGCTTGCCGAATAGCATCGAGGCCTCCTTCGCGTGATTGCCGGGGTCAGATCAACGGTCGCAGCACCTTGACAGACTGCTGAAACAGGCCGGTGTAGAACGTGTCCGAGAGCAGATTCGAGCCGTGGTCGATGATGAATTTCATCTGCTCGGGCGTGACATCGACCGGCTTCGTCTCGACCTGGTCGCCGTAGGGACTGGCCGGCGTGCGGTCGACGGTGGCCACGAATTCCAGCGTCAGCGCCCCGTCGTAGCCGGTGCTACGGATCGTTTCGACGATGGCGCGGAAGTCCAGCGTGCCCATGCCCGGTGCGAAGCGATTGTTGTCGGCGATGTGCACGTCGTAGATGCGGCCCTTGCACTTTCGGAAAGCGCCGAGGATGTCGCTTTCCTCGATGTTCATGTGAAACAGGTCGAGGCACACGCCGCAGTTCGGCCCCACCGCATCGGCCAAGGCGAGCGCCTGGTCGCCACGATTGATGAGATAGGTCTCGAAGCGGTTCAGCGGCTCGATGGCGATGCGGATGCCGGCCTTCTCGGCGTGCGCATAGACCTCCTTGATGCCTTCGACCAGCCACTTCCATTCCTGGTCGGGCGTGCCGTCGGCCACCACCTTGCCGACCGTGGCCGGCACCATCGTGATGATCTGGCCGTCGAGCTCCTTGGCCAGCGTGACCACGCGCTTCATGTAGTCGACGGTCTTCTCGCGTTGCGCCATGTCCTTGGCGGCGAGGTTGCGCTCGCCCAGCGTCAGCGTGACCGAGCCCCAGCACTTGCGGCCGTTGTCGGCGAGGAGCTTGCGCACCTCCTTGGGGTCGTACTGGTCGGGCTCGCCTGAGATCTCGAGCGCGTCGACGCCGGTCTCGCGCATGCGCTCGATCGTGCGCTTGATGGATTCGGGGCGCATCCAGTTGTGGGTGGCGATGTGCATGGTCGTCTCCTTGCGGCGGTGGGGTCAGATCGGTCGCAGGTTGCGGCCGGACAGTGGGTCGAAGAAGTGCAGACGGGGTTGAGCGAAGGCGATGCGTACTGGCTGGTTCAACGCGGTCGGCGTCTTTGCTGGCACGGTGGCGCGCAGGTGGTGGCCGCCGGCCTCGACCACCGCGATGATCTCGGCGCCGTGATTCTCGGCACCGTAGATCGAGCCGGGGATGCCCGCTTCGCCGACCAGCGCGATGTCCTCCGGCCGGATGCCCAGGCGCACCCGGCCGTCGGCGGGCAGCAGCGGAGCCAGCGTCTCTTGCGTGGCTGCGTCGAGGGCGAAGGCCAGCGCACCGCCGTGCACGCGCCCTTGGGCCAGATCGACCTGCACATCGAGCAGGTTGATCGCCGGCGAGCCGACGAAGGACGCGACAAAGGCATTCGCCGGGGCGTTGTAGATTTGCGCGGGCGTGCCCACCTGAACCAGCTGCCCGCCGTCGAGCACGCCGATGCGGTCGCCCATGCTCATCGCCTCGACCTGGTCGTGGGTGACGAAGATCAAGGTCGTTCCCAGGCGCTGCTGCAGGCCCTTGAGCTCGGCGCGCAGCAACTCGCGCAGCTTGGCGTCCAGGTTGGACAGCGGCTCGTCCATCAGGAAGAGGCGCGGCTCGCGCACGATCGCGCGGCCGATCGACACCCGTTGCATCTCGCCGCCAGACAGCCGGTCGGTGCGGCGATCGAGCAGATGGTCGATGCGCACCGTCGCGGCCGCCTTGCGCACCCGCTCGTCGATCTGCTGCGCACTGAATCTGCGTAGCTTGGACCTCAGCGGGAAGGCCAGGTTCTCCCGTACCGTGTAGTTCGGGTACAGCGAGTATTGCTGGAACACCAGCGCCACGTCGCGCTGCGCCGCACTCCAGTCGTCGACACGGTCGCCGGCGATGTGAATCTCGCCCTGGTCGGGCCGCTCGAGCCCGGCGATGCAGCGCAAGGTGGTGGTCTTGCCCGCGCCGGTCGGCCCCAGCAGCACGAAGAACTCGCGGTCGTGGATGTCCAGGGTCAGCTCCTGCACCGCGGCCACGGCGCCGAAGCGTTTGCCAAGCCTGCGCAGCGAGATCGCGGCCATTCTTCTCAGGCCGCAGCGCGCAGCGAGCGGCCGCTGCGCTTGTCGAAGAAGTGCGTGCGTGCGCCGTCGAGGCGGAGCCACACCGCCTGACCCTGCGACCGGATCAGTTGGCTCGGCGTGCGCGCACGCAGGCTCTGCTCGCCGACGGCGATGTCGACGATGTCGTAGGCGCCGAGCGGCTCGACCAGCTCCACCTCGGCGCGCACGAGTCCGGGCGAGGGCTGCAGCTGCACGCCTACCGCCTCGGGCCGGATGCCAAGCGCCAAGTCCTGCGCGGCCGCCGGCGCGGCCTGAAGCTGCTGCCGGAGTGCCGGCTCTCGCAGCACGAAGGGCTCGGCGAGGCCGGGCAGCCGCACACGCACATGGTCGTCGGCGAGCTCGCAGCGGCAGTCGGCGACGTTCATGATCGGACTGCCGACGAACTGCGCGACGAACAGGTTGGCCGGCTCGTCGTACACCGTGTCCGGGTTGTCGTACTGCTGCAGCACCCCGTCGTTCATGATGCCGATCTTGTCGGCCATGGCCATCGCTTCCACCTGGTCGTGCGTGACGTAGACCGTGGTCGAGTCGTTGTCGACGTG
>Ga0207651_10000841_pt1 | contig 13329 bp, 12 predicted proteins | sample KBSM23metaG_FD_184328 | JGI IMG/M metagenome (GOLD analysis project Ga0207651, IMG submission 184328) | Miscanthus rhizosphere microbial communities from Kellogg Biological Station, Michigan, USA - KBS M2-3 metaG (SPAdes) (version 2) | ecosystem: Host-associated > Plants > Roots > Rhizosphere >... | reverse complement strand
ACTGACCGATCGGCTGTCGCGCGGGGCCGCGGACGCGTCGATCGAGGCGCTGGGCGATTCCGTGATGCTGCCGCGCGACGTCGCGCGGACCGCCAGGAGCGAAGTGGCGCGCCAGTTCGGCGACGCCTTCGCGGACGCCGTGCTCGCCGTCCCCCCCGGCCGCTGGAGCGGGCCGATCCGCTCCGAGTACGGCGTGCACCTCGTCTACGTGTCCGAGCGCGAGGCGAGCCGGGTGCCGGCCTTGGCCGCGGTCCGCGGCCAGGTGGAGCGCGAGTTCCTGGCGGATCGCCACCAGCGCCAGCTCGACGCCATGTACGCGCGGCTGCTGGACCGTTATCGTGTCGTCGTCGAACCTCGAGGCCGCAAATGACGCGGGTGACGGCGATGGCGCTCGCGCTGCTGCTGACGGCCGCCGCCACGGCCTCGGCCCACGAGGTGCGGCCGGGGTTTCTCGAGCTGCGGGAGACCGATCCCGGCAGCTACGGCTTTCTGTGGAAGAAGCCGACCGGCGGCGAGGTCGAGATCTTCATCGCCCCGGTCGTCCCCGCCGGGTGCCGCTTCACTCCGGCAGCGCAGCAGCAGCTGACTCCGGGCGCGCTCGTCGTGCGCGGCATGCTGCGCTGCGACGGCGGCATCGAAGGGAAGAAGCTGGCGATCGACGGCCTCGAGGCGACGGTGACGGACGTGATCGTCCGGGTCCTTCACCGCGACGGCCGGCTCGAAAGCTACCTGCTCAAGCCGATGCAGCCGACAGTGACTCTCGGCGCATCGACGACGGCATGGCAGCGGGCGCGCGGGTACGTGCGGCTCGGGACGGAGCACATCCTGCTCGGCGGCGATCATCTCCTGTTCGTGCTCGGGCTGCTGCTCCTCGTCTCGAGCCGGATGATGCTGCTCAAGACGATCACCGCATTCACCGTCGCGCACAGCCTCACCCTCGCGATCGCGACGCTGGGCTATGCGAGCGCGCCGCTGCCGCCTCTGAACGCCGCGATCGCCCTGAGCATCCTCTTCCTCGCCCCGGAGATCGTCCGCCGGTGGCGGGGCCGGAGCAGCTTCACGCTCCGGCATCCGTGGGTGGTGGCGTTCGCGTTCGGGCTGCTGCACGGCTTCGGGTTCGCCAGCGGGCTGGCCGCGATGGGGCTTCCGAAAGCGGAGATCCCGCTGGCCCTGCTGCTCTTCAACGGCGGCGTGGAGATCGGACAACTGCTGCTCGTCGCGCTGATGCTGCTGCTCGATCGATCCTTCCGCACGCTGGAGATCCGCTGGCCGCGGGCCGTCGAGGCGCTGCCGGCGTACGGCATCGGTTCGCTCGGCGCCTTCTGGACGATCCAGCGGACGCTCGTCCTGCTCGGAGCGCTGCGATGAACAACCGCCATCGTGGCCTCGAACGGATGGCGCTGACGGCGTGCCTGCTGCTCGCCGCCGCCGTGCCCGCGGCGGCGCACGGCCAGCCGGGGCAGGCCGCCGGGTTCCTCAGCGGCGTGCGTCACCCGATCTCCGGCATCGACCACGTCCTCGCGATGATCGCCGTCGGCGTGTGGGGCGCGCAGCTGCGCGCGCCGGCGATCTGGCTGCTGCCGGTCACGTTCCCGCTCGTCATGGCCTGCGGCGGGTTCCTCGCGCTGATCGGGATGCCGCTGCCGGGCACCGAGATCGGCATCGCGTTGTCGGCGCTGCTCCTCGGTCTGGCGATCGTCGCGGAGGCCCGGCCTCCCCTCGCCGCGGCGTCCGTCGTCGTCGGCGCGTTCGCCCTCTTCCACGGGCACGCGCACGGCACCGAACTGTCCGACGGGCAGAGCGCGCTCACCTACAGCATCGGGTTCGTGGTCGCGACCGGCTGCCTGCATGCGGTCGGGATCGCGCTCGGGCTCGTCGACAGATGGCCGGTGGGCCGGACCGCGCTGCGTTTCGCGGGAGCCGGGATCATGGCCGCCGGCGCGGCCTTCTGCTGGAACGCCTTATGAGCGCCGCCTCCACGTTCGTCGTCGCGCATCTGGTGACCACCGGGCTTGGTCCGGTCTACGACGGCGTGTCGCACCTGCTCGTCAGCCCCGAGGATGCGATCGCCGTGATCGCGCTCGCCCTGCTGGCCGGCTTGAACGGACCGGCGGCGGCGCGCACCGGCATCTTCGCGGCAACGACGGGATGGCTCGTTGGTGGCATCGGCGGCTTCTGGTCCGGCGCCGCGCCGGCGCACGCCACAGCTGCCGCGGCCTCCTTCCTCGCACTCGGCGCGCTCGTCGCCGTGGACCGCCGCCTGCCGCCGCCGGTCGTCGGGGTGCTCGCCGCGTCCGTCGCGGTATGGCACGGGTGGCTGAACGGCGCGTCGATCGCGGCATCCGGCGTCGACGCGCTTGCGCTCGCCGGCATCGTCGCCGCGGCCTTCGTCGTCATGACGCTGACCGCCGCGTTCGCGAGCGCGCAGCGCGACGGATGGACGCGGATCGCCGTACGGGTCGCCGGCAGCTGGGTCGCCGCCATCGGCCTGCTGATGCTTGGCTGGAGCTTGCGCCGGCCTCCGTTATGAACCGCCGCCATGTGGCGGAGCAGATAGGCAGGAGTACATGAAAACCACGCTCGTCGTCCTCACCGCCGCGCTGCTGTCCTTTGCCGGCGCCGCCGACAACCAGTTCCTCTCCACCTGGAAGGCGCCCGGCGCCGAAATGATGGACTTCGCCGGCCGCAAGGTCGCCGGGGTGATGATCATCGACGATCAGAACATCCGCGTCTCGGCCGAGGAAGCGCTGGCGCGCGAGATCAGCGCGCGCGGCCCCACCGGCGTGCCGGCCTACCGCATCATCCCGAAGGAAGAGCTCGCCAATAAGGAGAGCGCGCGAGGCTGGTTCGAACGCGCGGGGATCCAGGGGCTGGTGATCCTGCGGCTCGTTCAGACGGACAAGGAGAAGGTCTACTCCTCCGCGATCTGGGTCAGCGGCTACTACAACAACGCGTGGGACTACTGGGGCTACGGCTGGGGGAACGTCTATCCGGTCGGCAAGGCGCGCGAGCAGCGCAGCTTCACCGTCGAGACACTCCTCTACGATCTCTCGAAGGGGACGCCGATCTGGGCCGGCGTGACGCGCACCACCGATCCCAAGGACGTCCAGGCCTATGTCAAGGGACTGGCCGCCGACATCGTCAAGCAACTCGAAAAGGAAGGCCTCGTCCGCAAGCGGCCGCGCTGAGCCGGCGGTCAGAACGACGGCGAGGTCTTCGTCTGTTTGCGTCGCGCGGCCTCCGTCGAGATCAGCTTGTAGGCGACGTAGTACTTGTAGATGTTGCTGACGTAGGTGACCGTCTCGCGGCCGATCCGCTCCGAGGCGACGCGCTCGACGTTGCCGAACCAGAGGTTCGGGTTCAACCCGCGCTGCTGCGCCTCACGCCGCAGCTGCTTGATGCGCCCCGGGCCGGCGTTGTACGCGGCAAAGGTGAACAGCCCCTTGTTCAGGTCGTCCATCGGCTCGCTCTCGAAGAACGAGTCGCGGATGAAGCGCATGTACTTGACGCCGGCGTGGACGTTTGGCCCGACCTTGCGGATGTCGCCGACCTTCTGTTCCTTCCCCGTCTCCGGCATCACCTGCATCACCCCGACCGCGCCGACCGCGCTCTTGGCGTCCTGGTCCAGCCGCGACTCCTGGTAGCCCTGTGCCGCCATCAGCAGGAAGTCGAACTTGTACTGGTCGCCGTACTTGCGGAACAGCTCGATCAGGTTCATGAACTTCTGCCGCTCGGCGGCCGACGCCGCGTTCTTCACGAACTTGGTGCTCTGGAGGTAGCGCTTGTTGAGGATGTTGCCGATCGCCGAGTCCATGCCCTGCTTCGCGATGAAGCCGTTGAGCTCCCTGGTCAGCTGCGGACTGTTCTTGCGAATCGCGACGGCCAGGTTGCCGCCCGTCCGCAGCGCGATGTCGCCATGCACCCTGATGTCGGGAAACACCTGCTTCCAGAAATTCGCCAGGTAGTTGTCCACCACGGTCGCCGGGATCAACCCGGCGTTGACCATCTCGAGCAGGTCGTCGTCTTCGAGGTTCTCCGACGCCGTCTGCACGTTGACCGGAGGCTTGCCGGCGGCTTTCAGCCTGGCGTTGAACTCGTTCAGGCTGTCGTAATAGCTCGACGTCTTGCGGACGAACACTTCCCTGCCCGAGAGATCGTCGGCCGCCGCGACCGGCGCGGCGCCCGGGCCGGTGACGAGCACTTCATCCACGTTCCTGCGGGTCGGTTCGGTGAAGTCCACCTGCTGCTGGCGCGACGGCGTGACCGTCAGCTGCGCCACGATCATGTCGATCTTGCCGGCCTGCAGCGACGGAATCAGCAGGTCCCGCGGCATCGGGATCATGACCAGGTGCACCTTGAGATTACCGGTGTTGAGCCGCTTGTTGAGCGCCTCCTCGTAGAGGGTGCAGTACTCGTAGGCCAGGCCGCGCGGCGCCCCCTTGTCGACGAAATAGAACGTGCGGTTGAAGGTCACGCCGACGCGAATGAGGCGCCGCTTGATCATGTCGTCGAAGTCGCCGCTGAACGGCTTGTCCATCATCTGGCGCATCGGCTCGGGGAGGGTCGATTCCTCCGGCAGCGGCGCCTCGTCGGACGGCACTCCCGCCTGGGCGGGCGGCGGGGTCGCGGCGGGCGGCGCGGCCGGCGCGGGCGCCTTGGCGGCATCGGCCGCCGGCTTCTCTGGAGACGAACAGGCGCCCGTCAGCGCGGCGAACAGGCACACGGCGAGCAGCCGAATGGCGGAATAACGCATGGCTGATTCAACTGCACTGCTGGTGCCAAGGACGACTGTGAATTGTTACAGGGGTTGATCATTCGACGCGGTGGCGTCCGGTATCTCGGATATGTCCTCCGGCATTTCGTGGGAACCGTGACCCGCGGATTGGCGGTTGGCCGCGAATGCGGTGGCCGCGGCAAGGCACGCGGTTCGCAGCCGATCACCTGAAGGCCCCATGTCCGTCCGTCCTGCCGCCCGCCTGCTGGCCGCCCTGCTCCTGGCCGCGCTGACGCACGTCGAGGTAAGCGCGCAAGCCGTCTCCGCGGCGGCGCAGGCCGCGCCCGCGCCAGCCACGGCGGCGCCGGCCACACCCATCGATGCCCTCGGCCGAAGCACGCCGCGCGGCACGGTGCTCGGGTTCCTGGCCGCCTCGCGCAAGGAAGACGCGGAGCTTGCGCGCCAGTACCTGAATACGCGTCTCACCGGCGTCCAGGCGCAGGAGCTCGCGCGCCAGCTGTTCGTGGTGCTCGATACGCGCCTGCCGGCGCGGCTGACGCAGGTCAGCGACGTCCCCGAAGGATCGCGCGCCAACCCGCTGGCGCCGGGGCAGGAAGTGATCGGGACGATCGAAGACCGGGGCGGCACGGTGCAGGTCGTACTCGAGCGCAGCACACCGCGGGGCCAGTCCGAGGCCATCTGGCTGTTCTCGAGCAAGACGCTGGACGCCATCCCGGATCTCTACGACGCGATCGTGCAGCGGCAGGCGCATTCGCTGCTGCCCCGCTTCCTGACTCACACGCGCGTCAGCGGCATTCCGCTCTTCGAATGGCTGGCGCTGCTCGTCGGCCTGCCGGCGATCTACGTCATCACCGGCCTGCTGAACCGCCTGCTGAAGCCGCTGGTCCGCCTGTCGTGGACGCGCGTGCTGCGCAACCCCAATCCCTTCAACCGCGACCCGATGCCGGCGCCGGCCCGCCTGCTGCTGCTGGCGATCGGCACGCGCTGGCTCCTGTCGGTGCTGCCGCTCTCGCTCCTGCTGCGGCAGTTCTGGTCGAGCGCGGCGACGGTGCTGAGCATCGTGTCGATCGCCTGGCTGCTGGTGATCGTCAACGGCGACGTCGAGACACTGCTCGTCCGCCGGCTCAATCCCGTCAGCAGCGCGTCGGTGTCGCTGCTCCGCGTCGCGCGCCGCGGCGTGGATCTGCTGGTCATCTTCGGCGGCCTGCTGGCGCTGCTGCGCCACTTCTCCGTCGACCCGACACCGGCGCTCGCCGGCCTCGGCGTCGGCGGCATCGCGGTGGCGCTGGCGGCGCAGAAGACGCTGGAGAACGTCATCGCGGGCGCCTCGCTGATCTTCGACCAGGCGGTCCGCATCGGCGACTACATGAAGGTGGGAGAGCTCGAGGGCACGGTCGAGCACATCGGCCTCCGCTCGACGCGCATCCGCACGCTCAACCGCACGATCGTCACCATCCCGAACAGCCAGATCGCCAACATGAGCCTGGAGACCTTCTCGGCCCGCGACAAGTTCTGGTTCCACCCGGTGGTCGGCCTGCGCTACGAGACGACAGAGGACCAGATGGGCCTGGCGCTGCGCGGGCTTCGCGATCTGCTCGAACGCCACGACCGCGTGGATCGGCCGTCGGTGCGCGTCCGCTTCCTCCGCCTCGGCGCCTTCTCACTGGACGTCGAGCTGTTCGCCTACGTCCATGCCCGCGACTGGGCGCATTTTCTGGAGATTCAGGAGGGCCTGCTGCTCGGGATCACGTCGGTCATTCACGCGGCAGGAACAGAGATCGCCTTTCCAACGCAAACGATGCACGTGGCGAACCCGGTCAACGCCGCCGCGACAGAGCTGCCGACTCGCACCTAGTGCGGTCGCTGTTCGAAGCTGCCGCCGAGCGCGAGGTGAAGGTTGACGCGCTGCACGCGTTGTTCGGCCTGCATGCGGATTAGCGCCGCCTGGGTGGCGTTGACGGCGAGCTGACGCTGGGTCACATAGCGCATGTCCGTGCTGCCGACGCGGTACTGCGTCTGCACGATGTCGAAGGCGCGCTGATTGTCGGCCAGCCCTCGCGCCAGGATCTGTTCACGATCGCGTGCGGCGAATTCCGCCGCCAGGGCGCTCTCGACCTCGCCGAAGGCGCGCAGCCCGATCGAGGCGTAGGCGGCGATCGCCTCCTTCTGTGCGGCGCTCTTGATCTCCACGTTCGTTTTGAGCGCCCCGCCGTGGTAGATCGGCGCCAGCAGGTTCGCGCCGAGGCTCCACACGGGGTTGCTGTGCTCCTTGAGCACGACCAGGTCGCTGGAGATGCCGCTCGCGCCGGCCGTCAGCGCGATCGCCGGGAGCCGCGCCGCCTTGGCCTCGCCGACGCGGTTGAAGGCCGCGGCCACGCGGCGCTCGGCGGCGACGACGTCGGGCCGGCGCTCGAGGAGTTCCGACGGCAGGCCTGACGGCACCGGCGCCGGCTGCGCCGGCAGCGTGTTCTCGATTTTGGCGAGGGCGGCCGGATAGTGTCCCATCACCAGCTCGAGCGCGCGAATCGCGTTCTCGCGCGCGAGCTCAATCTGTCGCAGCGCGTCCTCGTAGCCCGCCACCGAGGCGCGCGCCACGTAGACGTCTTCGTTGTTGCCGACGCCGATCTGGACGCGCGACTCGGCGAGGCGCACGAGCGCTTCCTGGTCGGCGATCGTCTTGCGCGCCAGCTCCGCCTGCAGCGTCGCTTCCGTGGCGAGAAACCAGCTCTTGGCAACCAGCGCGGCGAGCGACTGCCGCGCGTACTCGTAGTCGGCGGCGGCCGACATCGCGTCGGCGGCGGCGGCGGCGCGGCCGTAGCGCACGCGGCCCCAGAGATCGAGCTCCCACGACATCTGCAGCCAGGCGCCCTGCAGGGCCGATGCGTCACCCCCCTTGGCGCCGCCTTTGGCGAACACGTCGACCGAGGGATAAAGCTTTGCGCCGGCCAGCTTCGCATAGAGCTGCGCCTGCTCGACGCGCGCCGCGCCGACCGCCATGTCCGGGTTGCTGGCGATCGCCTCGACGACGGCGGCGGTGAGCGGATCGTCCTGGAACGTCGCCAGCCAGTTGTCGGTCACGATGCCGGCGACCGGAGGCACGGCCTTCCACGTCACCGGCACGTCGACCTTCGCCATCGACTCGGCCTTGATCGCGCCCGTGTCGGGCGGACTCTTCAGCGCGCAGCCGGCAGCCACCAGCGCCGCCGCGGCCGCGGCGAGTCGGCAGAGACGCATCACATGTCCTCTCAGTGGTGCAGGTTGACGCTGTGCTTGATGATCACGTAGTCGAGGTACGACTCGACCCGCAGCAGCACCTTGCGGATGATGTGAATCGGCGCGATGTGTTCCGTGTAGATCGCCGCCGCCCCCGCCGCGCCGGCGGCGAGGAAGACGTCGTGATCCTTTTCGGCGACGACGAGCTTCACCGGGAACCGTCCCGGCGGCGCCGAGATCCCGGTCTTCGGCAGGTTGCCGGACGCGTCCACCTGCCCCTGCGACTGCGCCCACAGCACGGAGTCAACGTGCGCCTTGATGATCCGGCCGGGATAGGTGTCGAGCGTGATCTCCGCCTCGTCGCCGGGCTCGACCTGGTGCAGCTCGTTCTGCCCGAAGAAGGCGAAGATCTGGTACTCGTTGTCGACGAAGGTCATCACCTCGTTGAACGGCATCCCCGCGACGAAGAAGCCGGGGCGCAGCATGACGTTGACCATCGTGCCGTTGCCCGGCGCGAAGACTTTGGTCTGCGACAGGTCCCACTTCGCGGTCTCGAGCTGCGCCCGGGTGTTCGCGGCCGCCGCTTCCGAGACCTGCACCTGCGCCTGCGCGGCGGCGATCTGCGCCTTCACCTGCGCGACGCTGGCCAGGTCCCCCTTGACGCGGCCGTTCAGCTTGGCCCGCACCTGCTGCTCCTGCGCGCGCGCGCCGGAGATCTGCGCCGTCAGTTCGCCGACGTTGGTCTGCGCCTGCTCGAGATCGAACCGGTTGCCGGCGCCCGAGGCGACCAGCTCGGTGTTCTGCGCGACGCGCTTGCGCGCCAGATCGAGCGAGGCATTCAGCTTGCCGATCTGGCCGATCGTCTCGTTCAACTGCTCTTTCAATTCCTCTTCGGTCGACCGGGCGTCGGCCAGCTTGGCCTGCGACTCGATCAGTTTCTCGCGATCGGCTCCCACCTTGGCCAGGTCGGCGTTGAGGCGCGCCTCGAGCGAGTGCACCTCGTTCTGGTACGGCGTCGGATCGATGCCGAAGAGCACGTCGCCTTTTTTCACCGGCCGGTTGTTCTCGACCGGCACTTCGACGACGCGGCCCCGCACCTGCGAGACCACCGGGACGATGTACTTCACGACGCGCACGTCGCCGGTCGTCGGCGCGAAGATGTTGAGCAGCAGCAGCATCCCGGCAATCGCCAGCACCGGGAAGATCGCCACGGCGACCTTCCAGGGCGTCGTCCACGGCAGCCACTTGAACTTGATGAAGATGAGCCAGACGAATAATGAATAGATGCCGAGCAGGATGATTTCCATTTACCCCACTCCGTGACCCGCGTATTTGGTTTCCAGGGCGTCGAGGTCGGCGCGCACCGCCTGCAGGTCCGACTGGGGTACACCCGCCGCCTCCAGCCGGGCCAGCCGTTCGTGCAGCCCGAGCGCCGCCGGCGCGCCGGTGGCGCCGTGACCCTCTTCCGGATGCAGCGTGTCGGTGCCGTAGGCCATCTTGTGGAGCACCGGCTTCGAGTAGGCCCACAGCCAGGCGATCGGCCAGAGCAGGCCGCCGAACACCAGCGACAGCAGGCACAGGGTCCGGATCGCTTCGAACTGCGGATGGTTGCGCTTGTGGGCGATCTGCTCCGGCAGGATGTGCACCAGCCAGAACACGACCACGAGCACGACCGGCACGATGAAGATCACGAACAGCGCCAGGTAGGTCGCCATCGTGTCCTCGAGCTCCGGCGACAGGAACGACGCAATGGTCATGTCTCGCCCTCAGGGCTGAATGGTCACCGCCGACGTGAGCTTGAACTGCAGGCGGGTCTCGGCCGCCAGCTTGAGGTGCTCCTCGCCGGTGGCAGCCATGACGGCGCCGCCGACGCCGCCAACCGCGGCGCCGATCGCCGCCCCTTTGCCGCCGCCGGCGATGCCGCCGACGATCGCGCCGAGGCCGGCGCCGCCAGCGGTCTTGCGCGCGGACTTCTTGCCCTCGCCGCTGCCCTTGGTCTCGACGTATTCGCTCGAGACGTCGTAGACCTTGCCGCCGAACGCGATCGAGTGCAGCTTCAGCGAGATCTTGTCGCTGCCCTTCATCTTGCCGGACTGCTCGACCTTGACTGCCTGCAGGACCCCCGCCGCGCCGCGCGGAATGACGATCGCGCCATTGAGGTTGACCGGATCGTCGACGATGGCCTTGAAGGTCTGCCCCGCGTAGGACACGTCGGCCTCGATCGCCTGCGTCAGCCGCAGGTTGAGCGCGGTCCCGGCCGGCACGACGATCGGCTTGGGTGCCGCCGCCGGCGCGGGCGCGTTGGCCGGTTTCGGCGCCGGCGCCGCTGCCGGTGCGGGCGCCGCGGCCGGCTTGCGGGCCGAGAACTCGACCCCCACCGCGTCTTCGATCGGCACTTCCGAGACCTGCCCGTTGTCGAGCAGGATGCGCACGGCGCGGCTGTCGGCGCCGATGAAGGTGCCGCTGACGATCTTGCCGGATCGCAGGCGAATGCGATCCGCCGAGAGCGATGCGCCGAGCGCGAGCACGAGCAGCGCGGTGATCCAGTGAGTCGGTCGACGGTTCATGGCGGATCTCATTTCGCAGCGATCGGCAGCGCGGCGGCGATCTGCAGGTCGATCAGCAGCAGCAGCTGGTGCTCGACCTGCATGAAGCGGAACGCGGTCTTCGGCTTGAGCGCGGCGCGCACTTTCTCGTACAGCTTCGCCTTCACCGCCTGGCGCCGCGCCTCGAGATCGAGCGCGCTCCTGGCCAGCTTGTCGGCGACCTCGTCGGTCAGCGCGTCGTAGTTGCGGGCGTACTCGGCGATGAGCGCGACGCGCTCGTCGCCGAGCTTCGACATCTCGGTGTCGTACTCGCGGTAGAGAGGCCAGAACGCCTTGTCCTCTTCCTCGGTGAACTCCATCACTTCGGTGATGATCGCGACCTTCTGCGCCCGCAGATCGCTGCGCAGCAGCTCGGTGTAGGCGCTCAGGTTGAGCGTCTGCGTCTGCTGCGCGGGCGCTTTCGCGGACTGGGCGCCGACCGCCGGCGCGGTCGCCAGCATCGCGACGACTGCGGCGAGAAGATGGCGGGCCATTTACGTGGACTTCTTGTCTTGCTTGGGCGGATAGTTCTTGAAGATCTTGTTGACCGCGTTGGTGATGCTCTTGTCGCGCTTCTCCGGCTTGGCCTGGGTGTCCACTTCCTTGACGCCCATCCCGCGCCACACCATCGCCTTGTTCTTGGCGTCGGCCACGTCGATGACGAGCGTGCCGACCAGGATGTCGCGGACCTGCGTCGAGGTGGTGCCGCCGCCCCAGCCGCCGCCGTAGCCCCAGCCGTACGCCCCGTAGCCGCCGCCGTAGCCGGAGCTGAAGGTCGAGATGTCCTTCTGCTTGTCGAAGGCCACGTGGTAGACGACGAACACGTCGGGGCTCGACTCGGACTTGGTGAAGCCCTTGGCCGCGAGCGCCGCGTCGATCGCGGCCACGATGCGGTCGTCAATCAGCTTCTGCCCCACCGGGGTGCCTTCCTTCAGCGCGTAGGTCTTGAAGCCGCTGAAGTTGGCGGTCTTGTCGTAGTCGTAGCTGGTTTTCTGCGCCATCGCCAGCGCTGGAATCAGCAGCAACGCGGCGATACCTGCGAGCACTCGTGTCTTCTGCATGCGGGCGTTCCTTTCGCTCGTTCGGAAATCCGATTGGCCGCGGCGGTGCAACGAGCGCGCCGTCCGCGTCTGCGCCGCCGCTTCGCAGGGCCGTGGGTTGCCCCTGTCAATACACCCGGTATTCCGGAGGAACTCCGGTTGAACGGAGGTCCGCGGCGGGGCTCCGCGGACGGCGGCGCGGGTTCGCCCTGTGAAGATTCGCAGTTTGCGCGCCGGTCCGGGCCAACGGATGCGGCACGCGGACTGCTCTTCGCGCCCGCGCTGGAGAAAGGTCCACATCATGAATCACTCGCGCCGTCCGCGGCCCTTCGTGGCTGCCGCTGCCGTACTCGGTCTTCTTCTCGATCCGCTGGCCCCGGGCCTGGCAGCCGCCTCGGCATCCCAGGGCGCCGCACCGGCGAAGGCGCCCGCCACGCAGCCGGTCAAGCCGTCCGCGCCGCCGGCGCCCGCCAAGCCGGCCGGCGACGTCGACGGCGGCTGGCCGCGCGTCTACACCCTGGCGAGCGGCGGGAGCATCCTCGTCTACCAGCCGCAGGTCGCCACCTGGGATCAGCAGAAGCACATGGTGGCCTTCAGCGCCGTGTCCTACCGCACGGCCAGCGCGCAGAAGCCGGCAATGGGCACGCTGAAGTTCGAGGCCGACACGCAGGTCGCGCTCACCGAACGCCTGGTGAACTTCCAGAAGATGCGGATCACCGAGGCCAGTTTCCAGACCGTGCCGAAAGAGCAGGTGCGCGAGATCACCGATCAAGTCGACAAGTCGATGATCGCCGACGACCGCGTCATCGCGCTCGATCGCGTGCTCGCCAGCCTCGACAAGAGCGGCATCGTCGTCAAGAACGTAGAAGGCGTCAAAGCCGATCCGCCTCCGATCTACTTCAGCAAGACGGCGGCGGTGATCGTCAACCTGGACGGCGATCCGATCTGGAGCCCGATCAAGGAAAACGACCTCAAGTTCGCGGTGAACTCGAACTGGGATCTGTTCCAGCACGGCCCCTCGAACATCCTCTATTTACGGAATGAAGGTTCCTGGCTGAAGGCCACCGACCTCAAGGGCCCCTGGACGCCGGCGGGGACGCTTCCGGGAAGCTTCGCGAAGCTCCCTCCCGACGAGAACTGGAAGGAGGTGAAAGCGGCGCTGCCCGGCAAGCCGCTCGCGGCCTCGGCGGTGCCGAAGGTGTTCGTCACGACCCAGCCCGGCGAGTTGATCCTGCTGACCGGCGAGCCGAAATACGTACCGGTGCCGGGCACCGGGCTGCAATGGATCAGCAACACCGAGAGCGATCTCTTCCGGATGGGCACGACCGGATCGATCTTCTACCTGGTGACCGGCCGCTGGTTCTCGGCGCCCGACTTCGCCGGCCCGTGGACGTTTGCCACGCCGTCGCTGCCGGCGGACTTCAAGAAGATTCCGCTCGAGCACGCGCGATCGCGCGTGCTGGCGTCGGTGCCGGGCACCGATCAAGCCGCCGAAGCGGTACTGCTCGCGCAGATTCCGCAGACCGCGCGCGTCAGCAAGAAAGAGCTGAAGGCGCCCGAGGTCTCGTTCCAGGGCGATCCGCAGTTCCAGCCGATCGAGCAGACGACCGTGCAGCGTGCGGTGAACACCGACAAGGACGTATTCCTCATCGGCGGCAAGTACTACATGTGCTACCAGGGCGTCTGGTTCGTCGGCTCGAGCGCGACGGGCCCGTGGGAAGTCGCGCAGACGGTGCCGCAGGAGATCTACAAGATC
>Ga0207651_10000840_pt1 | contig 13360 bp, 15 predicted proteins | sample KBSM23metaG_FD_184328 | JGI IMG/M metagenome (GOLD analysis project Ga0207651, IMG submission 184328) | Miscanthus rhizosphere microbial communities from Kellogg Biological Station, Michigan, USA - KBS M2-3 metaG (SPAdes) (version 2) | ecosystem: Host-associated > Plants > Roots > Rhizosphere >... | reverse complement strand
CAACGAACTAGAAGAAGAAAGCCCAGGTGAAGTAGAACGATCTGGCCATGAATTAGGCTGGTGGCATTTCTACATTCGGATCTTATGGCGCTGCGGTTTCTTCTTTCACTGTACCTTCCGGTTCAGGATATGGATGCACTACCGAGGTCCCTTATTAGCGAGTCTCTCCAATGGGGAATTCACGGTCTCGGAAGAAGAAGTCGAAAGAGAATCTGGATTCTGTCCCGAACAGGCTTATTTCGACGCAACCCTCACACCGTTATCAGCGACTTACATCAAGTCCTGAGCCTTTGACAGTGGTCGCCCCGGCAACGGGGCGACCATCTCCACGCACAACCAGCGCCAGGGCAACCGCCACCGGAACCGTCGCCGGCAGCGTGTCGACGGCGAAGAAGAGCAGGTCGAAGGTCAGTGCAAGCAGCGCGACCAGAGCCGCGGCACGGAGCTGTCGCGGCCTCGTGGCCGCGAGGAGGCAGCCGACGAGGGCGGCGACGAAGAGGTCGCCGAAGCCCATCTGGGCGTGGCCGAAGTGGACGGCCTGCAGCTGGGGGAGGTCGGCCGCGGGCACGGCGACGCTGAGCACCGCGTTCGGGCCCTGCAGCAGATCGGCGCTGACATACACCGCGTCGATCGTCGCCATCGCGTAGACGCCGAGACGCAGCCAGCTCGCAGCCACGGTCGAGACCAGCAGCCAGCCGAGCGTGACGCAGCCAAGGCCGGAGAGCGCCACTGCCGCCGCCTCCCCCGCCAGCGCGCCCTTCGCCGCCCAGGCGAGGGCGAAGAGCGGCAGCACCACCAGCGCCCAGGACGGCCGCGAGCCGTGCACCAGGAAGGCGAGCGCCACCGCGGCGAGGGGCGGCACGGTCACCAGCGCCAACCACGCCAGCGCGGTCGCCGAGCCGGCGTCGAGTTCGATCGCTCCAACGACCACGACGATCGAGAGGGCTGGGATCAACGCAAGCCAGGGACTGCGCAGGCGGTCGAGCCAAGCCACACGGAACGGCGCCGGCAGGGCGACCAGCGCCGCCTGCACGAGGCCGAGAATCGAGATGGAGACCGCGAACGACACGAACTAGACGAACTGCATCAAATTCTCTACCTGCCAGACCGGAAATTTGATGCAGTTCGCTACTCCCACTCGATCGTGGCCGGAGGCTTCGAAGAGATGTCGAGCGCGACTCGGTTGACGTCGGCGATCTCGTTGATGACCCGGTTCGAGACCCTCTCCAGCAGGTCGTAGGGGAGCCGGGCCCAGTCGGCCGTCATCGCGTCGTCGGAGGTGACGGCCCGGATCACGATCGGGTAGGCGTAGGTGCGGCCGTCGCCCTGGACGCCGACCGAGCGGACCACCGGCAGCACGCAGAACGACTGCCAGAGCTGGCGGTAGAGGTCGGCGGCGCGAATCTCCTCCTGCAGGATCGCGTCGGCCGCCCGCAGGATGTCGAGCCGCTCCTTCGTCACCTCGCCGCCGACGATGCGGATCGCCAGGCCGGGTCCCGGGAAGGGCTGGCGCCAGACCATCCGCTCCGGCAGACCGAGCTCGGCGCCGACGGCGCGAACCTCGTCCTTGAACAGCATCCGCAGCGGCTCGACCAGCTCGAACTCCAGGTCCTCGGGCAGGCCCCCGACGTTGTGGTGCGACTTGATCGTCGCCGCGTTGTGGCCGCCGCCGGACTCGATCACGTCCGAGTAGAGCGTGCCCTGGACCAGGTAGGCGGCGTCCTCGAGCCTGGCCGCCTCCTCCTCGAAGACGCGGATGAACTCCTCGCCGATGATCTTGCGCTTGCGCTCGGGCTCGTCGACTCCGGCGAGCTTGGCGAGGAAGCGCTCCTCGGCTTCGACGTGGACCAGCGGGATGCCGAACTGCTCGAAGGCCGCGACGACCTGCTCGGCCTCGTTGAGCCGCATCAGGCCGTGGTCGACGAAGACGCAGGTCAGCTGCTCGCCGATCGCCCTGTGGACCAGGAGCGCGGCGACCGAGGAGTCGACGCCACCGGAGAGGCCGCAGATGACGCGCCCCTCCCCCACCTGCGCCTGGATCTTCGCCACCTGCTCGGCGATCACCGATTGCGGCGACCACTGGCGCTCGCAACCGGCGACGTCGCGCAGGAACCGCGTCAGGATCTCGGTGCCGTAAGGCGTGTGGACGACCTCCGGATGGAACTGGATCCCGTAGAGCCCGCGATCGACGTCCTCGCAGGCGGCCACCGGGGAGCCGGGGCTGGCGGCCAGCGCTCGGAACCCTTCCGGGGGCTCGAAGACAGCGTCGCGGTGGCTCATCCAGCAGTGCTGCTCCTCGGGCAGGCCCGCGAGCAGCTTGCCGCCGCCGTCCCGCAGGGTGAGGTCGGTGCGACCGAACTCGCCGGACTCGGCCGCCTCGACCCGGCCGCCGAGCGCCTGAACCATCGCCTGCATCCCGTAGCAGATGCCCAGCATCGGGATCTCCAGGTCGAGCAGCTGCGTCGGGAACGAGGGCGCCCCTTCCTCGTACACCGAGGCGGGCCCGCCGGAGAGGACCAGGCCCTTCGGCGCGCGCTCCCCGATCGCCTCGGCCGAGGTGGTCGACGGCAGCAGCTCGGCGAAGACCCCGCACTCGCGGATCCGGCGGGCGATCAGCTGCGAGTACTGGCCCCCGAAGTCGAGGACCAGCACCTCCTCAGCCGCTTGGGCCGGCGCCGTGGTGGCGCCGGCCTCAGTCGTCGGCGACTCCAACACCGGCGGAGACCGCCGCTCTTCCGTTGGAGCCCATGCCGACGGCCTGCTCGCTCTGCAGCTTCTTCCCCTCGGTCATCAGCGCCGGGGCGACCATCACCTCGGCCCGTTGGAAGGAGCGGATGTCCTCGTAGCCGCAGGTCGCCATCGAGGTCTTCAGCGCGCCCATCAGGTTGAAGGTGCCGTCGTTCTCCTGGGCCGGCCCGAGCAGGATCTCCTCCATCGTGCCGTCCTGGCGGGTGGAGACGCGGGTGCCGCGCGGCAGCGAGGGATGGAACGTCGCCATCCCCCAGTGGAAGCCGCGCCCCGGCGCCTCCTTGGCCCGCGCCAGCGGCGAGCCGACCATCACCGAGTCCGCCCCGCAGGCGATCGCCTTGGAGACGTCGCCACCAGTGCGCATGCCGCCGTCGGCGATCACGTTGACGTACTCGCCGGTCTCCAGCATGTGCTGGGAGCGGGCGGCGGCGACGTCGGCGATCGCAGTCGCCTGCGGCACGCCGATCCCGAGCACTCCGCGGGTGGTGCAGGCGGCGCCGGGACCGACGCCGACGAGGACCCCCACCGCGCCGGTCCGCATCAGGTGCAGCCCGGTCGAGTAGGAGGCGCAGCCGCCGACCACGGTCGGCACCGGGACCTCGGCGATGAACTCCTTCAGGTTGAGCGGCTCGACCGTGGTCGAGACGTGTTCGGCGGAGATCACGGTGCCCTGGATGACGAGGATGTCGATCCCGGCCTCGACCGCGATCTCGTAGTGCTCGCGCACCTTCTGCGGAGTCAGCGAGCCGCATGCCACCGCGCCGCGCTGCTTGATCTCGGCAATCCGCCGGCCGATCAGCTCCGGCTTGACGGGCTCCGTGTAGATCTCCTGCATGATCCGCGTCGCCTCGTGCGCCGGCGCAGCGGCGATCCTCTCCAGCTGCTCCTCGGCGTTCTCGAAGCGGGTCCAGATCCCCTCCAGGTTGAGCACCCCGAGCCCGCCCAGCTCGTTGACGAGGACGGCGGTGTCGGGACTGACCACCCCGTCCATCGCCGAGGCGACGAGGGGCAGCTCGAAGCGATAGGGGCCGAGGGTCCAGCTGATGTCAATGTCGTCGGGATCGCGGGTCCGGCGCGACGGAACGATCGCGATGTCGTCGAATCCGTAGGCGCGCCGCCCCTTCTTGCCCCGACCGATGTCGATCTCCAATTAGGTCCTCCAGGGTGGCGTTGAGGACCCAGCCTACACTTCGGCGGGGACCTCCAGATCCTGGACGTGGACCTCGCCCAGCAGCCGCTCGACCTGACTGCGGTCGACCGTGCCGGCGCCGAAGTGCTGGGTCGACTGGGCGCCGCAGGCGACGCCGTAGGCGAGGCACTCGTCGGCCGGCCGGCCCTCGTAGCGAGCGGCGACGTAGCCGGCGAGGAAGGCGTCTCCCGAGCCCACGGTTGAGACCGTGTCGAGCGGCTCGGTCCGCACCTCGACGAAGCGCCGCTCGGAGCCCTGGCCGATCGCCGCCACGCAGCCGTCCGGCCGCGTGATCGCCGCCTCGCCGGCGCCGAGCCGCAGCAGCTCGGAGAGCCCGTGCGCGAGGTCCCGCCGGTCGGCGAACTCCTGGCCGACCAGCTCCTCCGCCTCACGCTCGTTCGGGGTGACGACCGCAACCCCCGCGCGCAGGCCGGCGAGCATCGCCTCGCCCTCGGCGTCCAGCACCACGGTCACGTCGCGCTCGGTGAGCTCCTTGACAAGACGCGCGTAGAGGTCGGCGCCCGCTCCCGGCGGCAGGGTGCCGGCGATCACGCAGATCTTCGCCCCCTCAGCCAGGTAGCCGAGCCTGGCGGCAAAGGCCTCCACCTCCTCCGGGCTGACCGCGGGACCGCGCTCGTTGATCTCGGTCTGCTCGCCGGAGGTCGGGTCGATCACGGCCATGTTGATCCGGGTCTCGCCGGCGACCTGGGTGAAGTCGGTGAGCACGGCTTCGTCGCGCAGCTGCTCGATCATCCGCATGCCGGTCGGCCCGCCGGCGAAGCCCGTGGCGATCACCGGCCGGCCGAGCCGGTTCAGCGCCCGTGCGACGTTGATCCCCTTGCCGCCGGCGACCGTGCGGCTCTCGACCGCGCGATGCCGATGGCCAAGGCGGAAGTTCGGGACCGCCACCGTGCGGTCGATCGCGGCGTTGAGCGTGACGGTGAGAATCATCGGAAACGGCGCCTGTAGAGGAGCGCCGTCGAGATCAGTATCGCGGACAGCGCCAGGGCGAGCCAACCGGCGTTGCCGGCGGCGAAGCTTCGCAGCACGTCGAGCGTGCCCGCCTCAGGCACCGCGCGCCCGGCCCGCAGGGCGACGACGGCCACCCGCCGGCCCTCGACCGAGACGCGGGCGACGCCGAGGCGGGCGTCGCGGCGGATCGGCCCCTCGACCTCGCCGGGAGCCTTCACCGCCACGGCGAGGCGCTGGCCGTCCCGCAAGCCGATCGCGACCGTTCGCGCGGCGCGCAGAGGAAGCTCGTCGTCCTCGTAGCGGACCGCCGGCCTCGCCAGCGCCTGGCCGGCGCGAACCGGCACCTGCCGCCGGTAGAGCGAGAAGCCGTGCTCGAGCAGCTCGAGGTTGTCCCGGTAGCGGTCTTCGTCGGTGGGGGCCCCGATCGCCACCGAGATCAGGTCCACCCCCTTGCGCCTGCCCGAGCCGACGAGCACGTAGCCGGCCCCGAAGGTGTGCCCCGTCTTCACCCCCGTCGCCCAGGGCGCCATCCGCAGCAGCTCGTTGATCGTCTCGATGCGGCGCCGCGGGCGGACGCTGCGCAGCACCGCCTCGCGCGCCGCCGCGATCCGCGCGAAGGCCGGGGTCGCCAGCAGCCGCCGCGTCAGCGTCGCCAGGTCGCGGGCGCTGGAGTGGTTGCCGCGCTGGTCGAGGCCGATGGGGTTGGCGTAGTGCGTGTCGGACAGCCCCAGCGCCGCGGCGTAGTCGTTCATCTGTCCGACGAAGCGCTTCTCGCTGCCCGCGGCGGCCCGAGCCAGGTCGTAGGCGGCGTCGTTGCCGCTGCGCAGGACCAGCCCGTAGAGCAGGTCTCGCACGCTGATCCGCTGCCCGGGCCGCAGGCCGAGCAGGGACTCGCCGTATTCGGCCTCGTAGGGCGCGGCGCGGACGACCCGGTCCAGCGGCAGCTCGCGCAAGGCGACGTAGGCGGTCATCAGCTTCGTCGTGCTGGCGACCGGGAGTCTGCGGGCGGCGGCGTGCGAGGCGAGCACGTCGCCGGTCCTCGCGTCGATCAGCGTCCAGGCCTTCGCCTCGACCTGCGGCGACTGCGCGGGCGCCCGGGTGGGTGCGCCGAGGACCAGCGCCAGCAAAGCAAGGACGACTACCGCAGCTTGAGCTTTTCTCCGGCGATCAGGATCTGCGGGTCGACTTCGGGGTTGAGCGCTTCGATTTCCCGCACCGGCACGTCGGTGCGGTGCGCGATCGAGATCAGGGTGTCGCCGCTCTGCACTTCGTAGGTGGCCGGCACGTGCCGCTTCTCGGCCGCTCTGTGGGTCCCCCCCGTTCCATGACCGTGCTCGCTCGAGCTCGAGCCCCCGCCTCCGAGGGCCCCGCCGATCGCGACCACGACGACGATCGCGGCGACCGCGAGGGCGATCGCCGCGCCGATGCGGGCTGGGGCTGAGGAGCGCTTGTTCATCGGAGCTGGCGAGGATCGGGATAGGCGCCGGAGATCGTATATCCGGTCAAGGCGCCTTCATGCGGTCGAAACATCCCAAACCGCGGCCCGCAGGGCCTCGGCGGCGGCGGCGGGGTCCTCCGCGGCGGCGATGCCGCGCGACGCGGCGACGATCGCCGCCGCCCGTCCGGCGGCGAACGCGGGGCCGAGGAGCTCCGGCTTGCCCCCCTGGGCGCCGACCCCCGGAACGAGGAAGACGGAGCGGGGCATCAGCTCGCGCAGGCGGGCGATGTGCTCCGGCGCGGTGGCGCCGACGACCGCGCCCATCCCGCTCAGCCCCGAATCCCCGAGCAACCGCGCCGAGAGCTCGTCGACGATCTCCGCGAGGCGCTCGTGCAGCGGGCGCTCCGGGGCAGGGAGGTCCTGGAGGTCGGCCGCGCCCGGGTTGCTGGTCCGCACGAGGGCGAAGACCCCGGCCGCCGCCGTCTCGGCCGCCGCGACCAGAGGCTCGAGCGCGTCGCGGCCGAGGAGCGGATTGGCGGTGAAGGCGTCCGCGCCGAGGCCGGCGACGGGGCCCCAGGGCGTCGGGGTCTCCCCGACGAGCGCCTGCGCATAAGCGGCGGAGGAGACCGGCACGTCGCCGCGCTTGCCGTCGGCGATGACCAGCAAGCCGGCCTCGCGGGCAGCCGCGCAGACCTCTTCCAGCGCCGCCCAACCGGGCGCCCCGAGCCGCTCGAAGCAGGCGAGCTGGGGCTTCACCGCCACGCAGGCGGGGCCGGCCCGCTCGATCAGCGAGCGGCACTCCGCCGAGACCGCCCCGGCCGCTCGCTGAGCGGCGGAGGCGTCCGAGTCGCCGTCGCCGTCGCCGTCCCCCGAGAGCCGCGAGGGATCCGGGTCGAGACCCAGGCAGACCTGGCTGCGGCGCTCCTCGACGAGCGCCGCGAGCCGGTCCGCAAAGGAAGGTGAATTCAGCCCTTGACCTTGGTCTTCAGCGCGGAGCCCGCGGAGAAGCGGGGTACCTTGCCGCCCGGAATCGTGATCCGCTCGCCCGTGCGGGGATTCACGCCCTGTCGGGGACCGCGCTCGGCGACGTGGAATTTGCCGAAGCCGGTGAAGCTCACTTCGCCGCCCTTGCTCAGCGTCTCGGTGATCGCGTCGAGCACGGCGTCGACCGCATCGCCCGCGGCTTTCTTGCTGCCCAGCCGCTCGTCGCCTGCAAGTTGGTCCAGAAACTCTGCCTTTGTCACGTCGAAGCTCCTCGGTCAGGGGTGGTTGAAATCGCGCGCAATCTAACAGCGGGCACGGCGTAAAGCGGCCGCATCGGGCTCAGGAGCCCGCGATCGTCATCTCGCCGACCAGCAGCGGCGGCGTGCTGACGGAGCCGCCGAACGGGACCCAGCGGGGGGAGTCGCCGCAGGCGACGACGGCGCCGAGCATCGAGACCAGGTCGGAGGCGATCGTGAACTCGCGCAGCGGCTCGGCCAGCTCGCCGCCCCGGATCGCGCGTCCCGTCGCTCCCACCGAGAAGACGCCCGACACCGGGTTGACCCCCGAGTGCAGGCCGGCGACGTCGGTGACCAGCACTCCGTCGCCCGCCTCTCGCAGCAGCCCCTCGAAGGCGAGGTCGCCCGGAGCGACGATCAGGTTCGAGAACGAGACCGACGGCTGCGAGCGGTAGCCGGACCGGCCGCCGTTCCCGGTCGAGGCCACCCGGTCCCGGCGCGCCGTGTAGGTGTCGTAGAGGTAGCCGCGGAGAGTGCCGCCCTCGAGGAGCGGCGTGCGCCGCTGCGGGATCCCCTCGCCGTCGAAGGGAGCGGACCCGGGCCCGGCGGGGTCGAGTCCGTCGTCGTGGACGGCGAGGACCCCGCCGCCGATCGAGTCGCCGACCCGGCCAGCGAACGGCGAACGGCCGCGCTGGACGGCGCCGGCCCCGAGCCCGCGGCCGACGATCGCGACGAAGCTCGCCGCCACCGTCGGGTCGAGGACGACCGGACACGTCCGCGAGCCGGGCTTGCCGGCCCCGATCATCGCCGCCGCCCGTTCGGCGCCTTCGCGGCCGATCGCCGCCGGGTCCAGCGCCTTGGGACCGCGACCGAGCCCGAAGCCGAAGCCCGTCTCGCGGCCGTCCTCTCCCTCGGCCAGCGCCTGTACGTAGGCGTGGCAGCTGGACCGCTCGTACTCGCCCTCGATCCCGGTCGAGGAGACGACCGCCACCGTCTCGGCGGAATCCGCGTAGACCGCCTGCTCGACCCCGGCAACCCGCTCGTCGCCCGCAAGCGCCGCCCGCTCGACGGCAAGGGCGAGCTCGGCGATCTGGGCGGTCGACCACGCCACGACCGACGGGTCGCTCAGCTCCGGTGCGCCTTTTGAACCCCCTGGGTCCATAAGTCGCACCGGAACGGGGGGACCGGCGAACTCGTCCTCGTCGGCAACCTGGGCCATCTCGGCGGCGCGGGCGCCCAGCGCTCGGATCCCCGCGTCGGAGAGATCGGTGCCGTACGCATAGCCGGCCCGGGTCCCCACCCAGGCCCGGATGCCGAGGCCCCGCTTGGTCGCCGCGGTGAGGCTCTCCACCTCTCCGCCATGCGCTCGCACTTCGCGGCCCCTGTCCTCGGAGGCGTAGGCCTCGGCGTCCGAGGCGCCGGCCGCGAGCGCCTGCTCGACGGCGCCTCGCGCCTCCGCGATCACAGCTCCGTCCCCCCCACGGTCATCGCGCGGATGCGGACGTGCCCCTGGCCCGTCCCGACCGGCACCTTCTGGCCCGCCTTGCCGCAGACGCCGGTCTTCATCTCGAAGTCGTCGCCGACGGCGTCGATCGCGGCGAGGGCCTCGACGCAGTTGCCGATCAGCGTCGCCCCCCGGCAGGGACGGGTGACCTTGCCGCCCTCGATCAGGTAGCCCTCGGAGACGCCGAAGACGAAGTCCCCGGTCGCGGGATCCACCTGCCCGCCGCCGAAGGACGCGGCGTAGAAGCCGCGGTCGACGTCGGCGATCATCGCCTGCGGATCCACCTCTCCCGGCGCGATGTAGGTGTTGGTCATCCGCGGCACGGGAAGGTGGCGAAAGCTCTCCCGCCGTCCGTTGCCGGTCGGCTCGGCGCCGTCGCGGCGCGCCGTCAACCGGTCGTAGAGGAAGGAGGCGAGCCTGCCCTCCTCGATCAGTATCGTCTTCTGCGTCGGAGTCCCCTCGTCGTCGATCGCGTCGCTTCCCCACTCGTTGGGCATGCGCCCGTCGTCGTAGGCGGTGAGCAGTGGCTGAGCGAGCTGGTCGCCGAGCCTGTCCGCGTAGACGCTCGCCCCCTTCTGGACGTGGTCGGCCTCCAGCCCATGACCAGTCATCTCGTGGAAGAGGACTCCCCCGAAGCCACCCCCCACGACCACCGGCATCGAGCCGGCCGGGGCGGGCCCGGCATCGAGCAGGACCAGCGCCTTGCGGGCGGCGCTCTCGGCGATCTCGCCCGGGTTCCCTTCGAAGAGCTCGAAGCCGCGGTGGCCGCCCAGCGTCTCGGCTCCAGTCTCGACGCTGCCGTCGCGCCTTGCCACAGCCTGGGCGCCGATCCGCACGCGTGTGCGATCGTCGCCGGCGAGGAGACCGTCGGAGTTGGCCACCGTCACCTCCCGGCGCACCTCCGCGTAGGAGGCCATGAACTGGGCGATCTCCGGACCGGCTGCCCGGCCGCGCTGGTCCAGCTGGCGGAGCAGGGACGCCTTGTCCCGAGCCGGGACGCCGCTCGGCGGGCGCTCGATCGAGTGGGGCGTGGTCGCGACCGCCTCCAGCGCGCGGGGCGCGACGCTCCCGGAGCGAAGAGCGGCCGCCGCCTCGGATGCGGCGCGCTCGAGCTCGGCCGGGTCCAGCCCGTCGACGTGCGCGAAATAGGTCGTGCCGCCGCTGACGACGCGAACGCCCGCTCCCTCTCCAGAGCCGGCCTGGACGGATTCGACCCGCGACTCGTCGATCGCCATCGTCATGCCCTCCGTCCGCTCGGCGAAGACCTCGGCGAAATCCCCGCCATGGGAGAGCGCCCGGGCGAGGACGCGCTCGGCCACCTCGGGTTCGATCAGCCCCTTGCCGCTCACTGCTTCGGCTTCTTCCCCGCAACCTCGATCAGGCGCCCGGCGGCGACGAAGAGCTCGCCGCCGGCGGCCGAGTCGGCGGCGTGGTCGCTGGCGCACCCACCGGCGTAGTAGAGGCGGGCGAAGGGACGGCGCGCCACGCGACGACGGCGCATGTAGGCGGCCGCCTCGTCCGCGTACCCGGAGACGCGGTCGAGCAGGATCCGATGGGGCTTAGGCGGCATGCGTCACTCCCCGGCCCGTCCGTCGCCGCCGGCGGCGAGGTCGCGCAGGACCGCGCGCATGTCGAAGAGGAGCAGCGAAGCCAGGGCGAAGCGATCGGTGACCGCGATCGCCGCGAGGCCCCTGTGCCGGACGGCGAAGACCTCGCCCTGCTCGGTCGCGATGTGGACCTGCTCGACGGGCTCGGCTCCCGCTCGGTCCGCCACGTCGAGCAACGCGGCCGCGTCCTCGCGCCAGCGGTCGGGGTGATCGCTGGACGCCAGCACCGCGCCGGCGCCGTCGAGGATGGCGCCACCGCGCAGATCAGGCGACATCTCGCCCAGATAGGCGAGGGCGGTGGCTGCCGAATCGCCCGTGATCGTCTCGCCGTCGGCCATCTCGGCCAAAATACCGGCCGGTGTCCCTGGCCCGAGCCTCCTGGATAGTCGTCGTCTCGATCTGCGCGATCGCCGCGGTCGCCTTCGCGCTCAGCGATTACACCGGCTACGCGATCACGATCGTCGCCGTGGGCCTGGCCGCCGCGGTGAATTTGCTTCCGAGTCCATAGGGGCTGGGAAATGTCGGGACCCCTCCCCAAAACGCTCGGCAGTAGCCTCGCTTGAGTGTTTTGGGAAGGGGTCCCGACATCCCCCTTCGAAGCTCTCCAAGCTTCGAAGCGCACGGCGCGACCTGAAGGCTCCTCTCCCAGCTTTTCAACCTCGACACCGCTGTCGCGCCCCGGGCCTTTCAAGACCCTGTGAGAGCTGTCGGGGTTGTCGGGGATGCCTCTCCAGGAACTCCCGCGAAGCGGCCTGAGGAGGGACCCCGAAGGCCTCCTGACCTACCCCGCCCGGAAGGGGCCCGAGCGGGCGCGGGCGGGGTCCTCGAGCGAGCTCTCGGGCTCGACGTGAATCAGGACTTCGGCGCTCGGGATGGCCACCTCGATCGCGTCGCGCATCGCATGCGCCAGGTCGTGCGCCCGCTCCAAGCTGGTGCCCGAGCGGTACTGGACATGGAGGTCGATGTAGCGCCGGCGCCCGGCGCGGCGGGCTCGCAGCTTGTGATACCCGGCGACCTCCGGGGTGCGAGCGGCGGCGATCGCGGCCTCGATCCGGTCCATCTCCTCGCCGGGCAGCGCTTCGTCTACGAGGATCCCCGACGAGCGCCTGATGATCCTGATCCCGGCCGTGACGATCGCCGCCGAGACGAGCAGCGCGGTGATCGAGTCGAAGGCGGCGTCGCCGGTGATCTCGACCAGCGCCAGGCCGAGCAGGACCCCGGCGGAGGTCATCGCGTCGGTTCGCAGGTGGGCCGCGTCGCCGGCCAGGGCCAGCGACTCGTGCTCTCGCGCCTGCCGCGAGAGGACGGCCGAGACGACCAGGTTCGCGACCACCGAGAAGCCCATCACGGCGATGCCGACCCCGAGGGAGTCGACCTCGGCGCCGACGACGAGGCGGTGGGTGGCCTCGTAGACGATGATCCCCGCCCCGACGAGGATCAGCATCCCCTCGATCGTCGCCGCCAGGCTCTCGACCTTCTCGTGCCCGTAGGGGTGCTCGGCGTCGGCCGGCTCGTCGGCCTTGCGCACCGAGACGAAGGCGACGACCGAGGCGACGAGGTCGATCAGCGAGTGGACCGCCTCGGTGAGGATCGCGATCGAGCCGGTGATCGCCCCGGCGGCAAGCTTGATCGCGATCAGCAGCGCGTTGGAGGCGATCGAGAGCGCCGCCGCGCCGCTCTTGGTGTGGATCATCGGCGACCCGACGCCGCCGCGGTCTCCTCCAGGTGCTTCGCCAGGAGTCGAGCCGCGCCGCCGCGATGGCTGATCTCGTTCTTCTCGGCCTGGCTCAGCTCCGACATCGTGCGCTCGTCGTCCCCGGTCGCGTCGGGTACGAAGGCGGGGTCGTAGCCGAACCCCCCGCTGCCCCTGGGCTCCTCGATCAGGCGTCCCTCGCAACGGGCCTCGAAGACGTGCTCGGCGCCGCTCTCGTCGACCAGGGCGAGGGCGCAGTGATAGGCGGCCCCGCGGTCGCCGCCGGCCTCGCCGACCTCGCGCAGCAGCTTCGCGAGGTTCTCCTCGTCGGTGGCGTCGGGACCGCCGTAGCGAGCCGAGTGAATGCCCGGCCGGCCGCCGAGCCCGGCGGCCTCGATGCCCGAGTCGTCCCCGATCGCCGCCTCGCCGGTCGCGGCGTGCGCGGCGCGGGCCTTCTCCAGGGCGATCTCGGCGAACGACTCGCCCTCCTCGGGCGGCAGCTCCACCCCAGGAGGCAGTGCCCGCAGCTCGCACCCGGGCAGCAGTTCCCGCATCTCCCGCAGCTTGTGCTTGTTCGCGGTCGCGAAGATCAAGCTCGGCTACCCGGCGGTGACGCGTTCCTGTACCTGCCGCAGCCGCGATATCCCCATCTCGGCAAGGCCCAGCAGCTCGTCGAGCGAAGCGCGAGAGAGCGGCGTCCGCTCCGCGGTCGCCTGCACCTCCACCAGCCCTCCCTCGCCGGTCATCACCACGTTGGCGTCCACCTCCGCGTTCGAGTCCTCGCCGTAGTCGAGGTCGCAGAGCGCCCTGCCGCCGACCATGCCGACGCTGACCGCCGCAACCGAGCCGGTCAGCGGCATCGACTCCAGGGCCCCTTCGTCGAGCAGCTTCCGGCAGGCGAGGTGGAGCGCCACGTAGCCGCCGGTGATCGCCGCGCAGCGGGTCCCCCCGTCGGCTTGCAGAACGTCGCAATCGACGTAGACGCTGCG
>Ga0207651_10000838_pt1 | contig 13370 bp, 12 predicted proteins | sample KBSM23metaG_FD_184328 | JGI IMG/M metagenome (GOLD analysis project Ga0207651, IMG submission 184328) | Miscanthus rhizosphere microbial communities from Kellogg Biological Station, Michigan, USA - KBS M2-3 metaG (SPAdes) (version 2) | ecosystem: Host-associated > Plants > Roots > Rhizosphere >... | reverse complement strand
TGTGCGGACACGTCGCCAAACATTTTGTTCGCGTTCTTGCGCCTGCCGCGTAGCGCCGGCGTTTTCTCTGAGGCTTGGCGGTTCTGATCGGGATGGCCGGCAAATCCTGTTTGCTGGCCACGTCGCTTAGACGGAATACCTACCTTCTGTTGCTGCTTTTTGTTGCTGGTCTTGCTTGCCATCACTACCTCTTTGGTCTTCTTTGCCGCGTTCCGACATGTCTCGAATTTCTTCCAGGTTGATTTCGTTGGCAGGACGAATGTCGGCTTTCAACACCTGCTGCATTTGCTTCAATGCGTACTCGTTGTCTGCCTTCTCTTCTGAAGCAACACAATCTGACGGAACAAATATTTTGAAGTCACGCATGTATGCGTCGTTGGCGGTAAAGAGCACGCAGTTGTTTCCTTGAACGTTAATAAGAATGAGTGTGTGAACACCGAGATATCGCAATAGCAAATCGAGAGTGGTTGAGAAGAACCCGGAGTGCTTCGGCTTGAGCACGAAGTAGTCATCATCGTCGGGCTCTAGCAACTCAACGATTGGTTTGCCGCGAACGTTGTCCTCCAGACAATGCCGCACGATGTTGTTGAAGTTCGACTGCCACTTGCCAAAGTTGTCGTTGACGTAGATAGCGGGAACACGATCTGCCTTCAGCCGCTGCTTCAGCTCGGCGATGCGTTGGGCCATCGGCAAAGCGTGTGGGAGCAATGCCTCGCCACCTTCAAATTCGAGGTCGTTAATCACGTCGATAAGGATCAACGCCAACTCGGATTGATCAGGCACGTTGCCGTGTAGATCATCACTTCCGGCTTGTGGTCGCGACATAATGGTCGAATGGTTACTTGGCTGGCGCGCCGATGTTCACATCGACCTGGGTCTTTCCGCCGCCACCACCAAAGATACGACCGCGAAAAACGTAGAGAACCGCAAGTATGACGAGGACGAAAATCGCCACAATCGCCACGACGCCCGCGCTTCCGCCGCTGTCTCCATTATCTGCCATTTGATTGCTTACTCCTTTTGCCGTTTTCCTGATTTCAGTACAGCATCGCCGAGCCGAGCGTTCTTTTCTCGTTCGGTAGCATTGTTTCTGATGGGTTGCGACAACACGTCCGGCAAGTCAGATGCCATCAACTTCAGGCCGCAAGCGCGCTGAACGTCCGGAACGGTACGCTAATTGAATAATCAACCGCATCACTCCTCGAAAACTTTGGAAGGGACCCTGTTCAATGAAAGCCAAAATGAGGTTTACGACTATATCTGCGTTGCTTGTCGTGACGGCGATAGCGGTGATGGGCCAGACGCAATTGCAGCCATATCGCTTAACTGATCGCGAAGTTGAGTCGATTCTACGAGGCGTAGAGAATCAAGCTGATACTTTTCGCAAAGACCTGCGCACGGCCCTGAATAAGAGTCGCTTCAACGGGAGTCGTCGTGAAGATGACATCAACGCCTTCGTGAAGGAATTCGATCGCGATGCTAACACGTTGCGAGATCACTTCAACGGGCACAAATCAACGAGTAGCGATGTGGAATCAGTGCTCAACCGCGCTGCTGAAATCGATCGCTTTATGAGTCGCAATGCGTTAACGCCGGAAGTCCACAATAGTTGGAACACACTACGCTCGGATCTTGAGCAACTTGCCCAGGTTTATAACGTGACTTGGCGCTGGGACGCTCCGGTGGCTGTTGGGATTCCGGTGGCTGGCGTGCCTTTTCGCATCGACGATAAAGAAGCGGGACGCATCCTGAACAATCTCGAGCACGCATCCGATCGATTTCATTCGAGCCTCGATGCTTCATTGGACCGCAGTCGGCTCGACGGCACGGCTCGCGAAGATAACGTCAACGCCTTCGTCAAAGACTTCTACAAAGAAACGAAGATGCTGCGCGATCATTTCAATGATCACAAATCAACCAGCGCCGATGTACAGTCTGTCCTCGAACGAGCGGCTCGCATCGACCAGTTCATGCAACGACGACAGCTCAGTCCGAGGGCTCAGGAGGATTGGGCAGCGGTACGCGCCAGCCTCGACGATCTTGCTCGAGCTTATGGAGTCACATGGGGTTGGACCAACGCGTTGGCCGCGCCCGCATCCGATGAACCCGTGCTCGCTGTGATCGCTGATTCAGGATCAACAAATTCACCGGCGTACAAGATTTCACTTGGCCGCGGCGGTCACGCGGACATTGCGACCTCGAAAGGCCTGGGGACAGGTTATGTTCCGGCGGCCCTGGCGGAACGTTTCTTTGCGGATCTCGCCGCGGCTATGCCCCTGGCGCAACTGCCGCTAGGTCAACCCTGCTACAAGAGCTCATCGTTCCGAGGCTCGGTTCACATCGACTTTGGCACTCAACGTTCGCCTGACTTGGGTTGCGCCACTGGAGCACGTGTGGAAGTGCTTCGTCAGGACATCAACGATATTCGACTGGCTTTGAACGTGAGATAGGAATAGGCATCGACTGCAATGGTGCACTCTGATTAAAGATGGGTATCTCATTACATCCCGATCACTTGAAGCGCTACAAGGACATTGCGGCGCTTTTTCTGAAGTATGGCCGCTCTGATTTGGTGAAGACCGCTGGACTTGAAGATGCAATCCTGCTGGACGATGAAGGCAATCTGGAAGGTACGGCCGCGCCCAATGCAAACGAGCTCGCGAAAGATCTCGAAGCGATGGGACCAACCTTCATCAAGCTGGGCCAGCTGCTTTCGACGCGCGCTGACTTGATACCGGAGCAGTACCTCGAAGCTCTCACGCGCTTGCAGGATAACGTCGCGCCGATTCCATTTGCCGAAATCGAAGAAGTAGTCGCAACCGAGCTCGGTGTTCGCATTTCAAAAGCGTTTGGCGAGTTCGATCCTGAACCGATTGCCGCAGCGTCGCTGGGCCAGGTCCACCGCGCCTCCATGAGAGATGGTCGCCTCGTCGTGGTTAAGGTGCAGCGGCCGAACGTGCGTGGGACGATCGCGAAAGACTTCGAGGCGCTGTCAGAGATCGCGAGCTTTCTTGATAACCACACCCTTGCCGGCAAGCGTTACGAATTTCAGCGAATGCTGAATGAGTTCCGCAAGAGCCTACTGCTGGAACTCGATTACAGAATCGAAGCACGCAACCTCGTGACGCTGGCGAGCAATCTAGCGTCGATGGATACGCTTGTTGTGCCATCGCCAGTCGATGACTTCACAACTTCGCGCGTACTTACGATGGAGTACATCGAGGGAAAGAAGATCACTTCGCTTAGTCCGTTGGCCCAGCTCGACATCGATGGGCCAATGCTGGCTGAACAACTCTTTCGCGCTTATCTCCAGCAAATACTCGTTGACGGAATCTTTCATGCTGACCCGCATCCGGGAAATGTATTTCTGACGGACCAGGAACAGATCGCACTGCTCGATCTCGGCATGGTCGGCCATGTACTGCCGGAGCACCAGGACAATCTACTGCAACTGTTACTCGCGATCAGCGAAGGCATCGGCGATAAAGCCGCGCAGTTCACGATCAAGCTGGGCGAAAGAAAGGAAGATTTTGACGAGTCCAAGTTCATCAGCGATGTAAGCGACCTCGTAGCTCGACATCACAGCGCCAACCTTCAGCAGATTGATGCCGGACGCGTAGTCCTGGAAATCGCGCGAATCGGTGGCGAATGTAATTTCCGGATGCCGGCGGAATTCACAATGGTGGCAAAGACGCTGCTGAATCTGGATCAGATCGTGCACATCCTCGATCCGACCTTCGATCCAAAAGAATCCATTCGACAGAACGCCATGGTGATCATGGAGCAGCGCTTGGCTCATACCTTTTCGCCGACGGCGCTGCTGCGTCTGGTGGTCGAAACAAAGGGATTGGTCGAAAAACTGCCGGCGCAAATCAACAAGTTTCTCGACCTTGTCAGCAATAATGATCTGAAAGTAACAGTCGATGCGATTGATGAAGAAGTGCTATTGCAGGCTTTTCAAAAAATCGCTAATCGCATCACCGTTGGACTCGTGATAGCAGCCTTCATTGTCGGTGCGGCCTTACTCACCCGGGTTGAGACAGCGTTTAAGATCCTGGGCTATCCGGGCCTGGCTATGATCTTCTTTCTGATTGCCGCCTGCATGGGGATTTGGCTGGTGATTACGACTGCAATGAAGGATAAGTAACCGCTCAGACTGACCACGGTTTTCCCGCCTTTAAATTTAGTCGAAACGTTTCAGCCGGAAGTCTCATATGTTTATGAAACTTTCTGCTTGTCATAAGAGCAGCGCCGTGGCATTGCCTTAAGCAAAACCACACACACTCTCACACTACAAAGGAGAACTCACATGACCGAAAATGAAGTAACTATCTTTAAGACAGCAGTAGCGGCCCATCGTCCCGCTGGCGCTTCCGCTGCGGCTGCGTCCGCGAAAATTTGGCGCGTGATCAATCGTCCCGATCGTGCGGCGGCTGTCGCTTTCATAAACTTGTCCCCCGCGCAGGGAGCAGGAGAAGCGGCTTTTTCGAATCGTCCGGATGGGACCGTGGACACGTACTACTTCCTCTAATCGCTATTGACGTGTCCGTTAAGGGCTAGGCTATAGCATCTCGGGCAGCTTGGCCTCAAGCTGTCTGCGCGGAAACCAAGGCCTTCCTCCGCGTACTCTTAAATAAACTCAAGGGCGACTATGCTCATATCCGGGAGGTTATGGAAACTGCCTCTCTGTGGAAAGGTGTTGGAAAAAACAAATGATCGTTTTGCCTCACCTTTCCACGGCTCTGCGTCAAAACATGCCGAGTCTCCGTCAACTCCCGAAGCTTGGACAATGAAACGCAAGCTTAGCGACGCTAAGCAAGTGAGAGGCTCAGGTATTACGGCACCGCCGCGCGTAAACCTATGTCTACTGGATCAGACGTTAAATTTTTTTCACGACAAACTTTGTTCCTGGTTCTTCGGTGGTTCGTTCGTCGGCCTCTGCCCTCTACCCGCTTTGCCCTCTGCCTGCTCGCGGCGTAGCGGCCGAATCCACTTGATAATCGTCAAGGTCGAGCCGACGATTGCAATCGCAAGCAGCGCGTACATTACATACTCAAATGGTTTTGAACGCGCGTACACCAGCAACTGTCTTCCGAAATACAACGCCAGCAGCGCTACCAGCAAATATCTCAACATGCGTCCGGCGAAAACAACGAGGAGTAGTTTTCTTCTTGAATACTGAAGGGCGGCGGCGGTCATAATTACCGGCGTGTAAGGAAACGGCGGAGGCAGCAAAGTCGTTACAAACACGACCCATCCCGCATGCTTTTCTATTCGAGCTTTCAGCCGCTCGATCTTCTTGGGGCCGACAAATTTTTCGAGCCCCTTCTCGCCGGCCGTCCTCGTCATTAGATCATCGATGAAGCTTCCAATCATCGAACCAATGGCGCAGCTGACGATGTAAACAATCCAAATAAAGCCGGGCTTCCTCGCAGTCAACATCGCGATGAGTAGCAGGTCATTGCCAAACGGTAGAACCAGAATTGACGAATCCAAGATACTCAACAGAAGGATGCCGACCGGTCCCAATCGCCGGAAGAAGCGATAGATAGCGTAGGTCCAGGAAACGAGGAGAATTGGTGACAAGAGGGTACTGCCTGAAGTTGATTAGTAATTTAACTTAGGAGAGTGACTTCAAAAAATTCGAGTTGGTTCATGCGGCTGTGACGGAACGTCAGGCGGAGTTGCCGGCGGAACTTCTGGTTCACGCACTGGCGCCGGCGGATGCGGATCAGCATCCGGTGGCAACGGAACCGGCGCCGGAGTGGTATCGGGATTTGCCGGATCATAGGGAGCCGGCGGTGGATCTATCTTTTCCTTAGACATTATTGTTCTATCGAACTAGGCGTTAGTCGCCTTTCGTTTTTCCAATCTACAACGCCGCTCGTAATCCTGTCCGCGCTCGTAACCCGAACGAAATGGCTTTTCGGCGCTGGTACCCTGGTGCTTCTCTCGTAGCTCGGTAGCGGCATCGTCAAATGCGCGACCGCGCATGTTCGAATGTAGCGCAGCTTCAAATCCCCGCCGGTAACTTGTCTCGTCCTGTCTAAAGTTACCACCGTTGCGTTCGTACTCGGCCTGCTCATCGTCGCGTAGACCTAACCACCAATTCTCACGTGCCGCATCAACACTTTCAGCGCCCGCCTCTGATAAAACAGTTCGGACTCGGGGTGTGAGTTGATCGTCTTCAACAGCGACGATAACAACGTTGCGGCCTTGCCTCAACGCATCTTCGTAAACGTACAACTCGTCGTGCGGCACTCCATTCGCCAATGCGCCTTCTACCGCACTGCCCGCCTGGACTCCTGCCATTGCACCACCCGCGCCAAGTAACGCGGCGCCGAGCGCGCCGGCAACAAAAATTGGACCAACACCAGGCAGAAGCAAGCTCGCTGCTGCCAAACCCAGCGTCGCGCCGCTAGCGGCGCCAATTGCTCCGCCGACCGTTCCGCCTAGTGCTTCGCCCATCCCCGGTGATTCAGTGTCGCTGGTGGGTATTGAGGACTCTACTTGTTCATCGCTGGTGCCCGGCCGCAACAGCGTTAGGTGATTCTGATCAATGCCAATTCGCTGCAGTTCTAAGATCGCGCTCTCCGCGCTCGACTGTGATTTAAAGATGCCAACAACTGTATCCATGACTCGACCCCCTATTTTTAGTGGACCACGAGTTAACTCGGCGCAATTGCACTCTTCCAGTACAAGTCGAGATATGCGATGTCTGTATATTGCTCAGAACCGCCGCTAACTGGTGCCAAATTGTTCTCGAAAGGGATCTAGTGCAAGCGGGATGCCGAATAGTACGAAAATGCGGTAACGCCCTAATTTGGAGTGCGGTGGCAAGCGAAGCGCGACACCGCTTTGAATGAACTGCTCAACGTCAATTCTAAAAGGAATCCAAAGCGCCGTCGGCGCTCCGCTCTGCCGGCGCACTCCAAAATACGCGCTCTAAATACTTTTCCGTTGACGCTGCGCTTGATTCGGACTTAGATTGCAATGACCCCAGTTTTATAACGCAAGGCCCCCAGTTTTATTTTCCGTTCTTAAAAGGAGCTAACTAATGATTAAAAAACTCTCGCTTGCCATCGTGATGATGGCAACCATGGGTCTGGGAACTATGATTTACGAACGTGCTGCATTTGCTCAAAACAGCAACAGCAGCACCGTGGGTGAACGCCACGAGAATATGAGGCGAAGCAGATACCGACGGCATCGCCGGATGCGACGCCATCGCCATAATTGGAGGATGAGGCACCGCAATAACCGCAACAGCAACCGTTAGGGCGCGTTCCGGTTTCTTCATCTTGACACACAACAGCCGGGTGGAAGCGATTCCAACCCGGCTGTTGCTTTGTTAGGTGTTGTTACTTTCTTGTTTATCTCGCCTCGCCTTCACCGTCGAGCCGTAGATCGTTAGTGACCGAAAACGCGCCGGGCACTTGCTGCGCCGTCATGTAGGCCAACTGCCGATCAAGCTTGCTGCTCACCACGCCAGTCAGTGTTACGTGACCCCTGTCCACCACGATGTGCAGCGATGGATTCGAACCAATAAAGTACCGATACAAACTGCCGGTCCTTTCCAGCGCTCGCAGAGTACGGATGCGAATCGAATCGTCAAAACCCGATACCGGCAATACCTCAATGTTATTCACGACTTTGGCTACGCCAGGAACCGTGGCTACATTGCGTGCCGCATCGGACTTCGTAGAAGGTCGCACAACTTGACCGTGCAGCGTCACCGTATTCCCGTTGATGCTGTACGCGAGATTATCAAAGACGCCGTAATAAGGCAGCGTCAGTAGTTTCTTCCTGACCTCTTTCGAGAGACGCGAATAGCTCTGCGGCGTGGATGGCCGATCGGTCTTCCCGGCCGCATTCGCAGTCGCCCCACTCAAGGTTCCAATTCCAATCACTAAGGCCGCAAGAATCGCGGCAAAATTCAACTTTTTCATGAGCTTCTTCTTACCCTCTTCCTTGTTGTTGATAATATTTCTTCGATAATTTCACTCGATAAGATAGACACCTCCAGCGCGAGTTAGGTTACAAAACACAAAGATTCGACGGCCCGGTGATAACCAAACCGTCGAATCGAAATGACCATTCTTTAAGCCCAATCGCGCTCGAAGAATTCCTCGTCGGCGGCATCGCGTGGCGAAACGATCAGCACGATTCCACCTTCGCGGATGCCTTCCTCATACTCCTTGGCGCGCTCTTCGGGAATGCCATAGCCAACAAGAGCGCCGATCAAACTCCCAGTCGCAGCTCCGGCCGCGCCACCTGCCAGCGCTGCAGCAATCGGACCTGCGATCACCAGTCCAAAGCCCGGCAACACAATCGTGGTTCCAAGAGCCGCGAGCGCACCCAGAGTTACACCGAGCATGCCGCCTGCGAGTGCGCCGACTCCAGCGCCTTGTAGTGCTTTGTTCCCGAGGTCGCTATCGCCGAAATGCTTCTTGCGAGTTTCATCCGACATCAACACATTCACGTCGTCGTCGTTGTATCCACGTTCGCGTAAAGACTGATAGGCGCGTTCCGCACTCTCGCGATCGCGGAATAGTTTCGAGATCTTCCGCCGTTCACGTTCTCGAGCAGTTGCCGCTCCCGCATCACCCATTGAAGCTCCGCCGAATGAGGCTTCGTCACCTCGTCCGAGGTTGCCGGTGTCTCCCGTTGTTGCAGAACTCCCTGCACCGCCACGTCCTAAGCCGGTGAGATCTTCTCTGTCGTTGATGTCCCCCATTGTTCGCTCCTTTGAAAAGTATTTCAGTTGAAAGCTTCAGACCTTGTTCAGGAGCAATCCTCATACCGCCAGCAGAGCGCAGGCAGCGAGCGTGCATTTAGCTTGAGATTTCGCGGAAAGTGTCCGTGACGGTACAAGTGAACCGTTTTCGATACACCAAACTTTGCGCGGATTTCGAGAGCTATCGATGCGGAAGGAGGACGTTCAAAGGGATTGCCTGGTGAGGTCCGAGAACAACCAGCGCGTTACGATTTGAGGGATTGAGTTGCCACATCATCTCTCGGCAGCGACCACAAGGAGGAAGCACAGTACCGCGTTCGTCAACTGCGACGACCGTTGCGATCTCGGACTCGTGAGCCTTCAGCATTTCGGCAATGGCAGCGTGCTCAGCACAGAATCCGAGGCTGCATGAGAAGTCGAGACAGACGCCACTGTATTCTTTGCCGGAACGCGAAACGATTACTGAAGCGACGCTGCCGGCGCTGCAGTCCTCGCTGGTCTTGATCGGTCGTGCGAGTTGATGTGCGCTCTTGATTAACTGTGTGTAATCACCTTCGTGTTCGAGCGGCTGCCGGTTCACTGTTCGTTTAGGCGAACTTGGAGCGACGTGCGTCGTTGCCTCGCGAAGAATTGGATTCAAGATGTAGCCGGTATGAACGTCACCGAACAATTCATTGCGTTCCCAACCCCAGTACCAAAAGTAATAAGCGAGATAGGCACAGAAGAGCGCGTCGAGACGATCTTCGTGACTCTTTAAATCACTTCTGCCTGGCCCATCGAGATTATGATTCAGTAGTTCTTGCAGTTTTTCAGTCGCGACCAGTGGTGGTTCGGCCTGATACAAACTCGCAAGACGTGCGCGGAATTGTTGTAGACCGCTGCGCTTTAGAGCTGGCGAACCTCGTTTGTACTTGATCGTCTTCGCCAAATCCCACAACGCCACCATGCCTGCGTGCGGATAAACTTCAGCCATGATCCGGCCCTTGTGTTCACTGCGGGCGCGATCGACATGAGTGAACCCCTGAGTCTCCAGCTCGGCTGCGAGTGCCACGCTCGAGGCATTCGGCAACAGCTGCAAGTTCGATGGATAACAACCTGCATCGCGCGACGAATAGCGTTTGCTGACTTCGATCTCACACGGGCGCTGACCCGTCTCGTTCACGATTACGAGTGGACCATCGATGGTTACGACAGTGTTGTCGGTTACATGTCTGGAAATGAAGTGCGCAACGGAAGCTTCAGGAGGCAGCGTCGCCAACTCCTTAAGGCGAGCACCTGATCGATCACCGGTCAACACAGCTGCGCCGCTGGGATTACGCGCAGACTTCCAAGCTAGATCGATGCCGATGAAGGTCGCAGTCATGATCTTGATTGTAGCCGTTCAACGGCTGAGGCTGGCAAGTTTTTGTCGGAGTGGCGGAGCTCAGGCATCCTGCCTGCGGAGACGGTGCGCAGGCAGGATGCCTGCGCCCCAGTTTATTGTCCGCAGTCACGATTGCTTCGACTGACAATGGTTCCAAAGCGTCGCTGGTATTCCGTGGACGTGATGAACGAACAAACCATGGCTCTAGTAGAACCAGTTGGACCACTCTGACCGCTGTTATTCAGAACGTTCAACCAAAAACTGTAGCCATTCTGATCCGGATCTCGTCGCAAATATCCGAAGTATTCAGTCAAGACAAACGCGCCGTTGTACTCACGGTTGGCGAACTCAGGCAGAGTAATGATTTGCCGCAGTACATCGGCTCGACTGCTGCCGTGTGCCATGGCGTCCTCAAACTGTGAACGATCCACATCTGCGAGTCCGGCGGAGGTCAACAACTGATCGACGAACTGATGATTAGACATGCTGTCCGGAAATCGTTGTTGGAAATTAGTCTGCCGAACGAAGGTGTCGAGAAATGCCTGCTGCTGCGTTTGAACAGTGGCACCGGCAAACAACGACCGCTCCCGCTGAAACTCGTCATAGCCGGGACGCACGCCAAACACCGCTCGATAGGCTCGATAAGCGAAGAAGCCTCGATCCTGAAATTCACGCTCAACAAAAAAGGCTGCTGAGACATCGATGCGACGCGTGTGAATGCAGTCGATGTTGTTGCCACACGCGTTGATCTGATCTGACCAGTAAGCAAAGCCGTCAGAGTCTGGCTCGCGATCCAGGAAGTCCAGATATTGCTGCCGCACGAAATACCCCGAACTATCGATCACGTTCGCGCTCGCCTGTGCATCAGTCACTGCGGTAAAGATCGCGTCGGTCTTGTTTGCGATCAATGAGAAGGACTGACTTTCGGGAGTGAAATGATGGTTCGCAAGCTCCGGAGTCAGCGTGTAGAGGCTGTTTGTTGGAACTCCTCGCATGCTGAACGCACCAGCGCTGTTGGTAATAGCAATCGTTCCCATCTGACCGTCGAGATGTAACACCGCTCCACCTATGGGCGCGCCGTTCTCATCGATCACTCGGCCGCTGATGTCTGCTGGCGCAGCCGTGGGACCTGTGACTGTGATATTGACCGTAGAAACGTTTGAATCCAACGCGCCATCGTTGGCCTTGAAAGTGAAACTATCCGGACCACCATAGCCCGCTGCGGGAGTGTAGGTTTCGTTAGCGCCAGTTCCCGAAAGAGAGCCGTGCTGAGGCGGAGTCACAATCGTAAATGTGAATTGATTGTTGACGTTGAAATCGGTTGCCGTCAGAGTGATGTTGACTGAGTGGTCCACTGTTGTGGTCGTCGATTGTGAATTCGTGACCGGCGCCGTGTCATTAGCGGCGTCGGGCTTATTCTCAAACCCATCCTTCGCGGCGGGAGAGACGTTTGAGAAGAAATTGTATCCAGTCAGATTCTCAACCTGGCCGATGGTAGCAAGGTACTTCTGCCAGGCATCGGGTCGAATGTTGTCATTGTTCGGCATGATCACCGCGATCGTGCGCGTGTTGCTGTCCACACGAGAGACATCGTTGTCACCGACCGGCAAAACAATTACTACTTTCCAGGTGGACGCCGGAACGTTCACAGTGCCACCCGCGATCGTGTTCGCAGAACCACCAGAGCCAGTGCCGCCGGTTCCGAATCCGCCGGACACGATGTATAGCTCATTCGCCGGCAGCAAAGTGCGTAGGTAATTCTCCATTGCTGCCCATGGCCCCTGATTGTTGCCGGGAGCCTGAGGCACCATATTCGTCATCAGGAATGTTGCGGAATTATCTGGAATGCTCGAAGTGCGATCGGCTGAAGGACACATGTGGCCGCGATCAAAACCTGAGCCGCTGTAGTCAGTTCCTAAGACTTGATGGTAGCCCGGCGGCAAATCCGTATCGTTGCGGAAATCATCCTGCCGCGGAGCGCTGCCGCGCCAAGTGCTATCTAAATGCCAACTGGTCCAATTCGGTTCTCCGCGATCGTTGTTGTATGAAAGCGCGTACTGGAGCTTCATCATCAAGTAATTCGTCGTCTGCGAAGGATCCGTCGTAGCATTCGTCGGATTGCCCATCGTCAAATGCTCTGCAGCATTGTGATCCGGAGTAGGCGTCGGTGACGGTGTAGGAGTTGGCGACGGAGTTGGAGTCGGCGAGCCCGGCGGCGTGGGAGACACCGTCGGAGTCGGCGATGCGTTTGAGCAGTCGCTTAGTGGTGAAAGCGTGTTGCGCGGGTTTGGAGCTCCAGTAGCAAAGTCGCTGGAGTTGACGTCCGTATCTGTACAACCCGAAAGTCCTCGAAAGTCTGCCGTCGTGTTACTAAGCCCCGGCGCGGCCGTTCCTTCAGAACAGTTCGTACCGGTTCCATAGCCAATGTAATCAACGATACTCGCACCGAACGGACAACCGCTGCCGGTCAATGCGGTGGTGGTGTTGACCACTGCAACCTTGCCCGCAGTAGCTGACATCGCTATCGCTCCAGTCGCATCCGGAGTAGGAAGAGGCGTTGTTCCGCCGGCACCCTGCGCTTCCTTGACCAGGTAATACTGGCCCGGTTGCAGCGCCACGTTGGTGAGATTTGTGACTTGCCAAGTTGTGCCACCTGCGGATGCATACTGCACGGACCAGCCATTGAGGCTCACCGCTTCATCGCCACGATTAAATAGCTCAACGAAATCGTTTGTATAGGTGGCGCCCGAATTTCCACCGCCGCCATAGACCTGGCTGATCACAATATCGGTAGAGACGGCATGAGTAGTGGATTCAAATCCGAAGCGCGCGCCCAAAAAAGCCAGCGTCAGCATGAGACTGACGACGACAACAGAACGCAGACGAAGATTGCGAGATTGGTGGTTTTTGGCTATTGAAGGCACACACTTTCCCCTTGTATTTCAGAATTTCGAATTAGCGATCGCGGATGCTGAAGCGGGATGGCCGTTTTAGCGATTCCTGACTAGCGCATCAGGAAGCCAAGCAGGCGGTTTCAGCGGAAGCGAGACAGCGGCGCATTATAGCGGTAGGTAACGATGTTTGCGAAGGGCAGAAAGGCAGAGTCCGTTCAGAAGGTTAGGAATGAGGATTTGTCAGGCTGAAGGCCTGGGTTGGTTCAGAAAGAGATTTATCATTGGCCATTTCTCATTTTTCATTTTGCCATTTGACCCTTGACTTGAGCCGTGGCCTCTCAAAGTAACTGGTGTGAATCAGAGCACGCCGTACTTT
>Ga0207651_10000829_pt1 | contig 13404 bp, 9 predicted proteins | sample KBSM23metaG_FD_184328 | JGI IMG/M metagenome (GOLD analysis project Ga0207651, IMG submission 184328) | Miscanthus rhizosphere microbial communities from Kellogg Biological Station, Michigan, USA - KBS M2-3 metaG (SPAdes) (version 2) | ecosystem: Host-associated > Plants > Roots > Rhizosphere >... | reverse complement strand
TGGGCTACAGCGACAGCAACAAGGACGGCGGCTTCTTCACCAGCAACTGGGAGCTGTACCGCACCGAGGTCGCGCTCGTCACGCTGTTCTCGCAGCTCGAACAGGCGCACGGCGTCCGCCTGCGCCTGTTCCACGGCCGCGGCGGCACCGTCGGGCGCGGCGGCGGCCCGAGCTACCAGGCCATCGTCGCGCAGCCGCCGGGCACCGTGAACGGCCAGATCCGCCTCACCGAACAGGGCGAGGTGATCGCCTCGAAGTACGCCAACCCCGAGATCGGGCGGCGCAACCTCGAGACGCTGGTGGCCGCCACGCTGGAGGCGACGCTGCTGCACACCACCAAGGCCCCGCCGCGCGCCTTCCTCGACGCGGCCGACGCGCTCAGCGACGCCAGCTTCCAGGCCTTTCGCGCGCTGGTCTACGAGACGCCCGGCTTCACCGACTACTTCTTCTCGGCCACGCCGATCCGCGAGATCGCCGAACTCAACATCGGCTCGCGGCCGGCGTCGCGCAAGGCCACGCGGCGCATCGAGGACCTGCGGGCCATCCCCTGGGGCTTCTCGTGGGGCCAGTGCCGCGTCGCGCTGCCCGGCTGGGCCGGCTTCGGATCGGCCGTGCAGTCCTTCCTCGGCGAGGCCGGCGACGAGCACGACAAGCGGCTCGAGCTGCTGCGCAAGATGTACAAGCAGTGGCCGTTCTTCCGCACGCTGCTGTCCAACCTCGACATGGTGCTGGCCAAGAGCGACCTGCGCATCGCCGCGCGCTACGTCGACCTGGTGGACGACAAGAAGCTGGGCAAGCGCATCTTCGGCGCCATCAAGGCCGAGTGGGAGCGCACGCAGGCGATGCTGGGCGAGATCACCGGCGAGACCGACCGGCTGCAATCCAACCCGTCGCTCGCCCGCTCGATCGAACACCGCTTCCCGTACCTGGATCCGCTGAACCACCTGCAGGTCGAGCTGATGCGCCGCTACCGGATGCGGCGCCAGGACGACCCGGTCATGGAACGGGTGCAGCGCGGCATCCACCTGTCGATCAACGGCATCGCCGCGGGCCTGCGCAACACCGGTTGAGGCACGCGCCGGACTTTTGTCACGCAGCGCGGCCCCCTGTCGAGCTTCAATCCCCCGTGCTTCGGGTCGATAAGCCAATGTGGCCCGCCCGACTTCCACCCTGATCGTCCTGCCGCGCCGCCGCGTTTCCGCGGCCGGGCGCCCGGCCGTCCGCGCCCGCCTGCGCGGCGTCGCCTCGGGGCTGGCGCTGCTGGCCGCGTTCGCGGTGGGCCAGCCGGCCCGGGCGGCGACGATCCTGCAGCAGGTGTTCGACGTCGAGGCCCGCTATGGCAACGACCCGGCCGAGGTCATAGCCCACCTGCGCGCCCTCGAGGTGCCGGCGCGCGCCAGCGGCGGCGACGACCTGCGCGCCTTCCTGGCCGCCTGGGGCTACGCCCATGGCGCCGTCGACAAGCCCGCCGTCGCCGACGCCGCCGTCGAGGAGCTCACCAGCATCGGCGAGCGCACCCACGATGCCGCGGCGATCGCGTCAGCCTACACCTTGAAGGCCTCCCAGCTGTCCTTCGCGGGCCAGGAGCGCGCCGCCTTCGGCTGGATCGAGGAGGCCCTGCCCTACGCACGCCGCACCGGCAGTCCCGACCTGCTGTACTGGGTCGAGATGACCGCGGCCGACCTGGCGATGAACAACGGGCAGATCGACGAAGGCATCCAGCTGTTCGAGGACGCGGCCAAGTCGGGCCGCACGGGCAACAACCCGCGCCGCGAGGCGCAGGCCTATCAGTCGCTCGTGCCGATGCGCATCGTCAAGGGCCAGACGGCGCTCGCGCTGCGCGAGGCCGCGCTGGTGCGCGCGCTCGGCGCGCGTTCGACCGACGACGGGCTGGTGGTGGTCGGCTGGGTGTGGGAGTCGCTCGCGGCCACCGCCGATGGACAGTCGGCGCGCGCCGCCGCCGCGCGCGAGCAAGCCGTCAAGGCCCAGCGCGCGATCGCGGCCAAGCTGGGCACCGCGGTGCCGGCCGCGGCCGACATCGTGGAGACGATGAATTCGCAGGCCGGCCAAGTCGCGTGGCTCAGCAGCGAGCAGGACGGCCTGATGACGCTGTCCGGCGACTACCTGAGCGTGCGCAACTATGCGAAGGCCGCCGAGGCGGCGGCGCGCGCGAAGCAGCAATCCGAATCGCAGAACGACCCCGACACCGCCGCCCACGCGCTGATCGACCTGGGCATGGCCGACATCGGCCTGGGCAGGGTCGCCGCCGGCAAGGACGAGGCCGACGCGGGCCTGCGGGCGCTCGAACGCGTCAAGCGCAACCCGGAGCTGCTGATCCAGCTCAACCGCTACATCGACATGCTGGAGCGCAGCGGCGACGCGCGCGAGGCGCTGCTGCGCCTGCGCCAGGCACTGGTGCTGGAGAACGAGCTCGCGCGCCGCGATCGCAAGAGCACGGTCGTCGCGCTGCAGCGGCAATCGAGCCTCGCGGAGCATCAACGGCAGGTCGAGCAGCTGGGCCACGAGAACGCGCTGCAGGCGATCGAGCTGGCGCGGCGTTCGAACGAGCGCGCGCTGATGCTGATGTTGGCCGCCGTGCTGGCACTCGGCGTCGGGGCCGCGGCGGGCCTGTGGCTGCGGGCGCGCCGGTCCAACCGCGAGCTGGCGGTCACCAACGGCAAGCTGGCGCACGCGAGCCTGCACGACAAGGTCACCGCCCTGCTGAACCGGCGCGCGATGGAGGCCGACACCCACGCCATCGAGCTGGCCGGCGGCGCGAGCTTCTGCAACGTCTCGATCTCGGTCAAGCAGTTCGGCCTGATCGTGGGCAGCGTCGGCCACCAGCTGGGCGACGCCCTCCTGTGCAAGATCGCCGGGCGCCTGGACGAGGCGGTGCGCCGCTTCGAGGGCCGGCTGTACCGTGTCGACGGCGTCACGTTCGGGGCGCTGTTCCACTTCGGCCACGACCCGCAGAGGCTGCAGGCCATCCTCGAGGCGCTGGCCGCGACGATGGACGCGCCGTTCGAGATCGGCAACCAGGACCTGATCGTCTCGATCGGCGTCGGCGCCTCCGAATACCCGAAGGACGCCGGCTCGGTCGACGAGGTCGCGCGCCTGGCCGAACTGGCGAAGCTGCAGCTGCACGCCGACCCGGGCAACAGCTTCCTGGTCTACGACTCGCGCATCGGCGAGAGCCAGCGCGACAAGCTGCGCATGGAAAGCCGCATGCTCAAGGCGCTGGAACACGGCGACTTCGAGCTGTTCTACCAGGGCCAGCGCGGGCTGCCGGACGGCCGCATCTGCGGCTTCGAGGCGCTGCTGCGCTGGCGCGACGGCGACAAGATGATCTCGCCGGCCGAGTTCATCCCGCTGGCCGAGGAGACGGGCCTGATCGTGCGCATCGGCGCCTGGGTGCTGGAAGAGGCCTGCCGCCAGGCGAAGGCCTGGGCCGACTCCGGCGCCGGCCGGCCGCTGGTGGCCGTCAACATCGCGCCGCGCCAGTTCAACCATCCGGACTTCCTCGCCACGGTGCGCGATACCCTGGCCCGTACCGGCGTGGATCCGCGCCAGATCGAACTCGAGATCACCGAAGGCAGCGTGATGAACGACGCCGAGAACTCGATCGTGCAGTTGCACGCGCTTCGCGAGCTGGGCCTGCACCTGGCCATCGACGACTTCGGCACCGGCTACGCCAGCCTGTCGTACCTGCGCCGCTTCCCGCTCGATCGCCTGAAGATCGACCGCTCCTTCATCAAGCAGCTGACGATGAGCGAGCAGGACGACACCATCGTGCGCACCGTCATCGAACTCGCGCACACGCTGGGCCTGTCGGTCACGGCCGAAGGCGTGGAGACGATCGAGCAGGAGACGGTGCTGCAGGGCTGGGGCTGCGACGTGATCCAGGGCTTCCTGCGCTTCCGCCCCGCTCCCGCGGCCGCGGCCACGGCGTCGCTGGAAAAGGACAGGCAGGACGCCCTGCTGTTGCTGCCCGCCTGAGCAAGGAGTCAGGGCGCCTTGTAGCCGGGCGTCGACACGTTCGCGTTCTCGTCCGGCGGCGTCTGCGCGAACGCCGGCAGCGCCTCGGCGCGCGCCGAGAACGCGGCCAGCGCGGGACAGGCGGCGTCGGCGATCGGCGTCTCCCGCTTGATCTGCATGAAGCGCCACGCGATCGCGGCGTCCAGGCCGGCCTGGGTCAGGCCGGGCTCGTCGGCCACCAGCGGATGGCGCGCGATCTCGGCATCGAGCGCGTCGAACGCGGCGCGCATCTGCCGTTCCACGCGATCGAGCCACGGCGCGTGCACCTTGTCGGCGGGCCGGACATTGAGCTCGTAGACGATCTGCACGGCCTTCTCGCACGCGGCCAGCGCGAGTCCCGCGACACGCAGCGCGCGCGTGCGCGGGGCGAGCTCGGTGGGCCACAGGCTGCGGCCGGCGAGCGTCTGGGCGTAATCGATGATCAGGCCCGAGTCCATCAGCACCGTGCCGTCGTCGCAGACCAGCGTCGGCGCCTTGACCACCGGGTTGATGCGGCTGAACTGGTCGAAGGTGCGGAAGACGGACAGCGGATCGTGTTCGAACGGGATGTCGAGCAGGCGCAGCGCGATCGCGGTGCGGCGGACATACGGGGAGTCGAGCATGCCGATGAGGCGCATCGTGGTTTCCTTGTCGAGGCCGGCGAGCGCGCCGGGGTTGCAACGATAGCGGCTTGGCCCGCCGGTGTCATCCCGCGCTCGCTTCAGACGCCGTCCTCGGCCAGCAGCTCCCGCACCTGCGTCAGCTGCCGCCGCGACACCTGCAGCCACTCCTGCGTCGCCCCCACCTGCACGGCCCAGCCTTCGCCGTCGCCGTCGCCATCGGTGGGCGCGCGGCGTTCGAGCTTGGTGACCGCGGTGCGCGCCACGAGCGCGTTGCGATGGATGCGCAGCATGACGTCGCCCAGCCGCTGCTCGAGGTCGGACAGCGAGTCGTCCAGCACGTAGGCGTGCGCCGGCGTGCGCAGCGTCACGTACTTGAGTTCCGCCTTCAGGTACAGGATGTCGGCCACCGGCACGCGCTGCACGCGGCCGCGGTCGCTCACGACCAGCACCGGCTGCTCCGCGGGCTCGGGCGGCCGCGCCGGCGCGGCGGGTGCGCGATCCAGTCGCTGGGCGACGCGCACCAGCGCGTCCTGCAGGCGGGCGCGGCGCACGGGCTTGGTGAGGTAGTCGACGGCGTCGATCTCGAAGGCCTTCAGCGCGTGGTTGGCGTGCGCGGTGACGAAGACGATCTTCGGCGGGTGCGCGGACGCACGCAGGCGCTCGGCCAGCTGCAGCCCGTCGAGGCCGGGCATGTTGATGTCCAGCAGCACCAGGTCGGCCTGGTTGGCCGACAGCCAGTGCAAGGCCTCCGCGGCGCTGCCGGCCTCGCCGGCGACCTCCGCGGCGGGCGACGCGCAGTCGGCCAGCAGGCTGCGCATGCGCAGGCGGGCCAGGTCCTCGTCGTCGACGATCAGCACCTTCAGGCGCGTCATGGGCAAGGTCTCCGCGTCATCGTCAGTCGGCTCACAGCGGCACGGCCAGGCGCACGCGGAAGCGGCCGCCGTCGATCGGACCGGCCTGGAATTCGGACCGGAAGTCGTGCATCAGCCGCAGCCGCTCGCGCGCGCTCACCAGCCCGATGCCGTGGCCCGCGGGCGCGACGCTGCCCACCGTGTTGACCACCTGCACCCACGCGCGCCCGTTGCGCACCCGCGCGCGAATCTGCACGCGCCCGCCCTCGTCGTTGGGCTCGACGCCGTGGCGCACCGCGTTCTCCACGAGCGGCTGCAGCAGCAGCGACGGCACGCGGACGTCGGCGACGGCGTCCTCGATGTCCCATTCGACCGCCAGGCGCTTACCGAAGCGCATGCCCTCGATGGCCAGGTACAGGCGCGCGAGGCGGATCTCCTCGCCCAGTGTCGAGTCGCCCTCCAGCGCGCCGAGCGCGGCGCGGAACAGTTCGGACAGGTCTTCCAGCACCTCCTCCGCGCGGGTCGGGTCGACGCGCACCAGCGCGATCGCGGTGTTGAGGGTGTTGAACAGGAAGTGCGGCTGCACGCGCGACTGCAGCTCCAGCAGCCCGGCCTCGGTGGCGGCCGGCACCGTCGCGCGCATGCGCAGCTCCAGCCAGTGGTAGACGACGGCCCCCATCAGCGCGCCCGCGCCGACGATCGCCGCGACGTTGGCGCCGTCGCCCGAGTCCAACCCGAACATGCGCAGCGGCAGGCAGGCGGCCCAGGCCGCGCCCGCGCTCACGGCGGCGGCGAACGCCATGCGCCCCGCGGCGGGCAGGCGCTCCAGCAGCGGCGTGGCCCAGCAGCAAAGCACCACCCAGGCGAGCGTGGCGGGCACCGAGACCGCCGCCCCGACGACCCCCCGGCCGAGCCAGGCCGCCAGCGTGGGACTGTCGAACGCCGCCCCTGCCGTGACGATCACCTGCACGCCCAGCAGCGCCCGCAGGATCGTGCCGGGCTCGCACAGCGCCGGCACGGCGTCGCGGCGCAGGCTCGCGACCGGCGCTTCGCCGAGCAGCGTGGTGGAGGCGGAGGCGGTGTCCATGCCCGCCATTGTGGGCGAGCGCGGGGACATCGGACAAGGCGCGCCCGCCGGCAAAGGCGACGTGCGGCTTTGCGAAGGCTTCGAGCGGTGCGCCGCCTACAATCAGGGTAGTCCCCAGGCCCGCGTGAAACGCAATACCGGGTCTTGCCTTTCGGAGCGTGAAACGCAATACCGGGTCTTGCCTTTCGGAGTGCGAAACGCAAGACCCGGTGTCGCGTTTCACGAATTTCAGTCCTCAAGAGCCCCAGCGAGCGATGAGCGAAAACCAGTTCGACAAGAAATCCCAGGCCTGGTCGGCCCTGTTCTCGGAGCCGATGAGCGAGCTGGTCAAGCGCTATACCGCCAGCGTCGGGTTCGACAAGCGGCTGTGGCAGGCCGACATCGCCGGCAGCCTCGCGCACGCGGAGATGCTGGCCGCGCAGGACGTGATCGGCCAGCAGGACTACGCCGACATCCAGCGTGGCATGGCACAGATCCGCGCCGACATCGAGTCCGGCGCGTTCGAGTGGAAGCTCGAGCTGGAGGACGTGCACCTGAACATCGAGGCGCGCCTGACGCAGCTGGTGGGCGACGCCGGCAAGCGCCTGCACACCGGCCGCTCGCGCAACGACCAGGTCGCCACCGACGTGCGCCTGTGGCTGCGCGGCGAGATCGACGAGATCGCGGTGCTTCTGGTGGAGATGCAGAACGCCCTGCTCGCCGTGGCCGAGCGGCACACCTCGACGGTCATGCCCGGCTACACCCACCTGCAGGTCGCGCAGCCGATCAGCTTCGCGCACCACCTGCTGGCCTACGTGGAGATGTTCGCGCGCGACGCCGAGCGCCTGGCCGACGTGCGCAAGCGCGTCAACCGCCTGCCCCTGGGCGCCGCCGCGCTGGCCGGCACCAGCTATCCGCTGGACCGCGAGCGGGTCGCGCAGACGCTGGGCTTCGAGGGCGTGTGCCAGAACTCGCTGGACGCGGTGAGCGACCGCGACTTCGCGCTCGAGTTCTCGGCGTTCGCCTCGATCGTGATGATCCACGTGTCGCGCATGGCCGAGGAGATCGTGCTCTGGATGAACCAGAACTTCGGCTACGTCGACCTGTCCGACCGCTACTGCACCGGCTCGTCGATCATGCCGCAGAAGCGCAACCCGGACGTTGCGGAACTGGCGCGCGGCAAGAGCGGCCGCGTGGTGGGCCACCTGATGGCGCTGATCACGCTGATGAAGGGCCAGCCGCTGACCTACAACAAGGACAACCAGGAAGACAAGGAGCCGCTGTTCGACACGGTCGACACCGTCAAGGACACGCTGCGCATCATGGCCGAGATGGTGGGCGGCGAGGTCGACCCGGCCAGCGGCGCGCGCAGCGGCGGCCTCACGGCCAAGCCCGACGCGATGGAGCGCGCCGCGCGGCGCGGCTACGCCACGGCCACCGACCTGGCCGACTACCTGGTGCGCAAGGGCGTGCCGTTCCGCGACGCCCACGAAGTGGTGGCGCACGCGGTCAAGGTGGGCATCGATTCGGGCAAGGACCTGTCGGAGCTGCCGCTGGACGTGCTGCAAGGCTTCCACGCGAGCATCGGGCAGGACGTGTACGACGTGCTGACGCTGCAGGGCTCGCTCAACGCACGCCAGGTGATCGGCGGGACGGCGCCGGTGGAGGCGCAGCGGCAGATCGCCAGGCATCGGGCGCGGCTGGGTTGAGCACTTCGGCGGGGGTGGATCCTGCGACTGCGCGCAGGATGACGGCTCTCTCGGAATGTCATCCTGCGCGCAGTCGCAGGATCCACCCCTGCCGCGCGGCCTCGAATCGTGCGGCGTCGCCAGATCACTGCCCCAGCGTCAACGTCACCCGCAACCCGCCCTCGCTGCGATTGACCAGCGCGATGCGCCCGCCGTGCGCCTCGACGATCTCGCGCGCGAGCGCGAGGCCCAGGCCGGTGCCGGCGCGCTTGGTCGAATAGAACGGCAGCAGCGCCTGCTCCAGCACCGCCTCGCTCATGCCCGGCCCGCGGTCGGAGACCACCAGCACCAGTTCGCTGCGCGACGCCGCGCAGGCGAGCGTCACGTCCTCCGCGCGGCTGCCCGACTCGTGCGCGTTCTTCAGCAGGTTGATCAGCGCCTGCTCCATCTGCACCGGATCGAAGCGCGCCTCGCCCTGCGGCGCCGGCCCCTCGAGCCGGAACGTGCAGTGCGCCTGCAGGCCGGCGAGGAACGCCGCCCAGTCCACGGACTGCGGTCGCGGCGCGGGCAGCTTGGCGAACTGGGCATAGCCGTCGAGGAACCCGTGCAGGTGGCGCGCCCGTTCGCCGATCGAATCGAGCACGCCGGTCGCGCGCGCCGCGTCGCCGCGCCGCACCAGCTCCGCGCCGCTGTGCGCCAGCGACGAGATCGGCGCGAGCGAGTTGTTCAGCTCGTGGCTGATGACGCGGATCAGCCGCTTCCAGCTCGCCACTTCCTGGCGCGACAGCTCGCGCGTCATGCGCCGCAGCAGATGCAGCCGGTGCGGCCGGCCCTGCAGGCGAAAGCCCCGCTGCGAGACGTGAAAGGTCTCGTCGCTGCCGTCCAGCGCCACGCCGAACAAGGTGTCCTCGCCGGAGGCCAGCGCCTCGCGCAGCCCCGCCGGCGCGCCGGCCAGCACCGCGTCGAACTCCAGGCCCTGCAGGCTGCGACCCTCGCCCAGCAGCTGGCGCGCGGCGATGTTGGCGTAGGCGACGTGGCCGCCCGCGTCGGTGAGCACGAGGGCGACGGGCGTGTTCTGCACGACGGTGTCGAGCAGCAGTTCGCGCTGCACCAGGTGCTGGCGCTGCTCGCGCAAGGCCTGCCCCAGCTCGTTGTGCAGGCGCACGAGCTCGCCCAGCTCGCCATGGCCCGAGGGCGTCAGCGACAGGCTGAAGTCGCCGTCGCGATAGCTCAGCACGCCGCCCTCGAGCGCCCGCAGCACGCGGGCCAGCGGCGCGAGGACCACGCGCGCGCTCCACGCGCAGAACGCCAGCGCCACGGCGGCGGTCAGCGCGATCGCCCAAGCGCTGCCCGCGGCCGGCGCCGACCAGGCCGGACCCAGCCCGAGCGAGACGCGCAGCCACGCCAGCGCCTGGGGCAAGGGCCACTGCGTCAACGCGGCATGCGCCACGACGCCGGACAACGCCGCCAGCATCATCAGCAGCACCAGCCGCGTGCGCAGCGTCATGGCCGTCACGGCTTGTCGGGCGGCAGCGCGTAGCGCTCCATGCGCCGGTACAGCGCCTGGCGCGACATGCCCAGCGCCTGCGCGGCGCGGCTGACGACGCCGTGCGCGGCGGCCAGCGCGGACTCGATCGCGGCGCGGCTGGGCTCGTCCAGGCTGCGCTGGGCGGGCGCGGCGGGCGCCGCCTCGGGCAGCCCGAGCAGCGCGGCGGAGATCGGCTGGCTGCCAGCCAGCAGCGCGGCGCGCTCGATGACGTTCTTCAGCTCGCGCACGTTGCCCGGCCACGCGTGCGCGCGCAACGCGTCGCGCGCGCCGTCGGACAGCGGCGCGCGGCCGGCCAGGAAGTGCTCGGCCAGCGGCAGGATGTCGTCGCCGCGTTCGGCCAGCGGCGGCAGGCGCACCTCGATCACGTTGAGCCGGTAGTACAGGTCCTCGCGGAACGTGCCGTCGCGCACCATCGCCTTCAGGTCGGCGTTGGTCGCGCTCAGCACGCGCACCCTGGCGTGGCGCGTCTGGTTGGAGCCCAGGCGCTGGAAGCTGCCGGTGTCGAGCACGCGCAGCAGCTTCATCTGGCCGCCGGGCGGCAGGTTGCCGATCTCGTCGAGGAACAGCGTGCCGCCGTCGGCCGCGTCGAAGCGCCCTTCGCGCGCCTTGTTGGCGCCGGTGTAGGCGCCGCTCTCCGCGCCGAACAGCTCGGCCTCGATCAGGTCGGCCGGCAGCGCGCCGCAATTGAGCGCGACGAACGGGCCGCGCGCGACGTCGGAGTTGGCGTGCACGATGGCCGCGATGCGCTCCTTGCCGCTGCCGTTGGGGCCGGTGATCAGGACGGGCACCGCGGACCGGGCGACCTGGCAGGCCAGTTCCAGCGAGCGCAGCGCGGCGTCGGATTCGACCACCAGGTCGCCCAGCTGGTAGCGCGCGGCCAGCGCCTGCCGGCGCGCGCGGCGCTCGGTGCGCATGCGGCGCACCTCGGCGCCGGTCTCGGCCAGTTCCAGCAGGTTCTCCACCGTCGCCAGCAGCCGGGCGTCGTCCCAGGGCTTGGCGAGGTAGTCGGCCGCGCCGGCCTTGACCAGTTCGACGGCGCTCTCGAGACGGGTCCAGGCGGTCAGCAGCACCACGGGCACATCGACATGGCGCGCGCGGATCGCCCGGAACAGCGCCACGCCCTCCTCGCCGGAGGTGGTGTCGGCGCTGAAGTTCATGTCCTGGATCACCAGATCCACGCGCTCGCGATCCAGCAGCGCCAGGCCCTGCTCGGGGCTCAGCGCGACGAGCGCACGGATGTCGCGCAGGGACAGCGCGAGCGCGAGCGCCTCGCCGACGCCCGGGTTGTCGTCGACGATCAGGACCGTTCGCACGGCAGGCTCAATTCGCGGGAGGAGGCGCCAACGATTCCAGGATCAGCTGGCAGTGGCGCGCGAGCAGCTCGGTCGAGGTCTTGCGCAGGCGCTCCACGTCCGCATCGGCCAGCTTGGCCATGCCCGCGTCCGCATCGACCCCGCCCTTGGCCGCCTGCTCGTGGATGAACTTGCCGCCGGCGGCGATCTTGGCCGCGTTCTCGGTGCGCCACGCGTCGTAGAACTTCTGGAAGCGCGGCATGTAGTCGGCGATGCGCTCGGCGCAGGCCGCGGCCTGGCGCGGCAGCGACACCGACTGGCCGTACAGCGAAGCGGCGGTCTCCGGGCTGTCCGACGACGCGGCCGGCTCTTCGGCCGCCAGGGCCGCGCCGCTGCAGGCGGCGAGCGCAGCGAGCACCGCTGGCGCGAGGAAATGGATTCTGGACTTCATCCCGCCATTGTGCCGGCCCCGCGGCGGCAAACTGTGACCGAATCTTTCGGGACTTTCCCACGGTCGGGCAGTCCGGCGCCGCGCCGCTCATGACTGCCCGCGCATCGCATGCGCCGGCGGCAGCGCGGCGGCCCGGCGCGCGGGCGCCAGCACCGCGACCTGCCCGAGGGACCACAAGGCGAGCGCGCCCAGCGGCAGGTACAGCGCGGGCAGGCGCGGCAGCTCGTACTGCGTCATCAGCCACTGGTTGATCGCGAACGCCCCCAGCATGCCGATGGCGATGCCGGCGCTCGTCAGCAGCAGGTTCTCGGTCTGGAAGTAGCGCAGGATCTGGCCGCGCGTCGCGCCGAGCGCGCGCCGCGTGCCGATCATCCGGGTGCGCTGCTGCACCCAGAAGCTGGCCAGGCCGACGATGCCGAACGCGGTCACCACCAGCAGCGCGACGCACACGCCGGCCAGCAGCCAGGCCATCGCGCGATCGCCGCGGTAGAAGTCCTCGCGCAGCTGCGCGAACGTGCCCTGCGGCCCGGCGACGCGCCGGCCGTCGCCGCGATCGAGCGCCTTCTGCGCCGCCTTGAGCACCGCATCGCGCTGGCCGGGGTCGGTGCGCACCATGTACATGCCCGCGTTGAAGGTCTGGCGGATCGGCAGGATGACCGAGCGCAGGTCGGTCGCGTCGTCGTTGCGCGGCCGCGGGCGGATCAGGCGGTCGACGACGCCCACCACGCGGGTCGGATAGTCGCTGAACAGGTACACCACCTGGCCCACCGCCTCCTTGCCCGGGAACAGCTCCTGGGCCAGGCTGCGTGTGATGACGACGCTCGGGACGCGCGGGTCCGTGCTGCTGTCGAAGGCGCGGCCCTCCATGACCTCGTCGGCCTTGAAGTCGCGCCCGGCCACCAGGCGCAGCCCGAGCGTGCCGATCCCGCCGACATCGGTCTTGTAGACCGAGACGTCCAGCGTGCCCTTCTTCTGCCCCGGCGCAAGGTTCACGCTGGTGTTGTTGGACTCCTCGCCGTACGGGATCTCGCTGACGATGGCCGCCCCGCGCGCGCCCGGGATCGCCCGCAGCGCCGCGAGGTCGACCTGCGTGTTGGCCGGGCTTTCGGGATCGCGCCCGATGCTGGAGATCGACAGGTACACCAGTTCGTCGTCGGCCAGGCCGCTGGGAAACTGCAGGCGCTCCAGGCGGTTGGCGATCAGGAAGACGGCGTTGCAGACGATGGCGCAGGTGAGCGCGATCTCCAGCACGATCAGGAGCGCCGCGGTGCGGTGGCGGCTCAGCGTGGAGAGGATGGGTCGCAGTTGCATCATGATGGTCTTTCGTTGGAGTCAGCTCAGGCCGCCTTCAGTTGGGACGCGGGCGAGACCTCGCAGGCGCGCCATGCGGGCAGCAGGCCGGCCAGCAGCGTGGCGCCGATGGCCAGCACGAAGGTGGTGACCAGCGCGGCCCCGTCCATCTGCACCCACTGCGCGCCGCTGCCGGTGCCGCTGTGCACCAGCCAGACCCCGCCCCACGCGAACATGAGCCCGAGCACGCCGCCGGCCAGGCCGATCGTGCCGGCCTCCACCAGGAACTGGGCAAAGATCTCGCGCTTGGACGCGCCCAGCGCGCGCCGCACGCCGATCTCCGGCGCACGTCGCAGGCACTTGGCCAGCAGCAGGCCCACCGTGTTGACGAGGCAGACCGCGAGGAAGCCGAAGGCGAGCCAGAGCTGCAGCCGCACGTCGGAGGGCACGACGTGCTGCACCGCCAGCCACTCCATCACCGGATGCAGCCGCGGATTGGGCTCGCGCTCGAAGCGCCCGGCCGCGTGCTGTCGCGCCGCATACTGCGTGAGGTAGTCGAGGTAGGCCTGCTTGTCGGCCG
>Ga0207651_10000828_pt1 | contig 13410 bp, 15 predicted proteins | sample KBSM23metaG_FD_184328 | JGI IMG/M metagenome (GOLD analysis project Ga0207651, IMG submission 184328) | Miscanthus rhizosphere microbial communities from Kellogg Biological Station, Michigan, USA - KBS M2-3 metaG (SPAdes) (version 2) | ecosystem: Host-associated > Plants > Roots > Rhizosphere >... | reverse complement strand
GCAATCTCGAAGTGCCGTCCGGTGGCGCTATCGGAACCGCTCGAGCCATCGCGCACGCGTACAGTGTCTTCGCAACCGGCGGCCAGGAACTGGGGCTACGCCGCGAAACACTCGACCTGTTGGCCGCGCCTGCGACGCCTCCGACGCACGGATTTCTCGACGTCTGTCTCGGCGCGGAGGTGCAGTTCTCGCTGGGCTTCATGAAGCCGAGTGCGGTATGGCCCTTCGGCAGCAGCGCCGCATCGTTCGGATCGCCCGGTGCCGGCGGCTCCATGGGATTCGCCGATCCGCAGGCCGGAATCGGCTACGCCTATGTCACGAGCCGGATGGGGACGACCCTCACGGGTGATCCGCGTGACGTGGCGCTGAGGAATGTGCTGTACGCGGCGCTTCGCCGCTAGGCACGGTGCGTGCGGTCATGAACCTGTTACCGGAACAAGAGAGACGCGCCGGCGGCCAGCACCATGCCGAAGAGTGCACCGCCCGCGACGCGCCGGAAGCCAGCACTCCCAAAGAAGAGTGCGACAGTCAGCTTCAGCACCGTGTTGGACAACACGCCGACTGCGATCGCGAGCGCGGCCGTCTCGAGTGAGATGTCGGACGCGACGCGCCGGGCCATCGAGATCGTGAGGGCATCCACATCGGTCAGGCCGAGCACGCTCGCCATGCTGATGATCCCGCGGTTCCCACCGTAATGACTGGCGAACCACACGAGCATCAGGACGACCTGAAAGATAGCCGCCATCTGTAGAGCGGCTGAAAGCTGCAGGGGATTCGTCACCGGCCGCTCGTCGACGTCGTCGGCGGGCGACTGTTTAGCCCCGAACCACGTAATGGCGAAGGCCAGCAGGGCCGGAAGAGCCAGATACGTCACGACGTGCGGCAGCAGCGTCACGTTCAGCACCGCCGTGGCAAGCAGTACGCGGGGATAGAGCATCGCGTTCGCCGCCACAGCCCCGTACCCCAGGGCTCGGCTCGCTGCCTCATCGCTGTGGCTGCTCCGAGCAAACGTGAATGTCACGCTGGTGGATGACGCAAGACCGCCAATCAATCCGGTCACCAGATACCCGCGGCCGGGTCCTGCGGCACGGCGTGCGAAGTAACCGACGAAGCTCAATCCGGAGAAGAACAGAACGAGCGCCCACAACTCGCGCGGGCGAATCCCTCCCATCGGGCCGTACGGCCCTTCCGGCAGAAGAGGTAATACGACCAACGCCATCACGGCGAAGCGCGCCGCGGCGCGAAGGGTGATGTCGTCGAGACGTGCGACCAGGGCGTGGAGACGCGATTTCTCGATGAGCAGCAAGGTCGTGACGGCGATGACCCCAGAGGCCAACTGATGGACGCCCGCGCCCGCCAGCACGCCCGCCGCGATGACGACAAGCGCGGCGACCTCGGTCGTGCCGTCAACATCGTTCCGCATGCGCGCCACGTACGCGGCGCTGGTGATCGCCGCGGCCCCCGCGAGGAGCACCGTTGCGGGGAGTGTGTAACCGGCCTGCCAGAGCCAACCGGCCAGTCCCCCTAAGCCGCCCAGCAATGTGAAGGTGCGTACGCCGGCGAAGCGCGCGTCGGCACCGTCGGCGTGGCCAGACCATTGGCGTTCGACGCCGACAGCGGTGCCACCGAGCGCGGCGATGACGAGACCCAGAATGTCGATCATCTGCAGTGCACCTCAAAAGCATATTGAGCGGGAATTTTCGCGATGACGAGGAAAAACCCCCGCCTTGTACCTACGGCGTGGTGCACAGACGCATCCGCAGCCAGTGAATGTCTCGGCACGTCTTGTGCTCCAAATCGTAGCGTCAGGTGGCGCGTCATGACGCAGACGAAATGCATTCTCTGTCCGATTGATTTCTCAGACTTCTCGCGGCACGCGCTCGACTGCGCCGTTCGACTCGCGCGAGGGAACGGGAGGCGCATTGTCGCGCTCTATGTGTTCGCCAAGTGGCCCGCCGCCGACGTGGTTCCTTCGCTGGCAGACAACACGCCGCCCAAGGGTCCACTCGAGGACGAGAACCGCGAGGCCCTGCTGAGCCACCTGCGGCAATTCGTCAAGCCGTACGCCAAGGAGCCGATGACGATTGACCCCCTCGTCGTGGACGCACCCGACGTGCCTCGCGAGATTGTGGCGCAGGCGGAAGCGACGCACGCGGAATTGATCGTGATTGGCAGTCACGGCCGCTCAGGTGTCCGGCGACTGCTGCTTGGCTCGATCGCTGAACAGGTGCTTCGCATGGCGCGGTGTCCGGTGATGGTCGTGCCGCGCAATGCCATGCAGGTGGACACCGTGAGGGCGCGGCCGTTCTCACGAATCCTGTGCCCGGTGGACTTCTCGTGCGACGCAATCGCGGCGCTGTGTTACGCGACCAGGCTTGCGTCCCGCGCAGGCACCGTCACCGTTGTGCATGTCGTCGACGTACCTGCCGCGCTGTATGAGATGCCGGGATTCGACATCGCCAACTACCGGAGCGACGCGGTCGCCAAGAGCCGCCAGCGGCTGGCCGAGCTGATTCCCGAACGCACCGCGCGAGCGCTCGACGTGGTCGTGTCGGAGGGGAGGCCAGACCAGGAAATCCTGCGGGTCGCCGCCGAGCGTGATATCGACCTCATCGTCATGGGCGTCAGCGGTCGTCGTGCAGTCGATCTCGCCGTGTTTGGCTCGACGACGCACCGCGTGCTGCGTGGCGCATCGTGTCCGGTGCTGACGGTTCGACATGAGGAGCGTGCATCATGACCATTTTCACCTCGTCAAGGAAGCGCTACGCGCGTCACATCGTGTGGGTCGCCACCATCGCCATGCTGGTCGCTTCGGTCGAGGCGTGGGGGCAGACCCCACAGGTGACGCAGTGGCAGCGTGGCACCACGCTCGGGGCCTTTGGCGGCGTCGCTTCACTTGAAAGCACGACGCCGGCGTTGGGCACCGCGCTCGGATGGGAGATCCATCGGCACCTGACGGTCGAGGGCCGCGGGCTCTGGATGACGAAGGATCCAGGCAGCACCGACTTCTTCGTCGCGCTCAACGCAATCGTGCCGCTTCGGCCGATGGGTCACGTCGTCCCCTTTGCATCAGCCGGGGTTGGAATGTATCGGGCGAACGTCGATGCCACGACTGGTGATGTACCGGACTTCTACCAGCAACGTTTGAACGGCCATCCGCGCGCCACTTTCGAGGACGTGGCGCTGCCGTTTGGCGGCGGCGCCAACGTGTTCGTCACGTCCCATATCGCCATCCGGCCAGAAGTGAGCCTGATCCTGGTCATGAATGGCGGGGCAACCCGCACCGTCGGTCTGTATGGCGTGCACGTGGCGTATCACTTCGAGCCGCACAAGATGCCTTAGAGGTGAGGGGGAACCATGCTGACGCTACAGCGCATTCTGTGCCCGATAGATCTTTCCGAGTCGTCCCGGCAGGCGCTGATCTACGCCAAGGCGCTCAGTTCGTGGTACGAGGCGCCGCTGACGGTCCTCCATGTGTGCGTGGACCTGCCGGTCTTCGAGATGGCGTTGCCGTTCGGGCACTCGGCATCGAGCGCCGTCGTCATCGAGGAGGCTCAGATCGTTGAAAGGCGCGCCGCCGTACGTACCTTCGTCTGGTCCGCGGTTGGCGAGAACTCGATCGAGATCGTCGTTCGTGAGGGCACCGACGCCAGAGTCGAGATTCTGAAAGAAGCAGGAACCGATGGCGCCAGCGTGATCGTGATGGGCACACATGGGCGATCGGGGATCGATCACATACTGCTCGGATCGGTCACCGAGAAAGTGTTGCACAAGGCTCCGTGCCCAATCCTGGTGGTGCCGCCGCACGCGTCAACGGTGGAGCTCGGCGCGCCGGCGATCTTCAAGCGGATCGTCTGCGCGATTGATTTCTCGACGAGCTCGCTGCTCGCGCTGAACCGCGCCCTCGAACTGGCGCAGGAGGCCGACGCCCGGCTGACGCTGCTGTATGCGATCGAGTTCCCACCGGCGCTGCGCGAGATTGTGTTCTCGACCGACGCAGACACCGATCGAGTGCACGCTGCTGCGGAAGCTGAGTACCTGCGCCGGCTGAGAGCGTTGGTTCCGGCAGGCGCGCGACTGTACTGCACTGTGGCGACTCGCGTGAACGAGGGGAATCCGGCCCGTGAGATTGAGCGAGTCGCCACCGAGGAGCGCGCCGACCTCATCGTCATGGGCGTGCACGGACGAGGCGCCGTCGATCTGATGGTGTTTGGGTCCAATACGAATGCCGTGATCCGAAACGCCGCGTGCCCGGTGCTCGTCGTCCCGACACCGCGCGGGTGACGCAGCGTCGGGCCCACACCCGACGCGGCGCGTCAGCAGCACTCGTCCTGCGCGCGCGAGTCTTCTTCTTCGGACCACTCAACGGCGATCAGGTTTTCCACATGCGTGATGCCGGGCGCATGCATGGCCGCGCGCTCGGCTGACTCCCGCTCGTGCCACGAGCGGACGGTGCCGGTGAGCGTCACCGTGTTTCCCGATATCACGACATTGAGACCTCGAGCGTCGACGTCAGCGTCCTGGTGCAACGCGCGAACGATACGCGGGCGGACGTCGTCGGCAGATGCGGTAGGGACCACCACCACTCGATTGACCAGGCTCTTGATCCCCTTGACGTAACGAAGTGCCTTCGCGGCAACGACACGTTGGAAGAGGGTGTGGACCGTGCCGGTCAACACGACGTGCGCGTTGTGGACGACGACCTGGACGGTCGGTGGCAGGATGAGATGCGTCTCGAGGGCACGGGCCGCGTCACTCGCGATATCGGTGTCCGAGCGCGGCTGCCGCAGGGTGACCTGCAGATCGTTAGCGACGGCGCGTACGCCGTGGACGCGCTTGGCGGCGCGTTCGGCGGCCAGCTTGCCGGCGTAGCTGTCGATTACCCCGCTGAGCGTGACCACGCCGTTTCGAGCGGCCACACCGATGCCGGCGGCGTCAACCTGTGAGTCCCATTCCAACTGCTGCAGCACACGCTGACGAAGCTGGAGTTCGGCGGGAGCGAGTGTGGAGGTTGTCATAAACCCATCCTTCGCATGTCCTGCGTCTACGGCAGGCGTGCCGCCGACGCAACCAGATGCCCGGCAGCGTACGCGGCGCCCGCGACAAAAGTGCCCAGCACGAGCGTCTCGAGGCCCGTCTGCCACCAGCGATCTCTCGTCACCAGGGCTCGCAATGCCCCGAGTACAAACAGCGTGGTGAAGGTCAGAATCGTTGACACGACGAGCTGATGCGACGACGTGCGCAGCATCAGGTAGGGAGTGAGGGGCACTGCGCCCGCGACGACAAACGCGAGCAGCGTGGCGAGCCCGTGCTTCCACGGATCCCGCTCGAGCTCGGGCAGGCCTTCGGCTTCACGTGCGCGCTCGTCAGCGCGGATCGCCAGAAAATTTCCGACACCCATCGAGACGCCGTCAGCGGCGAGGTTGGCCGCGCCGACGATGAGCACTGCGAGTTGCGATAACTGGCCGCCGGCCACGCCGCTCACGACGGCGAAGGTCGTGATGATGCCATCGTTCGCGCCGTACACCAGGTCGCGGATGTAGTGGCGCGCCGTGGCAGCTGCGCCGCTCGGCTCGACGTGCAGTGAGGTCCTCATGGGCAGCCTTCAGCGAGACAGTAGACCAGCACCGGCACCTTTGCGAGACCGAGCACGCGATAGGCCGTGGACCCGGGAACGCCCCGCCGGCTGCCGCGTGCATGACGGCCGAGCACGAGAATCGGATGTTGGCCTGACCATGTGAACGTGGCTGCTGCGAGCTGTTCCGGTACCGACCCGCTCTCGACGAGCAGCGAGATGTCGTGATGCGGCATCACCCCCGCCAACGCCGCTGTAATCTGCTGTCGAGCAGTGGTGATCTGCTGTTCGACCACGGCGTCCGCATGGGGCTGCCATCGCTCGAGTACGTTGAGTGCCGGCACCACGTGTACGGCATGAACGGTGGTGTGCAACGCGTGCGCGAGACGCGCCGCTGCGGTCACCGCGGCCATCGCCGTACAGGAGCTCTCGACCGCGGCGATCACCGGACCCATGCCGGTGAGATCTCCCGCCGACGCCAGTGGAGGAGTCCACGTATCAGGCACGACGAAGACCGGTGTGTCGGAATGATGGAGCACGCCTTCCGTCGTCGAGCCAAACAGTGCGTGGGCCGCACCAGACATGCCGTGCATGCCGAGGACGATCAGTTCGACTTGTTCGCGCTCGGCGATATCGCAGATCGTGCGCCACGCGTCACCGGTGACGATGTGCAAGTGCGGCGATGTCGAATTCCCCGTCATGGCTCGCGCCGTGAAGCGGGTGAGTTCCTCGCGCGTCTCGCGCGTCAGGTCGATGCCCTCGGCTCTCGCGGCAGCCGTCAGCAAGCGGTTCTCGACGTGCAGGACGTGCAGCGTGGCCTGACACTGTCGCGCCAGCCGTGCCGCAAACTCGAGCGCGACACGTGACGGTTCCGAGAAGTCCACAGCGGTGAGGATCGAGCGAGGCGGCATCATGCCTATTGCTCAATCAGGAGCCGTGCCAGCAGATCTCGCGCAAAACCGCCGATCCGCGTGCGCACGCCGTGTGTGGTCCTGCCGAGTGTGGGGGATCTTTCACCAGAGTGGGGGTTATTCCGTGGTACGCTGATTTCCTTGCTAGGCATCGATTTCGTCGGCATCTTCATCCAGTTCACTCTCCTCGTTGTTTCCCTCTCGGTTCACGAGGCGGCGCACGCGTGGTCGGCTGACAAGCTTGGCGATCCGACGGCGCGGACGCTCGGCCGGGTAACGTTAAACCCGGCCGCGCACGTCGATCCGATCGGCACGATCCTCTTTCCGCTGCTGGCGATGGCGTCGAACCTTCCACTGATCGGGTGGGCAAAGCCGGTCCCGGTGGGGATTCAACACTTGCGAGGAAACTGGCGGCAGAAGTTCATGTTCATCGCCGCCGCCGGACCCGCGAGCAACGTCGTGATGGCGCTCGCTGGTGCAGCGGTCCTGTGGATCATCTCGGGTGGTCCGCCGCTCCAGGTCGCGCAGGGCCTCCCCGGTCAGATCCTGTTTGCGTTCGTTCAGTTGAACCTGCTGCTGGCGGTCTTCAACATGGTTCCCGTGCCACCGCTCGATGGCGGCAATGTGTTGGCCGGGTTGGTGAGTGGTCCCATCGCCGACGCGCTGGATCGAATGCGGCCTTACGGCATTCTGATTCTGTACGCGCTCATGTTCCTGGGCGTGTTCTCCCGAGTCATTTATCCAGTGGTGTTGGCGCTGGAGGATCTACTGCTCTAATGGCTGGAGCTCGAGTCGTCTCAGGTATGCGGCCGACGGGGAAGCTGCACATCGGCCACCTCGTCGGCGCATTGAAGAACTGGGTCGCGCTGCAGGAACAGCACGACTGCTTCTACTTCGTCGCGGACTGGCACGCGTTGACGAGTGAGTTCGCCAACACGGCCCCGCTCCCGGCAAACGGTCTCGACAACGTGGCCGACTGGATCGCAGCCGGTGTCGATCCGGAGCGCAGCACGATCTTCGTGCAGTCGATGGTGCCCGAGCACGCCGAGCTCGCCACGCTCCTCTCGATGGTCGTTCCAGTCAGCTGGCTCGAGCGTGTCCCGACGTACAAAGAGCAGCGCGAGCAGATTACCGACAAGGACTTGTCGAATCTCGGGTTTCTGGCCTACCCGCTGCTCCAGACGGCCGACGTGGCCATGTATGACGCTCGACTGGTGCCGGTCGGCGAGGATCAGGTCGCGCACCTTGAGCTGTCGCGCGAAGCCGTGCGCCGCTTCAACCAGTTCTACGGCGACGTGCTGGTCGAGCCGCAGCCGGTACTGACACCCACATCACGTCTTCCGGGGCTCGACAACCGCAAGATGAGCAAGAGCTACGGCAACACCATCGATCTCAGCGACGACGCCGATTCGGTGGTGAAGAAAGTCCGGCAGATGTATACGGACCCCAAGCGGATTCGCGCTGACATCCCCGGCACGGTCGAAGGCAATCCGGTCTTCATGTACCATGACGCTTTCAACGCCGACACCGCGGAGGTCGAGGATCTCAAGGCGCGCTACCGGACAGGCAAGGTGGGCGACGTCGAGGTCAAGACGAAGCTGGCGAAAGCGGTGAACGACGTCCTGGAGCCGCTGCGCGAGCGGCGGCGCGAGATGCTGAGCAAGCCCGGCCAGATTCGCGAGATCGTGCACGAGGGCTCGCGGAAGGCACGCACCATCGCACAAACGACGATGGAGCGCGTGCGCGACGCGGTGAAGTTACGGTACTAAACGTGGCTGAACTCGACTTCGAATCTTCGCCCGACGCCTACCAGGTCAAGCTCGATACCTTCGAAGGTCCACTCGATCTGCTCCTGCACCTCATTCGCACCAGTGAGGTGAACATCTACGACATCCCGATCTCGATGATCACGGAGCAGTATCTGAGGTACATCGAGCTGATGCAGGAGCTGAACCTCGATGTCGCGGGTGAGTTCCTGGTGATGGCGGCGACGCTGATCCACATCAAGTCGCGCACGCTGCTGCCGCGTCCCGATCCCACGCAGGAGGATGGCGGACCCGAAGAAGATCCGCGCGAAGCCCTCGTGCGGCGGCTGCTCGAGCACCAGAAATTCAAGGCCGCCGCCGAACTTCTGCACGATCGCGAGACGCTGCGTAGCGCGCAGTACATGCGTCCGGACTCGCGCGTGGCCGACGCCGCGGGCGACGACTACGAGCCCGAGCTCGAGGTCGATCTGTTCGGACTGCTCGCGGCGTTTCGTGGCGTGCTGGAGCGCTCCACCCGCCGGCCGCGGATGGTCATTCCGCCCGAGCAGATGTCGATCGAGGACCGCATGCGTCAGGTGCTCGGCCGCCTCTCGGAGACTGAAGCGCTCGGCTTCGAGGATCTGTTCGCCGATGGCGACGGCTCGCGCCCGTTCATGATCGTGACGTTCCTGGCCATGCTCGAGATGATCAGGCTCAAGTTGATTCGCGTGTTCCAGTCGGGCGGCATCGGGCCGATTCGCGTCTACAAGCGTGCGCGGCCATCCGATGCCCCGCATCCGATTGACGATCCCCAATCATGACTAACGAGACCGTTAACGAAGAGACTCCCGTCGCCCCGCCCTCGCCTCAGGACTCCGGCGAGGCAAGCGCTGAGGTCAAGGCCGTCGTCGAAGCGCTGATCTTTGCGTCGCCGGAACCGATCACGCCGAAGATGCTGTTCAAGCTGCTCGCCGAGGAGCCGAAGGAAGACGTCACGGCGGCGATTGCGGCGCTGAAGGCGGATTACGAGAACCGTCCCGGACTGCAGATGGTTGAAGTCGCCGGTGGCTATCAGATCGTCACCCGGCCCGATTTGCACGAATGGGTACGCCGGCTCTTTCACGAGCGCTCCTCGCAGAAGCTGACCGTCCAGGGGCTCGAGACGCTGGCGGTGATTGCCTACAAGCAGCCGATCACGTCGCTCGAGATCACCGAGATTCGCGGCGTGAATACCAGCGGAGTGCTCTCGACGTTGCTCGAACGGCACCTGATCAAGATCGTCGGCCGCAAGAACGTCGTCGGCCGGCCGTTCCTCTACGCCACGACGAAAGAGTTTCTGATTCGCTTCGGTCTGAAGGACCTCAACGATCTGCCGAAGATCGAAGACATGGCCGAAGCGCTTGGCTTCGATCCGCCAGCGGGCCTGATGGAGCAGTCGCCGCGAGAGGACGTGCTGCCGCTGACGGAAGAAGACTATGAAAGTGGAAAAGTGGAAAAAGTGGAATAAGTTGAAAAGTGGAAAAGTAACTTTGAAACTTACTTTTCCACCTTTCCACTTTTCAATTTTTCCACTTTAGCCGCGGCGGCTTTCTTGAGCGCCGCGACTTCGTCGTTTTTCAGTTCCCTCCATTCGCCCGGCTTCATTCCTCGATCGCTGACCGACCCGAACTTCGTTCGCCGCAAGGTCTGCACCGGGTGGCCGACGGCTTCGCACATACGGCGCACCTGACGATTGCGTCCCTCGCGGATCGTGATCAGCAGCACCGCATCGGCGTCCCGACGCCGTGACGGCACAAGGACGACGGTCGCCGGCAGCGTGCGGTGACCGTCGAGAGGTATGCCCTTGCGCAGACGGGACAGCGCGTCTTCGTCCGGAGTTCCAGCGACGCGCGCCTCATATGTGCGTTCGACGCCGTGTCGCGGGTGAGTGAGCCGCGCGGCGAGGTCGCCGTCGTTGGTGAGGAGCAGCAGGCCCTCGCTGTCGTAGTCGAGCCGGCCGACGGGGTAGACGTACTCGCGAACGCCGCCGAGCAGATCCATGACGGTGCGGCGCCGCTGCGGATCGGAGCGCGTTGTCACGTAGCCCTTGGGCTTGTTGAGCAGGATGTAGCGGAGGCGCGAGGCGGCCCGAACGCGGCGGCCGTCCACGCGAATGTCGTCGGCTGCGGGGTCGGCCTTGACGCCCATCTCGAGGATCGTGCGGCCGTTGACGCTGACGCGGCCGTCGGCGATGAGCTTTTCTGCGGCGCGCCGCGAGGCCACACCGGCCTGCGAGAGGATTTTTTGAAGTCGGATCACCGTTCGATCATTGTCTCAGGAGGCTGGCCCAGAAGGAGATGAGCTTCCAGGCGTCCGAAGCAGTGGCCGCGCGGTTGACCTCGGCGTGCGTGATCAAGTTACTGAGCAAGAGGTGGACGTTCGCGCCTTTGCTGCGCAGGTAATCATTCAAGAGCGCGGATTCCGCCGCAGGGATCACCGTGTCATCGTCGCCGTGCAGCAAGTAGATGGCCGCTGCCGGCGGATCGGGCGCGCGCTGCGGCGACAGTGCAGGGTCGCTCGCCCCCAACTGATCGAGGAACGGCACGAGCGCTGGTCCGAGCTTGCCGACCGCGCGGTCGTTGACGTAGTTCATGAACGTGCGCGACGGCTCCGGCATCACCTTGGCCATCTCGCGCGCCTTGGTGAACATCGCGTTCGCTTGATCCATGCTGACCAGCGTGAGCTGCGAGGCCAGCAGAAATGTCTTGATGCCTTCGCGCAATCCGACGACCTGATCGGGCGGCACGACGCCGTTATCAGCCAGGCCGTAGAGAATCACCGACACGCCGTAGTCGTGAGGCGGATGCGTCGCCAGGCCCGGGACCTGCGGCGCCTGGCCAGTGGCCAGGTAGCGCATGACGCGCGGCAGATCGCCATGACCCCCGAACGAGAGGATGAACGCCACCCGGTCCCGGATCGCCGGACGGCCTGCGGCGGCAATCGACAACCCTCCCGCGAAGCTGATGCCGACGATGCCGACGCGACCGTCGGGTGCGAGGTTGGGCCGCTGCGCCATCCACGACACGGCGTCTTCGATCACGTCGGTCGCGCGCGGCGTGATCATGTAGGCCTGCAAGTCCGGCAGCGCCATCGTCATCACGATCACGCCGGTGCCGGCGAGGTCCCTGGCCAGCGCCGTCAATCGAGGCTCCTCGATGCCCATCGAGTGGATGCCGGGAACGAGCAGCACGGCGCGACTCGTCTCGCCGTCGGGCATGTAGAACTTCGCCGCAACATTGCCGTAGCGCGTCGGCACCATGTGCGTCGGTTCGACGGTGACCGGTCGTGCGTACTCGTCGGCGTAGGCCTCGGCACGGCCACCGAGGTTGGCCGCGCGTACGACCAGTGAGGCGGCTCGCACGTAGGGAGTCGCCATGAAGATCACCACGAGACCGACGATCAGGAGGATCGTCGCGATTGTCAGAAGACGACGCGTCATCGGGAGGGCATCTTACCGCGTGGTACTATCGTTCGGATCGTTCGAATCGTTCGGAACGTTCTCGGAGAACGACCCGAACGATCCGAACGACCCGAACGACATGAAAAGACTGGTCATTGCGATCGATGGGCCGTCTGGCGCCGGCAAGGGCACGATTTCCCGAACGCTGTCGGAGACGCTCGGCTACCGGCACATCGACACCGGTGCCATGTATCGCGCGGTCGGTTGGAAGGCGCTCCACGAGAACATCTCCCTGGACGATGAAGCCGCGGTTGCGGCGCTGGCGCAGCGCGCAGCTGTCATCGTCGAGGGAGGGGTAGTCTCCATCGACGGGCACGATGTCACGCGCGCGATCCGGACACCCGAGATCGACAAGGCCGCCACCGGCGTCGCGCGCCTGCCCCGCGTGCGCGAGGTGCTCGTGGCCCGGCAGCGCGCGCTGGGCGCCGAGGGTGGCGTGGTGATGGAGGGGCGGGATATCGGAACCGTGGTGTTCCCGAACGCCGAGCTCAAGATCTATCTGGACGCATCAGCAGAGGAGCGCGCCCGCCGGCGTGCCAACGATACCGCACACACCGGCAGCCAGGTTGGGGAGGCAGCGGTCGCAGCGGCGATCCAGGCACGTGACACCGCCGACACGACGCGCACCGTATCGCCGTTGACGCTCGCGCCTGACGCCGTGCACATCGACACGACCGCGATGCCGATCAACGAGGTCGTCGAGAAGGTGCTGAGCCTGGTGCGCGCGAAGCTGACGTAGGGCGCGTCGGTTGGGACGCGCCGCCGCCGAGCAGCTGCGAGAACGTGATGCGCTTCGAGACGAAGTCCAGGATGCGCGCAATCCGCTTCGCGCGCGTGCCCGGGGTCTTCGCGTCGTGCAGCATGCGCAAGAACGCTTTCCGCTGGCTCACGGTGTAGGTCGGCCAGTTCTTTTTCGCGTTCGCGTTTTCGTTCAACGCTTTCTTCAACTCCGGCGGCATCGTCAACGCCTCGGTCTGGGCGTGCGCTTCCCACTGGCCGTTGGTTTTGGCCAGCTCGATCATCTTCATGCCCGCCGCCGTCATCTGCTCAGCGGCGATCAGCTTCTCGACCCGTTGCTTGTTCAGTGGGGACCATGCACTCGACGGCTTGCGCGGCGTAAAGATCTGTTTGTAGAGCGAGTCGTCTACGGGGTGAACGAGGCTGTCGATCCAGCCGAAGCACAAGGCTTCTTCGACGGCGTCGGCATAACGGAGTGAGGGGATGCCGGTGTGCTTCTTCGCGTATACGAGCCAGACACCGGCGGATGAGTCGTGATGCTTTTGCAGCCACGCTCGCCACGCACGGCGCGAGCGCGGCTGCAGGAGGGGAAGAGCCCGGGCCATATCAGTCCGAAGACTGAAGGCCTCTCATCGTTCCTCCCAATCGTCGGAAGACGCTGGGTCGAGCTCCCAGCGATTGCGATCCCGCTTTGCGATCTTCGCCTCGCCCTTCAGTTCCTCGTTGTCCTGATACTCGACGCCCACGGCGCGCCCGATGTCGTCCACGAGATCCTGATCCGGCGTCGGGTTGTCGCCGCCGGGTGCTTCATCGCCGACGCTGTAAGCCGATTCCCAATCGGCATCGACGTCACCGCCGGTCAACGCGGGACTGGTTTCGGTGTGCTCGGCGTACCGGTCGCGCAGCTCCTTTCGCCCAGATCGCGCGGCTGATGCCGTGCGA